>TBL_comb47_HYPODRAFT_10001397_pt1 | contig 31492 bp, 28 predicted proteins | sample TroBogypolimnion_40_FD_10682 | JGI IMG/M metagenome (IMG submission 10682) | reverse complement strand
TTGGGATACGATCATTGTTAACGAAAGATGCCGGAGGCATCATATGCTTATAAAAAATGAATGTACAAAGCGATATTGATGCCGGAGGCATCACATGTTTATAGAAAATGAATGTACAGAGCGATATTGATGCCGGAGGCATCACATGTTTATAGAAAATGAATGTACAAAGCGATATACGACCCCGCAGGGGTCGCACGTTCCACACACAACGGATATTTCTATAAACATACAAACCCTCCGGGTTTGGGATACGATCATTGTTAACGAAAGATGCCGGAGGCATCATATGCTTATAAAAAATGAATGTACAAAGCGATATTGATGCCGGAGGCATCACATGTTTATAGAAAATGAATGTACAGAGCGATATACGACCCCGCAGGGGTCGCACCTTCTGCACACTATGGAGATTTCTATAAACATGCAAACCCTTCGGGTTTGGGGATACGATCATTGTTAACGAAAGATGCCGGAGGTATCATATATTTATATAAAAATGATTGCACAAATAGCTATTCGATCCCTGCGGGATCGTACGTTCTATACATCTTATCAATTTCTATAAACATGCAAACCCTCCGGGTTTATTTTAAAAACATTTAAACTGAATATTATGGCCGATACTTTTTCGCAAATTTACATTCAGGTGGTTTTTGCCGTTCAAAACCGTAATGCACTTATAAAACCCGAATGGGAAGAGGAGCTGTATAAATACATAACGGGTATAACTCAAAACAAAGGGCAAAAAATGCTTGCCATTAATGGCACCTGCAACCATATTCATTTTTTTATTGGTATGAAACCGACTTGTTGTTTATCGGATTTGGTAAGGGAAATAAAAAAATCATCAAATGCTTTTATCAAAGAAAAGAAATTCACACGATATAATTTTCTGTGGCAGGAAGGATTTGGGTCCTTTTCATATAGCCATTCGCAGTTAACCGATGTGATACAATATATAGAAAGGCAAAAAGAACATCACAAGAAAAAGACTTTCAAAGAGGAATATATTGCTTTTTTAAAAGCTTTTGAAATTGAATTTAAAGATGAATATTTGTTTGAATGGATTGAGGATTGATCTGATGCATGGCATAAGGTATTGAGAAGCTTAATTGTCAAAACATGAATGAAATCTGGAAATTGCTATTGTTCCCAGGCCTCAAGCCGATGCCCAGACCGGTTTATGGAATCTGTACTTTTTCTTTAAAATGATGAGGATACCTTGTTTACACCAAGTGTTAATGCAACTGCCAGTCCAGATTGTTAGATGCCGGAGGCATCAAATGTTTATAGAAGAATGATTGAACAAAGCGATATTGATGCCGGAGGCATCATATGTGTATAGAAAATGATTGAACAAAAGGGTATTCGACCCCGAGCACTCGGGGTCGTACGTTCTTACCTCTTTTCAATTTCTATAAACATACAAACCCTCCGGGTTTGGAGATTCGATCATTGTTAACGAAAGATGCCGGAGGCATCATATGTGTATAGAAAATGATTGAACAAAGCGATATTGATGCCGGAGGCATCACATGTTTATAGAAAATGAATGTACAGAGCGATATTGATGCCGGAGGCATCAAATGTTTATAAAAAATGAATGTACAAAGCGATATTGATGCCGGAGGCATCACATGTTTATAGAAAATGAATGTACAGAGCGATATACGACCCCGCAGGGGTCGCACGTTCTGCACACGATGGAGATTTCTATAAACATGCAAACCCTCCGGGTTTGGGATACGATCATTGTTAACGAAAGATGCCGAGATAAAGGGTCGTTAATTTAAAGGAAAAAGAATACAAATGCAGGATTAAGAAGATATTTTATCCTGAATCCATTGAAAGGCGGGAGAAATACGTATAGGTGTTGCTGGATATAAGCGAGGTTTGAGGGGTGAATAGTATGTGGTTGAGCTGTAGTCACCCATTTATATTTCAAAGTGTTAAACAAATAAACTACCTTTAAAATTGCGTACATGAAAAGTGAGTATTTAGAAGGACTTCATGTGGTTGCAATGACTCATCATAAAGATTCGGTTGAGATCCATTCGTTTGAAATTTTCACAGTTTTGAGTTATTGATATACATCGAATTATTCCCATCCCATTGAAATTAATTTGATTAACCTTTGGGGTTAATAAATAAATAAATATCTTTGCATGATATTAACCTATAAACCTAAAAAACTGGGTAAAAGCGTTGCTAATCTTCCTGCCATTAAAAAAAACTATGGAACAATGGCTAAAGATGTAAATACCCGGATTAATGAACTTACTCATGCCACTTCACTCGAGGATATGCGTTTTCTGCCAAAGGCAAATTGCCATGAGCTTTCTCAAAACCTTGAAGGTTATTTGGCTGTCGATGTTTCGGTTAATCACCGAATAATTTTTAAACCTGCAAACAACCCCATTCCATTGAAAACAGATGGAGGCTTAGACTGGAAAAGAGTCACCGAAATTACTATTATTGAAATTGCATTCGATTACCACAAAAAATAATTCAAAACCATGAAGTACAAGACACTACAAGATATTAACGATGCAAAAGAAGTTATATCCTGCCCTGGCGATACTTTGTTGGAAACCATTCAGGCAAAAGGTCTTTCACAATCAGATTTAGCATTGAGAATGAGCAGGCCATTGAAAACCATAAACGAGATTATTATGGGAAAGGCAGCCATTACTCCCGAAACAGCTATTCAGCTTGAGCGGGTTATAGGACCTTCTGCTGCCTTTTGGTTAAATTATGAAAAACAATACAGACTGGACCTGGCCGAAATTGCTGAGGCCGAAAAGCTTTTGAGTGAAGCAGAATGGCTTCTGAATTTTCCATTGTTGGCTATGAAAAAATTGCAATGGATTGATTATGAAAATTCGGCACTGTCGAAGATGGAAGCAATTCTTTCATTTTTGTCCATTTCAGGAACAGAAGGATTTGAACCTGTTTATCAACCAAAGTTTCAGTATGCTGATTATAGAACAGACTCTCATGGTTTGGTCAACAAATTTGCCATTGCTTCGTGGTTACGAAAAGGTGAATTGCAAGCTTCCGAATTAAACATTGCATCCTATTCTGCTTCAACATTTAAAGAAAACCTGAAGAAAATTAAATCACTCTCGGTCAATCAACCCGATGATTTTTTCGCACAGCTAATCCTACTTTGTAATGAAGCCGGAGTAAAAGTAGTGCATACGCCATGCTTGCCCGGAGCCACCCTACATGGTTCTACCCATTGGGAAAATGATACTCCGGTCATACAACTGTCAAACAGATACAAACGAAATGACATTTTTTGGTTTACCTTTTTTCACGAAGCCGGACACCTATTAAAGCATGGCAAAAAAGCCACTTTTATTGAAGGACTACAACACAATCAGGAATCGATGAAAAAAGAGCAGGAAGCCGACGAAGTGGCTATTGAATACACCTTAACTCATGAGCAGGAAGCTGAAATCAGAAGCTGTTTCCCGCTCTCAACGCCTTCCGATCTTAATCGCCTGGCTGAAAAATACAATACACACCCTGCTTGTATCATGGGACGAATTGCAAGAAATGATGTCAAATTAAACCAACAAGGCTGGGCCCTGGGCTTTTTTAAAAAAATAGAATTGGGATAATTAACCCGCTGGTGTGACTTTGCCTGCTCATACTGACAGGCAACCCACACTTCTAAACATAGGATCTTTGATCCGATACCAGCTCAATCAATCCCTTTTCCCCTGCATAAACACGAGCAGAGTGGTAACGGTTTAGAAACCGGAGCAAAGAGAGGAAGTTTAAAGGTGAGGGGTTACAAAATGTACTTCCCACGTTGAATTCCGCCAAGATTAATATCATTATCTCTAATATAATTTCTTATCATTTGTTCTGTTTCCTCAGAACATTTCTCAAGTTTGAATGCAACTTTTTGTTCAAGTTCAGTATCGGGGAAGACATTTATTAGTTTAAAGCAAGCTTTTATTTGTCCTTTTTCAACGCCAATAACATATTCTTTATTTCTACATTTTTCAATGTCCAAACTCCATGCTCTCTCTGTAGCTTGTAGTTCAGTTTTTCCTTTTGCTAACTCCTTGCTAATATTTACGACAATAATTTTCATAATATCTTTTAAATAAGTGGTAATCCTAATTCTTTCAAAAATTCGTTGTGTTTATCGGTGTTTATTTTTATACTTTCATTTATTGATGTCAATTTTGCATTGACTTCTTTTAAATCAATTTTCACTTCGTCTAACGATGTACTTACATAGCGTGAAATATTCAGATTGTAGCCGTTGTTTTCAATTTCTTTCATTGAAACCTTGCGGGAATAACGTTCCAAGTCATTGCGGAACTGGTAGGTCTCCACAATTTTTTGAATATCGTTAGGTTCTCCATCTTCGCCTTCTCTGAGGGTGTTTTGTCTTCCGACTTTTTCATAATGTTCACTGGCATTGATGAACAACACATCGTCTTCCTTTTTGCATTTTTTCAATACCAGAATACAAACCGGAATACCAGTAGAATAGAATAGGTTAGCTGGCAAGCCAATTACCGTGTCAATATTATTGTCTTTTAAAAGTTGGGTGCGGATTCTTTCTTCTACACCACCTCGGAATAATATACCGTGAGGCAATATGATGGCCATTGTTCCTTCTTTTCCAAGAAAGTGAAACCCGTGCAATAAAAAAGCAAAATCGGCTGCTGATTTGGGCGCTAAACCATAACTTTTAAAACGAAAATCGTCTGCCAGGGTGTCGTTTGGCTCCCAACGTAAACTAAAAGGTGGATTGGCTACAACGGCATCAAATTCTATCTTTTTGGATGGATTCATCTCGTTGAGCATATCCCATTGATTGAGCAGGGTGTCACCGTGAAATATCTCAAACTCGGTGTCTTTCATACCGTGCAAAAGCATATTCATTCGGGCAAGGTTGTAAGTCGTGATGTTATTTTCCTGTCCGTATATTTTACCGATACTCCCGCCATTATCTTTTATTCGCTTTCTCACATTCAGCAATAAAGAACCCGAACCACAAGCAAAATCGAGTACTTTATTCAATTTGTTTTTCTTACCTGTTGTTGGGTCTTGGCTATCTAAGGTGACAATTTCTGAAAGAATGGTAGAGATTTGTTGCGGGGTATAAAATTCACCTGCTTTTTTGCCCGAGCCTGCGGCAAACTGACCAATCAAATACTCATAAGCATCACCTAATGTATCAGAGTCTGATTTGAAATCAGCAATTCCTTCAGCAATTTTCTGAATAATGGTGCACAGTTTTTTGTTTCTTTCGGTAGAAGTCTTTCCAAGCTTTTCTGAATTCAGATTGATTTCGGAAAACAATCCCTGAAAGGCACTTGCAAACGATTCGTTTTCGATGTATCGAAAACCATCCTCCAGGGTTACTAACAATTCACCATTTTGTGTACGTGCCAATTCTGTGATGTTACTCCACAGGTGTTGAGGTTGTATCACATAATGCACTTTACGACGCATTTGCTTTTCAAACTCGACTACATCTGCTTCGTTTGCTTTATACCATACACTTAATGGAGTTCGCTTATCCTTTGACTCTAATTTTGGGTAATCAGAACCCAATTCCTTTTTTGCAGATTCTTCGTAGTTGTACGATAAATACCGAAGAAAAAGAAATGAAAGCATATAATCACGGAAATCATCCGCATTCATTGCACCTCTCAGGTCATCGGCTATATTCCAAAGGGTTTTACCTAATTTGTCATAATCTTTTTGTGTCATAATTTCGATTAATAAATAAAACGGTACTTCTCTTGAAGTTTTTTTAATACATCTTTAAAAACGGCCTCATCTGCTTCCGCCATCTTATTGAATTGGAGACGGTAAGCATCTTTATGTGATAAAGAATTAATGATCTCTCCAACTTCTCTAACATTTTCAATTTTTATTTGCTCTAGCACATAGTTCAACCGACCAACACCAAGGAATGAAGAAATATTTTCAAGCAATTGTCTTAATAAAACAAAGTGATATGCATACAATTCTGTTTTTATTGCAATATCTAAAGTTTGGATTAAATGGAGATGGAATAAAAAAACATCATTATTTAGATTATTAAGCAACAAATTGCCATCTTGTGAATTTAAAATAAAGGGTTTTGTAAGCTTTTTATATCTATCACTTTTTTCTCCCTTTTTCAGTTTATCAAATAAGATTGAAAACAATCCGATATGATGAGTTGTGATTATTATTCTCTTTTTGAGATAATGTTCTTCAATTAAATCAAAAATTGATTCTGCTGTTAGGAAGATATTGTGTTCGTCTAAACTAGAAACCGGGTCATCAATAAAAAAATGAGCATCCTGAACGTTAGAAAAACCATCAACTTCAAATAAAGCTAAAAAGAAACACCATACAAATATTCTTTCTTCACCTCTAGAAATCTTTATTGAATTAGGATTATCTTCATCAAGATAAAATGTTATCGAAAAAATACCTTTTTCTGGGTCTTTATCCTCATAAGGATTAAAGCGAAATTTATATTTAGGGTAATATAACATTAGTTTTTCTTCAATCGAATTTTCGTCTAAAAATGAATGAAACTTATTTAAGTTACTATAAACTACTTCAAGGGCAATGTTTACATTATCATTGATTTCATCATTATTCCATTTAAAAAGGTCTTCACTATATGCATTGTAATAAACACCTGAATGATTGCCTTCATTTTCAGATTTGGTGTAATCTTTATAGGCAACTGATAAACGAGTTTTGCCAATTGAATTAAAAGCATAAATCAGAATAATATTTTCTTGATTTTCTAAAAGTTGTTTTGCTATTTCTAATTCATTCATTTTCTAATCATTTACTTTTGGAAACAACCCCTGCATCAAACCCTTTTTATGCAACTTCAATTGTTCTATTTTTTCTGCTTGTGCCGTAATTAAAGCATCTATAGAGGAAAGGCAAGAGGCGATTTTTTGTTGTTCTTGACGAGACGTGTGAAAGAGCATTGTTTTGTATACAATCTCACTACTGATATTTTGAACAATACCACCAGCAGAAAGTCTTTGATACTGTTTTTGCATATATTCTGAATTCAGCAATTGCAACAGAAACGGCTTATGAAAATGCTCTTCATATTCACGAAGAACAAACCAGCCATCATAAATGCATCCTTCAATTTCCAGTTCATAAGTCTTTCCAAAACTCATAGAATTAGCTAAAATCAATTCACCAATCTCAACTTTTCTTGATTTTTCTGCACCTTTTGGCGTTATTTTTTCTTCAACCTTACTAATTATGGAATTAACTGCATTTTTTGTGTCGCCAATTTTTATCCAATTTACACCAGAAACATCTTGTGTAAAATAATCTTGTATTGGTCTTGGAGAACTACCTCTATAAAGTTTTATATAACTTGAAAATTCTTTCTCCTCCCACTCCCCATCTTTCACAAACTCCTTAAACCGCCACTTAGGCACGGTTTCGCCTACTTGTGGGAAAAGATTTTGCATCAAGCCTTTTTTATGGGTTTTTAAAGCTTCCAATTTTTGGCTGTGAGCTACAATTATTTCATCTAAGGATGAAAGACAGGAGGCAATTTTTAGTTGTTCGTTGAGTTTGGGTATTAACAACTTAATCTCTTTAATTTGAGCAACTTCGGCCACATTCTTTATAGCACCACCAGCAGATTGAGATAACAATTTATCCTGATTAACTGGTAATTCTAAAATTTCCTTAACGAAATTAACATTATAGCCTTCTCTTACAGTTAACTTTAAAAGAGCTTGGTTTATAATTCCCTTTTTTGCTTCTTTTGGAATTATCGCAAACTTACCCATAGTACCTGAACAGCTCATTATAATATCAAATGGAAGAATTGAAAATCGCTTTAATTCATTAAACTTCTCTTCTGTAATGAAATATCTAAATGAGCTAAAATCATTGTATATAGCATGCGACTGTTCATAAACAGCATAACCATCCTTGACAAAAATTTCTTTTTTAAGAGCACCTCCAAATGGGCCCCGAATAAACTTGCAAAGTTTTTCAAATTTCATTTTCTCCCACTCTCCATCAATCACAAATTCAGGAAAGCGCAATTGGGGTATCATTTTTTTTGTTGCTCGCACTGAGCCTGTCGAAGTGTTATTCATAAGCTGCTAATCCTGATATGTCACGCCCTTGGGCTAATTTTTTTAATTGGGGTACTAAGTCTTCCATCAATGCCAGCTCTTTTACTCTTCGTCCTTTCCAACTCAATTCCAAAGGTTCTATAAGGTCGGTGAGTTTTTCTCCGTCAAATATCATTCGGCTCATGATAGTATCAACAAAGCTTTTCAAGTCTGCTGTTTGCAAACCGTGTTTGTGGGCAATTTCAGCCAGTTCTTTTTCAATTTTTTCAATTTTAAACGTTTCGTATCCATTGCTTAAGGTATTCACATCCTGCCCACTGTTCCAGTCTAAGCTGTTGATGTAATCGGTCAAATCTTCCTGCTCATCCATCAGGTTGGAATTGGAACTAAGCAAGCTAATCACCTGCGCTTTGGTCATTTTTTGCCTGGCAGGCTTCTTTTGCGTACTGTCGACAATCAAGTCCATGATATAGTCGTAGTCGATAATGGCAGAAGCAAAAAGCACAAATTCAAAATCCAACTCCTGAACTTCAGGTGGTGCCTCGTCACCTTCTTTTTGCTGAATTTCTTTTAATTGTTTAGCAGTTTCCAAATACGAACTACGAAACGATTGTAAAGTATCTTTAGGCAATATAGCTTCAATTTTGGCTTGTTGGGTTTCGTCCAGGTCCGTATATTGATCCAACTGGGTTTTTAATCGTTGTACTTCTTTAAAGTTTCTGACAAAGGAAATGCGGGCAGCATCTCCTTTCAGATTATAGACTTCGTGTGGTTCGCTGACTAAATTGTGCTGTTGCATAAAATTGCCCAGCGCTTCAACTGCCTTTTGGTAATTCTCAATCACTACCGGGGCAGGGTCAACTAACCAGATTTCTTTAGCCTTACCGGAATCCTCACCGGAGAATAGAGCAATAGCCTGGTTTACGGCGTCTTTTTGTTGACGAAAATCAAGAATATTGCCATAGGGTTTGGTATCATTTAGAATTCGGTTGGTCCGCGAAAATGCCTGTATCAATCCGTGATATTTCAGGTATTTGTCAACATACAAGGTATTCAGGTATTTGGAGTCAAAACCTGTAAGCAACATATCCACCACTATCGTAATATCAATCTTGTTTTTGTGTGGGTAGTCTTTGTTGGGGTATTTCTGGTCTTTGATACGTGACTGAATATCCTGATAATATTTATCAAATTCATAGATAGAATGATTTGTCCCATACTGACTATTGAAGTCGGCAATAATTTCCATCAATGCTTTTTTCTTTTCTTCAGGATTTTGCTTGTTGTCCTCTTTCTCCTGGGCTAGGTCCTCTTGTAATTGTTTGATATCGGCAGCATTTTTTTGACTTTGCGGATCACCTTCTTTCGCAATTAGTTGAGCTGGCGGCGAAAACACACAAGCGACATTTAGCGGAATGTAATCTGGCTGAGACGCGATGAATCGTATCTGTACTTCTTTGAATAGCTGATAATACTCAATGGCGTTATTGATAGAAGCCGTTGCAAGAATGGCATTAAAACGCCTTGAATTGGTTGCAGCATTGTGCTTATCCAGAATAGCTTCCACTACAGCCTGTTGTGCAATTGCTTCCCCGGGTTTGGAATTTATAGTACCTTTCCCTTTGAAATAATCTATATGAAACTTAAGAACATTTTTGTCCTCTATGGCGTGTGTAATGGTATAAGCGTGTAGTCTTTTTTGAAATATATCCTCGGTGGTTTTATATGAGCCATATTCATCTTCCCTAATCTTATAGCTTGCATTTTCATCAAAAATGGGGGTACCGGTAAATCCAAATAATTGAGCATTAGGGAAAAACTCTTTTATGGCTTTGTGATTATCGCCAAACTGCGAACGGTGGCACTCGTCAAAGATGAAAACTATTTGTTTTTTGCTTAATGGCTCTAATCGTTCTTTGTAGTTATTCTTATTGGTGCCATCTAAAGCTAATCCTAATTTTTGAATGGTAGTAACAATTATCTTATCGGCATAGTCGGTCGATAATAAACGTCTTACCAATGTTTCTGTATTGGTATTTTCTTCAACACTGCCTTCCTGGAACTTATTAAACTCCTCACGGGTTTGACGGTCAAGGTCTTTGCGGTCGACCACAAAAAGGCATTTTTCTATATCATGATTATCTTTTAAAAGGGTAGAGGTTTTGAACGAAGTCAATGTTTTACCGCTTCCAGTCGTGTGCCAGATATAGCCGTTACCTCGGTTTTGGTGGATACAAGCTACGATAGCTTGTACCGCATAAATCTGATAAGGTCGCATCACCAGCAATTTCTGTTCGCTTTCGACCAAAACCATATACTTACTAATCATTTCTCCAAGCGTACACTTGGTAAGGAACTTTTCAGTGAATAGATCAAGCCGGTTAATTTTCTGGTTGTCTATATCCGCTAATTCATATACAGGTAAAAATTGCTCATCTGCATTAAAATTAAAATGCTGGATTTTGTTGTTGGCGAAATAATGGGTTTTAGTGCCGTTACTTACGATAAACAACTGCATAAAACACATCAAAGTATTGCTGTATCCATTGCCTGGATCATTTTTATAATCCACAATTTGCTGCATTGCTTTCCGTGGAGAAATGTCCAGTTTCTTCAATTCAATTTGCACCACAGGCAAGCCATTAATCAGCAAAATAATGTCGTAACGGTGATTGCTGTTCTCAGTATTGATGCGTAATTGATTGATAACCTCATAGTCATTTTTGCACCAGTCTTTGATGTTTACCAGGGTGTAATGTAAGGGTGTGCCATCTTCGCGCTGAAAGTAGTTTCTTTCGCGCAATAATTTTGAAGCTGCAAACACATCCTGGTTGATAATTTCTTCACGTATGCGTAAAAATTCGGTTTCTGTAAGATGAACACGATTCAACGCTTCAAATTTTGTTTTGAAGTTCTGCTCAAGCGTTTTTCTATCAACAATATCCGGTCGATAGATATACTTCAACTCAGTTAATTGCCTGATCAGGTTTTCTTCTATTTGATTTTCTTTAGTCATTGAAAATATTAGAGCTGAAATTTAGGCATATTTTATTGTTTGCCAAAGATAATTGCGTATAATCGAAGTTGATCAATTCCTGATCGGGATCTTTGGCTGCACACTCGAAATAAACTATTTCCAGATTTTGTATTCGAGTCTCTTGCAAAGTGTATAATCATTGCTAAACTAACCTACTTTTCCTCCGGTGTTTCATTAGTTTTTCGGGTGTTTTCGCACTAGTTTTGTGTGTCCTTCCGGCAGATGCTGCTCCTCTTTGATTTGCAAAAAGAGTTACAAGCATTAAATCAATAAAACTATCGCCCAAAGTTTAAACTTTATTTAAACCGCATAAAAAAAGAGGAAGCTTACAATTGCTGTAACTTCCTCTTTTTGAGTGAGTGGGCCCACCCGGACCACTGATATTTTATATCTAATAGAATATCAGACATGTAAAAAAATTGAAATTATAAGTTGAGGCTAAAATTGGATAGTTCAAGATTGAATAATTATCGGGTAGATGAAGTTATAAGCATTATTGATAAGGAACCTATCTGTCAGAAATTCGTATATGATTATAACCCAGATTATTTTGACGATAAACTTAAAACCACGGGAATTATGAAAAAGAGAGATCGTTTGGTTGAAGTTGCAGATTTGGATCCCGTTGCTTATTTCGAAGAAGCCCTTGTCCTTTTTATTGATAGTGAGGATGAAAATATCCCATCATCTTTTTGTGTGCAGGCTAATTTTGACACGTTAAAGTTTGATCCGGGACAACCTTTGGGTGCCTATCTCGAATCAAAATCTTACCTTCCCCTCAAGGACGTTGACGCACGGATATCGCAAAGGCAGCGCATACTGGACGAGATGAATCCGGATGTGATTGCTGCCATGCTTAGGGATTTTAATCAAAAAAAAAGGTTAGCCCGGAAGAACATTGCGCATTTGACTGAACAATTCCCCGAGTGGCAACCTGGATTTTAGTCAATAGCATTAGGATAGACATGTGGTAGGGAATATTATTTTCTTTTAAGTGTCCTGGTTCGCATTAAACTGAACAGATTTTTCAAAAAGTTAAGGTCGGTGTTAGTTTCCACCTTTCCTCCAAAAATGGCAGAAAATCCCCAACCCCTGGCATGAACCTTGCGTGTTCATTTGTATTATATTTCAACAAAAAGTTTTTCAATTGTTTTCATTGCCAGGAACATTTTATGACTATCGGGAAGAAGGATAAAACCATATTTGGTATAGAAATTTTCAGCGTCTTCATCCAATGGATCCACTACCACGGCGAAAGAACCAATTGATTTGGATATTTCATAGCTCTTTGTTAAAGCATCAATCAATAACATTCTACCAATTCCGGTTCCTTTAAATCTATTATCAACTGCTAATCTTCCAAGAAGTGTTGTAGGAATCGAATGATATGAATTGGGTAACTGATTCTTGAAGCTGTCAGGAACTATATCCAAAGGGATACTATTGTTTGAAAGAGTGTAATACCCCTGAATTAATCCGGTTTCAACATTAAGCGATACAAAACAGGCTGACAGTTTTCTCCTTACGTCCTGGCTTGCCTGAGTTCTTAGATAAGTATCAAGCAATTCTTTACCACAACTAAAATCGATCTTTAGTTTTTTATGACTATTGGAGAGGATTTCTGTTGTGATCATTATTTAGAAATCCTATTTTTATATTGCCTGGCTGCTGACACTAAGGCTTCATTGGGTTCAGGTGGATTTATCAAAGCATTAAAGAATATCTCGCTATCCCTTTGCGATGCCAGAATGGTTTCAGATTTTTGAATGATCATTTGTGCTCTTTCATAGACTGTTGATACAACAAAATCAGAAAGGTTCCGATAACCAGCTAACATGGCAGCTTTTTCAATAATTAATTTCTTATCCTTTGATAGTCTTGTATCGAATCGGGCTTTACCTTCATGTTCAATAATCGCTTCCATTACATTCATTTTTTTACAAACGTACGGAAATTATCCGTACGTTTCAACTATTTGTACGTATTATTTCCGTACAGGATAAAAGATATTTTATTTGAGATGATTTGGGTTAGAATAAACAATCATTGATTTCGAAGGTCTTCTCCATATCCAAACTTACGGTATAATGTTCCATAATGCTACTAATTGAATGTCCTGACATTTCGGAGGTTTCATCTTTAGATTTGCCTGCACGTTTTAGAGTGGTTGCATAACTGTCTCTGGCTGTCATCAGCTTTAATTGTAAAACGACACAAAATCCCCAAAACCTGGCGTAAATAAAAAACACCTACACAAATGAATGTGTAAGTGTTTGAGATTGAGTGTGTGGGCCCACCTGGGCTTGAACCAGGGACCACCTGATTATGAGTCAGGTGCTCTAACCAACTGAGCTATAGGCCCTGAAATATGGTGATGGTTTTTTTCAGGTCGTAATATTAAACTAAATGTCAGAACGTTTTTTTCGGAGTGCAAGTTTACTGAATTCGCCGATATTACGCAAATAAAATAATCAATTTAAGTGCGAATCATTTTCAGTGACCGTGGGTTGAGCCTCATCGGCAGTGATTTCACCGGAAACAGGGGCTTTATCATGCAGGTCAAGTTTATTGAACTGACGGCGATAGAACAGGATGATTGAAAAGATACCCACTGAAATGGCCGAGTCAGCTACATTAAATACAGGGCGGAAAAACTGGAAATCGCTACCTCCGGCAAAGGGAACCCAACTGGGATAAACGCCTGAGAAGAGCGGGAAATAGAACATATCGACTACCCGTCCGTGCAGAAAAGAAGCATAGCCGCCTCCTGAAGGAAACAAGGTTGATACCTGGCCGTAGCTTTCGTTGAAAATCAGTCCGTAGAAGGCACTGTCGATGATGTTCCCGACTGCACCGGCAAAGATTAATGCAACACAGGCGATGAAACCCATAGGGATGTCTTTTTTGACCAGTTTCAGGATGTACCAGCCAATACCGAACACAGCAACTACACGGAATAAACTTAGAAAGATCTTGCCGTATTCGAAGCCAAATTCGAAGCCAAAGGCCATGCCGTTGTTTTCGACAAAATGGATTATAAACCAGTGACCAATTACGGGGAATTCTTCACCAAGGGTCATGTTTGTTTTAATCCATATCTTCAGGATCTGATCGACCACCAGGACCAAAACAACGATGAGGATTGACTTATTTAATTTTGACATCTTTGAAGATTATAAAAAAATGATTGAAAGAATCGCTCCTTCAATCATTCTTTAACGATATTTTATATACGTTTATTTTTGATTGTTTTTCGCATCGATGCTGAGTGTTGCATGAGGCACGGCACGCAGGCGTTCTTTCGAAATCAGCTTACCGGTTTCACGGCAGATGCCATAGGTCTTATTTTCAATACGAACCAGGGCAGCCTGCAGGTATTGAATGAATTTTTGCTGACGCTGTGCCAGTTTACCTGCTTCTTCTTTTGACAGGGTTGCAGCTCCCTCTTCAAGCACCTTAAAGGTTGGAGAAGTATCCTGTGTGTCGTTTCCATCGCTCTGGGTTATGGAGCTCTTGTACATCATATAGTCCTTCTGGGCTTTCTCGAGTTTATCAAGAATTATCGCTTTGAATTCCTGAAGTTCTTCGTCCGAATATCTGTTCTTTTCACTCATAACTTAAAGCTTTAATTGCGTCCTCTGATTCGAGCAATTGTTGCTTCCATCGGAGTATAAAAGTATAAAAATAATTCGATATCATATAGTTCTTTAATCATTCAGGACTCTTTATCGGTTTCTAATTCCGAACCACCTGAATCCGTGCTGTCACATCGGTATCAATCTCGGCCAGGTAGGAGTTTTCATCCTCTACCTTATCCATCATAACTAATTCTGAAGCAAGTGTTTGGTTGCTGATATAGTCTTTATATTTTTCAACGGCTGCATTGTAAAATTCATGCTTCTGAATTTTCAATACAATACGGTCAGTGACATCAAAATCACTTTCCTTACGAATGTTCTGAATTTTGTTAATAAACTCACGGGCAATCCCTTCCAGCTTCAAATCTTCGGTCAGGTGAATGTCGAGGGCAATGGTCAGATTTCCCTCACTGGCAACAAGCCATCCGGGGATATCTTCGGTCTGTATCTCAACATCTTCAGGACTCAAAACAATAGATTCACCATTAATGTTCAGCTCGTAGTTTCCTGTTTTCTCGAGACGACTAATGTCCTGCTGGCTAAACCCTGCAATTTCGGCTGAAATCTGCTTCATCAGCTTGCCGTATTTTGGTCCCAGCGTTTTAAAGTTGGCCTTTATTTTCTTACTGATAATACCGGCAGCATCGGTCAGGTATTCCACCTCTTTCACGTTGACTTCGGAAAGAATAATGTTTTTCACTGAATCGAACTGAAGCTGAAAATCCTTATTCAGGACAGGAACCATTATCTTAGCCAATGGCTGACGTACTTTCAGCTTTTCTTTCCGGCGAAGACCCAGGATCATGGAGGATGCTTTCTGAGCCAGGGCCATCTTCTCTTCCAGATCACGATTGATCAGAGACTCGTCACATACCGGGAAATTGGCCAGGTGAACGCTTTGATCAGGCTCTTTTGAGGTGATCTTATTCAGGTCGGTATAGAGCAAATCAGCAAAGAACGGTGCTATCGGTGCAGCCAGTTTTGCAATCGTGACCAGACAGGTATAGAGTGTCTGATAGGCCGAAAGCTTATCTGCATCGTACGATCCTCCCCAATAGCGTTTACGGCTGAGACGAACAAACCAGTTGCTCAGGTTCTCCGACACAAAATCAGAGATGGCACGTCCGGCACGTGTAGGTTCATAGGTTTCGTAGCTTTCGCCTACTTCTTTTACAAGCGAATTCAGCAATGATATGATCCAGCGATCTATTTCAGGTCGTTCGGACACGGGTATTTCATCTTCGGCAAAGGTAAAGCCGTCGATGTTGGCATACATTGCGAAGAAGTTGTAAGTATTGTATAATGTTCCGAAGAATTTGCGTTTCACTTCGTCGACACCCAGCATATCAAACTTAAGGTTGTCCCAGGGCTGTGAGTTTGTAAGCATGTACCAGCGCAACGGATCGGAGCCGTTCTCATCAATGGCAGCAAACGGATCAATAGCATTGCCCAGACGTTTCGACATCTTATTGCCGTTTTTATCGAGCACCAGTCCGTTTGAAATGATGTTCTTAAAAGCAACCGATTCATCGATCATGGTTGCAATGGCATGCAGGGTGAAGAACCAGCCTCGGGTCTGATCCACTCCTTCAGCTATAAAATCTGCAGGGAAAACCTGATTAAAGGTTGCCTGGGCCTCAAAAGGATAGTGCATTTGGGCATAAGGCATTGATCCAGCATCGAACCAAACGTCGATCAGGTCAGTTTCGCGGAACATCTTTTTACCTGTTGATGAAACCAGGAAGATGTCATCAACAAAAGGTCGGTGAAGATCAATCTTTTCGTAGTTCTCTTTCGAGTTGTTGCCCACTTCAAACCCCTGATAGATATTCTTTTCCATCAATCCTGCAGCAACTGCCTGATCTATCTCGTTCATCAGTTCTTTCGTTGAACCAATGCATTTGGTTTCCAGACCGTCTTCTGTTCTCCAAACCGGAAGTGGTGTTCCCCAGAAACGTGAGCGGCTCAGGTTCCAGTCCACCAGATTTTCAAGCCAGTTCCCGAATCGTCCTGTTCCCGTTGATTGCGGTTTCCAGTTAATTGTATTGTTTAAGGCAATCATCTTGTCCTTGACTGCAGTGGTGCGGATGAACCATGAATCGAGCGGATAATACAGGATTGGCTTGTCAGTTCTCCAGCAGTGAGGATATGAGTGAATGTGCTTTTCAACTTTAAATGCTTTGTTCTCCCTTTTCAGCATCACACAGATATCGATATCTACTGTTGCATCGTCTTCGGCAAGCGTTTCGTCGTACTCATTTTTCACGTAGCGACCTGCAAATTCAGAATAAGTTTCCAGATTCACCTGTTCAGCGACAAAGGCAGGATCCATGTTTTCAACCAGGAAGAATCGTCCGTTACGGTCAACCATAGGCTGGCGTTTACCCTCCAGATCATCGACAATAAGGGGAGCAATGCCGTTCTGTTTGGCCACACGGTCATCATCGGCACCAAAGGTTGGTGCAATATGTACGATCCCTGTACCGTCTTCGGTAGTCACAAAGTCGCCGGTAATAATACGGAAAGCATCACCTTTTGGCTTTACCCAGTTGATCAGCTGTTCGTAGTTTATTCCTTCGAGCTCAGTTCCTGCATATTCGCCCAGAACAAGGTACGGTATCTTTTTGTCGCCCAGGCTGTAATCGTCCAATGCAAGGCTTTCGTTCTTCGGGTCAAAATGTGAAGCCAGCAGTTTCTTTGCAAGGATCAGTGTGACAGGTTCGCCCGTATATGGATTGAATGAACGTACTTTCACATAGGTGATTTTCGGACCTACACACAAGGCTGTATTTGAGGGCAGAGTCCATGGCGTGGTCGTCCAGGCGAGGAAGTACAAATCAGTATCCACATCCTTGTACAGGAATTCAGATTTTTCGTTGCGGATGGCCTTGAACTGTGCAACTGCCGTGGTATCCTTCACATCGCGGTAGCAACCAGGCTGATTGAGTTCATGCGAACTTAGCCCTGTACCCGCAGCCGGAGAGAATGGCTGTATGGAATAGCCTTTATAGAGCAAATCCTTTTCATAAAGCTGTTTCAGAAGCCACCAAACCGTTTCCATATAGCGGCTTTCGTAGGTGATATAAGGATCATCCATGTTGACCCAGTAACCCATCTGACGGGTTAATGATTCCCATTCGCGGGTATATTTCAGGACCTCGGTGCGACAGACTGCATTGTATTCAGCAACACTGATTGTTTTGCCGATGTCGTCTTTGGTAATTCCAAGCATTTTTTCAACGGCGAGTTCAACCGGAAGACCATGCGTGTCCCATCCTGCTTTTCGGTGAACACGGAAGCCTTTCATGGTTTTATAGCGACAGAAGGTATCTTTAATCGCACGCGCCATTACATGGTGAATGCCAGGCATCCCGTTTGCTGATGGTGGTCCTTCATAAAACACAAAAGTCGGATGACCTTCCCTTGTTGATATGCTTTTGTGAAAAGTATCATCCTCTTCCCATCTTTTCAATACATCCTTGTTTATTTGGGAGAGGTCTAATTGCTTGTATACCTGAAATTTATTGCTCATCGAAACGTCTGTTAAACCTGTATTTTTTAAAAGGTACAAATATAGAAAAAAATGGTATTCGTATTCCAAAAGCTTCCTCCCCTTTTATTATCCGCAGATTTGAATAGATAACTTAATATTCAGGCAGAATATAGATCACTTTGAGGATAATTTAATGGCACCAAAACACGAAGGCAGTAAATCTCACCAAATATATTTAATGGATACGAAGTCTTTGTGTAACTTAGTGTTTTAGAGTCTTAGTGGCAATTTTTATATCCGATCCTTTCCTGAAGTCTTAACGGATAAAGTTGACATTCCCACTTTGCCCTCAAAAAAAAACCAGGTAAATATCCCATTACGGTTTATTTGCCTGGCCTATATATGCCCTGCCGAAAAAACAGCAGGCTTTATGTTTTAATTACTTATCCTGAAATTAATCAACAAATTTATACCCGATTCCCTTTAAGGTCTTGATCTGCTCGTTGCCAATTTTCTCACGCAGTTTACGGATATGAACATCGATGGTACGGTCACCAACTACCACATTATCACCCCAAACCGAATAGTATATTTCTTCGCGGGTGAATACCTTGCCGGGTTTTGAAACCAGCAGCGATAACAATTCAAATTCTTTACGTGGCAAAACCATTTCAACTCCATCCTTCAGGATCAGGTAACGTTCCTTGTCGATAACCAGGTTTCCTATAACGATGGTATGTCCGCTATCAACAACTGCTGCAGGAAGCATGCCAATGGCCGTTGTGCGTTTTAACAGTGCTTTAACCCTGCTGATGAGTACTTTTGGCCGGATAGGCTTGGTAATATAATCATCGGCACCTGCCTCAAAACCTGCTATCTGTGAATAATCCTCACCACGTGCGGTAAGAAATGCAATCATGGTATGCTGCAAGGCCGGAATCCTTCTGATTTCTTCGCAGGCTGCAATTCCATCCATCTCAGGCATCATCACGTCCAGAATAATCAGGTCAGGCAGTGTTTTTTCAGCCACTTTTATTGCTTCTGCACCATTCTGGGCAGTATATACTTTATAACCTTCTTTTTCCAAATTATAGCTGATAAACTCCAGAATATCAACTTCGTCATCGACGAGCAGGATTTTTGATTGACTGTCGCTCATAATAGTATTGTATTTAAAAGTAAAAACTACTTTCTCCCAAGTAATTGGGCTTGTTTTAAAAACGCCTGAAAATTAGCAATTTCATTTGATTTTATTACTGTTTACCTATGCTTATTTGTAATTGAATAGGCAGCATGATTTATTTTGCCTTTTCCAGTGTAAACGTAAATGTTGTTCCCTTATCGATCACACTTTTTACATTGATGGTTTGATCATGTGCTTCGATGATGTGTTTCACAATCGACAATCCCAGGCCGGTTCCTCCCTGTTCGCGTGAACGGGACTTATCGACCCTGTAGAAGCGTTCGAAGATGCGGTGCAAATCGATCTTATCCATTCCAATTCCATTGTCGCTGACTTCTATCAGGATAGTTTCGTGCAGGTCGTAAAAGCCAACCTTCACGTGCCCCCTCTTTTTCCCGTATTTGATGCCGTTGCCCACCAGGTTATTCATCACTTCCATAATCCGCTTTTTATCGGCACGAACCATAACGGGCTTTTCAGTTTTTGTGGCAAACTGCAACGTGATATTGCGTTCACTGGCAAGCATCTGTGCCAGTTCAAAGACGTCTTCGGTTAAACGGACCAGATCAAATTCAACAAAATTCAGGGTCAGTTCACCTGATTCAAGTTTAGTAATTGATTCCAGGTCAGCCACTATGGAAATCATACGGTCGATACTCTTTTCAGTACGCTGGAGATATAATTTATTGATCTTCGGATCGTCAATTCCTCCGTCAAGCAAAGTCAATACATATCCCTGAATATTGAAAATCGGCGTTTTAAGTTCATGCGACACATTGCCTACGAATTCCTTCCGATAGCGTTCCAGATCTTTTAAGCGGGTAATTTCCTGAGTCTGATTTTTGGCCCATTCTTCTACTTCCTTCTGAACCTCAGAAATGTTGGTCGTACTGATTATTTCAGTGAGTTTATCTTTCTTCCCGCTGACCGGAACCTCACGGATGGTCTTGTAAATAGGCTTGATCTTATCGTTGATATACCTGTTCAGGATAAAAAGAACCATGAAATAGGAGACTATGCAAAAGATACTGATGAACAGGATAGAGAAAACAGATCCAAAATTCTTCTTTGATTCGATCAGAATGAAACCGAAATTGGAAACCAATAATACCCCCGTAATGGATAACGATAAACGCTTGGCTGAATAAGTCGTCATATTAAAGCCTGATCATGTTAATTGGATACAAAATTAATTGATTTTATGAAGCTCAGCCATTTTTTTTGCCTGTCCTGAGTTTAGTACCCACTTCGCGTTTCACCCTGGGGTGCAATTGATCCTTATAATCCTCTATAAACCCTATGACAGCTTGCCTGTCCGATTTTGACAGTTCGCGTAAAGCCCATGACATTGCCTTAACAATCATGTCGTCATAATCGTCAACAAGCAGACGGCAGATCTCAAGTGTTCGCACAACATCACCTTTTCCTCCCCTGGCACGAAGATTTAATGGAACCGTACTGACCAGTGCAGTACGCCGAATCCAACGGCTTTCATGCCCGGCCCATTGCACAATGATTTCATCCTGAAGTTTGCCTGTTCTCCAGCTAAATCCGGTGATGCACATGCAATACATATCGACTGAAACCCAGTTATCAAGGTTTTTCCCCAACAACCGAATCTCTTCTACCGTTAATGCCTGAAGTGCTTTTTTGTTTTTCCACAGGAACTCAAAAGCCACCTGCTGACATTCCAGAATATCCGTATTGATCAACCCGAGGGAAAGTACAATCCACTGTTGCTCTGTAAAACCGGCCAGAGTCTTTCGCCAACTTTCTATGACCTTGCGCTGATCAGGAACTTTTAATCCAAGCACCTGCATTGAAGTGGGATGATCAACTGCAATCTTCTTCTTTCGTTCTGGATTGGAATACTGCTCCAGATCAGTTTGAATCGATATAATTATTTCGGTGGTAGTCATACTGCTTGCTTTGGTTCATCAAAAATAAGGAAAAAGGATTGAGGAAGGAGCGAAAAGTAAACTTGAGGTCCTGAAACAAGTTCTTCTGCCTTGTTGTGTCGCTTTCATTGAGCCTTCAACCCTTTAACTTATTAGAAGATTATTCGAAGGTTATTCGAAGGTTATTCGAAAATAGTTCAATTTCATTCTAATAATCATCGAATAAGTTTCTAACAATTAATGAATAAGTTTCAAATAATTTTAAGACCTGTTGGATGGCCGGTATATGGGAGAACCAATCAAAACCTTTCAAATTTTAATACCGCTTCATTTGTAACTATTTGGATCCATCCGGTTTTTCAGCACTATAAAATAAAAAATCCGGGACTTTACAGACCCGGACTTCAATATCAGCAGTTATGATTAAATGCCGAAAACATGTTTTATTTGATCTACATAGTCCAGCTTTTCCCAGGTGAACAGTTCTACCTCCAAAACGACTCTGCCGTTGTAAGGCGATTCGAATATTTTGGTTACTTTTTTGGGCTGACGGCCCATATGACCGTAGGCAGCTGTTTCGCGGTAAATTGGATTGCGCAGCTTCAGGCGCTGTTCAATCGCTGCAGGACGCAGATCAAATATTTCCTGAATTTTATCTGAAATGGCAGAGTCGGAAAGACCTGCAAGAGCAGTTCCCCTGGTTTCAACATAAATACCGACTGGCTGGGCTACTCCGATAGCATAGGATAGCTGAACCAGCATTTCGTTGGCAACTCCTGCAGCCACCATATTCTTGGCAATATGGCGGGCAGCATAAGCAGCAGAGCGGTCAACCTTTGAAGGATCTTTCCCTGAGAAGGCGCCACCACCATGGGCACCACGGCCACCATATGTGTCGACAATGATTTTACGGCCTGTTAGCCCGGTATCCCCGTGAGGTCCTCCGATCACAAACTTACCGGTTGGATTGACATGATAGATGATTTCACCGCCAAACAAACCCTGAAGCCTTAAAGGTAGTTGTGCTTTTACACGTGGAATCAATATTTCGATCACATCATTTTTGATTTTTGCAAGCATGGGTTCATCGTCATCAAAGTCATCGTGTTGGGTAGAGACCACAATGGTATGAACCCGTTTGGGCGAATGATCGTCGTTGTACTCCACAGTCACCTGGGACTTTGAGTCGGGACGAAGATAAGTCATCACCTGCTGTTCACGACGAATGACAGCCAGTTCGAGCAAAATACGGTGTGACAGATCGAGTGGCAAAGGCATGTAATTATCGGTTTCTGAGTTGGCATAACCAAACATCATTCCCTGGTCGCCTGCACCCTGATCCATTTTGTCAGCCTTATCGACACCGCGGTTGATATCGGGACTCTGCTCATGAATGGCACTGAAGACACCGCACGAATCGCCGTCGAAGCGATATTCAGCCTTGGTGTATCCAATCTGGTTAATAACACGACGCGCTGTTTCCTGCACGTCAACATAGGTTTTGGATTTTACCTCTCCGGCAAGAACAACCTGTCCGGTAGTAACCAAAGTTTCGATGGCAACCTTTGAGTTGACATCAAAGGCGAGAAACTCATCGAGCAGAGCGTCCGAAATTTGATCGGATACCTTGTCAGGATGGCCTTCTGAAACTGATTCACTGGTGAAATAATAACTCATAATCTGGTTAATTTAAATACCCAAAATCAATCAGTAAATAACTGATCATGCTCAGGTACTGTAAGTTATACAATTAAAAGTTGTGGAATAAACGATCGAAAAGCAAGATGAAAAAGAGATTTCGTTTTAGCATTTTTTTTCGTGGTTGCAATCATTACAAATTTATCCACATAACGGGTCAAAGATAGAAACTTTTTTGAAGACAAATATGTCTTTATTTAAAAAAAAAGACTTAATTATTTCTGGTCACATCCTGGAATACATTCTCCAGACTTTGCTGATGTTCATTCATGGTAAGGATAACAAGCTGATTGGCAACGGCAAAATGAAAGAGAGCAGGCCTCAGATCGAAGTTGTTCTCTGATTCGGTACTGTATGTATTGGCACTGATCTGTTCGATTTTCTGCAGGCCAGAAATCTTACAGAGGGAGTCCAGATCGGGGGTCCGGTCAAACTCGACCAGGACCGATCTTTTCTGAACAAACTGACCCGACTTAAGCTGATCAATTGATCCGTCAGCAACAATGATGCCTTTGTGTATAATGATTACCCTGTTGCAGATGGCTTCAACTTCCTGCATGATATGGGTTGACAGCATGACCGTTTTGTTCAGGCTGATAGTACGGATTAGCTGCCTTATTTCTTCCAGTTGATTAGGATCGAGTCCTGTCGTTGGCTCATCCAGGATCAGGACCGACGGATCATGAATTAAAGCCTGTGCCAGTCCGACCCGCTGGCGATAACCTTTCGAGAGAGCCCCAATCTTCTTATGCTGCTCGTCTTTCAGCCCGGTGAGTTCAACCATTTTCAGAACCTGTTCCTTTTTATTCGGAAGCCTGTAAAACCCGGCCACCATCTCCAGGTATTCCCTGACATATAAATCAGTATACAGGGGATTGTTTTCAGGCAAATACCCAATCTGAGAACGGATAGCCACGTTTCGGGTCTCTACTTTTTCTCCGTTTATGGTTACCGTTCCGCCGTCAGAAGAAAGAAAACCTGTGATAATTTTCATCAAGGTTGATTTTCCGGCACCGTTTGGTCCGAGGAACCCGACCAATTCACCTGAACCGATTTCAAATGAAACCTGATCAAGTGCCTTCTGGTTTCCATAAAACTTGCTTACCTGTGCTATTTTGATGGTCATTTTAATCCTTATTATGCAGGACAAAAGTACAGAATTCCGCTGATTACCAAATTCATATTTTAAGTATAATTCGTCCTGAAAAGTTATATCCGAATCAAGTTTCAGCCTTACTGTAAATATGCCAATTTAGCCTTTCGTTTTAATTAACTTTAAATTAACTTTGTCCCCCATCAATACAGGGTGAAATGGAGGATCAGAACTTTAATTACATTGAGGACTTGACCAGATATCAACGGCAGAAAACATCGTTGGTGCAGATCGGTAATTTATTGCTTGGTGATGGGAATCCGATAAGGATACAGTCTATGACTGATACAGATACCAGTGATACTGAGGCGACTGTCGAACAAATTATCCGTATCATCAAGGCTGGCGCCGACTTTGTTCGTGTAACAGTCAGGGGTGTTCCTGATGCCGAAAACCTTCAAAATATAAAACGCGAACTGGTAGCCCGGGGGTATGAAAATCCTCTCGTTGCCGACATTCATTTCAATCCTCATTTAGCAGAAATAGCATCGAAATATGTGTTCAAAATAAGAATCAACCCCGGGAACTTCTATGACCGACGGGCTAAATTCGAACACCATCTCTATACCAACGAAGAATATAAAGCAGAACTTCAGAAAATTGAAGAACAATTTGTTCCGTTTCTAAAGCTCTTAAAAGAGGATAATACTGCCCTTCGGATTGGAGCCAATCAGGGTTCTTTGTCCGATCGCATCATGAGCCGTTACGGAGACACTCCTGCGGGAATTGTAGAATCAGTGATGGAATTCCTTCGTATCTGTCAGAAACAGGATTTTGACAATGTAGCAGTATCCATCAAGTCGAGTAATACCCGCACAATGGTTTACACGGTTCGGTTACTGAATTTCAAGATGCGTCTGGAGGATATGACCTATCCGCTTCATCTTGGAGTTACTGAAGCCGGAGAAGGTGAAGATGGCCGGATCAAATCAGCTGTTGGGATTGGCGCTTTGCTTGCTGACGGTATTGGCGACACTATTCGTGTTTCGCTGACTGAAGCGCCTGAAAATGAAATATCCGTAGCCCGTAAACTTGTCAACCATATTGATACCTACAGAGGTCACAAGCCGATTAAAGCACCACTTTTTGCCCAGATTAATCCGTTCGAGTATGAACGGCGATCGGTGCGTCCGGTATTGAAGATGGGTGATAAATTTCTGACGGTTGTCATGGCCGATTTACGCGGGAGGACGCTTTCTGAGATTCTTCCTCTTCGAGGGAAACAAATACCTGAGTATTTCTTCAATAACCATGAAGTGCTCGATCTGGAAGGTAATTCTTATCCGGTACTAACACTGGAAGAATATTTATTTGGAGGTTCTCACTGGGGGCAAACCAAGTTCATCCGCACTAACAAGGAGGAATTTGACCATTTTATGAATGAAAACCCGGAGATCATTACCAAGCTCAAGCAAACACGCAAAACTATCCTCATACTGGAAAGTTTTAATAAGAATCCCTTTGCTGAACTCCGTGCTTTTTTCATGACACTTGAATCACACATCTGGAAAGTGCCGGTGGTGATCTTCAGAAAATATAATGAACGATATCTCGAGAACCTTCAGATCAAAGCATCGGCAGATCTCGGCGGATTGCTTATTGACGGCTATGGCGATGGTTTGTGCATTACCAATGAATCAGAACAGATCACCTTTACTGATCTGAAAGACCTGAGCTTCTCCATTCTGCAGGCCAGCAGGATGCGTCTGACTAAAACTGAATTCATTTCATGTCCCGGATGCGGCCGTACGTTATTTGACCTTCATGAAACCACCATAAAGATAAAAACTCATTTTAATCATCTTGATCATCTGAAAATTGGAGTCATGGGCTGTGTTGTAAACGGACCGGGTGAAATGGGCGATGTAGATTACGGATTTGTTGGCGCTGGTCCCGGGAATGTTAATCTATATAAAGGTCAGAAGCTGATCAAAAGACACATCCCATTCGAACAGGCTGTTGAGGAACTTGAAGCCCTCATCCGCGAAAACGGTGATTGGAAAGACCGCGACTCCTAGTCAGAAAGTCGCGGTATCCTAAAAATTCTCCCTGATTAGGGTAGAAATGGCATAAAGCGGAATTATATCTATATTTCCATCTCTTCCATAATTCTCGAGAGAGGAACGAATCCCTCTCTTCAGATTCTTTTCACGCATAAACAAGCGCATGCTCTGCATCTTTCCGCTATATCCTGACTTAATTTCAACGGGTACAATCTCATCACCCTGACGGATTACATAATCGACTTCAGCATTGCTTCCCCTTTCCAGACGATGCCAGTAAAACAACTGAGGCTTATCTGAAATAGATGAGGCCTTGATCAGTTCAAGCCCGGCAAATATTTCAGCCTGACTTCCCTTATTCACTAAACCGGCATCTTCTTCAACCATATAATGTCGGATATTTAATCCAAGAATATGCTGAAAAATACCGGTATCGTATATCAAAACCTTGAACTTCTTGGTGTCTATCTGTGCACCAAGGGGGAATCCATTAGCCGAAGTATGGTAAACCGGAAATGCCAGCCCAGCCTTGATCAGCAACTCCAGCGCTTCCTTGATCTGTGGCTGACTGGCCTTAGCCACCACATTCGAGTACACAAACTTTGCTCCGGCCTGCTCTACAATACTGGCAAACACTTCACGGATACGACTTTCGGGGACACGCTTTTGGTACTTCGAAAAATCGTCACGTATCGACAGGGTCAGATCAGTCAGAACATTTAACCCCTCAAAGATGCTCTTCTTTTCAACAACCTGACGAATAACCTCAGGCATTCCCCCGGTTAAAAGGAAGTTCCTGAAATAGTCGATTAACTTTTCATGAAAGACAGGGCTCAGCGGGCGATCAGGAGACGCATTATTGATTAGCTCAACATACTGATCCATGTTGTACGCAAGCAGAAACTCCTGAAAGGACATCGGGTACATGAACATTGAACGGATCCGGCCAACTCCAAACGAAGGGAGTTCTGCAAGGGCAAATTCGAGCAAGGAACCTGCCCCTATCACATGCATGCCAGGCATATCTTCATAAAAGAAGCGCAATGACTGTATTGCCCTTGGGCAGGCCTGTATTTCATCGAAAAAAAGCAGGGTCTTATTTTCATGGATCGGGACTCCATAATAAGTCGATAACTCTGAGCATATCCTGGCGGGGTCAAGATTTTGATTGAAAAACCTCGATACATTGGAGTCCTTTTCAAAATTAACCTCTATGAAGTTTCGAAACGTCTTTCCCAACTCACGCACGATAAAAGTCTTACCAACCTGACGTGCACCACGTAAAAGAAGCACCTTCCTTTGAGGTGTTTCCTTCCAGTTTAGTAACTGGTTGAATATACTCCGCCTCATAATTCTGTAAATTAATTGATTAAATACAATTACAACAAAATATCAAGGCAAATATACGTATAATATACCAAAATATCAAGGCAAGTTTTAGTCATTTTAAACAAGAAGTCAAGGCAAGTTTAAACTATTTCAACACAATAGCAAAACATAATTCAATAATATTAACAAAATAGTCAAGGCAAGTTTTGGCCATTTTTAGCAAAAAGTCAAGGCAAGTTTTATGGTTTACATATATCTTTGGAATATCTCTTCCACCTTTTGCCCGGGTTCAAGCCAGAAGCCTTTTAATCCGGAAGCAATAGCAGCCTCCACATTTGGAAGCGAGTCGTCGATAAATAATGACTCCTCAGGGTTAATTCCTGAAAGCCTGATTATTTTCTGAAATGATTCAGGCATAGGTTTACGGTAACCGATTTCATTCGAATGAAAGGTTTTTTCAAATAGAGTGGAGACTTCAAAACCATGTTGTTTCCTGAAATTGGAACGATATTTTTCGACGTGAATTGCGTTGGTATTACTGAAAAGGTAAATATTATACTCCTTCCGAAGATTCTTCACCAAATCAACCCTTATTGCCGGAAAATCAAGCAACATGGCAGTCCATGCAGCATCAATCTCATCATAGGTTACTTTTGCCGGAAGCAGTTGGAGAACGCCATTTCTGAATTCATCAGAAGTGATTTGTCCCTGCTCCATACGATAGAAAATATCATGGTCGTATGAAAGTCCTTTGTCGCCAATAAGTGTTTTCATTCCAAGCTGGCTAAATGCTTCAATCGTTTTACGTGGATCAATATTCAGTAATACACCCCCCAAATCAAAAATGATATTTCTAATTCCTTTCAGGATTTCCATTGGATAAATATTCAGAAGTACAAAAGTCAGAAAAATATTGGAATAATTAGGCCTGATTGAATGTTGGCATGGTGACTTAGGTCAACAGGGGCAAAAGATCGTATTTTGCTTATCTTTGGGTAAAATAAAAATGAACATCTATGCGAAATCCGCAGACTATATGGTTTAACCGGGAAAAGAACCTTGTGGAAACTATCGATCAGCGATACCTGCCATTTCAGAATCTGATTGTTGAAATCAGAACATTAGATGAAGTGCGATTTGCAATCACTGAAATGATTGTGAGGGGAGCCCCCTTGATTGGGGTAACCGCAGCTTACGGAATGTACCTAGCTGCCTTGAATTATTCAGGAGATGACTTTCAGGGTTCAATGAAAGATGCAGCCAATTGGCTTAAGTCGTCCCGGCCAACAGCGGTCAATCTTGCTTTTGCTGTGGATGAGGCTCTTTCCGTTATCTCAGCTAAACATACAGTTTCAGAAAACATACACCATCTGCTTGAATATGCTGAATCGCTTAAGCAACGGGAGATTGACTTCAGTAAAAAGATTGGAAAGCATGGACTAGAACTGATCCGTTCAATCAGCAAAAGCAAAAATGGAGAACCAGTTCAGATATTGACTCACTGCAACGCCGGACGTTTGGCTTGTGTAGAACTTGGAACAGCCACTGCACCTATCTATCTGGCCCATGAAGCTGGAATTCCTGTTCATGTCTGGGTAGATGAAACACGACCACGAAACCAGGGAGCACGGCTTACTGCCTGGGAATTGGGCGAAGCAGGGATTCCATATACAGTTATACCAGACAATACAGGCGGACATTTAATGCAGCACCAGATGGTCGATCTGGTGATTGTCGGAAGCGACCGGACCACCCTAAATGGTGATGTGGCAAACAAAATAGGAACCTATCTGAAAGCGCTTGCAGCAGCAGATAACGGAATCCCGTTCTATGTAGCTTTACCCTCAACAACCATTGATTGGAGTCTCAATGACGGGATAACCGAAATTCCCATTGAACAGCGTGACTGCAGTGAAGTTAACGAAATGGAAGGTTTGCTTGATGATGTTGTGCATAAATTCAAAATACTTCCTGAAATAAGCCGGGTTGCCAATTACGGTTTCGACGTTACACCAGCCCGTCTTGTTACCGGCCTGATTACAGAACGTGGAGTATGTAAAGCAAGCAGGGCAGGTATTCTTAAAATGTTTCCCGAAAGGAACCTGAACAATGACTGAAGGATATATCAAATTTAACTGCAACTGGGATCAAAAGGACATCCTGATACCGGAGTCGTTGTATAAAACGCTCGAAGAAGAACGCATGCGTTTATATGAATTGGGTTTAATCGGTGTTTATCCTGATGGAATTGGGTTTGGGAATATATCTGTAAGAGCTTACAAAGATTCATCTTTTTATATTTCAGGCAGCACAACCGGCCAGTATAGACAGCTCAACTCATCGCACTATGCATTGGTTAACAGATTCAACCTTGCCGACAATTCCATTTACTGTTGTGGCCAGATCAGGGCTTCCTCCGAAAGCCTGACTCATGCGGCAGTTTATGAGACACTTCCTGAAGTAGGAGCGGTGGTTCATATTCACTGCCTATGGTTATGGAAAATACTGTTAAAAATTTATCCATCCACTCCAGCTGAAATCGAATATGGAACACCTGAAATGGCGCATGCGGTTCAGCAACTGGCTGCGGGATTCAAATCGGGTGATGAAAATATCATTGTCATGGGTGGACACCGGGAAGGAATCCTGGCATTTGGCAGCAACCTGCATGAAGCAACAACTCAAATTATAAACACCTATAACCGTTACAAGCATGACTAAAATCGCCATCATTGGAGGTTCTGGACTTGAAAATCCTTCAATCCTCAAAAATGCCACTGAATTAAAAATTGATACTCCCTATGGACCTACAACTTCTGATTTTAAATGCGGAATAATCAGCGGATGCGAAGTTACTATTCTTTCACGACATGGACGGCAGCATACCATCCCCCCGACACAAGTAAATAACAGGGCAAATATCTGGGCTATCCGTGAAATAGGTTGTACACACATTCTGGCAACGACTGCCTGTGGAAGTTTGCGCCAGGAGATAGGTCGCGGTGATTTTGTTGTCCTTGATCAGTTTATAGATTTCACGAGGCATCGTCCCGTTACATTCTTCGAATCTTTCGAACCAAAGGAAATGAAACATACTCCAATGGCTGATCCTTTTAATAGTTTTCTTCGCTCTAAAATCATTGAAACAGCAGAGGAATTAAAGATGAAGTTCTTTGAAAAAGGAACTGTGGTAACCATTGAAGGTCCCCGCTTTTCTACCAGGGCTGAATCAAATATGTTCAGATTATGGGGCGCTGATGTGATCAATATGTCAACTGCCCCTGAGGCAATTCTGGCCAATGAATTGGGAGTTCCTTATGCAGCTATAGCCATGAGCACCGATTACGATTGCTGGAAAACGGATGAGGCTCCCGTGACCTGGGGAGACGTCTTAAAGGTTTTCAATCAAAATGTCAGTCATGTGATTGATTTATTGGTTCATACAATCGATAAGGTCTAGCCCTTTCTTCGTTAATCAAAGAAAATACCTGTGTCAGGAATAATTGTCTGCCTTCAAAATGGTTTTTGGCACATATTTTGTGAAAGACTAGACTCATAAGTTGTCTCAAAGCCATGAACAATTTTTGATCAATCAGTTTAGATTGTCAACAGAGAAAAGGTTAAACGAATTAACGGGATTAAAATCATTAATGATCAAACCACCTTCGAATTTCCGGGGTGGTTTTTTCTGTCCTTTCATTACTTAGTATCAGCTGATAAATAAAAAAAGCTCCTTAAGGAGCTTTCATATTTTATTCGCTAATATGAATCCATACATCTGATGTAGGCGATTTATAACGCATAGCATTAAGTTCCTTTTGTGCCTCCTGAATGGTTGAATACCCCTTCATCGCAATACGATGTAACCCGTTAAAGATACCAAGATCTTTCCCGGAGTATCCTTGCTTTTTCAATTGATGAATATAATTAATGGCATTCTCTTCGCTTTTAAAAC
>TBL_comb47_HYPODRAFT_10001395_pt1 | contig 31502 bp, 29 predicted proteins | sample TroBogypolimnion_40_FD_10682 | JGI IMG/M metagenome (IMG submission 10682) | reverse complement strand
CGGGTGGCGTCGCGCAGCTTTTGCAACTGATCGGCGCGCAGGGTGATGCTGTCCGAGGCAGGCAGCGCCCAGGCCTCCACCTGGGCCTGCAGGCCGGCCAGCGGCGTGCGCAACTGATGCGCCGCGTCGGCCACAAAGCGACGCTGGCTTTCGGCCTGGGCGTTGACCAGGTCGAACAGGCGGTTCAGCGACAACACCAGCGGCCGCACCTCTTGCGGTGAACCCTCGGCATCCAGCGGCGAGAGGTCTCGCGGTGAGCGCCCCTCCACTGCATCCTTCAGCTCCAACAGCGGCCGCAGTGCGCGGCGCACGGCCCAGTTGACGGCAAAGGCCGCACCTACCGCCAGCACCAGATTGGGCAGGGCCACCTTGAGCCAGAGGCGGCGAAACCACTGCATGCGCACATCCGACCCGTCCGCCAGGCGCACCGTCAACTCACCGGGTGAGCCGACGATGCGCTGGCTGACGATGCGGTAGACCACGCCCAGATACTCCTGGCTGGAAAATTCCGGCTCATAGGTTGCAGGCGGATAGTCCCCCAGCCAGGACTCACCCAACAGCACCTTGCCATCGGAATTGAGAACTGCATAGGCCGAACGCCCTTGCCGCGTTGTCAGAAAATCGGCGATCTCGGCCGCCAGGTGGAGGCCCGGCGTCTGTGGCGGCCATGCACCGTGCACCTGGATGGAATCGATCAGCCGGGGCACCAGGGTCAGCAACTGCCGGTCCTGCTGTATGGCCGCGGTGTCGGCCAGTTGGTAATCAAACCAGGTGTTCAGACCGGCCAGCAACAGCAGGGGCGCCAGCAACAACAGCAGCAAACGCCGCTGCAGGCCCGGGCCCATGGTGGCGGGCAATGCGGGGTTCAATCGGCGCCCACCCGCTCCAAGCGGTAACCAAAGCCGCGTATCGAGCGCAGGGCAATGCCATGCGGCTCCAGCTTGGCGCGCAGGCGCGAGATGTAGACCTCCACGGCGTTGGAGGTGATCTCCTTGTCCCAGCCGGTGAGGGCCTGCAACAGCTTGTCCTTGTTGGCGGGCTTGGGGGCCTGCAGCATCAGGTACTCCATGACCGTCCATTCACGTGGACCCAGCTCCAGCGCTTGCCGGCCGGCGAGGGCACTGGCATCCCCGGCGTCAAGCGGCCTCTGGATGCTGGCCAGGCGCTGTGCCATGTCCAGCTCCAGCGGGCCGAAGCGCAACACGGATGAAGTGGCTGCCTGTGAGCGGCGCAACAGGGCGCGCAGCCGGGCCAGCAACTCGGGCAGCTCAAACGGCTTGACCATGTAGTCATCGGCGCCCTTATCCAGGCCCTGGACCCGATCCTGTAACGCATCGCGGGCGGTAAGTATCAGCACCGGCATGGTATGGCCCTGCTCGCGCAGCGCCTGGGTCAGGGCCAGGCCATCGATGGCGGGCAGGCCGATATCAATCACGGCAATGTCAAAGGCGTCCTTGCGGGTCACCTCGAGCGCGCGCTCGGCGCTGCCAACCCAGTCCACCGCATAGCCGGCGTGGGCCAGCCCCAGCTTGATGCCGCTGGCCACCAGCACATCGTCTTCTACCAGCAGAAGCCTCATAGCAGGCAGCGACCCGCGTAGCGGCGGAGCGTGGGGGCCATATTCAGTGCGATCGGATCATCGTGCCAAAGGCCTGTTCGGTCAGAATTTCCAGCAGCAGCACATGGGGCACGCGGCCGTCCACAATGTGCACCGCGTTAACGCCGCTCTTGGCAGCGTCCAGCGCACCGGCGATCTTGGGCAGCATGCCACCAGAAATCGTACCATCGGCAAACAACTCATCAATCCGGCGCGCCGTCAAATCGGTGAGCAACTGACCTTGCTTGTCGAGCACGCCGCTGATATTGGTCAGCATGAGCAACTTTTCCGCCTTGAGCACGGTGGCCAGTTTGGCGGCCACCACGTCGGCATTGATGTTGTAGCTTTCGTTGTTCTCGCCAAAGCCGATCGGGCTAATGACGGGAATAAAGGCATCGTCCTGCAAGGCCTTGACCACGCTGGGGTCCACGCTGACGATATCGCCCACCTGGCCGATGTCGTGCTCGATGGACGGGTCGGCGTTGTCCAGCATCTTGAGTTTTTGCGCGCGGATCATGGCGCCGTCGCGTCCGGTCAGGCCCACGGCCTTGCCACCAGCCTGGTTGATCAGACCGACGATGTCCTGCTGCACCTCGCCGCCCAGCACCCACTCCACCACTTCCATGGTTTGCGGATCGGTCACGCGCATGCCCTGGATGAACTCGCCCTTCAGCCCCAGGCGCTTGAGGGCCTGTTCAATCTGCGGACCACCGCCGTGCACCACCACCGGATTGATGCCCACCAGCTTCAAGAGCACCACGTCCTCGGCAAAGGCCTTTTGCAAGGCCGGGTCGGTCATGGCGTTGCCGCCGTATTTGATGACCATGGTCTTGCCATGAAACTTGCGGATATAGGGCAGGGCCTGGGCCAGGATTTCGGCCTTGTCGCCGTTGGAAATAGAAGTAGCTTGGGTCATGGTGACGGTTCCTATTCCACACTCACATTAACGCTATACCCGTTCGCCTTCAGCAGCGCATGCTGTTTGGCCTTGGCCAGATCATTGGCCACCATCTCTTTGCACATCTCCTGCGCCGTGATCTCCGGCACCCAACCCAGCTTTTTCTTGGCCTTGGCCGGGTCACCCAGCAGGGTTTCGACCTCGGTGGGGCGGAAGTAGCGCGGGTCGATTTTGACAATCGCACGCTCGCCAAAGTAGCCCACCTCGTCCACGCCCTCACCCTTCCAGGTGATGGGCATGCCCAACTCGGCCGCCGTCCATTCGATGAACTGGCGCACGGTGTATTGCTTGCCGGTGGCAATCACAAAGTCTTCCGCGCTGTCCTGCTGCAGCATCAGCCACTGCATGCGCACATAGTCCTTGGCATGGCCCCAGTCGCGCAGGGCGTCGATATTGCCCATGTACAGGCAGTCTTCCAGGTTCTGGCTGATATTGGCCAGGCCGCGGGTGATCTTGCGCGTGACAAAGGTCTCGCCGCGGCGCGGGCTTTCGTGGTTAAACAGAATGCCGTTACAGGCGTACAGGCCATAGGCTTCGCGGTAGTTGACCGTGATCCAGTAGGCGTACATCTTGGCCACCGCATAGGGGCTGCGCGGGTAGAAGGGCGTGGTTTCCGTTTGCGGGATTTCCTGCACCAGGCCGTACAGCTCGCTGGTACTTGCCTGATAGAAGCGGGTCTTCTTTTCCAACCCGAGGATGCGGATGGCTTCCAGCAGGCGCAGCGTGCCCAGACCGTCTACATCGGCAGTGTATTCGGGCGATTCGAATGACACGGCCACATGGCTTTGTGCGCCCAGGTTGTAGATCTCATCGGGCTGGGTTTCCTGCACGATGCGCACCAGGTTGCTGGTGTCGCTCAGGTCGCCGTAATGCAGCTTGAAGCGGGCATTCTCGATATGCTGGTCTTGGTAGATATGGTCTACGCGCTCGGTGTTAAAGGAGCTGGCGCGGCGCTTGATGCCGTGCACGGTGTAGCCTTTTTCCAGCAGGAATTCGGCCAGGTAGCTGCCGTCCTGACCGGTGATGCCGGTGATCAGGGCGACTTTTGCAGTGCTGCCGGTGCTCATGCGTGGTTCTTCACAAAATCTGCGCAGGCCTGATGCAGGCCATCTTTCAGTTCGACCCGGGCCTGCCAGCCCAGGCTATTGATGCGGCTGCTGTCCATCAACTTGCGCGGTGCGCCATCGGGCTTGGTCGTATCGAAATCGATCTCACCCTGGTAGCCAATAACTTGCGCAATGGTGTGCGCCAGCTCGGCAATGCTCACGTCCTGACCGCAACCCACATTGATATGGCTTTGCATGGGGCTGGTGTGCTGGTCGTAGAGGGCCTTATCCAGGTTCATGACGTGCACGCTGGCCGCAGCCATGTCGTCCACATACAGGAACTCGCGTTTGGGCGTGCCCGTGCCCCAGATGGTGACCTTGGGCGCAGCTGCCAGCTTGGCTTCATGGAAGCGGCGTATCAGCGCCGGGATGACGTGGCTGTTTTCCGGGTGGTAGTTGTCTCCCGGGCCATACAGATTGGTTGGCATGACGCTGCGGTAGTCAATGCCGTGGCTCTCGCCGTACTGGCGGTTAAAGCTTTCGCAAAGCTTGATGCCGGCAATCTTGGCAATCGCATAGGGCTCGTTGGTGGGCTCCAGGGTTCCTGTGAGCAGGGCCGCCTCGCTCATGGGCTGGGGCGCCAGACGCGGATAAATGCAGCTGCTGCCCAGAATCAGGAGCTTTTTGACGCCGTTGCGAAAGGCCGCATCCACCACATTGGCCTGCATCATCAGGTTGGCGTAGATGAAATCGGCCGGGAAATTGTTGTTGGCCAGGATGCCTCCCACCTTGGCCGCCGCCAGGTAGACCTGATCCGGCTTTTCGGCCGCGAAAAAGGCCTGCACCTGGGCCTGGTTGCACAGGTCCAACTCGGCATGGGTGCGGGTGATCAGGGAGGCGGCTGGCACACCGGCGTCCAGAAGGGTGCGCACAATGGCCGAGCCCACCATGCCACGGTGGCCGGCGATATAGATTTTGGAGTGATGGGACATGGGGTCTGCTTTGTTTTCGATGCGCAATTATCCACGCTAAAAAAGACAAGAGCGCTCCAGCGTGCCTGTCACCAAGCCCGCTGCCACCCTCAAAAATGGATACCGCGCATCATCTGCTGCATGGCGACGGCCTCCGGCGACAACTGCTGCTTGGCCGGCTTGTCACCCGGCTTTGCCCCCTTGGCCGCAGAAGAATCCGGGAACATGCGAAAAGCGGTGTTCATGGCGATCTGGGCCACGCGCGGCACCAGGGCTTGCAGCACCTCGCCGGCAATGCCCAGTCGGGTGGCGACCCGCACCGGTTTGAAGATGCAGGCCTGGGCCACCATGTCGGCCGCCTCCTCGGGCGAGAGCGTGGGCACGTTCTTGTAGATATGGGTGGGCGCAATCATGGGTGTGCGCACCAAGGGCATGTTGATGGTGGTGAACGAAATGCCCTGGTCGGCAAACTCGCTGGAGGCGCAGCGCGTCCAGGCGTCCAGCGCGGCCTTCGATGCCACATAGGCGCTGAAGCGCGGCGCATTGGTCAGCACACCGATGGAGCTGATGTTGACCACATGGCCCTTCTTCTTGGCGACCATGCCGGGCAACAGGCCCATGGTGATACGCAGACTGCCAAAGTAATTGAGCTGCATGGTGCGCTCAAAATCGTGGAAGCGGTCGTAGCTGGATTCGATGGCGCGACGGATGGAGCGCCCGGCGTTATTGATCAGGAAGTCCACGCCGCCATGTTTTGCCTGCAGCAGTTGAGTGAATCGGTCGCAGTCGGCCATGTCGGCCAGGTCCACCGCATAGGCGACGAAGCTGTAGCCGCGTGCCAGTGCCTCCTTGCAGGCCAAGTCGAGCTTGTCCTGGTCGCGGCCACAAATAATGGTGACAGCACCCGCTTCGGCAAACTTGTGGGCCGCGGCCAGGCCAATGCCAGAAGAGCCGCCGGTGATCAAGACCACCTTGCCGCCCACGGTGCCGCGCAGGCTGTGGTCCAGATGCAGCGCCGGGTCCAGATGCCGCTCCCAGTAATCCCACAGGCGCCAGGCGTAATCCGGCAGCTTGGGGCAGGCAATGCCGGTGCCCTTGAGCGCGGCCTGCATGTCGCGGCAGTCAAAGCGCGTGGGGTAGTTCACAAAGCTCAGCATGCCCTCGGGCAGGCCCAGGTCCTTCATGACGGCGTTGCGGATGCGGCGCACCGGCGCCAGCGCCATCAGGCCCTTGCTGATGCTGCGCGGGATAAAGCCCAGCAGCGCGGCGTTGATGAACACATTCATCTTGGGCGCATGCGCGGCCTTGCTGAAGATGTCCAGCACGTCGCCCACGCGGTAACCTTCCGGATCGACCAGGTGGTAGCACTTTTTGGCAATGCCGCTTTGGTGGCTGATGGCGTCCAAGGCGTCCACCACAAAGTCCACCGGCACGATGTTGATGCGCCCGCCCTCCAGGCCGATAGTCGGCATCCACGGCGGCAGGATCTGGCGCATGCGCTGGATCAGCTTGAAAAAATAATACGGTCCGTCGATCTTGTCCATCTCACCACTTCTGCTGTCGCCCACCACCATGGCCGGGCGGTAGACAGACCAGGGTGTCTTGCACTCGATGCGCACGATTTTTTCGCTCTCGTGCTTGGTCAGAAAATAAGGGTGTTCGTAGTTCTCGGCCTCGTCAAACATGTCTTCGCGGAACACGCCTTCGTAAAGTCCGGCAGCGGCAATGCTGGAGACATGGTGAAAGTGCCCGGCATCCAGTGCACGGGCCAGTTCCACCGCGTTGCGCGTGCCTTCGATGTTGACGGCGATCTGGCTCTCTTCATCGGCACCCAGGTCGTAGACGGCTGCCAGATGGTAGAAATGGTCAATCTGCCCCTTGAGCGCCTTCATGGCGTCGCCAGCCAGGCCCAGCTTCTTGCTGGTCAGGTCACCAAACACCGGCAGGGCACGGGCAGCCGCCTTGGCATCCTTCAAGCCCCAGAACTCCCGCAGCGCGTCGACCTTGCCCGCGCTCTCCTTGCGGATCAAAAAGTGCACCACTGAACCCTTGCGGTCCAGCAGCTTTTTGACCAGCCTCTTGCCAATGAATCCACTTGCTCCAGTGACGAAATACTGCATGGGAACTCCTCTTAGAGCAGCTCATTCTGACCTATCGCAGCGGGCGCGGCGTTCGGCATAAACCCGAAGTCCGCTTCTAGAAGTGAATCCCTATAACTACGGGGCCAGAACGCGTAGAGTGCAAGAAGTTCATTCAGGAGACACACCATGGTCACAAAGATATCGAAGAAGTCGGCAGCCAAGGCCGAACCCCTGTCTAGCAGTGTCAAAGACTCGGCCCAGCAAATCTGGCAGGCCGGTTTGGGCGCATTCACCCGGGCACAGGCCGAGGGCAGCAAGGCCTTTGAAGCCCTGGTCAAGGAAGGCGTCAGCATGCAGCGCAAGACGCAGGCCGTCGCCGAGGAGCGCATCACCGAAGCCACGCAAAAGATGACCTCCATGGCCACCGACATCGGCAGCAAGGCCTCCGGCCAGTGGGACAAGCTGGAAACCATTTTTGAAGACCGCGTGGCCAAGGCCTTGAACAAGCTCGGCGTACCCTCGGCCAAGGATGTGAATGCCCTGATCGCCCGCATTGACGCGCTCAACCTGGCGGTGCAACAGCTTTCAGGCAAGCCTGCTACGCGCAAGTCGGCGGCCAAACCGGCAACGACAGCAGTGCCGGCAGCCAAAAAGTCGGCCCCTGCTGCAGCGCCAGCCACCAAAAAGCCAGCCCGAAAAGTTACTGCCAAGCGCGCATCCCCCGCTCCCAAAGCCGCCAAAAAAGCCCCGGCAAGGGCCAAGCCAGTGGATCAATAACCATGCGGCGTGAAAGCGCGCTCCGCTTCACCCAAGGCGCCTAGGCGCCTTTTTTAATGCTGCAAAGCAGCATGGGAATTTACGCAAGCCCCCTACACTTTGCCCCTAAGCCCATGAAAACCAAACACAAGCCCCGCATCGCACTCGCCCTGGCCGGCGGTGGTCCGCTGGGCGCCATTTACGAAGTGGGCACCCTGTGTGCGCTGGAAGAGTCGTTGCTGGGTCTGAATTTCACCCAATTGCAGCACTACGTCGGCGTTTCAGCGGGGGGCTTTATCGCGGCCGCACTGGCCAACGGCATGACGCCACGGGAGCTGTGCAGCTCTTTTATTGAAGGCAATTCGGACCGTGCCGATGCCTTTGACCCCTCCTTGCTGATGGCGCCTGCCTATGCGGAATTCCTGCACCGGGGAGGCAGGCTGCCAGGCCTGCTGGCTCGGGCGCTATGGCAGTTGCTGTACCAACGCCAACCGCTGGGTCGTGCCCTGGAAGGCCTGGCCCCGGCCCTGCCGACCGGCGTGTTCTCCAGCCACCAGATCCACACCCAATTGGCCCGCCTGTTCAGCGCCAAGGGGCGCAGCAACGACTTTCGCCAACTCAAGACCCGGCTGACGCTGGTGGCCACCAACCTCGACAGTTCCGAGCCCACTCCGTTTGGCCGTCCGGGCTGGGATCACATTCCCATTTCGCGGGCGGTGCAGGCCAGCTCGGCCCTGCCGGGCCTGTTTCCGCCGGTGGAAATTGAGGGTCACTATTATGTGGATGGCGCACTGAAGAAGACCCTGCACGCCTCGGTGGCGCTGGACGATGGGGTGGACCTGCTGATCTGCCTGAACCCGCTGGTGCCTTTTGACGCCACGGCCCCCGTGGAGATCGATGAGATGGCGCATGCCCTGCCCTCGGCACAGCGCAAGATTGCGCGCATGGTGGATGGCGGACTGCCCTCGGTGCTGAGCCAGACCTTCCGTTCCATGATCCACTCGCGCATGGAGTTGGGCATGAAGAACTACGCCATTCAATACCCGCAGACCGATATCGTGCTGATCGAGCCCGACCATCGCGACCCGGAGCTGTATCTGGCCAACACCTTTAGCTACCGCCAGCGCCGCCACCTGGCCGAACATGCCTACCAGCAGACCCGCGCCCTGCTGCGCGCCGACGTGGGAGGCCTGGCGGCCAAGCTGCAATGGCACGGCATACGCCTGAACCATGCCGCACTCGACGACAGCAAACGCCACCTGACGCAGCCCGAGTTGCCGCCCACAAGCATAGGCCGATCGATTGCCAGCCTGCAGCAAAGCCTGAATGATTTGTCTGACTTCACCGCCGCGCGCCTGGCGCCCGGCGCCCATTAGGTCCCCATCGCCATGGCAAAAAAAGCCCCTCGCCGCACCGCAGAGCGCATCCTGGAAGTGACGCTGGAGCTGTTCAACCGCTTTGGCGAACCGAATGTTTCGACCACCCTGATATCGGCGGAAATGGGCATCAGCCCGGGCAATCTGTACTACCACTATCCGGCCAAGGACGAACTGATCAACGCCCTTTTTGACCGCTACGAGGCGGCACTCAACGAGTTGCTCAACGCCAGCGACAATGTGCGCGATGTGGAAGATGCCTGGTTTTTCATGCACACGCTGTTTGAGCTGATCTGGCAATACCGCTTTTTGTACCGCGACTTGAACGACCTGCTGAGCAAGAACCGGCGCCTGGAAACCCATTTCCAGCTGGTGCTCAAAAACAAGGCCCGTTCGGTCAAGGCCATGCTGGCCAGCATGAGCCGCTGCGGTGCCCTCCGCATGGACGCACGCGAAATGGAGCCCACTGCTACCAGCATGGTGGTGGTCTTGACCTACTGGCTGAGCTTTGAATATGTGCGTGACCCGCGCCGGGCCCTGGAGCCCGAAAGCGCGCAGGCCGCCCTGATGCGCGGCGCGCACCATGTGCTGAATCTGCTGGCACCCTACCTGGAGGCCGGGCAGCGCGCGCACCTGCTCAGCCTGGTGGGTGCCTACCAAGCGACAATGGCCTAACATGACCCACTGGACCCGTTTCGACCCTGCTGGCCACTTTGCGTTTGACGGCAAGGGGGTCAAACGCCATTGGGCCCGGCTGCATGCCAGTGACCGGGAGACCTTGCCGGCAGGGGCCGAGGTGCTGGAAGCCTGGGCCCTGTTTCACAACGGCCACTTTGAAGAAGCCTACCGCGCCGGACGGCGACTGGGCAGCGACGGCATCACGGTCGCCAACAAGGCGGCCTGCATCTACGCCACCCAACTGGAGCCCCAGGAAAGTGAGCGCCTGTCCCTGTACCAGGGGGTGACGGAGCGCGCTGCGGAGCAAGCCGAGAGGGAGCCTGACAACCCCAATGCCCACTACCTGTTGGCCTATGCCTTGGGCCGCCACAGCCAGGGCATCAGCGTGGCCAAGTCGCTGGCCGCCGGCGTGGGCAGCCGGATCAAGTCCGCGCTGGAAACCACCCTGGCGCTGCAGCCCCTCCATGCAGACGCCCATTTCGCGTTGGGTGCCTTCCATGCCGAAATCATCGACAAGGTCGGTGCGCTGATTGCCGTCATGGCCTACGGTGCCAAGCGCGACATCAGCCTGCAGCTGTTTGATCGCGGCTTTGCGCTGCTGCCGCGCTCACCGCTGGGCCTGGTGGACTACGCCTTGGCCCTGCTGATGCTCGAAGGCGATGCCCGTCTGGAAGAGGCCAACGCACTCTATGCGCAGGCCGCATCCCTGCAGGCGGCCGACGCCCAGGAATACCTGGAAATCGCCGTTGCCAGATCCGGCCTCAACAGCTAGCGGCCAAAAGCGCAGGCGACAATCCCGCGCCGGGCCACCCCAAGCGTGGGGGCTCTTATTCGTCACCCCAGGGCAACATCAGGGTCACCAGGGACAGCCTGGCAAACTCCGGCTCAAACTGGTCAATGATCTTTTGCGGGTCTGGGCACAGCGTGGAGTCCGACACCACCCCAAACTGCACACCGCCGCCATAGCTCAGGATAGACACGCCCAGGCCCACGGTACCGCTTTGCGGCACCCAAAACAAGGTTTCTTCGATGGTGGAACCACACAGCTTGAGCTTGGTGGCCGGCCCCGGTACATTGGTCATCACCGCCGTGGTCTTTTTGGAAAACAGGCTGAGCATGGCGTCCTGCGCCGGTTTGACCAGCAGGCCGGCCACCGCCAGCAGGCCAAAGGTCAGCAAGGGCTGCATGCTGCCCTTGAGCTCGGCCATGCCTTGCCGCACTGCATAGACCCGCTCCACCGGGTTATCCAGACCGATAGGCAGCACCATGGGGGCCAGGCCAAACTGGTTGCCCAGCGTGTAGACCTGCTCCGGCGGGCGCAGATTCACCGGCACCATGGCGCGTATGACCTTGCCCTTGACGCACTCGCCCTCGGCCCGCAGGTAGGCGCCAATGGCACCCGCCACACAACTCAGCAGCACATCGTTGATGGAACAGTTCAGCGCCCGTCCCACCGCCTTGACCTCGACCAGCGGCAGGGGCCGGCACCAGGCCACCCGCTTTTGAAGGCCGGGCAGGCCCTTAAGCCCGGTGGCGGAGTCATCGGGCATCAGCGCCAGGGCAGCCAGATCACTGACCACCTGGTAGACCGTCTTGGCCACATCCACCGAACCTGCAATGCCCTTCTCCACCGGCCCATCCTGCAGCAGATGCAGCGACTTGGCAGCCCCTTCGCCGGCCATTTCCAGGGCCTTGACGGCAAAATGGGTCAGCGGCCTGAGCAGAGCCTGCGTCACCCAGTCTTCGACACTGTGCGGGCGCTCCGGGCGCGGCCGCAAGGGCGGCGGGGAGCCTCCATCCATCAACGATTGCGTCACGGCAATCAGGGCTATGCCGTCGGCAATGCAGTGGTGAATGCGCACTATCAAGGCAGAACCACCCTTGTAGTTCTCCACCAAATGGAATTGCCACAGTGGGTGCTGGCGGTCCAGCGGCAGCATACAGAGCTCGGCCAGCCTGTCCTGCAGCGCACGCTGCTGGGCGGCCCGGCTCGCCTTGGGCAGCTTTTCCAATACCAGGTGGTGGGCGATATCAAAGTGGGCATCCTGGACCCAGGTGGCGCCGGTCGCATCTTCCACGGCACACTGCGTAAAGCGCGGGTACTTCGTCATGCGCTGTTCCAAGCGCGCGGCCACGTCGGCATAGCGAAGGCCGGGCTTGATGACCCAGACGCCCACAATCATCATCAGGTTGTGGGGCGAATCCATGCGCAGCCAGGCGGTGTCCACCTTGCTCATGCGCTCGCGGGAGAGGCCCAGGGTAGCGGCCACCGCATCGGCCACAGGGCGGCGGGACGGATGGACAGGGTGCAGGCGGGTAACCATGGTGTCTCCAATACGGCTGTCGGGCCTTAGACCGAACGCTGGGGCCGAAAGCCTGGCTTATCTTGCAGGCACAAGGCGCCGTAAGATACAGGGTAAACACTGATCCCCTTGGCCTGGCAAGCCAGGCTAGGCAACACCCACACCCGACCGGAGAATTCCATGTCCCCTCTTCAAGCCCAATTCGAAACCGCTGTTGCCCACTCCAAATCGCTGAGCGAGCGCCCGGACAACAGTACCCTGCTCAAGATTTACGGCCTCTACAAGCAGGCCACTGCCGGCGACAACACGGACAAGAAACCCGGCTTTTCCGACATGGTGGGCCGCGCCAAATGGGAAGCCTGGAACGGCTTCAAGGGTGCGACAGGCGAAGCCGCCATGCAGCAGTACGTCGACCTGATTGAGTCGCTAAGCTAAACGGCGCGCTACTTATTGGTCGGGGCTTTTTTGGCCGCTGGTTTGGAGGCAAGAAGGGTGTCCAGGTTCTTCACAATCTCGGCCTCGATCTTGTCCTTGAAGGCTCCCAGCAAGAAGCCCAGCTTGGCTTCCAGCTCGAAGGACGCCTTGTTGACCTGCAGCGTGCCATGCACGCCGGAGCGAGTGAAGTTCACCGTATCGATGGACTTGCCCTCTTCGTAGCTGCACTCCATGCCGAATTCGGCCTCCACCTGCTCGGCCCAAGCGTAGGCAATCTTGCGTGCCGCCGCGTGACCCAAATGGTGCGCCCGTACTATGTGAAGATCTGCCATAACCCTATTCCTTGATTGCCATGTATAAATTCAAATCCCGCGCCACCGGCGACCTGATCATGCTGGAGCCCAATGGGCGCCAGATCCTGAGCATTCTGGGCCGCACCGACGCGGCTTCGCAAGCCCAGGGGATTTTGTTGCCCGAGCATATGCCAGAAGCAATCGAAAAACTGCAGGCAGCGATTCAGGCCGATGAAGACCACCGGGCAGAACTGGTGAAGGAAGCGCAGAACAAGGGCGAAACCCCGCCGCGCTTTGAAGGCATCTCGCTGCGCCAGCGCGCCGTGCCCTTTATCGAGATGATCAAGCGCAGCCAGAAGGCCGACAAGGAAATCGTTTGGGGGGTCTAGTCGACTGCCTCATTCCACCTTGCAATCGGGCGGGAACGCGAAAGCCCGCCGCAGACAGTGCTAAAGGCACGGCAAGGCGGGCTGACAAAGTGCCCGCTTGATTTCAGGAGGAAACTATTTGTAGCTGCGGATGTCGTCGATCACCTTGCCATCGTTGGGCAAACTCCCCGGCGCCAGCAGCTCCACCTGGCCGCGCAGCTTGGTGACATCGCGAATCGCCTCACCGATGCGTGCCGCCAGTCCCTGGTCAGCGGAGCTGGCCTCCACCTTGAGCGTCATCACATCATTGGCCATCTCGCCGCTGACCACCAGACGTGCACGGCGCAGCTCCGGAAAGCGCTTGACCACCTCATCGACCTGCTTGGGATGCACAAACATGCCGCGGATCTTGGTGGTCTGGTCGGCCCGGCCCATCCAGCCCTTGATGCGGGTGTTGGTGCGCCCCGTGGGGCAGTTGCCGGGCAACACGGCCGACAGATCGCCGGTACCAAAGCGGATCAACGGGTAGTCCGGGTTCAGCGTGGTCACCACTAACTCGCCCACTTCGCCCTCGGTCACGGGGTCGCCGGTGCCGGGACGCACGATTTCCACGATCACGCCCTCATCCAGCACCAGGCCTTCGCGGGCCTCGGTTTCATAGGCGATCAGGCCCAGATCGGCCGTGGCATAGCACTGGTAACCGGCGATACCGTGGGCCGTGAACCAATCGCGCAGCGAGGGCGGATAGGCCTCGCCGCCAAACATGGCCTTCTTCACGCTGGGCAGCGTCAGACCCAGCTCTTCGGCCTTCTCGACAATGATTTTCAGGAAACTGGGTGTACCGATGTAGCCAGCAGGCTGCAATTCGCGCATGGCCTGCACCTGCTGCTCGGTCTGGCCGGTACCGCCGGGAAACACGGTGCAGCCCATCGCATGCGCCCCGGTTTCCATCATGGAGCCGGCGGGCACGAAGTGGTAGCTAAAGGAGTTGTGTATCAGTTCGCCGGGGCGGAAGCCCGACGCATAAATCGCCCGCGCCATACGCCAGTAATCCTTGGCCGTACCCTCGGGTTCGTAAATCGGGCCCGGGCTGGCAAACACGCGCGGCATGGCGGCGCCATAGCCAATCGCGCTAAAGCCACCGAACACATTGCCACCCGCATAGCGCGCCGCCTGCTGGCGCTCCTGCAACTCCGATTTGCGGATCACCGGCAACTTGGCCAGCGCCACACGGCTGGTGATGCCCGCCGGGTTCACATCCGCCAGCAAGGCCGCAAAGGCTGCAGAAGACTGCTTGGCGTGTGCAATTTGCTTGGGCAAAGCCGCCAGCAAGGCCGCTTCGCGCTCAACCTGCGCACGCGTTTCCAACGCATCAAAATAATTATTCATGTCGTGCTCCTTATGCCAGCCACCGCTTGCGGCGCTTGTAGCTTTTGACATCCTTGAAACTCTTGCGCTCGCCGCCGCCCACGCCCAGGTAGAACTCTTTCACGTCTTCGTTGCTGCGCAGGTCGGAAGCGGCGCCGTCCATCACCACGCGGCCGGATTCCATGATGTAGCCGTAATCCGCGTACTTGAGCGCCATATTGGTGTTCTGCTCCGCCAGCAGGAAGGTGACCTTCTCCTTGGCGTTGAGGTCTTTCACGATCTCGAACACCTCTTCCACAATCTGCGGCGCCAGCCCCATGGAGGGCTCGTCCAGCAGCACCATGTTCGGATTGGTCATCAGGGCGCGGCCGATGGCGCACATCTGCTGCTCGCCGCCCGAGGTGTAGGCAGCCTGGCTGGTGCGCCGGGTTTTCAGGCGCGGAAAGTAGTTGTAGACCTTTTCCAGGTTGGCGGCGATTTCGCCCGCGCTCTTGCGCGTGTAGCCGCCGGTCAACAGGTTTTCTTCAATCGTCAGGTGGGCAAAGCAATGCCGTCCTTCCATCACCTGCACCACGCCGCGCTTGACCAGATCGGCCGGCGACAGGTTTTCGATGCGCTCACCGCGCAGCTCAATCGAGCCCTTGGTGACCTCGCCACGCTCCCCGGCAAGCAGGTTGGAGATGGCGCGCAGCGTCGTGGTCTTGCCCGCGCCGTTGCCTCCCAGAATGGCTACGATGCCGCCCTCCGGCACCTGCAGGGACACGCCCTTGAGCACCAGGATCACGTGGTTGTAAATGACTTCAATGCCATTGACGTTGAGAACAATGTTGTGGGGTTCACTCATAGCGAAGTTTCCAGTCAGACCAAACGAAAGGACCGCCCAAGCGGGTCTTTCGTTTGGCGGCCCGTGAGGGCCGCTGCCCCTCCCGCCTAGCGGGAGGGGTTTGGTGAAGGCGTCGTCAGTTCAGCCAAAGCCAAGCTGATTCGCTGCGCGAATCAGGACTGGCAGTCGGCCGCAGGCCGACGGCTCAGCTTCTTGTCGGCCAGGTACTTGTCGGCACCGGCCTTGACCATGGGCTTGAGGATCTGCTCATCGGCCTGGTACCAGTCGGCACCCACATTCCACTTGGCGCCGTCCCAGGTTTCCACGCGGGCCCAGGTGGAGCCCATGTGGTCGGCACAGCTGGTGCTGACGGGGCGGATCACGCCGGTCAGGCCCAGCGCGGCCAGCTTCTTGTCGTCCAGTGACAGGTTTTCCAGGCCCCAGCGCACCTGCTCGCCCGTCATGACCTTGCCCTTGCCAAAGCGTTCCTGCGCGCGGCGCACGGCCTCGATGCTGAGCGCCTGGATGATCACGCCGCGGGTGTAGAGCACGGAGCCCACTTCGTCCTTGGGCCCGGTGCCCTGGCCCTTGTCGTGCACCAGCTTCAGGATGTCCTGAATCACCTTGGGCTGGGTACCGGCGGTGTTGAGCGCCAGCGCGTTATAGCCCTTGGCACCTTCGCCCACGTCCTTCACGTCCGGCTCGGCACCGGCCCACCACACGCCATACATCTTGTCACGGGGGTAGCCGGTAGCCTGGGCTTCCTTCAGGGCGGTGGAATTCATCACACCCCATCCCCACAGCAGCACGTAGTCGGGACGGTTCTGGCGCACCTGCAGCCAGGCAGACTTTTGGTCCACGCCGGGTGCGGTCACAGGAATCATGGCCAGCTCAAAGCCAAGTTGGCGGGCACGTTCCTGCAGCAGCGGGATCGGCTCTTTTCCAAACGGACTGTCGTGGTACACAAGCGTGATCTTCTTGCCCTTGAGCTTGTCCAGGCCGCCTTCTTTTTTGCCCAGATGCTGGATCAGGATGTCTGCGCCGGTCCAGTAGCTGCCCATCAGCGGGAAGTTCCACTTGAAGGCCTGACCGTCCTGTGCCACGGAAAGACCGTAGCCCAGGGTGACCAGTGCCACCTTGTCGTTCACCACTTTTTCGGTCAGTGCAAAGGTAATGCCGGTGGCCTGCGGGTCAAAAAGGGCCACGCCCGGCTTGCTCTTGAGGCGCTCATAGCACTCCACGCCGCGGTCGGTGGCGTAGCCGGTTTCGCACTCTTCATAGGTCAGCTTGACGCCATTGATGCCGCCATCGCGGGCGTTGATCATCTTGATGTAGTCCTGCTTGCCGTTGGCCCATGGCACGCCATTGGGTGCGTAGGGACCGGTGCGGTAGGACAGCAGCGGAAAGAACTGTTCCTTGGCCTGGGCAAAGGCGCTGGGCGCCGCCAGGCTGGAGGCGACGGCCACCACAAGGGCGGCGGAGCGGGCGAGGGAGTAAAGCTTCATATGTCTCTCCTAAAGTTGGTTTGTTGAAGCACAGGGAAAAATCAAATCGAGCACCGTGCGGCGCACTAGTGAGGGAATGGCCAGAGGCGCAGCTTCTGCTTGCCAACAGCCCAGAGCTTGGCCAGACCATGCGGCTCCACGATCAGGAACCACACAATCAGCCCGCCAAACACCATCAGTTCCGCATGGGACACGCTGGCGGTGGAAATCTCAAACCCAAACAAACTGGTGAAAGCCGGCAGGAACAGATTCAACGCAATCGGCAACACCACGATAAAAGCCGCGCCGAAGAAGCTGCCCATGATGGAACCCATGCCGCCGATGATGACCATGAACAGCAGCTTGAAGGACTGGTCCACCGAGAAGGCGGCGGGCTCCCAGGCACCCAGGTAAATAAAGGCCCACAGCCCGCCGGCCACGCCGACGATGAAGGAACTGACCGCAAAGGCACTGAGCTTGGCATACATGGGGCGAATGCCGATCACGGCAGCGGCTACGTCCATGTCACGGATGGCCATCCACTCGCGGCCCACGGCACCACGCACCAGGTTCTTGGCCAAGAGCGCAATCACAGCCAACAGCACCAGGCAGAACCAGTACTTGGCAACCGGGCTTTCCAGTGAGAAGCCAAACACCTGCAGGTTGTTGACCGACACCGAGCCGGAAGACGAGTTGTTGGTAAACCACTGCACGCGCAGGAACAGCCAGTCGGCAAAGAACTGCGCCGCCAAAGTGGCCACCGCCAGATACAGGCCCTTGACGCGCAGGCTGGGCAGCCCAAACAGCATGCCAAACAGCATGGCGCAGACGCCGCCCAGAATCAACGCCAGCACCAGCGGCATGCCGTCAATACGGACAAAGAAGTTGTAGGCCGCGTAGGCGCCCACTGCCATAAAGGCGCCGGAACCCAGCGAGATCTGACCGCAGTAGCCAACCAGAATATTCACGCCGATGGCAGCCAGCGAGAAGATCAGGAACGGGATCAGGATGGCGCGAAAAACATAGTCGCTGGCCAGCATGGGCACCACCGCAAAGCCCACCACCAGCATCAGCAGCATGGCAATGCGGTCCTGCTTGATCGGCAGGATCTGCTGGTCCGCGCGGTACGTGGTTTTGAATTGGCCGTTTTCTCTGTAGAACATTTTTTATCTCTCAAACGCGGTCAAAAGCACTTTGCTTAGTTTTGGTTCCGACGTAACTTTGCTGCGCCGTCTTCACCGAAAGATCATTGCTCGCGTATTTCATACGCGGTCAATGATCTTTTCGCCAAACAGCCCTTGCGGCCGGATCAGCAGGAATCCAAGTGCGAGTACATAGGCAAACCAGATCTCAATACCGCCGCCGACAAACGGCCCGATATATACCTCGGACAGCTTCTCGCCGACACCGATGATCAGACCGCCGACGATGGCGCCGGGCACCGAGGTCAGGCCGCCCAGAATCACGACCGGAAGTGCCCGCAGTGCCACCGTGGTGAGCGAGAACTGCACACCGAGCTTGCTGCCCCAGATCATCCCGGCAACGAGGGCCACCACACCGGCCACGCACCAGACAATGACCCAGATACGGTTCAGCGGGATGCCTATGCTTTGCGCTGCCTGGTGGTCATCCGCCACGGCACGCAGGGCACGTCCGGTTCCAGTCTTCTGGAAGAACAGGCTGAGCAAGGCCACCAGTGCGGCGGCAATGATGGCGGCGTAAAAGTCTTCCTTGTTGATCAGGATGCCGCCTTGGAAGGCGCTCTCCAGAATCATCACCGGGTCTTTGGGCATGCCGATATCGATCTTGTAAATGCTGCTGCCAAACAGCGACTGGCCCAGGCCTTCGAGAAAGTACGTGATGCCCAGCGTGGCCATCAACAGCGTTGTACCTTCCTGGTTCACCAGATGGCGCAGTACCAAACGCTCAATGATCCAGGCCACCACAAACATCACCACGCCGGCGCCGATAAAGGCCAGCGCATTGACCATAAAGAAGTCGGTGATGCCCAAGAGCGGAATCCATTCCGAGAAGCGCGCCATCGCCAGGGCTGCGAACAGCACCATGGCGCCCTGCGCGAAGTTGAACACGCCGGAAGCCTTGTAAATCAGCACAAAGCCCAGCGCCACCAGCGAATACAGCATGCCGGCCATCAGGCCGCCGAGTAGTGTTTCTAAAAAGAATGCCATGGTCTGTTTCCTTAGTGGCTGGTGCCGAGATACGCACTGATCACGTCTTCGTTGTTGCGTACTTCGTCGGGTGTGCCGTCGCCGATCTTCTTGCCGTAGTCCAGCACCACCACGCGGTCGGAGATGTCCATCACCACGCCCATGTCGTGCTCGATCAGCACCACGGTGGTTCCGAATTCGTCGTTCACGTCCAGCACAAAACGGCACATGTCCTGCTTCTCTTCCACGTTCATGCCGGCCATGGGCTCGTCCAGCAGCAGCACCTGCGGCTCCATGGCCAGGGCGCGACCCAGATCGACGCGCTTTTGCAGGCCGTAGGGCAACTGGCCCACCGGCGTCTTGCGGAAGGCCTGGATTTCCAGGAAGTCGATGATGCGTTCCACCGCCTCGCGGTGCATGATCTCCTCGCGCTCGGCCGGGCCGAGGCGCAGCGCCTGCATGAAGATGCTGGATTTGATCTTGAGGTTGCGCCCGGACATGATGTTGTCCAGAACGCTCATGCCCTTGAACAGCGCCAGGTTCTGGAAGGTGCGCCCTATCCCCATGCTGGCCACCTGGTGGCTGTCCATGTGGCTGAAGGTCTGGCCGCGAAAGGTGATGGAGCCGACCTGCGGGCGGTAGACGCCGTTGATGCAGTTCAACATGGAACTTTTGCCGGCGCCGTTGGGCCCGATGATGGCTCGAATTTCATGTTCCTTGACGTTGAAGGAAATGTCCGTCAGGGCCTTCACGCCGCCAAAACTCAAGGAGATGTTTTTAACGTCGAGAATGACGTCGCCGATTTTTTTGGTCATGCTGCAGCCTTCACGGGGGCAAATATCTTGGCGTCGTCCAGGCGCAATGTGGCGCTGACGCTGCCGGTGCGGCCATCCTCAAACTTGACCACGGTCTCTATGAATTGGCTGGTCTTTCCTGCGTACAGGGCATCCACCAGGGCGCTGTATTTGTCGGCAATAAAGCCGCGGCGGACCTTGTTGGTGCGCGTCAATTCGCCGTCATCGGCGTCGAGTTCCTTGTGCAGCACCAGGAAGCGGCTGACCTGGCTGCCGGCCAGCAGGGCGTCCACGCTCAGGTCGGCATTGACCTTTTCCACGCATTCCTTGATCAGCTGATACACCTCGGGCTTTTGCGCCAGATCGGTGTAACCGGCATAGGGAAGGTTGCGCCGCTCGGCCCAGTTGCCCACGGCATCGAAGTCGATATTGATGAAGACACAGACCTTTTCGCGGCCGTCGCCATAGGCTACGACCTCCTTGATGTGCTGGAAGAACTTGAGCTTGTTCTCCACATATTTGGGCGCAAACATGGCACCGTCGAAATCGCCGCCCTGGATGCGGCCCACGTCCTTGACACGGTCGATGATCTTCAGGTGGCCATGGGCATCCAGAAAGCCGGCATCGCTGGTGTGGTACCAGCCATCCGCGCTCAGCACCTCGGCCGAGGCGGCCGGGTTCTTGTAGTACTCCTTGAACAGGCCGGGGGACTTGACCAGGATTTCGCCGTTGTCGGCCACCTTGATTTCCACCCCAGCGCAGGGCACGCCGACGGTGTCGGCGCGCGCTTCGTTGTCGGGCTGCAGGCAGACAAACACGGCGGTCTCGGTGGAGCCGTAGAGCTGCTTGATGTTGATGCCGATCGAGCGATAAAAGCTGAACAGGTCCGGGCCTATGGCTTCACCGGCGGTATAGGCCACGCGCACCCGGCTGAAGCCCAGGGGGTTGCGCAGTGGGCCGTAGACGCACAGATCGCCCAGCGCGTACATCAGCTTGTCGATGGGGCCCACGGCCTCGCCATTCATCAGCGCCGGGCCGACCTTGTGGGCCACCGCCATAAAGGCGTGAAACATCTTGCGTTTCAAGGTGCCGGCGTCTTCCATACGGATCATCACGCTGGTGAGCAGGCCTTCAAACACGCGGGGCGGAGCGAAGTAATAGGTCGGGCCGATTTCCTTCAGGTCGATGGTGGCGGTGGCGGCGGACTCGGGGCAGTTCACCACATAGCCGCAGGCCAGCCACTGGGCGTAGCTGAAGATGTTCTGGCCGATCCAGGCCGGTGGCAGATAGGCCAGCACCTCTTCCGCGCTGGTCAGCTTGTCGAACTCGGCGCCGGCACGGGCGCGGTTCAAGAGCGAGTCATGCGTGTGCACCACGCCCTTGGGGTTGCCCGTGGTGCCGGAGGTGAAGAACATGGCGCCCACGTCGTCGGGCTGGATCTTGGCCACTTCTTCGGCGAAGAAGTCGATGTGCAGGGCGGCAAAGGCCTTGCCCCGCGCCTGCAGTTCGTCCAGCGAGGCAAGGCCCGGCTCCTCATACTTGCGCAGGCCGCGCGGGTCATCAAAGTAGATGCGGGCCAGCTGCGGGCACTGCGCGCGAATTTCCAGCAGCTTGTCGACCTGCTCCTGGTCTTCGGCAAAGGCGAAGCTGACCTCGGCATTGTTGATGGGGAACACGCATTCGGCGGCGGCGGCGTCCTGGTACAGCGGAATCGGCACCGCACCCAGCGATTGAACCGCCAGCATGGTGGCGTACAAGCGAGGGCGATTGGCGCCTATCACAATCATGTGGTCGTCGCGGCGCAGCCCCGCCTGGTGCAGACCGGCAGCCAGCTCGGCCACCATGGTCGCCAGGGCAGACCAGCTCAGGGTTTGCCAGATACCGTATTCCTTCTCGCGCATGGCCGGCGCTTGCGGGCGTTGCGCGGCATGTTGCATCAGCAGTTGCGGAAAAGTCGTTCGCATGGGTTGTCCTCTTGCTGCCCGCCAAGGAAATGTGGGCTATTCGAATAGGCCTGATTATTGGACCGCCATTGACGCTTTGTTGTCATTCGGACGACAATTCATGCACTTCTTGGTAGGTGTTTTCCCTTCACTTATCGCTACCTTACGGATTGGGCTGCCTGTACATGAATCCGGACATCTCACTGCACCAGCGCCGTCGACCGCTGACCGAGCCGGAGCTGGACGCGATCCCCTGGCTGCGCCTGCTCAAGGCCGATGAACGCCAGCGTGCGGTGGACGAACTGCGCATCACCGAAGCCCAGCCCGGCGAGTTTGTCTGCCGCATGGGTCGACCCGTGACCTACTGGTTCGGCGTGGTGGACGGCCTGCTCAAAATGAGCACCGACAACGCCGAGGGGCAAACCATGACATTTACCGGCGTGCCTCCGGGCGGTTGGTTTGGCGAGGGCACTGCGCTCAAGCGCGAGGTCTACCGCTACAACATCCAGCCCTTGCGCAAAAGCCTGGTAGCGGGCCTGCATGTGGACACCTTCCACTGGCTGCTGGACCATTCCATAGGCTTTAACCGCTTTGTCATGAACCAGCTCAACGAGCGCCTGGGCCAGTTCATTGCCGCCCGCGAGATCGACCGCCTCACCAACCCGGATATCCGCGTGGCGCGCAGCCTGGCCTCCCTGTTCAACCCCACGCTGTATCCCGGCGTGGGTGAGGTCTTGCGCATCACGCAGCAGGAGCTGGCCTATCTGGTGGGCCTGTCGCGCCAGCGCGTCAACGAGGCGCTGACAGCGCTGGCCGAACAGGGCTCGATCCGGGTGGAATATGGCGGCCTGCGCATTCTGGATCTGCAGGCGCTGCGATCGCAGGTTTACAAGCGCTGATGCGCGGCTACACTGCAGACAATGTACATTGATCCGGTCATCCTCTATCCCGCCCTGGCCCATGTGCTTCCTGGTCTGGACGCATTGGGTAGCGCTGGCGAGCCCATGCAAGTGCAGGCCAACACCCTCTTGTTCGACGAAAACGCACCCTGTCAGGGATTCCCGCTGGTGCTTGAAGGCGAGATCAAGGTGTCGCGCCATGCCAGCGATGGCCGTTCGCTGGAGCTGTATCGGGTGGTGCCTGGTGAACTTTGTCTGGTCTCCAGCGCCAGCCTGTTTCGCAGCACCCCTTTGACGGCTCGCGGCATCAGTACCCGCCCAACCCGCTTGCTGCTGATCACCCCAAGCATCTTTGTGCAATGGCTGGAGACACCGGTGTTTCGCAACGACGTGCTGGGCCTGTTTGCCGAACGCATGGCCGACCTCACCGGGCTGATCGACGCCATTGCCTTCCAGCGCCTGGACCAGCGCCTGGCGGCATGCCTGCTGGGACGTGGTCAAAACCTGATGCTGACGCACCAGCAACTGGCCAACGAGTTGGGCACGGTGCGCGAAATGGTATCGCGCCTGTTGCGACGTTTCGAGCGCGAGGGCTGGGTGGAACTGGCGCGCGAAAACATCCTGATTCGCGACAGCAGAGCCTTGCGTGCCGTCGCTGAAACGCCGGGCGGTTGACGGGTTGGCCATCCCCGTTTGCGTGTGACACAAGTCACATACAAAAAGAGGCCAAGGCGGTTCAATAGAGCCATCTTCCACTCTTGATGAAAAGGATCTCCCATGAAACCCAATGAAGGCACTATCGATCGGGCACTGCGCGTGGCCGTTGGCATTTTGTTGATCGCCTTGACGTTTACCCACACCATAGGCATCTGGGGTTGGATCGGCGTGGTGCCCCTGCTGACCGGCGCCATCGGCTGGTGCCCCCTGTACACCGTGTTGGGCATCAATACCTGCCCCATGAAAAAGGCGGAGTAGGCCCTTTCGGCGCACCCGCGAGGTGCGCGCTCTAAAATGGGCCGGACCCGCCATCCACACCGTGCCCATGACCGAACCCAAAGCCCCTCCCGTTTTTCGCCGCGCCGCGCCCCCCATAGGGCGCGCTGCCATTCCTGCCGGGCAATCCAATACCGCTGCCACCGGCCCCAACGGCACGCTGCGCCTGAACAAGCGCATGGCCGAGCTGGGCCTGGCCTCGCGCCGCGAGGCCGATGAATGGATAGCCAAGGGCTGGGTCAAGGTCAATGGCAAGATCGCCGAAATGGGCATGCAGGTCACGCCCGATGTGCGCATTGAGATCGACAAACAGGCCAAGGGCCAGCAGGCCAACCAGGTCACCATCCTGATCAACAAGCCGATTGGCCTGGTCAGCGGTCAGGCCGAGGACGGCCACCAACCCGCCATCACCCTGGTACAGCCACAAAACCGCTGGCAGGACGATAACGCCCGCTTTTTCTTCCACGGCAGCCAACTCAAGAGTCTGGTGCCCGCCGGACGCCTGGACATCGACTCCACCGGCCTCTTGGTGCTGACACAGGATGGCCGCGTGGCGCGCCAACTGATTGGCGAGGATGCGGTGATGGAAAAGGAATACCTGGTGCGCGTGGTCTACACCGGGCGGGCCAATGAAGCGGCAGGCATGTCGGCTGCGGCCACCTACGCTGCGGTGCCCACCCAACTCAGCCGCATCGATGACGACGACCCCATCAGCAGCGACGTGCAGTCTGTCTTCCCCAAAGACCAATTGGCACTGCTGCGCCACGGCCTGCGCCTGGACAACCAGGCCTTGCAACCGGCCAAGGTCGAATGGCAAAACCCCGAGCAACTGCGCTTTGTGCTGACAGAGGGCAAGAAACGCCAGATTCGACGCATGTGTGAATTGGTGGGCCTGAAGGTGGTGGGCCTCAAACGCGTGCGCATTGGCCGCGTCATGTTGGGCAATCTGCCTGTCGGTCAGTGGCGCTATCTGCAACCGCAGGAAAAATTCTGAACCTGGTCTTTGGGCGCTAAATTTGCGGCTCGGAAGGGTCAAACGGCATGGTGTCGGCGAAATCGGTGTGTCCGAGATCCTCCAAGCGCTCGGTTTCATCCTGCGCTTCCTCTTCGTACTTGCGCAAGGTGTATTCCCAGAGGCTCCAGGCCGTATCGGAATTGCTTTCGACGGCATGCGGCACCGGCAACGGATCCAGGGAAAAGTCTTGCTCCATCCGCGGCGCACGATCACCGTCAACGGGTCTGGATTTGTCGGGAATGGTGGCCACGACGCTATTTTGCATGAAATTGCGTGTCGCTGCGGACTCTTGAATTCCGCCGGGCTGCCCTTAGTTACGATGGGCTTTGGCCGCAAGGCCTCCAGTCAACCAAAATCCATTGTTTTAATACCACCTCATGAGCAAGCAAACCCTTTCCTTCCAGGCCGAAGTCGCACAACTGCTGCACCTGGTCACCCATTCGCTGTACTCCAACAAAGAGATTTTTCTGCGTGAGCTGATCTCCAACGCCTCCGACGCCTGTGACAAGCTGCGCTTTGAGGCCATCAACAACAGCGGCCTGTACGAGACCGACTCCGAGCTCAAGGTGCGCCTGGTGCTGGACAAGGATGCCAAGACCCTGACGATTACCGACAACGGCATTGGTCTTTCGCAGCAGGAAGCCATCGACAACCTGGGCACCATCGCCAAGAGCGGCACCAAGGACTTTGTTTCCAAGCTGAGCGGCGACCAGAAGGCCGACTCGCAACTCATCGGTCAGTTTGGCGTGGGCTTTTACTCCGGCTTTATCGTCGCCGACAAGATAACCGTGGAATCGCGCCGCGCCGGTCTGCCCGCGGACCAGGGCGTGCGCTGGGTCAGCGACGGCGGCGCCAGCGGTGGCGGCGCCTTTGAGGTGGAAACGATTGAGCGTGCCGCCCGAGGCACCAGCGTCATCCTGCATCTGCGCGACGACGCCATGGACTACACCCAGAGCTGGAAGGTCAAGGGCATTGTCAACAAGTATTCCGACCACATCAGCCTGCCCATCCAGATGGAAAAGGAAGAGTGGAAAGACGGCGAGCTGATCAACGCGAGCGACGAGAACGGCGGGCGCCAGCCCGGCGCCATGGTCAAGACCGGCGAATGGGAAACTGTGAACAAGGCCAACGCCATCTGGAGCCGCCCCAAGAAAGACATTACCCAGGAACAGTACGACGACTTCTACAAGCAGATCAGCCACGACTTCGAAGCGCCCCTGGCCCACACCCACAACCGCGTGGAGGGCAGCACCGAATACACCCAGCTGCTCTACATCCCCGGCAAAGCGCCGATGGACCTGTGGAACCGCGACAAAAAGGGCGGCTTGAAGCTGTATGTGAAGCGCGTCTTCATCATGGACGACGCCGAAGCCCTGCTGCCCACCTACCTGCGCTTCGTCAAGGGTGTGGTCGACTCGGCCGACCTGCCGCTCAACGTCAGCCGCGAGCTGCTGCAGGAAAGCCGCGACGTAAAAGCCATCCGCGAGGGTTGCACCAAGCGCGTGCTGTCCATGCTGGAAGACCTGGCCAAGAACGACAAGTTGCCAGCAACTGGCGCCGATGGCGTTACCGATGCGACTACCGCAGGGGTCTCCGATGTTCTTAGCGCCGAAGACAAGGCGGAAGCCGAGAAAAACGTTGGCAAGTACACCAAGTTCTACGCCGAATTCGGTGCCGTGCTGAAAGAAGGCCTGGGCGAAGACTTTGGCAACAAGGAGCGTCTGTCCAAGCTGCTGCGCTTTGCCTCGACCCAGAGCGACACGCCCGCCGTGTCCCTGGCCGACTACAAGGCGCGCATGAAGGAAGGCCAGGAGGCGATTTACTACATCACCGCCGACACCCTGGCCGGCGCCAAGAACAGCCCGCAGCTTGAAGTCTTCAAGAAAAAGGGCATCGAAGTCCTGCTGATGACCGACCGCGTGGACGAGTGGGCGCTGAACTACCTGCAGGACTTTGACGGCACACCGATGCAAAGCGTGGCCAAGGGCGCCGTCGATCTGGGCAGCCTGCAGGACGAAACTGAGAAGAAGGCCGCAGAGGAAGCCGCCGAGACCTTCAAGCCCCTGCTGGCCAAGCTCAAGGAAGCGCTCAAAGACAAGGCCGAAGACGTGCGCGTCACCACCCGCTTGGTCGACAGCCCGGCCTGCCTGGTGGTGCAGGACCATGGCATGAGCACGCAGTTGGCGCGCATGCTCAAGCAGGCCGGTCAGACCGCCCCGGAATCCAAGCCGGTGCTGGAAGTGAACGCCGAACACCCGCTGGTGAAAAAGCTGGATGGCTCGGTGCACTTCAACGACCTGGCCCACATCCTGTTTGACCAGGCCCTGCTGGCCGAGGGCGGCCTGCCGGAAGATCCTGCCGCCTACGTCAAGCGGGTGAATGCGCTGCTGGTGTAATCCGCGAGCCGTTCGCAGGTAGCAGAAAGGGGCCGCAAGGCCCCTTTCTGCATTGTGAGGGCCTCACAGCATCGCCAGCAGCGGCTGCAACACACTGGCGCCGAGCCTGCGCGAGCGCTCGCCATTCCAGCCCACGGCAGCGTCGGGCAGATTCGCGTTGTCCTTGAAGGGCATTTCAATGGTGAAGGCCAGACAGGCGAACTGATGGGCGATCCAGTTGGTGGCCAGGGTGGGATTGGCCGTACTCGGTGGGCAGACGCCGTAATTCCCCTCGTCCTGAAAATCCGGGCAGCTGGCCAGCCAGGCCCTCGTCCTGAAAATCCGGGCAGCTGGCCAGCCAGGCCGATTTGAACAGGCTTTCCAGCTCGGCCGTACGCGGCGAATAACTCACAGTGCCTTCGGACCCGACCAGAAAATTGTAGGGCAGGCCCTCGTCACCGTGCACATCCAGGCACAGATCCACACCAGACTCCAGCATCCTGCGGCGCACCACAAAGACCTCTGGCGAGCGCTCCGGCGTGGCATCCATCCACTCGCGGTTCAGGTTGGCACCGGCGGCGTTGGTGCGCAGATTGCCCAGCACGGCACCATCCGGATTCATGTTCGGCACCACGTAAAAAACGCAGTGCCGCAGCAGCCTGCGGCTCACCGAATCGCTGCCATCCAGCAGGCGCTCCAGCAGACCTTCGACAAACCACTCGGCCATGCTCTCGCCAGGGTGCTGGCGCGCTATCACCCAGACCTTTTTCTTCTCTGCCAGGGGCGTGGCACTGGTGGCATCGGTCACGCGCAGCAGCGCCATATCGCGCCCCTGCAGCGTGCTGCCCAGCCGCTCCTGCGTCACGTGCGGCGAGGTCGATGCAGAGGCCAGCAGGTCCAGATGCTGCTCCCAGGAGTAGGGCTCGAAGTAGGCGAAGTAGATGCACTGGGTCTCGGGCGTGGTGCGGGCCGTCAGCACCTGGCCGTCGTATTCGGTATCTATGCGAAACCAGTTCTGCCGGTCGTGGCTGGCCACCACGCTATAGCCTTCCCAGCCCTTGGGGTAGGCGCATTGCGCCGCATTCAGGAACTTCAGCACCACCGGCACACCGGCGGCACCCTGCAGGCTGAAGTGAAACCATTGCGCGAATTCGCTGGCGTTGTCCTTACGGATATGCAGCCGGATATTGCGCGGGTCTTCCAGATGGATGACCTCGATGGAGCCGGAATCAAAGGCAGTGGAAATATGCAGGGCGGTCATGGGAAAGAGCTTTCGCGGTGCGTGAAGGCGCCCTGGTTGGACACGCATCCATTGTAGGGACCCGCCGCTTAAGCCGCGGCCTTGCCCCGCGCCGTAGCCTGCATCCAGGCTTGCACGCGGTGGTTCCATCCCGTGACCTCCGGCAAATGCAAGGCCGCATCCAGTGCCCGCAGCAGGCGCTGGTCTTGCTCACTCAACTGATCCGTAGCCAAGCGCTGCGGTATCACGAACAGGGGGCCTCTGCGCTGCGGCTGCTTGAACTGCGGCCAGCCCTGGTCCCTGAGCAGCACCACGCCCGATCGCGGTGCCAGGCTGAGCGGGACACTGCCGTCCAGCGTCGGCACGCTGCACTCTCCACCCAGAACCCAGCGCCAGAGGCTCATGGGCACCTTCACCGACAAGCGGTCCTTGTCCAACGTGAACAGGGGATGCTTTTCAACCTGCACCGTCAGCTTGATGGCACGCGGCAGGGGATGCAGGGAGGAACAGGCGCTGATGTCCTCGGGTGCTATGTCCATGCCGTCCAGACAGCCCGGATGAATCCGCACCTCCAGCAGCCAGGTGCCGGACACCGATCCTCGCACCCGTTTGACGCAGCCAAACGCCGCTTCGAGCAGACTGACCTGCACCGTGCGTTGGACCCCTGTTTCGCGTGATGTGGCCGTGCTGCGGGCGCCGAAGCCGGTCTTCCAGTCAAATTCCGAAAAGCCGGATGCGGCCGAGGCGTTGGGGCGAGCAGCCGCGCGGGCGGGCGGCGGTGTGGCGCTCAGTTCAAGGTGTGCGCTGACCGCCGCATAGGCCACATTGAGGGTCTTCATGCGAGCCTCGGCGTCTGGGTTGGTGCTGACATCGGGATGCCAGCGCATGGCCAATGCTCTGTAGGCTGCCTTGGCCTGGAGTTTTGTGGCTTGCCGACTCAGCCCGAGTTCGGCGAATGCGTGATGAAGTTCCATGGTGTGTCACCGGGTGAGGCCGTTGAAGCGGCCGTTCTTGTTCTGGGATGACGGATACTAAAAGCGGGGCCTGGTGAGCGTATGCCTGAATGTTCAGACGGTGACATTTGGACAGCGGTAGAACGCATGGCTCGCAGCGTGATGCGCGCGCGTACTGGCTTCAAACAGACGCCGCCGTGGCTTCGGCGTAACCGGCCTGCTGGGCAACAAAGCCCTGAAAGGCCTGCAAAAGGGGCGCGTAGCGCACAGCGTCGCTCTGCAATTGCGCCAGCGCGGCACAGGTGGCCTCCAGCGTGGAGCACTGCCCCGGCTTGTGGGCCTTGCGGATGCTGTAATGGGACTCCACCGACTCGTCCAGGGACAAACGCGGCAGACCCTGCAGCAGCGGGCTGAGGTGCAGCATCTTGCGGCTCTTGCGCCAGGTGGCATCCAGCACGACCAGCCGCACTTGGGAGGGATCGGCGAGCTGCGCGGCATCCAGAGCTGCCGGTGCGGCATGGTCCGGGTAATCGCTTGCCGGGTAGAGCAGCACCGTGTACTTGGGCTCCGACAGGGCCACGCGCAAGCTGTGTTCGTCAAAAACCTCACCCACCAGGAGGCGGCTTTGCGGCAGGCTCCAATGCAACAACCTCGCGCTGTTCTTGGCGTGACCCACCTCCAGCGGGTGCTGCAGGATCAGCACCTCGGTCGGCTGCGCAAGCGGCGTGATCCAGCGGCAAATGCAGCTGCTAAGCGGACGCGCGCACTGCGGGCACAGCAGGCGTTTGCCTTGCGGTGCAGTGGCTGGGAGTGGTGGTTGCGGTAGCACAGGGGTAGGCCGGATAGGCCCAACTGCAAAATCCCAGTTTAGTCGCTGCCTTTGGGCGAATCCAAGGGGAATAGGCCTGGCGCCGATAATCCCCCCATGACTGAAACTACCACCTCCGCGCCCACCGTCTCCACAACGGGCGCCACCGACTTCGCCAATCTGGCGCTGTCGCCTGCCATGCTGGCCAACCTGCAACAGCTTGGCTATACCTCCATGACGCCGATCCAGGCCGCCAGCCTGCCTTTGGCCCTGGAAGGGCGCGACCTGATTGCGCAGGCCCAGACCGGCAGCGGCAAGACCGCCGCATTTGCCCTGCCTTTACTCAGCAAACTGAATCCGCGCTGGTTTGCCGTGCAGGCCCTGGTGCTGTGCCCCACACGCGAACTGGCCGACCAGGTCACTACCGAGATCCGCCGCATTGCGCGCGCCGAAGAAAACATCAAGGTCGTCACCCTGTGTGGCGGCATTGCGCTGCGCGGCCAGCGCGCCTCGCTGGAACATGGCGCGCATATTGTGGTGGGCACGCCCGGGCGCATCATGGACCACCTGGAGCGCGGCTACCTGACGCTGGAAGGCCTGAACACCCTGGTGCTCGACGAGGCTGATCGCATGCTGGACATGGGCTTCTTTGACGACATCGCCAAGGTCATCCAGCAATGCCCCAAGGAACGCCAGACATTGCTGTTTTCGGCCACCTACCCCGAAGGCATAGAGAAGCTGTCGCAACAGTTCATGCGCGCGCCCCAGCGCATCACCGTGGCGGCACCCAAGGCCGACAACAAGATCGAGCAGCGCTTCTACCAGGTCGAGCGCATGACGCGCCTGAAGACCGTGGCCCAGTTGCTCAACCATTTCCGCCCGGTCAGCACCCTGGCCTTTTGCAACACCAAGCAGCAATGCAAGGACCTGGTGACGCTGCTGCAGGAGCAGGGCTTTGCGGCCCTGGCCCTGTATGGCGAGCTGGAGCAGCGCGAGCGCGACCAGGTGCTGGCGCAGTTTGCCAACCGCAGTTGTTCGGTTCTGGTGGCTACCGACGTGGCCTCGCGCGGGCTGGACATCAAGGAATTGGAAGCCGTCATCAACGTCGACATCACGCCCGACCCCGAGGTGCATGTGCACCGCGTGGGCCGCACCGGCCGCGCCGGGGAGTCCGGCCTGGCGCTCAGCCTGGCCACCATGAACGAGATGGGTGCGGTCGGCAAGATCGAGCAATACCAGAACGCCCCCTCGGTCTGGTTCAAGCTGGAAGACTTGGTGCCGTCGAGCAACCAGCCCCTGCTGCCGCCCATGGCCTGCCTGCAGATCCTGGGCGGACGCAAGGAAAAAATCCGCCCCGGCGACGTGCTGGGCGCGCTCACCAGCGATGAAGGCGGCCCGGCCTACACCCGTGAGCAGATCGGCAAGATCCAGGTCACCGAGTTCTGCACCTTTGTGGCCGTCTCGCGTGAGCTCGCCAAAGAGGCCTGCGCCAAGCTCAATGCCGGCACGGTCAAGGGCAAGAGCGTGCGGGCGCGCATTCTGTAAGGGCATGGCCAGCGTGTAGGGCAAATCCCTACACGTCTTTCAGCCATTTGCCGACTGTCGAAAATCGCTTCTCTGGTTACAGTTCATTCACGCACCAAAGTCACAAAGACGGTGCTTGATAAACCGGAGTAGCCCCATGAAAGAACTTGCCCTCGACCTCAACCCCTTCAGCCTGATGATGGAGCCCGAGTTGGTCCTGCAAACCATGGAACGTTCGCAGCAGCTGCGCGGC
>TBL_comb47_HYPODRAFT_10001394_pt1 | contig 31510 bp, 19 predicted proteins | sample TroBogypolimnion_40_FD_10682 | JGI IMG/M metagenome (IMG submission 10682) | reverse complement strand
GGCGGGAGTAGATTTATTATATCCGACAGTCTATTGTTTCTACTGGTCCGAACAACACGTGGCTTATGTAATGCAAAATATCGACAAGAATGTCGGATATGTCAATACGTTGCCGGCACCCCAAATAAAACCAGTGCGTCCCTACTACTGGAACCAATTGGACGCTGGCGGCGACGGCTGGCGCTGGTGGGGGTGGGCGCCGCCAAATCAAACTTCAGCAGTTTCGGGAGTGCCTATAACGAATGAAGATTTTCGCGCAATGAGCACCATGAATTTCTTCACAGGGGCACAAGGTCTGGTACTTTATGGTTGGTCAGGAACCTCAAACCAACACATTCCTGACGGCGATATCGTTGCCGGCAATACGGTTACGGTTGGATCAGGCTTTTCCGGAGGCGGCGGCAGTTTTAATCGCTACGACGCCTTGTATTTTCTGTCGGCTGATACTGCTACTGTCCGGTTCCAGCTTGTGCAGAAAACTCAGCCTGGATTAAACTACGGCGTAGACGCTGATCCGGCCAATGGAATTTACGATGACGGGAATTATCAGTATCCCGTTTACACTATGGCAAAGAGCGATATCGTCCAATATCTGAGGTCGAAATCTGAACCGGTGTCGGCAATGGTCGAAGGACTTGCGTTGGTCAAACTGTTCGAATATACGCTCAGTCATGGTCAGCCGTGCATTGATGTCACGGCTAAGGCTCAGTTCGACCAAGCGTTACCGATAGTGCGGAGGGTACAATTCGGCCCTTATCACATTATCGCGACGTATGACCCTTACTGGGCGGAGAACCCCACGCCAAGAACTGTTACTTTGAATAATTTCGCGGGAAATACAGGGCTGAATGTCACTGTCACGGCTGACAAGCAAACCAGGCTATATGTAGTTTGTAAATAAATTAAAACTGTACAGTTGAAAAATTTTAACAAAGTTATAAGGATAACAAAAGAGATGATGAAAAAAAGGACGGAATCAAAGACCGAAGATATGATTTTCTTCATGATATATGGACTTTATAGAAGTAAATTTCAGGAAGAAAACGGAAAATAAAATCGACAAATAAATAGCATTTAGAATTTATAAGATAATCAGTTCAGCAATTAAAGAAATAGGGAATTTAAAATGATTGACGAGAACAAGGACAGCGGCAGCCAAAGACTTAGTTTGAAGCAACTTCAGACCTGGGAAAACTTAAAATATGGCATGTTTATCCATTTCGGGATGAGCACCTTTGACGGAGTGGAATTATCAATGGGAGACCAACCGTCAACATTGTATTCGCCGGACAAGCTTAATGTTGACCAGTGGATCTCTGTTGCTCGTGACGCCGGAATGAAATATGCGGTGCTTACCGCCAAACATGTCGCCGGGCATTGTCTTTGGCCGTCCAAGCATACCGATTATCATGTCGGCACCAGCGGCAATGCGAACGATGTAGTCGAAGCCTTCGTTAATGCCTGTGAAAAATACGGCGTTATGCCGGGATTATATTATTGTTCATTGGACAACCATCATCGTTTCGACTCGTCAATTCCCTCTGAGACAGCGGATTTTATTATCAATCGAGCCTGCCAGGAGTTCCAGACTGCTCAAATTGAGGAATTGCTTACACAATACGGCAAGATCGGCGAAGTATGGATTGACATTCCTATAATACTTCCGCGCAGTTACCGGCAGGAACTGTATGACCGTATCGCCGCATTGCAACCGGAAGCCGTAATCATGATGAACAATGGGATCGGCGACGCCTCAAATTACCCGGTGGCAAAAGCATGGCCGGCTGACCTTATCGCAATCGAACGCTTCCTTCCCAACAGCCATCATGGACATGTCAGACGGCGTGAGATCGAGGGTAAATCTTACTACATGCCCGGTGAAGTCAACGATCCAATCGGGAAAGAGTGGTTTTATCAGGATGCGGATGTTCCGCGCAGTGACGCCGAATTGCTCGGTATGTATCTGATTTCCCGTACCCGCCACGCCAATTTCTTGCTTGATGTTCCGCCTGACCGCCATGGCTTGATTCCGCAGATGCATATTGATGCGTTAATGAAATTACGTAAGAATATTGATAAGTTTGGCGGAGATATTTAGGGCGGCTTGAAAGAGAATGAAGGAAAATATGAATTCTCAGGAACGGTTCTTTGCCACACTGGCTCATCAGTCCGTCGATCGGCTGCCATGCTGGCTTGGCATGCCGACGCCGGAAGCTCTTCAGCGCCTGTTTGATTATTTCAAGGTGCGCAGTATTGCAGAATTGAAAACGCTGCTGGATGACGATTTGTACCCGGTGGAAGTGCCTTATTGCCACTCACCCGCCAATCACATCGCCTGTGCTTTCGATTTTTCCGCCGGGAATTCGGCTGATTATGAGGAACGCACTTTAACCGGGCATGGATTTTTTGCCGGGAAAAATGACCTTCGGTGTATTACTGACTTTCCATGGCCCAATCCTGCAGAACATATTGACATTGAAGAGTGTAAAAAAGCTGTATCTGCCGTACCCGTTGGAAAAGTCGGCCTTGGCATTATGTGGTCCTCCCATTTTCAGGACGCATGCGCCGCATTTGGCATGGAGGATGCATTGATGGCAATGCTTCTGGAACCGGTAATGTTCAAAGCTGTGATTGACAGGATATTAGAGTTTTATCTTCAGGCCAACGAAATATTTTATCGTGCAACTGCCGGTAATTTGCAGGCGGTTCTGCTGGGCAATGATTTGGGAACTCAGAACGGGTTACTGGTTGATCCTGAAACATTGCGCAAACTTGTTTTCCCGGGAATCAAACGCCTTATTGCTCAAGCGCATCAATACAATCTGAAAGTCATTTATCATTCCTGCGGTTCAATTGGGCCGATCATTGGAGATTTGATTGATTCCGGAGCTGATGTTATTCACCCGATTCAACCCTTGGCTGCCGGCATGGACGCAGATACGCTCAAAAGCCAATATGGCGACCGTGTAGTTTTTTGCGGTGGCATGGATGTTCAACATCTGCTGACTGAAGGGTCTCCGCAGCAGGTTAGAGAGGAAGTATCCAGATTGCGCAAGATCTTCCCGTCCGGACTGATTTTGTCTCCAAGTCACGAAGCTCTGATGCCGGATGTTCCGCCGGCCAATCTTGCTGCAATGTTTTACGCATGTTGTAAAATATGAGGGGTTTAAAAAAAGGATTCAATATTATGTCTCTTACACCACGCGAAAATCTGTTGAAGTTATGGCGGCGCGAAGGCTTTGAATACGCTCCTGCTCACTTTTGGCTATGTCCGTCATTGGCTGAAGAATTCAATAAACGCTATGCCAATGCCGAGTCTTATGAGGACATGTTCAATTTCCCGTTCCGGGGCGTCAGCGCCGCAATGAAAGAAAATAAACAGGACTGGATGAGATATTATCCAGGAGTTACGTTTAACCCCGATACCAGAATTGATGACAGCGGCGTGGCCCATGAGCCGCATCCCGGCTCCATGCACATGACCAGGATGCATCATCCGATGAAGAATTTAACCAGTCTGGATGAATTTAAAGCCTATCCGTACCCGGAACTTCGCCATGACAGTGTCGAGCTGTTGATTCCGGCAGTAAAAAGTCTCCACGATCGCGGCCTTGCGGTAATGGGGGGGCCGGGATCAATCTGGGATGACTCCTGGTATATGCGCAGTATGGAGGAATTAATGGTGGACATGATGACCGGTGACGAGAAAGCCGTATATCATCTGGACAGGATTACTGAACTTGTCAGTGAGCGGGTGGCAGCACTGGCCATCGCCGGCGTGGATTTCATCCATCTCGGCGACGATATCGGCATGCAGCACGCCATCATGATGTCCGAAGAACTTTACCGCGCCTGGATCAAGCCGCGTTTCGCGAAAGTCATCAAAGCGGCCAAAACGGTTAAACCCGATCTGCTGTTCAGCTATCATTCCTGCGGCTATGTCGAACCGTTTATTCCCGACCTGATCGAAATCGGCGTGGACATCCTGAACCCGATCCAGCCGGAATGCATGAGCTTTGAAAAAATTCATGCCGAATACGGAGACGTCCTGTCATTCTGGGGAACTATCGGCACTCAGACGACGATGCCGTTCGGCAAGCCGGAAGAGGTCAGGAGCGAAGTGCTGCGCAATCTGAAGATTGCCGGCAAAAAAGGCGGTCTGTTGTGTACGCCGACGCATCTGGTTGAGCCGGAAGTGCCATGGGCCAATATCGAAGCCTATCTCCAGGCCTGCCGGGATTTTAAAGTGTAGATGATACTTCTCTAGAACCCGGCGGCGGGAACCTCAAAGAAATCGGCAGGGGGATTGACATTCAAGGTCATTGAATTATAATGCATTGTAAACGAGTTCCTTACTTGAATATTTGTGTTTGGGACGACTTTAATATACAGGCTGTTCTCGTTTGCGATAATTTCGTTTAAAGTTTACCGGACAGTAGTGAAAATTTTAATAAAAAGTGAAAAGTTCAATGAAAATGGAAAGAAGAGAATCGAAGATTGGATGCCTGAAGATTTTTTTAACTTTTTTTAAGGGAAAGGACTTTAATGCATTAAACTTTTACGAACTTAGTATGAAAAAGCTAAACGCGGTATTTGAACCGGTGATAGTCGCGTTGTTCCTTTTCGCGGGGGCCAGTGGAGCATTGGGGGAGAACATCGTAAAGGGCGTAGACCCGGACATCATAAAGTATCGCAAGATGTGGGAGCAATACACAAAAGGCAATAACCTTGCGCTCGGCAAACCATTTGTTTTTTCCCTAAAGCCGGATTACAGCCTTACCGCAAAGGGCGATGCGGCAACAACAGCTCTTACAGACGGCAAAATCAGCAGCCTCAAAGACGATAAGATATGGTTTGATTCGTCGGCTGTCGGGTGGTATTGGGGCGGGGCCGAAAACGGAATGAATTGTCTGTTGGACCTGGGTGAAACCAAACCCGTTGGCAGTGTCGTCATAAGAGCGCTCGCCGGTAAGGTACTGCCCAGTCTTGTTGCACCTGCTGAATTCAAGATTTTTGTAAGCAGGGATGGCAAGGATTTTTATGAGTCCGCCTCAATGGTCAAGCTCATGCAGGGAGAAAAGGACCTGAGCAATTTCAAAACCCATTATTACCTTGACGAAATGGGTAAAGCCTATGTTTACCCATTCAAGCTCGAAGTGAATGCTGATGCAAGATATGTCGGGGTGTATATAAAAGGGGCCACCGGTCAAGTATTCCTTGACGAAATAAGCGTAATGGAAGGTAACGCAAAAAACGCAGCCGTTTTCAATGAAGCATACCAAGGCACGAAACAGAAATTTATCACAAGCGGGATATTAATTGAACCGCGTCTAAAGGAACTCGCGATTTCCACAAATATAAACACCCCGAATGCACTACAAGTTTCAGATATGAGGAATAAAGATTCCGCCGCCAAACCGGTGTCTATTGTTGTTGAAGCGCCGGAAGGGGTAAACATAATTGCACCGGAGGCCCAAAAGATTCCCATCATTTTTAATGGTAATAAATATGCACAATGGAAACTGCCGCTGAAAAAATCACCGGTAAACTCGCAGACTGTAATGATATTTTTCACTGCTGACAAATCTGTGAATATGAATCTGCCCGCATATATTTACGCTGAATGCGAAGGCATCGAACCCGAAAAAACACAAGTTCCAATCAGGCTTTTGGAAATACCTTTAGTTAAGCCTCAAATGAAGCGGCTCCATATCAGTCTTACATGGATGGGAGAAAAGGCCCCGAATGAGTATCCGGATTTTTTCGCGGCCTGGAAATACATGGGGTTTAACGCAGTGGGATGCTTTCCAAGAAACTGGGTTTCATCGGAGTCAAGCTCGAAAGACCAGACAGAGGCATTGGCCTTTATTGATTCCGCCAGAAAAGAAGGGTTTAAAATAATTATGAATGAATCGCCTTTTCATGTCATGGCAAAAGGTCATAAGGAGGGTTCCGAGATATTCTCCCAGTTGAAGTCGGGGCTGAAAAATAAAAATCTCTGTCCCGCTTATAAAGGAACTTTCTATGAAAAGGAAATGGCCCGAGTGGCTCAGGGAGTTGCTTTGACAACGCCCGACTATGTGTTTTGGGATATCGAATGCTGGTATCCTGGTTCAAAGGAGGCTGCGGCATGTACCAGGTGTCTGGAAGAGCAGAAAAAATCCGGCAAATCAATGGACGAATTTCTAAAGGATTGCGGCACTGAAAGAGTGAAAGACTTGAAAGATGCGGTCAGGAAAGGAATCGGCGGCGGAAAAATGCCTGTTATTGGCTTCTACGATACTCGCCCGACAGCCCCGAATTATGATGGAATTTCGGACTTCAACCGTTTTTATCCGGCATCCGTTGACATCTCCGCCAACAGCTTCTATGTCCAGGGAAACGCACTGAAAGTACATGATGAGATGAGAGAAAACTATAAAACATTGAAATGCAACAAGTGTATCCCTTGGCTGAGCACGGGAACCTACGGCAAGTTTGATCCATACAAATTGGAACAGATGGTACTTGAGGCATTGCTCAACGGGATCTGCGGGATAACTTATTTCACATATTGGGATTTCGACTCCCCAAGGGATTTCTATTATCATTCGAAAGCCCTGTCCGAAATCGCGCCTTACGAAAATATTATCATGGACGGCACAGTAATGACCGATTTGGAAGGCTCAAACAAAAATTTGACTTATTCTGCAGTTAAAAAAGGCAATGAGATGCTCCTGCTCGTCGGCAACTATAAAAGGACCGCAGACGGGGAGGCTGAAATCAAATTGCCATTTAAAGAAATTGTTGAAATCCGGGATTTGCGCGACAACGGGAATCAAATAAAATCAGGGAACAATCTTAAAATCAATGTTCCTAAGAGTCAAATTATATTGTATTACATCGAAGGAATTGAATAACTATGGCGGATATGGAATTTGAACATGAGTAGATTGTTTATAATCGTAACATTGCTGTTGTTCGCTTGGCGGCTTACGGCGGACGAGAGAACATCTTGTGCAATTTTGAATTACACTGGCGATATGCCGGAAAACCTTCGACTGTCCAAATCGTCAAATGAGGACAAATGCGTAATGGCTGTTGACAAAGAGCAATCCTGCATCCGTTTGGAGCAGTGCGGCGGTCCATCCGGTGGTTATTGGCAAATTGCGGTTAAAAAAGAGATAAATATCAAGGCTTACCGTTTTCTAAAAATAGAAATCAAGTCGAACCCCAAAGCCGAGATGTGTCTTGACTTAATTACAACTACAGGAAAAGGAATTGAAGTATTTAACGTTTCATTTGACACGACTTGGGAATGGAATACTTATTACATTCCACTCACTCAAAATGACGAAGGGCGGGGCGGGTTCAAATTTACTGGTTCTTTTGATGGTTCCGATAACAACGTGTTGCGGGCCGGTAAATTGGTCTACGTAAGGCTGGCGCCATGGAAGTCGACTAAACAGGTGTTTTATGTGCGCAGCATATTCCTGACTTCCGGAAATAGTCCCGATCAGTTGGATAAGAAAATTTAAACAGGATTCAAAATTCAATAAACCAAGGAGATATCATGATTAAGCGGAAAACAAACGTTGTGACCAAACTGTGCTTTTGGTCAATACTGTCCATGAGCCTGCCGCTTTACTCAGGAGCGCAGGACTCGGAAGGCGGAGCGCTGATGCTTGTAAAAGAGGGGGTTCCGGCCGCGACAATCGTCATAGACAAAAATCCGACTAAGGCGGCGGTGTTTGCCGCGGATGAGTTGAACGATCATATCCGCCGGATTACCGGAACGAAACTTCCAGTGCAAAGCGCCGATATCGCAGGGAATGCGCAAGGCCTGAAGATATGTGTCGGCGAGAGCCCGGAGACAAGAAAGTTAGGACTGAAAAGTGATGACTTTGCGGATCAGGAATATACGGTACTTAACAAACCAGGCGTATTAGTGCTGATGGGCAAAGACGATCCTGTTCCAGGGATTTTGAAATATCCGGCGGCATTGCCTGACAATTTTGAAAATCATGCGACCTGTTCCGCCGTATATGACTTCTTGGAGAAATTCTGTGATGTGCGCTGGTTCGGCCCGGGAGAAATAGGATTATGCCATCCGGTCACAAAAACATTGGCTGTAAATTGTAAAGATATCAATATTCGCAGAAAACCGGCATTCATGTATAGATATCCATATCCGATACTTACTCCGAGCCAAGATGTTAAAGCCCTTTTTGGGAACCAATCCTCACAGGACATGAAGTTGTTTTCATTGAGGTTTCGTGCCGGAGGCGAAAAATATAGGTGCTGTCACTCATTTTATGGATATTATGACCGCTTCTATGCCAAAAATACAAAGAATGAAAAAGCATTTGAGGGAAGTCATCCTGAATATTTCGCAAAAGGATACGAAGGCCAACCGCCGCAGCTTTGCTACACCAACGACGCATTGATAAAGCAGGTGGCAAAGGATGTTATGGATTATTTCGACGGCAAGAGCAACCACTTGGGCTCACTGGGGGACTATGCAATCTTGGAACCAATGGACACCCGTGATTATTGCAAATGCCAGAAATGCCAAGCTTTGATGGATCATAATACCGGTGGCTTTAAGTGCTGCAATGGCGAAGTAAGCAAGTATTGGTTTACCTTTGTAAATAAAGTTGCACGTGAAGTTGCCGATAAACATCCGGACAAATTTGTGGCCACTTTAGCCTATGCAAGTCACGCCTATTGTCCCCAAGGCATGAAGATCGCTCCTAATGTCTGTATCCAAATGTGTTTAGCTACCCGTCATTGGCCATGGAGTCCGTCAATGAAGAGAAATGAGTTGAAAACTTACCAGGAATGGATTCAAGAAGGAGAAGGAAAACGGGGTTTTTATTTATGGCTTTATTACTGCTTCCCGTCCTTATCCGGTCAACTAGGCGGGTTCAACGATTTCCCCGGATACTTCGCGCACTCTCTTTCCGAGCAGATCAAAATGTTCGCGAAAGACGGTGTCAGGGGCGTTTTGCTGGAGAATGATGATGATTTTAGCATCGATGTTTATTTTACCCAAAAGCTTTTGGATGATTCGTCTTTGAATATCGACGATCTTATCAACGACTTTTTCACAAAATACTATGGGGCTGCGGCCAAGCCCATGAAAGAATTTTATCTTTTTGTTGAAGATGTATATTCCAACCCTAAAAACTATCCGCAGGAGATTCAAGCAGGGTTGAAAGATTCCTGTCAGGTAACCCCACATCAGACCGAAGAGATAGCGTGGAAATACCTGGGAACTGACGAACGCATGAAAAAACTCGCGGATTTGATAGAGAAGGCCGAAAAAGCCGCCGTAATTCTTGTCGAAAAGAAAAGGGTAGGGCTTTTTAAATCGACGGTATGGGAAAAAATGGTTGCCGGCAAAACTAGATACGAATACAAAGAAAAGTACAAGGATGAAGTTGAAAAGGTAAAAAACTCTCTGCCCCCCGAAATGAACATTCCCAAAATGGACAAAAATGCCAATGGGAACCTTAAGTCTGTGGATTTTTCCAGAGCGGCCACTTTTAAAAATTGGTATACCACTTACGGATATTCTCCCGACAGAAAGATAACAGGTAAGGCCGCGTATGATGACAAATATCTTTACCTTGAACTTGTCGATCACACCAGTCCTGCAAAACTTAACTCTTCAGGCGGTGTCTGGCCCGGCGACGACTGGGAAATATTTTTCACGACAAGCAGGGAAACATCCTTGTATCGTCAGATAGGGGTAAATCCAGCCGGAAATATCGCTATGCTGAGCGACAAGACTGAATACAAAAGCGGGGCAATAGTTGAGTCGGACACCAAGCAGACTGATCGCTGGGTAGTGAAAATGGCCATTCCACTGGCAGATGTGTTGAAAGAAGGCGCAGGAAAAGGTTCGTCATTTTATATGAATATTGTGCGCGGGACGAAAACGGGAGGAGACAATCTTGCTTGGAGCGCACTTTTCAATAACGCCTTTTTCACTCCAGCCCGGTTAGGAAAAGTGACACTGGCAGACTAGTGTCAAGTCAAGGAGGAAGTTCCTGATAAAACCAACCGTATTTAAATGAACTACCTCGGGGCAGAGCCCGCGAGGTCTCGGGATTTCGTCCTGCGGACGACCAGCGCTTTCGTTGCTGGACCTCGACCCGGTACAACCGGGATGGTAATTTAAGCGACCCGGAGGGGAATTGCCCCCATGATTAAACTGCAACGACAAAAGGACACATACGAAATGGCGCAAAACAATAAAAAATCGGACATCAAACTCGTACTTATCGGAGGAGGAAGTTACGGCTGGACCTACAAGTTTATAACAGATATTGCCTGTATTACCGAGCTTCACGGCATGCACATAGTCCTTCAGGATATTAATCCGGAAGCGTTAAAACTTGTCAAAGCCTTATGTGATAAAATATCGGATGCCATGAATGCCGGGCTCCGGATCGAAACGAGCATGGAACTTGCTTCCTGTCTGCCTGGCGCGGATTTTGTCGGCTTGACCATAAGCACCGGCGGCGATGACGCGAATGCGTTGGATTTTTCAATTCCCGCGAAATATGGAATCATCCAAACTGTAGCCGATACCGCTGGACCCGGCGGCTGGAGCCGTGCATTGAGGAATATTCCGGTGGTGACCGATATAATAAGAGAAGTTGAGAAATATGCCCCCAATGCGTGGTTCATGAATTATTCAAACCCGATGACCGTACTGACCCGCACCCTGCAGAGGGTAAGCCGGGTTAAATCGGTGGGGCTCTGCCATGAACTTCAGGGGCTGATGCTGCATATCGCCGCTTTCCTCGGATTAAACGACTGGGAAAATGATATAAAAGTGAAAATGGCGGGGATAAATCATCTTATCTGGATTATGGAAATGGACATTTGCGGGAAAAATGGTTTTAATCTCTTAAAAGAATATTACCATAAATATCCCGAGTTCGACCATGTCGTAAAAGATAAAATCCCGGAAACTTTGCTGCATGGAGGCGGAGTCAATCCCAAACAAAAAATTAAATTTGACTTTCTGGACAGAATCGGCTATCTGCCTGCTGCCGGTGATGCGCATACCGCTGAATTTTTCAGACACTTCCTGGCAGACCAGGCAACTGCCGAAAAATGGGGCGTCGGCGGACACGTTCACACGTTTGCCCACCAGCGCGGGGTGGAGGAAAGGAAGAAAAAGGTACAGCGAATACTGAACGGCAAAGAGGCATTGTGGCTTAAGCCGTCTCACGAACATGCAAGCAAAATCATCGCGGCGCTTTCCGGCGGCAAAGGGTTGATAACTCCGGTAAATACCGCCAATATCGGCCAGATCGGCAATTTGCCGCGAGGCGTTGTTGTTGAAAGCCAGGCTTATGTTGACAGCCTGGGCATACAGCCAATCGCAGTCGGCGACATGCCGGAAATTATTGTTCAATATCTGATGAAACATATTCCCGTTCAGGAGATGATAGTTCAAGCCGGTTTGACGGGCGACAGAGACCTTGCGATCCAGGCTTTAAGCTGCGATCCGCTGGTTCCGGATCCGGATACCGCAGTAAAAATTGCAAATGACTTTTTCTGCGAATTTAAAGATGCGCTCCCACAGTTTTATGGGGAATGGAAATTCGATGCATAAACGAAAACTTCTAAATTGTACGAGAGCTTATTAAACAAGTAAATTTTAACGTAAAAATTTAGTGCGAGAAAGTTGTGTACAAATGAATATGAATGGCAAAACAGAAAAACGGACAGAGATTGATTTGCGGGAAAGATTTTCCGGAAAGTCGGTTAGTTTTTATGTTTGCCAGGAAGCGTTGAAAATCATCGAAAAAGGACAACATAAGTCAAATCAGGAAGTAACCATTGAATTCAATCCCGCAAAATTCGGATTACGGGAATTTAATTCTGCACGGGAAATGCTTTCCGGCGATGACCGGATTATGTCCGGATGTATGCGGAAAAAAACTGCGGCAGACTGCCGGTTAAACTTGGCGGTTCCGGCGTATCCGACTGCCTGCTTGACGTTAACCTGCTCAAGTTGAAACTTAAATTTCATTCCGTGGCGATTGTCAAATTAAATGCAGAAGCGAAGATTGATGCTGAATAAATGAAAATTTATCTTACAATACGTTAAACAGGAAGATTGAAAATGAGTGAACTGGCATTGTTGGGCGGCTCAAAAGCCGTGAATTCAGAATCGGGCGATATGTTCCCAAGGCCGATAGTTGACAAATGGGAGAGTCGAATTACCGATCGTGAGCGTTTTAATCGTCAGATGCATTTTCAGAATGTAGACCGGTGTTTCAATATGGAATTTGGTTATTGGGAAGAGAATTTTACTGAATGGCCAATATTCAAAAATAATGGTATAACCAATAATAAAGATGCAAATCTTTTTTTTAACTTTGATCGAATTGCCGTTATTTATAGTAATGGCATTGATCAAACATTCGACGGCTGGATGTACCCAAAATTTGAAGAAAAAGTAATTGAAGAAAGGGATGATGTAAAAATTATTATGACCAGCAACGGGGTGCTGGCCGAAGTTCCCGCGGATGGACATGCTTCAATTCCACATTACCTAAAATCCAGTATTGTTACTCCTGAAGACTGGAAGAAGTGTAAAGAAGAACGTTTTCAACGAAATGATCCATTTCGTAAAGTAAATATCGCTACGCTTCAAAAATTGCATCCGGAAAAGAGGGATTATCCACTTGGAATATACTGTGGTTCAATGATTGGCAAAATTCGCGATATGCTGACATTCGAAGGTCTGGCTTATGCGGTTTTCGATTATCCGGAAATGGTGGAAGATATGGTTGAAACGGCTTGCCTGCTAGTTGAGGATTACCTTGATCAGGTACTGCCGCATTTTAAATTCGATTTCGCCAGCGGATGGGAGGATATTTGCTTCAAAAACGGCCCTATCGTTTCCATTGATTTTTTCCGTAGTGTGGTAGTTCCCAGATATAAGCGTATAAATCGCAAACTGAAAACGCATGGAATTGATATTTGGTACACTGATTGCGATGGCGATGTTCGTCCACTGCTTCCATATTTTCTGGAAAGCGGCATCAATTGTTTATTTCCGTTTGAAGTCATGGGGTGCGCCCACCCTGGCGAACTACTTGACCAGTATCAGGGGGAACTGCGAATAATGGGCGGATTCGATAAAATCCAACTTGGTGGCGGTAGAAAAGCCATAAAAAAATACATGGAAACGCTGATTCCATACGTCGAGCGTGGAGGATACATTCCATTTTGCGATCATCTTTGTCCGCCAAACGTTTCACCGGATGATTATCTTTATTATCTTGATTTGAAGAGGACAATGTTCGGATTTGATTCCGCTATTTATAAAGCAAGGCGAAACGTTTGATAATACTTATTTTTATCCAGTTGGGTTCATTTACCTCGCGGCAAATCCGCATGATAAAAACGACAAAACCTAAAGCAGACAAGAGAGCAGAAAAGATGAAACCATATCAGGATGAACATGCCAGCATAAATACAACACGTTCCGGTATTGAATCGCAAATATCCAGCATTGAATCACAACTTGCCTGATTGCGTTAATAAGTGCTGATTTATTTAAGCGGAAACTATTGAACCCTGTTAATTTTAACTCTGAGATGACAGGGCTTTATTTTTGAACGGTCTCTAGGTGGTATTAAAGTAGTACTAAAGACCCAAGATATCCCTTTATATCTAGTTGCCATTTGAGGCTAAACAGGGTATATAAAAAGGGTTATAAACTATCTCGAAAACCGCCGTAGAGTAATCTACCGTGGGTTCAAATTCCACCCCCTCCGCCACCTTCTTTTATAAGTTGTTTATATACAATAAGCTATATTAAGGTTTACTATTTCGTATATCCCATTGCAGCAAAGGCTCTTGCAAAATTTTTTAGTTTATGGCGTTGACCATGAAGAACGGATATATCGTATGAATCATGCATTCCGAAATGCTGCGAAAAGCTTTAAATGACCCGACCCGCTGCAAGGTAAGCTCAGTTTCTATGACAATAAAACGAAGTTATTGCCAATGAGAAGCTGTTGCGCTTCCGGCGTGAGTCAGCGACCGGCCGGGGGCCATCAGCAAGAACGGCCCCTACTTACTGTTTCAGACAATGTTAATCTCACGACAGATGTATTTCCGGTAAGCAATTCTTATGGCAGAAATCTGAATTGCTCATTTTATTAATTTAAGGAAAGGTATTGACTTTTAATAATACCATATGGTATTGTCTGTAATATGAACTTAACATTGGTGAATGTTGATGAAGAGTCCAGTAAAAAAATAGAAGTTTATCAAAAGCTTAAAAAAGCTATTGATGATGGCATCCATCCTGCTGGAAGCTTTCTGCCTAATGAAATTACTCTGGCAAAAAATTTAGACATATCCAGAGTTACTTTGCGTTCAGTTCTTGCACAATTGGCAGAGGAAAAGGTTATTGGGCGGATGTATCCCAAAGGAACAATGGTTTGATAAGCGTAACAACATTCAGCAGCCATTGACATTCCTTTTTGCCTTGCGCGAACTATATCAGCGATACAACACATTTTCCTGATGCGCCAATACTTCGCCGGGTGTTCAATGGATTCGCGCAAGCCGCCTTGGATATTCCTTGTTCGTTATTGGATATTCAGTTCAAAAATTCTTAGCTTGATAGTTATGAGGAATACCCACCGTTCCGCCGGTGGATCACGTCTCTGTCCGACGGAGGGCGAAGTTTGTTGGGATGGGTATAAAACTGTATTAATGTTCACGGTTTTAAAGAATTACGGGAACAAAAATAAACTTTTTTCTATAATATTTTTGACATGGATTCCTTTATGGTATATAATATTAATTAATGAGTGGTTAAGGGAATAATGCCAAAGCAGAATACTGTATTCAGATTAGTCAACAATGCGGTTCAGTCATTTTTCTGGCTCGCCGGGAGTAGCAAGTTATGGGTTCTAACGATATCACAGTCGCTTCCAATATTCAGGAGAAGTCCTTTTCAATTGCAGCGCCACCAGTTACATCTTTTTCAATGGTGTCTGATGTTGCGCCGCAATCACAGCCTCCGGCCCAGCCGCAGCAGTTGATTTACGGCAAAGTGCCGGACGAACCGACCCAGGATGCGGTGGAAGGCATCAAATTTGATTTTAATGACGGCATCCGCATCAAGTTCCCGAACGATGGTTACCGGGTCTGTTTTTCCGACCTGGACACCGGGATTATTCTGTATAATGCCGACGTTGCGGCGGGGGCAATGGTCTCCAGCGTCAAGAAGTTTTTCATCCGTTTTCGTCTCCAGATTTTTCGCAAAGGCGAGAATAAACCGATTTTCGAGCATGATTACAATGCGGAAAACAAACAGGTGATGATTCAGTTGCCGGTGGGAACCATCGGCGATTCGATCGGCTGGTTTTCATATGTGGAACGTTTTCAGCAGAAACATAAATGTCAGGTATTGTGCGTGATGACGCCGTGGATCGCCGATCTGTTCCGCGAAACCTATCCGCAATTGAAATTCATTACCAGCGATGAAACGCTTAATTATTCGCCGTATGCCTGCTACTATCTGGGATTGTTTTTCCGCGGGAACGTGGATCATCAGCCTTCGGACTTCCGGTATGTCGGGCTGCACCGCACCGCCGGGTACATCCTCGGTGTGGAGCCGGCCGATATTCCGCCGCGGATTAAATTTGACGCCAGTCGCAAGATCAAGGAACCTTATGTCTGCATTGCGGTGCAGAGCAGCAGCCAGGCCAAGCACTGGAACAATCCCAACGGCTGGCGTGAAGTCGTAAAATTCCTGAAAGACAATGGTTACCGGGTATTGTGCATTGACAAGGCTCCGGCGGGCGGTCAGGGCATCGTCTGGAACCAGATACCCAACGGCGCGGAGGATTTCACCGGGGACAAGCCGTTGCAGGAACGCGCCGATCTGCTGCATCACTCCGACTTTTTCATCGGGCTGTCCAGCGGCCTTTCCTGGCTGGCATGGTGCTGCCATACTCCGGTGGTGCTGATCAGCGGATTCACCCATCCGCTGAACGAGTTTGAAACTCCGCACCGGGTCATCAATTACCACACTTGTCACAGTTGCTGGAACGACATGCGGATTGACTTCGATCATTTTGATTTTCTGTGGTGTCCGCGCCACAAAAACACCGACCGGCATTTCGAATGCACACGCTTGATCTCTTCCGATCAGGTTATCAATATTATTAAACGCATTCCGGCGTTTCAGAAACACGTCAGCAAACAGAAATCAAAAGGTTGACATATTACAACAGAGGAGTTTGAAAAATGGCATTCACCTCAATTATATCGTCACAAACTGTGACCGGCGAATCTGTCAGCTCCGATTTTCAATCCATTATCGCCGGGAGCCCGTCGGAAAATACAACTTTCAGCGGCGGCGGTTATCAGGAATTCTCCGCCACCGCTCCGGCGGACGATGTTGCCGCCAACCTGGATGACAATTACAGCAGACCGGCTGAAACTATTATCCATGATGAAGTTACGCCGGACGCCGGCCAGCCGGAATACAGGGAGGTTGATAGCGCCGCGACTCCCGATGTTGCCGCCGCATTAACGCTTCCGTCAGTCAGCGATAACGCTGCTGATATTACCACAGCCGCCTCCCGCCGGAGCGCTGACACCGGCGTTAAAGCCAATGTTACCGCCGATGTCGCGGAAACGGCGTTTGCCGGAAACGTGAACATTTCCGTTAACGACGCGAGCGGAAAATCCGCGGAATATAAAATTTCAACGTTCGGCGGAACCGCCCCGGCGGAACATGCCGGCGGAGTTGGCAATTATAAAATTTCCGGCAACAGCACTTCTAATAATTTAACTGCCGGTTCCGGAGATGCAACTTTCCGCATTGACGATATCAATGCCCGGCCGATTGACGCTGAGAAGATAGGCGTCGTCGGCGTCGATTCTAATCTCTGTTGGGCAGGTACAGATTCCAATATGCTTTACTGGTCCGGGTGGGGCACGGACACCGGCAAGTTAAATGTTTCGATTGAAGACGACATGTTTGACTATTTCCGGAAGAGTTTTACGGATGACGGCGGCTGGATTGAGGCAGGAATCGAATTTTTCTTGGATGGAAAGTATTCACTGACCGGTCAAGATGGCGCGGCGCAATTAAAACAAGGCGCCGTCGGCGGCTTTTATCCCAATATTACGGTTTCAGACTATCTCAAAGTCGATAGATCATCTTTAACCATAATGAGCAGTCTGGACAGTTTCCTTAGAAGCGGAGATGTCTGCGGGCTGGGGCTTTCGTGGGGTGACGGTAGCGGTCATGCCATCACCTGCTGGGGATTTACATACGATACCGGCGTTTCAAAGAGCAGTCAAAATTACTATACCGGGGTCTGGATTTCGGACTCCGACGATAATTACGGAGAGGGGCGGAATGCTCCTGACATTACCCGTTATTGCCAGGTAACCTGGGACAATTCAATCCAGTATTACAAATTAACCTATGAACCTGGCGTCTATGGCTATCTGAACGAAGCGGTCGGTTTGGTCAGTGATCCAAACACTCAAATTCCCAAAGACTACACCGTAAGAGTTTATAGCGCCATATCCGGAGAGACTGTGCATAATGGGATTCAAACGGTTTTTGCCGGCGGAGTGACGTTCAATAATATCATCAGTTCCAACGGCGGCCAGGTTGTATCATCCGGAGGGATAACTTCCGGCACCATTCTCAGTTCCGGCGGCAGTCAGACGGTTTCGGCTTGCGGTGTGGCGAATTCCACGATTGCCAACTCCGGCGGCAGTCAGATGGTTACCTATGGGGGCGTGGCGAGTTCCGCGATAATAAACTCCGGCGGCACTCAGATAGTGTCCTCTGCCGGCATGGCGGCCGGCGCCACAATTAATAATGGCGGCGGTCAGCTTGTTTCCTATGGGGGCATGGCGAGTTCCGCGATAATCAACTCCGGCGGCAGTCAGATGGTTTTCGCCTATGGCGTGGCGAATTCCACGACCATCAGTTCCGGCGGCCAGCAATATATTGCCTCAGGAGGGACCGCCAGCGTAATTAATCAGCAATCCGGCGCTGCAATTGTGGCCTATACCGGTGCGAAGATCACTAACGGAACCAATACCCGCAGCGATGGATATAGCGCATTTTCCATAATCAATGGCATCGCCAGCAATTTTCTGTTGGAAAACGGCGGACTGTTAACCGTGTCGATGGGGCATTCCGCATTTAATACGATAATTGGTTCCGGCGGCCAGCAGCGTGTTTCTTCCGGCGGCGCGGCTAATTCCACTACCGTCACTGCCGGCGGTAAACAGTATATTTCTTCCGGCGGCGCGACGGCTTCCACAATCATTAATTCCGGCGGTAAGCAGTATATTTCTTCCGGCGGCACGGCAAACAACACTATTGTCAATTCCGGCGGCAGCACGTATGTGTCATCCGGCGGGATTGTAACCGGTTCGCTATCGGTTGCGGGCGGAGATGTTGTTTTCGAAAATGCCGCGTCAGTCAGCAGCCTGGCAACATTATCTTACGTTTTGGCTACGGCTAAAACTAATGATGTGCTGGTCACCGCCAATTCGGGGACTTGGAACACTGCCAATGCCGTCTATTCGTTGAATCTGGACAATACGGCGGCAGGTTCCTACATCCTGGCCGACGGCGCTGATTTGAGCGGTCTGAAAAGCAAAACCTTCTCGGTAACTGATAACGGACAGAAAGTCAATGTGCAAGTCGGGTCCAGTTACACTTTCACCAACAGTTATAAGCTGTCACTCAATTATACTGACTCTGCTCGCGACCAGTTGACGGCAGTACTTTCAGCGCAGTCTGAACTCACGATTGCGGCAACTGACGCCAATGCCGGAGAACCGTCCAATAACGGTACGTTCCGCATCAGCCGCGCGGGAAATACTTCAAATGCGTTGACGGTTTATTTCAATATCGACGGCAGCGCGACCGATGGCAGTGATTATACGCTGAAAAACGGCAGCGCCACCCTGACCAATTCTGTGGTCATAGCCGCCGGGCAGTCATCTGTAGATATCACGCTCAATGTAATTGACGATACCATTATCGAAGGCACGGAAAATGCTATTATGAGCCTGGCTCCCAATGCGGCTTATACCCTCGGCGCAACAACCAGCGCCACCATCAATATCAGCGACGATGATGATACCACCCCGCCAACTCCGCCGTCCGGTTTGACCGGAGTGGTTTCCGGCAATAATGTTGCGCTTGATTGGGCAGACAGTACGGACTCCGGCAGCGGCCTGAAGAATTACCTGTTGCAATATGCTTTGAACGAACAATTCACCGGAGCGGTTCAGGATTCGATTACCGCCAGCGACGATAATGTTTCCGGTTTGGCCGATGGCGTTTACTATTGGCGGGTCCAGGCCGCGGATAAATCCGGCAATGCTACTGCCTGGGTTGCAGGCGACAGTTTCACGATAGATACGACTGCGCCGTCTGTACCAGCGACATTGACGCAAACTGTTACCGGCCAAGATGTGGTTTTCGACTGGGCAAATGCCACGGATGCCACCAGCGGGGTCAAGCAGTATGAACTACAGATCGACACCAGCAGCGATTTCAACAGTCTGGTCAATACCTTGACTCCGACGGCAAGCACTATAAATGTAAACGGCCTGTCCGACGGCAGCTATTACTGGCGTGTCAGGACTCTCGACAATTCCGACAACTCGAGTGACTGGAGCGGCGCTTTAAGCTTTACCGTAGATACCGTTGCGCCGTCTGACCCGACAACATTGAGCCCCATCGTTGTTGGCAACAATGTTGCGCTGGACTGGACCGACAGCAGTGACGCCACCAGCGGATTAAAGAATTATCTGCTGGAGTATGCCTTGAACGGGCAATTTACCGGAGCGGTTCAGAGCTCAGTTACTGTCAGCAATGCCAATATTTCCGGTTTGTCCGATGGTATCTACTACTGGCGGGTCCAGGCTGCGGATAACTCCAGTAATATCAGCGATTGGGTTACAGGCGGCAGCTTCACAGTGGATACCACCAAACCGACTGTGCCGTCCGGTCTGACAGAGATACCTAACGGCAAAACTGTGAATTTAGATTGGACCGCCAGCATTGACGCCACCAGCGGGGTCAAGCAGTATGAAATCCAGGTTGACAGCAATAGTAATTTTAACAGTCTGGAGGCCTTTAAGCGAGTTGCAGACAGTCAAGTGTCTATAGACGGCCTCGCCGCCGGAACGTATTACTGGCGAGTACGCGCTCAGGACAACTCCGGCAACTTCAGCGCCTGGAGCACCCCCGCCAGTTTTGTATTGGAACTGACCCCGCCGACTGTTCCGAGCGGTTTGAAACAGACAGTCACCGGAAACAGCGCGATGTTTAACTGGGCGGCTTCGACGGATGCCAGCGGCATCAGACAGTATCAAGTCCAAGTGGACAACAACAGTGATTTCAGCAGTCCGGAACATTCTGCAATGCCCACGGCCAACACCGCCACCATAAACGATCTGGCAGTAGGCACCCAGTACTGGGAGGTGCGTTCTCAAGATAATGCAGGCAACTGGAGCGCCTGGAGCAATTCATCTTCATTCATTGTTACGCCGACGGACACCGCCGCGAATACCTGGCAGATGGCAAAGGATATTTCCAACTTGGATAATTGGGTGGGCTTCGGCGATCCCGCTGACGTTTACAAACTGACGATGACCAATGCCGGAACGCTGACGTTAGGCTTGACCGCTTTGAGCGGCAACGCTGATTTGTCGCTGCTGAGCGCCGCCGGCGCGGTGTTGAAGAGTTCCGCGAATGCAGGACTCGCCAATGAATCGATTAATGGCGTTGCGCTGCTGGCAGGGACTTATTATGTCAAGGTCGCGGCGGGTGTCGGCGTGAATGATGCAAGCTACATACTGACTAATACCGAGAAGTATTGTCCGACTGACACTGCCGCTAACGATTACAAGACGGCAAAAGACATTAACTCCGGCGTGGACAACTGGGTGGGCTTCGGCGATGCCGCCGATGTCTACAAACTGACGATGACCAATGCCGGAACGCTGACGCTGGGCTTGACCGGATTAAGCGGCAACGCTGATTTGTCGCTGCTGAGCGCCGCCGGCGCGGTGTTGAAGAGTTCCGCGAATGCAGGACTCGCCAATGAATCGATTAATGGCGTTGCGCTGCTGGCAGGGACTTATTATGTCAAAGTCGCGGCGGGTGTCGGCGTGAATGATGCAAGTTACACCTTGACTCATACTGAGAAGTATTGCCCGGCGGATACCGCCGCGAACGATTACAAGACGGCAAAAGATATCAACTCCGGCGTGGACAACTGGGTGGGCTTCGGCGATGCCGCCGATGTCTACAAACTGACGATGACCAATGCCGGAACGCTGACGTTAGGCTTGACCGGTTTGAGCGGCAACGCTGATTTGTCGCTGCTGAGCGCCGCCGGCGCGGTGTTGAAGAGTTCTGCGAATGCCGGCCTCGCCAATGAATCGATTAATGGCGTTGCGCTGCTGGCAGGGACTTATTATGTCAAGGTCGCAGCGGGTGTCGGCGTGAATGATGCAAGTTACACCCTGGCCAATCAAATCAGTTATTTCCCTGGAGATACTTATGATAATGCAGGGAATACTATTGCTGCTGCAAAACTTGTTGATGCATCACTGCCGGCTCAGCCCGGCTGGGTGGGTTTGGGCGACAGTGACGATTACTACCGGTTTGCGGTGGCGGCTCCGACACAGGGTACATTGCGCTTGGACATGACCGGCGGCAATGCTGACTTGTCATTGTACGATTCCAATGGCAAACTGTTGCAGAAATCGGCAAAGACTGGAACACTTGAAGATGTGATCACAGGTAATCTTGCTGCTGGAACCTATTACGCCAGAGTCAATGCCGTATCCGGCAATAGTATTGATTACACGCTGGCGTTCAACAAAAAAGATACTGCCGGTATGCTGGCGAGTTGATATTGTGTTGTATGTGACGGTATGAATTTGCGAATTGTTTTCCTGTAGCCATGCCTGTTTCTTTTTTACTTGGGGTAAATTGCCTCAAAAATGTTAAGTCGTGAAAGAAATATGCTGTTGGATTTTTGGTTTTTTGCTTGAATTTAATATCATTATGAAGCATATTAGACAAATCGAAATGCTTTAACTGCTACTTTCAATCTTGGGTGTTTAACGGTTACTGCAATCCCCGGGTTGTGGAGTTTTTTTAATGACCAAATATTTTATTCTGTTTTTTGCTGCTGCGGCATGCTTGCTGACTGCTTCCTGTCAACCCGTAATTTCCAAATTTACCATGGAAAAAATGGTCGCGATTGATGATGAAGGCGATCCGAAGCTATACGCTTATAAAGATGAAAACCGCATTGTTGAGCCGAATGAATATTCGTTTGACCGGCAGCTTGACCAGATGATGTCGTCCATCCGGGAAAGCGGGCGCAAAAAGATATTGATTTATGTTTTCGGGGGAATGAATTCGGTTGATTCAATGGTTTCAACAACTGACGAAATGGCACAGATTATTTATTCTCAATCGGATTATTATCCTATTTTTGTCAGTTGGGAATCAACTTTGTTTGAATGTTATCTGGACCATCTGTTCATGATCCGGCGCGGAGTGAAGAGCTATGCGTTCGGTCCGGCGCTGTCGCCATTTTATTTTACAGTAGATCTGGGACGCGCAGTAACCAGACTGCCGATTAATCTGGTATACCAGTCGTACGGGACATTTTCATCTGAAGGCGATTTTCCGGACCTGGATGGCGAAACCACGAAAAAAATTGACAATATGAAAATGCGGATTTATCTTGGCAACGATAATTATCCGGCATATTACAGTGTGTTGGCCCGTACTTCATACGTTGCAGGATTACCGTTTCGACTGATTACCACGCCGGCGATTGACACTTGCGGCAAAAGCGCCTGGGACATTATGAGACGCCGTTCTAAAACAGCTTTTATCAAAGCACAGCCGATTGAAACAAGTGTTGAAAAAGAGATAAAAACAGCCTTGTCCCCGTCAGACGGCGCAATGGCGCGGCTGATGGACCGTCTGTCCGGACTTTACAATGAGCGCCGGAACTATGAATTCACGGTCATCGGACATAGCATGGGTCCATTCATAATCAATGAAATGATTGCCCGCTATCCGGAGTTACCGTATAAAAACATAGTATATATGGCTCCGGCATGTTCAGTAATTGAAGCGGTCAGGGTGCTCAAACCGTATCTGGAGAAAAATCCGAAATCCACTTTTTACAATCTGTGCATCCATCCGCACCGGGACACGGAGGACATGATGATTTACGGTTGTCTCCCGCGAGGCAGCGTACTGGAATGGATTGACCTGTATCTGGCAGATCCTGTATCGGTTGATGACTTGACGCTTGGCCGATGGGATAATGCCGCTTTTCTGATGCCGAGGCTGATGAATACGGTTCAAAGTCAAGTCGTGATAAAAGCTTTCGGACTGAGGGACCCGGTCACTAACACCATTGTTCTCGATATGCCTGGACAGCATACGGATTTCGGCGAATCGGTGCTGCGGTTCTGGGAGCCGGCATTCTGGGAAATTCCATCCTGCGCCGCCTCAAAAAATGGAATTACAAAAAATGTAATTACGAAAATTGGAATTAAATAAAGGCCGGATGTGTCGAAGTTAATATACTATTTGAATTCTTTTATAATTCAGACTAGAGTCGAGCATTAAGCACAAATAACATGCTGATGTTCATTCAAGATTTTAATATAGATAAAATATAATGGACAATGAGAAAGAATGAAAAAAATAGCAGTATCAGTACATGATGTTTCTCCACGCTTCAGCAAGGAGCTTGAAGAAATATTTACCGGGCTTGATAAGGCCGGAGTCAAGGTCCGTTCCGAACTGGCGGTGCCGGACTATCAGCGTCAGTTCAAACTGACGGCGTATCCCGATTTTGTCGCGATGCTTAAAGAACATAGAAACAGCGGCTGCGATATAAGCCTGCATGGAATATATCATGATTATGCCGAATTCTACCGTTTTAACTACGATGCGGCGAAAGATGCTTTGCGCAAGGGGCTGGACATTTTTAGCGAGGCATTCAATTTTTATCCTGCCGGCTTCGTTGCCCCGCAGTGGCTGCAAAGCCGCGGCAGTTTGCGTGCCGTATGGGAAAATGAATTTGTTTATACCGCAACCTTGACCGGGGTGCATTTTAAAAACGGCAATACCGCCAAAGCATTTCCGTTAAATTATGACTGGGGGCCGATCATGATTGACCGGATTATTACCTGTTGCAATAATCTGGCAGCCCGCATTCGCAGCGGGGGCCTGATCCGTTTTTCCATGCACCCGATGGATATTCCCAACCGGATGTTTGCGGCGGAAATGAAGCATCTTCACTTCCTGCTGGATCACGGCTGGGAACCAACTTCATACGAGCAGCTTCGGAAAGAGGTGGACCATGTCTGAAAAACCGTGGGCCGGACGTCATCTGCTGCTGCTTAGCGGTCCGATGGGAACAGGTCATACTCAAGCTTCACTGGCGCTGGCCAAGTATGCCGCTGAACGTTATTCTGATCTGAAAGTCTCTCATGTCAACGTTGCTGAGCTGATGACGCCGGGATTGAAGATATTTTTTACTGATTTCTATCATTTTATGCTGCGCCATATGTCGCTTATCTGGCTTTATATGTATCATTCGTCGAATGTGCCGCCTGCTCATGCTCCGCTTTTCCGGAAACTGATGTTACTATGGCGCAGCACATTTGAAAGGCGTTTGATGAAGCGGATTGCGGAATATGATCCGGACTATATTATCTGTACTCATTTTTTGCCCGCGGAAATACTCGGCAAAGCAAAAAGCGAACAGAGAATAGACTATTTTATCTCAAGTGTTATAACCGATTTCTCGGTACATTGGGTTTATATCCAACCTAAACTGGACTTGTTTTTTGTTGCAAATCTGGATATGTCGCTGATTATGCATCTGCGTGGCATAGAAAGAGAAAAGATCTATATCACCGGCTGTCCGATTTTTCCCGGTTTTTCCAAATCTTATTCTGACGGAGATAAAAAACGACTGCGTGAGGAACTGGGGCTGCCGCAGGATGCTAATCTGGTAATGGTAATGATGGGCGGCGAAAATATCGGCCGCGTTGCCGCGATCACCAGAACTTTGCTGGACAATTTTCCGAAAATATCAGTATTGGCAATGACCGGCAAGGATAATAACCTGTATCAGCAAATAGATAAAATGAAACTAAAATACCCCGGCAGGGTTTTTCCTGTCTCATTTACTACTCGTGTGAATGATTACATGGCGCTTTGTTATCTGGTGGTTTCCAAGCCCGGCGGGATCACGATATCCGAATGCATGGCAATGAAGAAGCCGATTATTGTCATGGACCCGATTCCAGGACATGAAGAAAAAAATGCGGCTTATCTTTCCACTCACGGACTGGCTGCTTTCTCCGAAAGACTGAGCGATCTTACCTTATTGGATGCGGAGTTTGGAGCAACCTGGATGCAGATGGTTTCGAATAATCATGATATTTACGAGCAGCATAATGCTGCCGCAAAAATTTTGAAAGTAGTCATTGAATGGGAAGGCAATTCTCAAGTTCAGAATTGAAATTCCATTTGCACCGGGCCGGATTGCGGTTCAGGGAAGCCGGACACGGAGACTCCAAGCAGGCGGACTTTGCGCTGGCCGGCCTGGGTTTTTTCCAGCAGGCGGACGGCGGTGTTCCGGATAAATTCATATTCATTGACCAGGCAGGGAAGGGTGAGGCTGCGGGTAACGGTCTGGAAATTTTCGTAGCGCAGTTTCAGCGTTACCGTTCTGCCGGCAAGGTCTTCTTCTTTCAGCATGGATTCCACTTCGCGGGATAAATCTTCGATGATTTTGATTATTTCAGGAATATCGGAAATATCAATTTGCAGTGTGGTTTCCCGTCCTAACGATTTGCGCGGGATATCAGTCTCAACTTCCCTGTCGTCACAGCCGCGTGCAATATTGTAATAATAGATACCGGATTTCCCGAAGTTCCTGATTAGTTCCGCCTGGTCAAAATTCTTTAAATCCAGTCCGTTATTAATACCCAGTTCTTTCATCTTTCCGGCAGTGACTTTGCCGACGCCGTAGAACTCTTCGATGGGGAGTGTTTCAATAAATTCATTGGCCTTATCAGGCGTAATCACGGTTATTCCGTCGGGTTTGTTGATGTCGGACGCTATTTTTGCCAGAAACTTATTGAAGGATACTCCGGCCGAGGCGGTAAGCCCGGTTTCCCGATGGATACGTGCGCGTATTTCCTGCGCCAGCAGTGTAGCAGAACGGCAATGTTTCTTATTCTCTGTAACGTCTAAAAAAGCTTCATCCACCGATAGCGGTTCGACCAGATCGGTATAATCATAAAAAATCTTCTGTATCTGAGCCGAAACATTGGCATATTTTTCCATATTCACCGGCAGAAAGATTCCTTGCGGACAGAGTTTTCTCGCCTGGCCGGCCGGCATTGCGGAATGCACTCCGAATTTTCTGGCCTCATACGAACAGGTACTGACAACTCCGCGTCTTTCAGGATCGCCGCCGACGATTACCGGTTTGCCGCGCAACGCCGGATTGTCGCGGATTTCAATTGAAGCGAAAAACGCATCCATATCAATATGTATGATTTTACGGATTTTCGTCATTTTTGAGACCTGATAAAATTTCATCAAAAAGAATTAAGGCCGGAATAAGCCGGCCTTGATGGTACAAGATAGTACTTTTTAAAAGAATTGGAATTACCGGCGTCCTCCGCCAAATCCGCCACCGCCAGATCTGCCGCCAAAGCCTCCGCTACTGATTCCGCCGCCGGAATAGGCTTGATGAAAATTACCGACTCTGTTTATTGATTGTCCGTAATTTCTTTCCCCGCCTCCCATATTTGAGATGGAACCGGAACGTGACTCCTGCCTGTTTATCGATTGCTCATAAGCATTGGCCCGGTTCTCGAAATTAGTGGCGCCCGTACTGGAGACTGAGCCTGCTCTGACGCCCGATTCCGTTCTGGGCATCGGTTTCGGGGCGGGGTGCGGTTTCGGATGCGGATGCGGACGATTATGATATCGCCAGTACCAGTCCACCGGATAATAGGAGCCGCCGACAGAATAAGTATAGCCGTAACCATCGTCCGGAATATAGTTGAAATTATTATCAACCGGCATTTGCTGATCCTGCTGGATGCTGTCGGCGCTGTAGCTGGACGAATCTGTCGGAGATACGCTGGAATAAGCGTCGGAAGTAACGTTATTGGCATTATTGTCCTGATCCGGGGCCGGAATGTCTTGCGGCGAAGCGTTATTCTGATTATTCATGGAAGCCGCATATTCTCCGTAGATATTCAGGTATTTATTGATAATATCCACTGAACGGTTGACGCTTTCGGTGAAAACCGGGACGCCGTTGGCCCCCTGATAAGTGGCCTGGGCTCCTGTCGGATAAATATATCCGGTCCAGATGTTGTCCGGCGGCAGATTTACGCCGTCCAGCAACACTTTTTTGCTTTTAATTGGTTTTCCGCTGGTGACTTCCTGGATTTCCACCACGCAGCCCTGCCGGATCGGTCCGACTGATTTAATTTTTACCAAACGGCGCAAGGCAAAAACCGCATACCGCAAATCTGCCGGATTGATATTGATATCGGCGCCGGCAAGTTTCTGTTTGACTTCTTTTTTAATTGCTTCCAAACGAGCTTTTTCGGAGCCGGCGACATCTTCCATTTCCGTAGATGAGTATTGATTGACCTTGGCATTAAATTGCTGGCTTACTGCCGGAGTGTAGCCGAATCGTTTCTGGATACTTTCCGGGAGGTTCGTGAACGCAAGTCCGCGCAGAATATAATTGCCGTTGGCGTCAGTATAACCGATATCAATTCCGGAAGGGTTTACTCCCTCGATGGAGACATTTTTATAAACTGTGCCGTCAACGGTTTGAATGTCTTCCGCGAAAATTAAACAGGGAAACAGCATAACGCCGGTAAGCAATAACAGCAGTTTTTTCATCTTTCCGCTCCGTTCGTAAAGATTCTATTTCTGATTTCTTCCGAATGCTATATACTATCAACCGGAATTCGAATTAGTCAATAAAAAAATCAAACGGCGCTGTTTTTTAAGAAGAAAATTCTGATTTCATATTCAGACAAAGAGAATCATTCTTGTTCAGGCGGAGTTTCCGGTTTTTCCGCCGAGGCTTGATCTTGATCACTTTGTTTGCCGTGGTCTTGATATACGGCGTACTGGATCATACTCATGAACAGCAGCATCAGCATCGCCTGGGAGAGAATTACCATATCAATTTTATAATCACCCCAGAGCAGCGGCAGAACGCTCAAACCGATAATCAGAGCCATCAAATGTACCATCTGAACCGCGCGTTTCCGGCTCATGCCCATTTTGACGAAACGGTGCGAAAGATGATTGTGATCGCCTATATATATTGGTTTGTGGTGATAAAGCCGGATTGCGACTACGGAGAAAGCGTCGAACAGCGGGATTGCCAGGACGAACAACGGGATCAGGATTGGAAAGCGGGTAAGAGAGTAATCCCTGGAAAAGTAAGTGACGCTGCCGCTCATTACCGCCAGCAGATAACCCAGAAGATGACTGCCGGAATCCCCCATGAAGATAGTTGCCGGGGAGTGGTTGAAGAACCAGAATCCGACACATACGCCGCAGGTCAGCGCACCGAATACGGCAATGAAAAATTGTCCGTTCATGGCGGCAACGGCGGTGAAAAGCGCCATGGCGATTGTAACGGTTCCCACAGCCAGTCCGTCCATGTTGTCAAAGAAATTGATGGCATTGATCAGCAACATAATCCAAAACACTGAAAGGCACCAGATAATGACCGGGTTATTGAAGAATACGCTTATTTTGATGCCGCCTAAAGAAACGGCAACGACGGCAATAAGGAACTGTCCAAGGAATTTGGGACCGGCTTTGAGCGCCAGTTTGTCGTCGAGCAAGCCCAGCGCCGTAGCTAAAAATGCGCCCAGGCATACAAAAAACACTCTGCCTTCGACATAGTTTACTCCGGAGATGTTATCGGACAGATCAGAGGATACTTTCTCTGAACCGAAGGCGTTAGCTGCGACATATCCCAGAATGATCGCGAGAATCCACGCTGAAAACATTGCGGCGCCGCCCATCAGCGGAGTCGCTTTGGCGTGCTTTTTATGATCCTCGCCTTTGGGGCGGTCCATGAAATCAGTTTTTTCAGCGATTTTCTGAAAAAGCGGAGTGAAGCCCAGAGACAGTATTGTACCAAGGAGGAACACAAACAAGTAAAGGTGTTGCCATAAAATCATTTAGATTCCTTCGTATTTGTTTTAAGTTTCACATTGAAAAATGCGAAAGTTTCAGTATTCTTAAATCCATTAGTCTTTTTACTATAGCAGATATTGTTTAATTTTAAAATAGAAGATTACAATTATGAGATCACAATATGTGTTCGGCCCGGTTGCTTCCAGGCGGCTTGGTATATCGCTTGGGATTGATCTGGTGCCGTACAAAACCTGTTCGCTGAATTGCGTTTATTGCGAAGCCGGGGAAACTAATGCGTTGCTGCTCGAACGCAAGGAATATGTTCCCATTGACGATGTTCTGGCTCAACTTGAAAAAGTATTGCAGTCCAACATTAAAATTGACTATCTGACTTTTTCCGGGGCAGGGGAGCCGACGCTCAATTCCGGGATTGGCCGCGTTGTTGATTTTATCAAGGACCGCTATCCGCGGTATCCGGTCTGTCTGCTGACCAACGGAACACTGCTTGGCGATCCGCAATTGCAGAAGGAGATTGAAAAGGTCGATCTGGTGATTCCATCGCTGGATGCATCGTCGCAGGATGAGTTTGACAAGATCAACCGTCCCGTTCCGGGGCTGGATTTTGATGCATTCTGCCGGGGCTTGTTTGAGTATAGTCAAAAGCGTACCTCGAAAATATGGCTGGAACTGTTTATCGTTCCCGGCGTGAATGATTCGGACGAATCCATCGCAAGATTTGCCGGGATCGTCAAAATCATTAATCCGGACAAAGTTCAACTGAATACCCTGGACCGTCCCGGATGTGTTGACTGGATAAAGCCTTCGTCGCGTGAAAACACCCTGCGTTTTGTCCGGGCGCTGGAACCGTTTGTGCCGGTGGAAGCCGTCGGGCCTTTCAGATATAAGAGCGCTGCGCTGCGGTCGGATATCAATCTTGGGAAAATTGACCAGCAGATAATAGACCTGGTTAGTCGCCGCCCCTGTACCGTTGACGACCTGCGGGTGGCCATTGGCGCTGATGAGAAAACGGTAAAGGCGCACCTTGATATTTTGTTGCGCTCCGGCAGGATTCAATCCGAGCGGCAGCCCCGCGGCGATTTCTTCAGTCTTGCCTGAAATCGCGGACATAATGGACATAATGAACATAATGGACATAATGGACATTTAATCTCTCCCGTTTTCCCGTCTGTTCTTCAACAGCCGCTGACGCTCCTTTCTCGACATTTTAGAGAGCCGTTGAGCAGAGGCCTTAACGGTATTGGCGGTATACTGGGAAGACTGGGAGGCCTGAGAGTACTGAGAAGACTGGGAGAATACCGCTGAGTCCGACTCCGAGTCTTTGGAGAGCTCTTGAGCAGAAACTGTTTCGCCCAAGCGGCTACCAAACCCGGCTACATTGTCTTTCAAGATTTCCGAGACTCTGGAGAGTCTTTGAGCAGACGTATTGTCATTTTTCTCAGTTTTCTGCCCATAGGCCTCATAGGTACCATACGCCCCATCGTCTTTCAAGATTTCCGAGTGTCTGGAGAGTCTTTGAGCAGAAGTTTCATTGGATTTTCCGGCGACACCCCCAGTCTTCACAGACCTCCCAGTATTCCCATCGTCTTTCAAGATCTCCGAGCCATTGGAGAGCTGTTGAGCAGCCAGCCAGTATTTGATGGCTTTCAGATTGGGCGGAAGCTGGCGTTCCGTGGTTTTGCACAAGTCGCCGTCACGATAAATGACAGTGGTTACAGAGCATTTACCCAATGCCATTGCCAGCAACTGACAGCGCAGGCGGCCGTAACACTCCCTTCTGCCGCTGTCCAGCGCGGCGGCGAATTCCGGAAACAGCCTCTTATAATTATAGAATGACGCCGGGGAAATCCCCAGCCGTTTGGCAATCTGGGAATCTGTGTCGCCGTTGCCGGCGTAAGTTTCGGCGTCTTCCGGGAAATCCGCAGCGTACTTCAAATTTGCCGGAATGTTCATGGTTGCCTGTAATTCGGCGGGCTCTTCCACGTTATCAGCATATTGTTTGTTGCGTTCCAGCCAGCGGATAATGGCTTTCAGATCTGGAGTCAGCCGTCGCGCGGTTTTGGTTTCACGTCCGTTGGCGTTATGTTTGACGGTGGTGACAAAGCAGTTGCCCATTGCCAAATCCATCAGGCAACCGGCAGCCTTGTCTTCAATCGCCAGCCGTCCCGTTTCGACAGCTTCGGCAAACTCCGGAAACTGTCGCTGATAAAC
>TBL_comb47_HYPODRAFT_10001393_pt1 | contig 31511 bp, 24 predicted proteins | sample TroBogypolimnion_40_FD_10682 | JGI IMG/M metagenome (IMG submission 10682) | reverse complement strand
TTATAACATTCACAAATATTCACTTTCATTGGCTTAATTTTCACCAGTTTACACCTTAATGCAAACAAATATTTATGTTGTTATTTTACCGACCAAGAACGCTGTCGGTTAACAAAGGATGTTCATATGTGTTTGATTAGCTCCTTCATTACACCGACCGAAAAGAAAAATGGGACAAATTTCTTCCTGGTGATGTAAATGCACCCCGAAGGGCATGTTTCACATTTGACGGCTGATGCGATTTACGCATCAGCGGTTGGAGGGCCTTTCAGGTCCTCAACCTTGCAACCGAAGGTTGCTGAGGAACAAAATCACCATTCAACACTAGGTTTTGCTACGCAAAACCGGTGTTACAATATACCCTTTCGTAGTCTTTAATTTTTTCTTTGTTTCTTGTTCTTTTTCTTGTTTATGTTCCAACGCATGACATTTTTTACATATATTGATTAAATTCGCTGGATGATTTTTATGAAATCCCTCAATAAATCCATCATCATTTGCTTCCACTTGTTCTCGTAAATGATGAACGTCTTCTCCTAGTTGTTCTTTACATATTTCGCACATACCTCGAATTTTACCAGCATTGTATCTGCTTGTGGTTTCCGATAAAACACCTTTGGTATCCGGAAAATATTTTTCTCGAATTTTGTATGCTTTATCCAAGAAATCCTCCGGCATATACAAACTCTTACATACTTCTAATCCATACATTCGATTACCCGACCCCTCTTTTAATTTTCGGTCGTAAACCAAACAATCCAATTCGCGGTCATAATACACCGACAAATGTTTCATGCTCATCTTAGATAGTGCAGTAATCTCGTCGTATGTGGCGATTTCATGAAAATGTGTGGCAAAAATAAAAGATGATTGTTTATTGTGCAATTCTTGTAGCGCTGTCACAAAAATACTAAGGGCGGACTCGGTTTCCGTTCCGCTGCATACTTCATCCCCTAATATAAGGCTATATTCATTGGCCATTTTCAGAATAATTCGTAGTTCGCTCATTTCCACTGCAAACGTCGACATGGATTTAAAAAGATTGTCATTGGCGAGAATACGGGAAAAAATAGCTCGATAAGGTGTATATACAAATTGAGAACATGGAACAAATAGACCAGTTTGTGCCATCACAATAGCTATACCCAATGCCCTGATAATACTGGTTTTACCTACCGCGTTGGTCCCATACAATAATATACCATCCTGTTCTTGGGTTCCAATACTAATATCATTCGGAACATAGATTTCATTTTGTTGTAATTGTTCAATGAGAACATGTCGCAAACCTTTGGCTGATGCGAATGATTTGTTGTTGATATTATTATCTATAGTTGGTCTACAATAGTTATATTCTTTGGAAATATAAGTCTTACATTGGAGAACATCTATTTTACCAAGAAAACTGGCCATGTTTTCCAATACCGGTAACCAATCTTTTTCTAATTTTCTCACGAAATCTTGATACGCCACTGCAATTTCCTTATTGATTTTATCTTTCAATTGTAATAATTCTTTGCATATTTTATTAAGTAATGGGTATTCAATTTCGTCGCATGCCGTTGTGGCATTCGAGAACTTGATATCTTTCGGAATCAGAGATATCTCCGGAGTTATAATAATAGGTTCCGACATTTGCAATAATATCTTTTTCAATGTTGTAGCGCGTTTCTTCGTAATTTGAAGTGAGAACCCTGATTTATCCGTCTCATGTTCCTTTATATATTCGGTATCACTATTGTTATCGTGTTTTTGCATCAAACGATTCAATTGTTCTCGAATTCCCCGAAATAATCGATTATTTTCCTGACTCTTGGTAATATAACCGTCCAACGTTGAGGAAATACCCGAACAAATAATGTTCTCATCGAAAGAATTTGTAGATTGAATAGTTTTACATAAATCTATATGTAAATGGTCTCGAATGAATTTTATAAACTCTTTTGACATCTCTTCATTATATTTTTTATAATTTTCTTGTATAGATGGATTGCAACACCGGTTTTGCGAAGCAAAACCTTGTGTTGAATGGTGATTTTGTTCCGACCCATCAAGACACCCGTTCAGGGTGTCAGGTTGTGGGTCTACACAAAATACTCCAGAACCCAAATAATCGCTACATAAATACTCCATTATTTCAGGAATTTCAGCACAATACACCATAATATATTGCATAATAGTAATACTTTTAAACAAATAATATATGGATGACGGATAAATCTTTTGAAGAACAATTTGCCGTATGGTTTTCTCCACATCCTTGACTTGTAATAGCAATTTTCGTATAGAAGACACTATAATATAATTATCTGGTTTACGCATAATTTCCGTCATACTGTATTCTTTCTCTAACCATTCTTCATTGAAGGTGGGATTCAGGAGTTGATATCGGAACAAACGTTTCCCCATGGGAGAACAACAACGATTCAAAAACGTCAACACAGAGGAAAGCTGTCCTACATTTTTTCCATCGTTTGTATTATCATCCATGATATTCAGCTGTTTCAATGTATGATTGGCGAGAACCATTCTATCCGACGTATTATTAAACATAGGAATCGAAATATTCTTCACCAGATTGGGATTATGTTCATGAATAAAATTCAATAAATAACAAAACGACTGTGTAGCAACAGCATGGGTATTAAATTCCGAACATATTTGATACGATTCTCCCCCATAAAATGTAGATAAAATATGATTAATATATTTCTGTTTTGTGCAATTTTGCACACGTTCACATGATAAATCTCTACTGTCACCATAATGAACTACCGTAGTATTGATACCTGAATAATTCGCAATGGTTCTCACAATATCATTTTCAAAAGGGGAAATAACAATCACTTCACTCGGATGAAACATGGAAATAGCACGTTCCAATTCATCGAATGTTGTAGGGTTCATATAAAAAGATGTTGTATATTCAAACATAAATGATTTTCCTGTGAGAACATTGACAACAGAAATTCCACATACGATATTCTCTTTATGACGATGGTTAACACGAGTGTCTTTATGTAATGGCTTAAATAGTTCGAACCAGATACACATAATATTATTTGTTATTTGTGTCGAGTTTTCAGATTCATACGATAAATAAGTTCCAGGTGAATAAACCCCATGGAAAATCCGTTTGGTATTTTTCTCATTTTTTTCTTGAACAAATACCACGGCGGTATACATGTTCTCCGTGATTTTCTGCAAATATTTTTCCAATTTGTAATCCGGAAATCCGGCCATGAGAACCTGGCTATTTTTGTATATCATTTTTTTTTCAGAGACGGTGAATTGACAAAATTGTGCCACTTCGTTGATTTCGGTTGTGGTTTCATTATCTTTCAATCCATAAATCTCGAAAAAGGAACCAACCTGCATCAATAAGACAGTATGTTTTCCATATTTGTCTTGATATTCTTTAGATATTTTGAAATATTCAAAATATATACCTGATTCTTCTTTGTTCGCCATACTATGTATTACATATTATATGTTCTCAAATGTTTATGTTATTTTACTATATTGATTTATTTTATGATAATATAAAGTGAATATGAATAATATCATATATATATTATGTTTCAAGAAACATACAGCCAGGCTAGTCAAGATTTATTTGTTATTCATGCATTACATAACAAAAAAAATGGATATTTTTTAGAAATAGGTTCCAACGACCCGATACATATCAATAATACGTATATTTTGGAAAAAAAATACGGTTGGAAAGGAATTATGGTAGAGTTTGAAAAATGTTATGAAGAATCCTATAAAACAGAACGCCCAAATTCCATACACATTATCGATGATGCCACAAAAATAGATTACTATTCTGTTTTACAAACCAATCAATTTCCCAATAAAATGGATTATTTACAAATTGATTTGGAAGCGTGGAATTTATCTACATTGAATACACTGCAATTGTTGGATAATACTGTTTTTGATGAATATACATTTGCCACTGTCACATTTGAACACGATATTTATCGCGGTGTTGACCCTGACCCGTATAAAGATAATTATCATATTACAAGGAAAACTTCTAGAGAAATTTTTGAAAAAAGAGGATATATTCTAGTTTTCCCAGATGTCATTTATAATGATTGCACTTTTGAAGATTGGTATATGCATCCGGATTTGGTAGATATAAATTTTATTAATACATTAAAAACCAACGAAAGCTTGCGACATGAGGAGTGTATAAAAGCAATATCTACGCTTCGTTCAAATAATTGAACAAAAGGTTCTCTGAATTGTAGTTTTGTATCTCTCCTCCCATCATGATGGCACTTTCGTATATTTTTCTGAGAACATCATTAGGTGCCGTCGTTCCAATTTTGATAAACCCTTTTTTAATTAAAAATTTCTTAATTTCTTCCATAGGAACCTGTTTCAACAACTGTGCTTTCGTAGCTATATTTTTACGAATGGTCTTATTCGAAACGAGCACACCCACTTTGGGAAATACTTTGGATTTTCCAATATAATAGGTTCTCTTCAATGTCTTTTTACGTTTCAAATATTTTAATTTATTCGGTGTCGGATTGTTTCCTGTTGCTACCAACTGTTTTATTTGTTTCAATTCACTTATTTTTTTCAAACGTTCATTTTGTTCTCGTTTTAATTCTTCGATTCTTTCGCGTTCCGTTTTAGGTAAGGAATGTAAGGAGTCGGATGATTGAATATTGGTTATATTTGCATTCCGGTTGTCTATTGGCATTGGAAATATCATTTGTGGTTGCATACCATTCGATGATATTACTTGAATATTGGGTTGTGGTTCGTGATTTTTTCGTGTTTGTTGCATCATTGCACGATAAGTAGGTAAATTGCCATTTTTTAAACAACCATATGTTGGCGTGGGCATTTGCCTTGTGTGAAAATTGATTGGAACCGATTGTCCCATGTTTATCGGAATCATATTTGACATATTTTCTAATTCATATGGTTGTGATATGAGAACATTCGATGAATTATGAGGGTTATTGCGTATTGTATGATTATGTTGATTCGTTTGATTTTTTGTTTTTTTTTCTTCTTCCATCGTTTTAAAATAATTTATCGAATTTTCAAATTCACTAGCTCCGTCTACTCCTTCTTGTGCTAATCCTTCCACATGAAGCTGTGCTAAAAAGATTGGTTCCAGGTTCTTGTTCTCATTTCGTTTTTCATTGAACAATTTTTCATAGTTATCTTGTTGTTGTTCTCGAATATATCTCAAAATTTTACCTTTCGTTGTTCTGTTGTTTTTTGTGTTTTCACTGCGAATCTTTATTGGCTTATTCGGATCAGTCGACTTCTTTTTCCTGGTACCTCCACTTCTATTAGTTGAAAACAAATCGGGATTAATTTGTATTGTTTTCCGATCACTCATTAAATATTCTTATAATATAATATTATATGATTGTTCCCAATGTTACTATATTAATTTTATGGTCAAGTAAAGGAATCTATTTTTACAATTACGGTGTTGACAAAATGGTTAATTTATGGAGTAACCATTTATCATCTAAATATCATAAGGATTCTACTTGGCCATTCAATGCTAATATCGAATTAGTTGACTATAAAAGTAATATTTCATTTGCGAATCATTATTTATATAACCGTCTTAAAACGAACTTACCGTCCAAAGTATCCGTAATTGTTGCTCCTGAAGGACCCGTCGGATATAACAATGCATATTTAGCATCTAAATTTAATATTCCGTATATCATGCCAACTACAAATCCTAACCCGATTTATTATACACTAAATTCTCAGTTTAATACGTCTTTTTTCATCAAATCACCTGCAATGTATACATTTCGTGCTATCATTGACCAATATATTGAAGTAGGAGTAAAAACAATAGCCACAGTATCATATAACGACAATTTTGACAACGGATATAATTATTGGTCATGTTACGGCGCAGCAACTTATTTAGCAGTCCCCAGAGGAATTGATTATGTTGCATCATTTAATTTATACAGAAATAGCACCAAAGACTATGTTAAAAATATCGCTTTACAATTACAAAATATTAACCCTGATGCGATATTATGGTGTGATTGGCAAAGTTGCACATTTAACGATATTGACAGCACAAACCGATTTGCACTTACAATATTTAAGGAAATCAATTATTTACCAAAAACTTTTAATTTACTAGATTGTTTCAATACGGATGTAACTGAAAAATATATTGATGAAGGATTATTTGATTATATTACTGAATCAACCTATTCTCATCCAAATCTCAAAGGATTCGAATATATAGAAGACCAATATCCATATTCAAATATATTTCGTTCGGCAAACAAAACATCTACAGTGATTGATAAAATTAATATTGGAACAAATATAAACACTTTATCTAGTGTAAAATATTTTTATTATTGGTATAAAAATGCTACTGGACATGCACCTACTTATAAATCAAATGGATTTTGGGCTACATTGGATATAATTGAAAGTGCGATTTATCGTGCTGCAACAGATTTAAAAAATAATAAAATAATTGATAGTTCAAAAATCACATCATTATTAATTAATTCACACGTTACGGGAACATATGGTGTCGTATCATTCGATGCAAATCATATAAATTCAATTACAACAACTATTGCAGTGCAACTTTATCCTGGCAACAATGAACCGTATATTATATCGCCTTCAACACAATTAGAAAAAAAAATGATTTATCCCATCCCAAATTGGTCGGAACGCATCTACGAATGGAATTTATATAAAAATGAACAATTCTCGAATGCAGTTATTTTTGCTAGTTTATGTTCGTTTTTGTTAATTACTATTATAATTACAATCACCATTCATCGTGGTGAAAGCGATATTCGAATGTTGCGATATTCTCATATGGTGGCTATATGCTTTTCTAGTATGGTAGCAATTTGGTCAATCGTTTTTTTGTGGCATGATGACATGAATAATTTTCAATGCAATAGTTATTTATGGGGTGCTTATTTACCAACTAGTTTTGTTATTCAAATGGTAAATTTGAAAGCATATAGATTATCTATTTTTTTAAACACAAAAGACACCGCAAGATTACAGAAACTTACTCATAGTAGAATGTTTGTATTATCTTTATGTTGGACATCATTAACTATTTTTTATTTATTAATTTTTTCTTTCGTAGACCCACCATCGTTAGTTAAAATTGTGAAAGACCCATATAGACAAATTTATGATAAAAATTATTGTGTTGTTGGGAATACAACTTCCGTATTAACCTATATATTAGTATCAAAACATATTATATTTTCTATTGGTTGCGTTATAAATATAAGAAATGGGACAGGTGAATTTCGCGATGGAATGGTTATGAAAGAATCATTTATCATTTTATGGTCATGCATTATTATTACATATATTATGCATTTTTTAGGAATCGGTACAAATCGAACATATATTCTTAGAGTGGGGTTCATGAGTATGGGACTAACTATGTTTTGTTTTCGTTTATTAATTAGTCGATGTTATCGTCATTGGTTTCCAGAATATGTAGATATTATATTTAAATACATAATAAATAATATTAAAAAACTAATATCTTTTAATTATAAAAAATACGAAATACGTAAATTGGGAATAACGAACGAAATAAAAAATTCAGAAATACACAGTTCCGAATCATCTATGGTCTCAAATATAATAGAAAATACTACTAAAAGAATACGCAATGTAACAAGTCGAAGTTTTATTTTTTCACTTGATAACCCATTATATGCAAAAATTGAACCCAATAAAATTTTATTAAATGAGATGCACAAGGCTATAAACAATGAAAGCGATTTGAAAAATTTCAAAAATATAGTAGAAAAATCGCTGTTATTAGAAAACTTGGATTTTATTTTAGCTATTAATAATTACCGAAACAATAGTGAAAAATATTTGATTGAATTTTCAAAACAAATGAATAATAATATGAAAAGGGATGCACATGAATGTTATAAAAAGTTTATAGAAATTAATAGCGAATTGGAGGTAAATATATCATCTTCTACTCGTTCAGCTATTTGTAAACAATTGGAAAAATGGTTAGATAATCAAATGTTTTGTTCCATTGAAAGCATTCACTCTATCATAAATGATGAATACCATCATATTCATATATTTGAAAAAGCATATAATGAAATTAGTATCATGTTATATCAAAATATTTGGCACAAATATATCGCAGAACAAATCAAGAATGCCATGTGTTAGCCGTAGTCCGGAGTCGTTTATACATATAACCCATAAATAACTTTATCCTTTTCTTTGACATTTTCTTTGACATTTTTCATGAAAATATCAAAGCCAGCATTCACGTCTTCCAATGTAATTTTTTTCTTATGCTCGGGTGGTTTTCCATAAATACGTTTTGAGTGTGCAATTTTCGTATAAGTAAACATAAGTTCCATGTCTCTCCCAAAGTTAGGGAATTGTTTTTTATTTTTTTCAAACCATTTTACCGTGATCGCATTTTCGTTCATAAGTGTCCATTCCGTCTCGCCAATTTTTTTCATAAAAATACTGTATAATTCTTGAGCATTGTAGTCGTCCATTTTAAATCTCCAAATAAATCTAGAATCTAACCCACGATTTGCCGCAAAAAAAGTGTGATTCAATTCTTCCTCGTATCCCGCAATAATCACCATAAGATTGTCTTTATAATCACTTAATGCTTCACATATTGTATCAATGCATTCTTTCGAAAAATTATCGAGGTCATTTATTCCACCTGCCAAAGCATATGCTTCATCAATAAAAAGCACACCACCTAAACATGATTGTATTACATCCTTGGTTTTGAGGGCAGTTTGCCCGAGATACCCAGCCACTAAATCTTGTCGGGTTACCTTTTTGAAAACGGTATTTTTGAGAATTCCTAATTTCGAATACATACGTCCAATAATTTTCGCCACTTCTGTTTTTCCAGTTCCGGGTGGGCCACAAATTACCGTATGTTTAAACTCCGATACATTCAACGATTTTTCTATATGCAATTCCTGAACAAAATACAACAGTTGATTCAAAATCGACGTTTTAAGATTGTTCATACCAATCATACTGTCTAGTTCTGTTAATTCGTCCTTGATATTTGTTAGTGATTTCAAATCAATGTTGTATTCTTCAGTGTCTTTATATTCGTATGTTTGTATGATTTTCAGTAAATCTGATACCGATTGCACATTCACATCAATATCCACCTTGGTTCGCGGATTTTCCGGAATATTTTGCATATGCAGTGCTTGTGCTGTGCTCATTCCCTCGACCAACCACGGGGCCTGATAATAATGATTCGAACTATACAAAGAATAATAATCATTGAATGTATTTTTTGTATGTGTGCCATTGGTATAAATATCACCAACATAAGTAGGTGAATAGTATTTGTTAGCGATAAAATCTTCATTGGCCTTATTTATGATGTTTACCACATCTTGTTTCTTAACATCGGTATTGTCCTTGTATGAATCCAAATAATCGACAAATGCCTTATATTCGTTTGGAATTTTTCTTCTTAACATTGCTACACAAATAACGTAGATAATTTCTATATTATTTGTATTTTGTATTTTTGATAAAGTATTTTTGAAAAAAACATAAAAAATTGATTACGTACACATATTAATCGTTACATACATACATACAATATTATACAATGAATTGTGAATCATCAACAATGTTTACCAATGGCGCTACCATTAAAATTAAAAAACCCACAAAAAAATCCGTAAAAATAGTGAATGAAGAACCGATACATATACAAGAGGCTAATATTAATAGTAATAATGATAATAGCACTACTGATGCATTGAAATCTCTTATTGATAAAGAAATCAAGACGGCAACTGATGGAGAGTTTGACCACGATTCCAAACATATTCTTTCCCACCTGGGAGAATATCTGGAAGAACCCTATACCATCATCGAATCCTATTTTGGTTCCCAATATCTTGAACGTTTGGTGCGTCATCAAATAGAATCCTACAATCATTTCATCAATTTCCAAATACAACGTACCATACAAATGTTCAATCCGGTCACCATTCATTCGGAAAACGATTTCATCGCGGAACATAATCAATATTTCTTGGAGGCTCAACTGTCATTTGATAATTTCAAACTCTACCCCCCACAAATTCACGAAAATAACGGCGCTACCAAAGTCATGTTACCCCAAGAAGCTAAATTGCGAAATTTTACCTACGCTTCTACCATGACAGTGGATGTCCATGTCACTTATATTGTCCGCAATACCGAAGCGATGGACACCCCAAAAATCATCAAAAAAACGCTACCCAAAATCAACATCGGTAAAATGCCCATCATGATTAAATCGTCGATTTGTGTCCTTTCGCAAAATAGACATATTTCACCTGCATTGACCGGCGAATGTTCCATGGATTGTGGTGGATATTTCGTTGTAAAAGGCTCGGAAAAAACCGTATTGGGTCAAGAACGCGCCGCGGAAAATAGAATATATTGCTTCGACGGTAAGAACACTACCAAATGGAATTGGTTCGCGGAAATTAAATCCGTCCCTGATTTCAAGTGCATTTCTCCCAAACAAATTGAGATGATGATTGCAAGCAAGAACAATGGTTTCGGTCACGGTATCTATATGACGATTCCTCGTATCAAACAACCCATAGAATTATTTGTAGTATTTCGTGCGCTCGGTATCATTACAGATAAAGATATTTGTCAATATGTTTTGTTGGACATTGGCGACGAAACTTACCATGAACTGTTGGTATCGCTGCAAGCATCTATCATCGATGCAAATAAATGCATGACTCAAGAAGATGCTCTTCGCCATATCACTGCCATGGTAGCATATACACCTATTAATATGGACAAAGAGACCGGTATGCGCAAAAAGCGCGAATTCACATTGGACGTCTTGAACAATGATTTATTTCCTCATTGCAAGACTCCTCAGCAAAAGCTTTATCTCATTGGATATATGGCGAAAAAACTTATCCAAACCAGTTTGGGATGGTTGCCACCAGATGACCGTGATTCGTATTTGAACAAACGCATTGAACTCACTGGAACATTGCTTAACAATTTGTTTCGTAATTATTTCAATAAACTCGTGAAGGAGATGCAGAAACAAATCGTCCGGGAAATCAATACGGGTTCATGGCGTTCTACCGAAGATTATGAGAACATCATCAACATGACCAATATATATAAAATCATGAAATCGACCACGATTGAAAACGGTATCACACGTGCGCTTTCCACCGGCGATTTCAGTATTAAACAATCTAATAGTAGCAAAGTTGGTGTGGCTCAAGTGCTCAATCGTCTCACTTATTTGGCGAGTTTGAGTCATTTGCGACGTATCAATACCCCCATGGAAAAAAGTGGGGAATTAATCGCCCCGCGCAAACTGCACAACACAACCTGGGGTTTCTGTTGCTGCCTTACAGGCGATTCCGAAGTTCTGATGTCAAATCGTGTCGATATGAAAAAAATAAAGGATATTCGAGATGGAGATTGGGTGAATACAGTTCACCGTGAAAAACTAACAGACGAACCATCGCCTATTCATTCGTTCTTTAGTAAAATGCCTGATAAACTCTATGAAATCACTACTATTAGTGGAAGAAAAATAAAGGCGACTGCGGACCATCCGTTCTTAATCAACGTAGGAGATAGAAAATACGAAATGAAAGAGTTGGGTGATTTGCGTGTAGGTGACAATATGGTCATTCGTCATATGGTGAAAATGATTCCCGATGAGAATACAACACGAGTAATTATTCATGAATCAGATGTATTGGAAATTTATCGTAAGGAATTGTTGGAACGTAATTTATTACACCTTTGCCGATTTAAACTAAAAATCATTGCACGTTTAATTGGACTACAATTCTTTGGTTCTTCCAAATATTTACAAACGGAAAAGGATGCGCAACAATTGGCAAATGATATCACACAGTTAGGATTTGGTGATTTAGTTCGTGTTATAAAAACAATGGACCCAATTCGTTCGGTAACGAAGTTACCTGCCGAGTTAGTTGTTGGAGGCATTCAGCCCCCTGACCAAAAATATAAAGTTGTATTAATTAATGATAGCTCATGTTATGAATATTTTATGCGTTGGGTAGGAGGAAATCCATTTGAATTACCTGCATGGTTACTCAGTGCGGAGCGTTCTGTCATACGTGAGTTCTTATCTGCCTTTTTGGGTAGAGGTTTGAATCATAGTTTCAGTAATACATTGTATACGGACAAACGTGTATATATGCAACACGTTGCAGATATGTTAAGTGAATTTAGTATTCAATGTCGAATTACATATTTACCGTTCACACCAAACTTCTCCGGTAGCTTCGCTACCTCCGAAGTTAGTAGTGAAGAAGCTGGAAGCCCCTTGCCAAATCTAATAACTACCGCCTTTGTTGTGATAGATAATGATAGTTTGGAAAAGTATTATGATACCATTGGGTTCACGTATTGCGAAGAAAATCGTCGTCAAATGGTAGAAACTATTGAATTACTCAAAATACGCGCGTTTTACAAACAAGACATGAAACCTCCAGTCAATTGGTCTGTGAATGGTTGTGTTAGTGTTCCCATTCTATCAATTCAAGAAATAGAACCAGAACTTGTATACGACTTCACTACTTACAGTGAGAATCATTCGTTTGTCACGGATAGTTTTGTTGTAAGTAACTGCTGTGAAACACCAGAGGGGCAGTCGATTGGTGTAGTCAAAAATATTAGCTATCTGGCACATATCACCATTCCCACCAACAGTTCATCTCTCTATGAATATGTCCAACCCTTTGTCGACCCGATTGAAACCGCTTTATCAGTGGATATGAATCGAAAAGTAAAAGTCTTTGTGAATGGGGCCTGGTTAGGAATTACACGACGCCCCATGGAATTATACAACGATATGAAAGACAAAAAATATCGCGGTATCATCAACATATATACCTCAATTATTTTCGATTTCAAACTTTTGGAGATTCGTATTTGCAATGACGGTGGTCGCTTAACACGACCGGTTTTGAAAGTAAGAGACAATAAAGCTCTTATCACATCCGATATCATCGATAAATTGGAATCAAAGGAACTCGCATGGAACGACTTGCTCACCAGTTGCCGTATCGATGAATCTGTTATAGAATACATCGACCCCGATGAGCAGAATTTGGCGATGATTGCTATGAAAAGCAAAGACAGCTATTTGAAAGACCCGTCGATAAAAGTCAACTATACACACTGCGAAATTCATCCTAGTACTATTTTCGGAGTATTGGCATCATGCATTCCTTTTCCGGAACACAATCAAAGTCCTCGCAACACGTATCAGTGCATTTTATGCAGTGAGCATGTATATTATTATGATGGCTCGACAAAACAAATTAAAGATGTCAATGTCGGAGATAAAATTCTCACATTCCATCCCAAAACATTGGAAATAACAAAAACTTTTGTCAAAGGACAATTCGTTCAACCTAGTCACAATCCCGTTTATGAATTAACTACGGTATATGGAAAAAAAATTGTTGCCACAAGCGACCATACATTCATGACAGACCAAGGTTGGAAAAGGGTGGATGATATGATTTGCGATTTAACAATATGTATTGGTATATCTATGGCGAATACTACCACCGATTATACACAGTCTACATATCCTGTTAAAAATGGTATTATATTTGTTCCAATCGCTAGTATTACACGAGTTGAGAATCAACTTGTCTCTTGCATTGAAACAGAATCCGAAAATCATAGTTTTATTACTACTCATGGAATTTTATCAAAGAATTGCGCGATGAGCAAACAAGCCATCGGTGTCTATGCTATGAATTACGACCAGCGTATGGACAAAACATCCTATATATTAACTTATCCGTCTCGGTCTCTCGTCGATACCCGTGTCATGAATTTTATTCAACTCAGTAAAATCCCCTCGGGAACGCAAATTCACGTGGCTATCATGACCCATACCGGCTACAATCAGGAAGATAGTGTATTGGTCAACAAAGGGTCGATTGACCGCGGTCTCTTTTCCGCAACCATCTATCATACGGAAAAAGACGAAGATAAGAACATTGTGCGTGACGAAATTATCCGATGTAAGCCCGATAAAACCAAAACCAAGGGCATCAAGTTCGGTAATTACGACAAATTGGACAGTCAAGGATTCATTCCCGAAAATACTCGTGTCGATAATCGCGACGTTATCATCGCCAAAATTATTCCTATTAAGGAAAATCGCAATGACCCGACCAAAACCATCAAATACGAAGACCAGAGCAAGACCTTCCGCACGACGGAAGAAACCTACATCGATAAAAATTATACGGGGAGAAATGGCGATGGCTACAATTTCGCCAAAGTTCGCGTGCGCACCTTCCGTAAACCCGTGCTTGGTGACAAATTCTCAAGTCGACATGGACAAAAAGGTACCTGCGGTAACATCATTCCCGAGTGCGATATGCCATTTACCAAAAATGGTTTGCGTCCCGATATTATCATCAATCCTCATGCGATTCCATCTCGTATGACAATCGCTCAATTGAAAGAGACGCTCCTGGGTAAAGTATTGTTGGAACTCGGTCTCTTTGGTGACGGCACCAGTTTCGGAAACATGAGTGTCCATACCATTGCTCAAGAGTTACAAAAGCTGGGTTACGAGAGTTACGGCAATGAAGTCATGTATAATGGCCTCACCGGTGAACAACTCGAGACCAGTATCTTTATCGGACCCGTCTTCTATCAGAGATTGAAGCACATGGTGAACGATAAACAACATAGTCGGTCCATTGGACCGATGGTGAATTTGACCCGTCAACCCGCGGAAGGTAGAAGCCGCGATGGTGGGTTCCGTATTGGTGAAATGGAACGTGATGTCATGTTGGCTCACGGAATGGCCAAATTCTGTCGCGAACGTCTCTACGATGTTTCCGATAAATACAGCGTCAATGTCTGCAAAAAATGCGGCATGATTGCCGCTTACAACGACGGGACCAATCGCAACCGTATGTATGCCAATAGCGATTTCACCATTCATTTGTGTAAAACGTGTAACAACACGACGGATTTCGCCAAGGTCGAAATTCCATATGCATATAAGTTGTTGTCGCAGGAATTACAAACTATCAACGTTTCGATGCGGCTTATGACGGAATAAACGACGTTTTGAAAACTCCATATAGGCAATCAAAATAAGAAGACCGATGGGCAGAGCCAGAGGCTCATAATAGTTTATATAAGCCCATGCCATGACAAAAAATACAGGGAAGATATGCAAACGCGGTATCATACTATAACAATCTGCCGTTCGAAAAAATATCCATAATCCTGCACATATCACCGATATCCATACCTTTTTTTTGTAAGAAATATACTTGTCTAAAATCATTATATATATTACTAATATACATTAGTAATTTACAAATCTATTATGCAAATAAAAATCACATTTTTTATTCGCATATCATAAATATTATGATAATACTTATATGTGTTTTTCCGAAAATATGTCCTTAGCGATTGGCACAATCGGCATTTTATCAAGTGCCTATTTCTATAACAAAAACATTTATGCGTCCATAGGAATCGGCTATTTTGCTCTTATGGAAATTATACAATTTTTTCAGTATAGAGTGCTGAATCAATGTGATAATAAATACAATATATTTTTGACGAATTTGGGATATATTCATATATGTTTTCAACCTTTGTTTGTCAATATATGGTTATTTGCATTCATAAAACATCCGAAATTTGTTTTTTTATACATGTCTTTTTTTGCCGGTTTGTTATTAGCCAGTCGATTGTTTTTTGTAAAAGATGATGAAGTATGTGATAGTAATAATGAACCATTATGTGGTAAACAAACTTGTGCTATTTCAGGAAAAAGACACATTGCTTGGAACATAAGATTACGTGCTCCAGGTAAATATTGGTTTACACCCAGTATAGGATTACATTTTTTCATGTGGGTAATACCGGCATTTACTATTATGCAATTCAAACCTATTATGGCAGTGTTGCTAACTGGTCCCTATTTAGGATTCTTATTGTCAAATAATATACATGAACAACCTGCCATATGGTGTTATACGTCTATTTTTCAAATGGTAATAACATATTATTTACTACAATAATATACATAAAAATATACCTATATAATCATTATAATACACCGACCGAAAAGAAAAATGGGACAATATAGGCGAATGAGTTGTCTTTATATTTTTATGACAAAAATATAAAGATTTGTTACCATTATATATACAAGAATGGAAACACTTTTAGAAAAAATACAACAATTAGAACTCAAAAACAAAGAACTGGAAGAAAAATTACAAAAGTATACCAACAGTGATGGACATAAACGATATTATGAAAAAAATAAAGAAACCGTTATTCAAAAGGCAAATGATAACAAAAAAAAGACCAAAGAAACCAATCCGGAAAAAATCAAAGAATATGCCCATAGGGCATATGTAAAACGAAAAGAGAAATTACAAAAGGAAAAAGATTTAGGAATAAATACTTTTAATTAAAAGGATATAGAAATATTATCTTTAGGTATAATATACAATGGCTGACCCACCCAATAAATATCGATGTTTGAAATTACCCATCACTTCGATTCTTCTTACTGACAATGAAGCCGAAGAAAATTTGAAGGTGATACAACATGCTATTCTACGAGCCAACACTATCACTTCCAAGACCTATTTTTTGATGCGGATTTGGTTGTTACATAAATATCATAGCAACCAAGATATTCCAGAATTGACACAGGATACTGTTGCCATGTGTATGAAATCCATACTCATTCCCTCTTCGGGACCCAAACCCAAAGGGAACAACGCGGTTTTGTTACAGGAATTTTTACAACTCCACTCTTTTCTGTTGGAAGATGGTAGCAATTTATCCGCAATATTAGATTATTATTCTACCACGATGATTACTGCCATTGAAAATAACATCAAAATGCGGTTCTTTGATTATGTGAACCGGTTTGTTACTTCTTATTTCAAACATCAATGTCAAGAACAGTGGAACGACAAACAATTCAAAAAGCAATTCTACAAAGAAATCCACTTGGTGAAAAACAATATACTTCATAATACGTTGACTTGTGATGAAAAATACCACCAATGGTTACAAGAATATCGTTACAAAATCGTTCCACAAAACTACAATATCAGTTATCATTATGACATCAAAGAAACCCCTTATAAGTATGTGAAACATATGATTTTTATGTGTTTGGAACTGGAAAAGTTGGAACGAAAATCCTTCCAATTTTTTCCTTTACAAACCACTATGATACCACGTCATATTCAAATAGATACGAAAGCCTTGGTAGATTTGTTGGTAGATACCGAAACACACCAATCATTGTTGGATGTGTGGATTACCCAACCCAAACAGAATAAGAATGGTAAGGACAAGAACAAAACCAAGGTGGATTTATATAATTGTTTGGAAGAAAACAAAGAATTCATTTGGCACCGGTTCTTTGATATCAAACAAACTCGTAAAAATTATGTTTTTGATTACACGATTATCACGGATGGTTATGCCACATCCTTACGATTTTTACATAACGATTTTGTGGAGGAAGAACAAGCCAAGAAAGACAAACGAAAAACCGGAAAGAAAGCACTCAATGGTTTATCCAATGAAGAAAAGGAAAAAATAAAAGCCGACAAATTATTGAAACAAAAAGAACAAGCCAAGAAAAAACGAGAAGAAAACAAAAACAAACCCAAACCAGCCAAAAAGGAAGAAATACCCGAATTTCCCTACATTGATGAAGTTCCCCGAGAACAATTGGAAGGAAAACATATTTTCATCGATCCGGGTAAGCGTTCGTTGTTTTCTATGATGGACGATGATGGTAACTTTTTCTCCTATACCAACCGTCAATACCTGAGAGAAACCAAACGGTTAAAATATCACGCTTTATTGAAAAATTATAAGGATAAAATAGGTATTTCTGTCATAGAAGAAGAGTTGAATCAATTCAGCGCGAAAACATGTGATTTGGAGAAATTTCAACAGTATGTGACCAAGAAATTACAAATCAATGAAGAAGTAGCATTGTTGTATCGGGATACGAAATTCAGGCAATACAAATGGTACGCTTATATCAACAAGAAACGCACGGAAGATACGATGGTGAATAAAATAGCGAAGAAATACAGTAAAGACCATAAAATCATCATAGGGGATTGGAGTATTGGAAAACAAATGAGAAACTTTATTTCCACACCCAATTTAACTCTGAAACGAAAATTACACAAGGTGTTTCAAGTATATAACATAGATGAATTCCGAACTTCTTGTTTGTCTTACCAAACCGAAGAAATGTGTGAAAATCTATATTTGAAATTCAAGAACGATAAACATAAAAAATTACGAAAAATACATTCTATCCTAACATATCAAATGGAAAATAACAGGAAGGGGTGTATGAACCGTGATAAAAACGGATGTAAAAACATCCAAAAGGTATTCCAAAGTTATTTAGCAACAGGTGAAAGACCGCTGAGATACCGAAGAGAATACAAATTCCAATAAAATAGGGTAACCATTACAACCGTAACAAGTTATAATTGTGAAATATCCTAAAGCCCTTCTGGGTGCTTTTACATCATTGAAAAGGAATTAAAGATATTTTATTATTTTTAGTAAGAATCTTGTCCCATTTTTCTTTTCGGTCGGTGTAATATTATCATATGATTGTTTCCGTATTAGACAAAGTAGCTGGATTTTATTCCATTCTTTTTTTCACCATCAATCATTACATGGCTTGTAAAAAAAATAAGGGTTCATTTAAAATTGATTCTTCCGAGTGGCTGTTTAAATCGGTCAATGGTTGGACCGACTATTTCCGGTCCATTGATTTTATGGGGGATGCGGATTCCGAAGAATATATACTAACTGACGACGAAGCTAGATTAATAGAAATATCTCCAATAAAGAGAGAATTGAAAGATGGAATAATTACTGTTCGAACTGGTCACAATGCCCTCATAGATAATTTCAATATGCACGAATATAAACGCACTATTCACAATGATTTTTATTTATACAACGACGCCGTCCAAAAAGAAATCGATGATACCAAAGAACGACTCGGACTTTTACCTGGGGAATATGATACTATTTTTATTCGCCGCGGGGACAAATTGTTTTGCGAAAGTCAATATTACGATACGGAAAAATATGTCGCACTGTTACTGCAAAAACATCCGGAATGCACGACCATTTTTCTCCAAACCGACGACTATAATTGTTTTTTAGATATAGAAAAATATATTCACGATAATGACCTATCGATTAAGGTTATTACCTTATGTGACCCAAAAAGCACCGGAGTAGTCGTATTTGAGCGCGATTTCAATGTGGATGTGCATAATTGCAAAATAGGCGGTAATCAATCCAACATTCAATATGTGGAAAAAATAGCGGAAAATTTGCATCAAACGAAACCTGTCAATAAAATGAATTCGGAGGAAATTTATCGTCATACGGTTGATATGTTAGTGGGTGTCGATATATGCTTATATTCAAAATATTGCATTTTAGACAACCAATCCAATGTGGCCCGATTTATTTCTATCGCTCACAATGACCATACCAAATTATTCGATGTGCGATATCCTGATGAAAATATTGTCATGGGCTGGACCATGTGTCCGGCATACTGGTAAGGGTGTATACCCAATTACTAACGAATTTTCGGACATCCTTTGCGAAGCTTGGGTGGGAGATTGCAACACCGATGTTGCAATGTGGAGCAAACGTGTAGAAACTCTGGAGAACAAAGTTCGGAGTCGTTTGGTAAAAATTCCTACAAATAGTGTATAATGTTTAATTCACCACATCATATACATAGTTCCGAAATTTTAAATATAAAAACACTAGCAGAACATAATCCATTGTCGGAAACATGGACGAATGATATCTTAATTGTTTTAAACAATATACGTATCAATTCCATATTACTGTCTAAGTACCACAAAACAAATTATATTATTTTACAAGGTAAACTTCGTTATTTTAGAATACCTATTATTATTTTATCAGCTATTTCGACTCTTTTTAATTTGGGTTTAAATCAATATATGCTAACACAGGACATTTCTCTATTATGTGCAATTTTATCTTTGATTACTGGTCTGATTGGTTCTATCGAATTGTATTTACAATTACAACGCACCTTGGAAAATTCACTTATCCATTCTCGGGATTTTTATTTGTTGGCAGTTGATATTCAAAAATGTCTATTGTTGACCAACGAAAACCGCAACGGTGATGGTGTAACCTACCTCAATTATAAATTTAATGATTATACGAGATTAATAGAAACTTCCAATATACTCAATTTAGATATTACGGATGAACTTACCCCTATACCTATAGATGTAATTGTAAAAATGCCATATGACGAACGTGTTAGAAACAATTTCATCATTGATGAAAAACAATATATGGAAAATTTTCAAACATACGAGATTTCTATGGGAATAAATGATATATCAAATGTATTTATTCCGCCATCTCCTATAAATAAATCTCGCAATAATTCGATAGAATCGTTTAGTGGTGCATTTCGGAAAAATTCTATTACACATAATATATATCGTTCTGTATATTCGCGATTATTCTCTTCTAATCTAAGCAGTAAAAATAACAATGATAACAATAATGATAATAATATCAAAATATCTGAAAATTCGTATAATATGAATTTCATATAGTGTATACATACTATATGGCAACGATTGAAATAAATGATATACGTACACCTGCACAATTCAAAGGTATTTCTTTTTCTAATTTTAAAAAAACAGAGGTGCGTGATCAAATGATTGGTTGTATGCAAAAAGGGAAAGTCGAACCAGCTTGTTACTGGTGCGCAGAACTCATTTGCGCGGGCCACTTTATGGATATATGGGAAATTATACTTTATTTTGTAGGAAAATATATTCATCTGGGTAACCCGAAAATAGCTATTTATTTAGAACGAAGATTCTCTATATTTAAAAATATTATTACCCAAGGACATTTTTTAAACGAATTACAATTACGTAATCATCCGAATATACGCAAACTCTTTGCCGAAGTCATATGTATCATTACCAAATCCAATAAAAAACACAGTTTCGAACCCATAAAAATCAATCGCATCGAAGAATTCGATATTACCCAAATGACTGAACGATTAAAAGCCCCTTCCATATCCTACATAGAACCTATCTTCAAACCCAAAGACCCCAAGGAGCTTTTCATTGCCGCCAATGAATTCGCCTACAATATTTCGGCAGAACGGCGGAACATGGCCGCCGCATGTTATTGGATAGAATGGATTATCGAATTTGATAACATATGTAAAAGAAGAAAGGAACCCGTCTATTGTGATAAACGAGCGGAATATTCCGTGGAAAGTAAATTACAACGAGACATGATATGGATTGTATGGGACACTCTGTCATTTTATTGCAGCGAGACCAAAAACACTTATCTCGAATCCATCATGAAATCGCTAATTACATTATTTTCCATCAAGTATACGACTGCCTCCTGTAAAAAACGTCGATATTTGTTGTATTTTGCCGTGGCCCTTATTACGGAACCCGTCCCGACCAACATAGAAATGTTTACTGAAAAAGAGGTTCTCCAATCCGTGGTCGAACAAATAGATAATATATACAAGCAAATCAAGAAAAACGAAATAGGTCCCAATACCGACTATTTGTTCTCCAATTTAGATAGAGAAAACACTTTTGAAAAGACCATTCAGAAAATGGAAATTATGAACAAAATGACTGGGGCAGATGCTTTATAATATCCTCATAATATAAGTATTTTTACATATATTATGAATAAAAAAAATATATCGCGCGTCATTGGCGAAGGCACATATGGTTGTGTGCATAAACCGAGCCTTACTTGTAAAAAAAAACGTATAAATTATGATAACAAAATTTCCAAAGTAATGAAAACAAAAGAGGCTACCATTGAACTCAAAGAATATAAAAACATTGCCAAAGTTGACGAAAACAAACAATTTTATTTAGGAAATCCTACCAAGTGTAAGCTGGACATTAATGAACAAAATGTATATTCCATTGAAAAATGCAAAAATTCGGATGATTTTTTTGAGAACATTGAAAAAATGTCTATCTTAGTGATGGAAGACGGCGGTAAAAACATGGAAGAGTTCGCTGATAAAATGCAAAAAGCGGAAGTGACCAAAGAGAACAAGGACAAAATAGAACGTTTTTGGATAGAGGCTCACCGTATTTTACGCGGATTAAAAGTATTTATTGATAACGATATTGTCCATCATGATTTAAAACCACAGAATATTGTCTATAATGAACTTACTCATCGTATAAATTTTATTGATTTTGGTCTTATGACATCGAAAGAAAATATCATTAAAAAAACGAGAAATTCAGACTACTATATGGCGAAATATCATTGGTCCTATCCTTTCGAAATTCGTTTCATGAACAAAAAGAAATACATGGATTTTGCCAAACAAACCGAAAAGGAAAAACAAAAATATTATTATGATATCATCTCCGGGTTCAAAGCCAATGAAGATGTTTCTTCCGCGAAATCGATGAAGACATTCTTTTATTTTGTTTCAAAAGCACATATGACTCATCGAGAACATGAAATACTAATGAATCTCTTTTTTGAAGATTTCTATCATATGCTTGTTCACGAATTGAATGATAAAGACAATTATTCGGTTTTTGTTGATAAATGCATCAATACTATTGATATCTACGGCACCGGGATTGCGTTTTTTTATATGTTATCACGTTCTCTTCATTTGATGTCGTCAACTATGATTGGCGAACTTTCTGAATTATTTTATTATATGGTTACTCCTGATATAAATAAAAGATACAATATTGAGATGGTTCTCACTCGGTATGAAACTATTTTAAAAAATGGGGGGTTATTAAACAAATACAATCTTCATTTTGAGAACCACGAAATTATGGACGGCGTTTCCATTCCTCAGGGTATCAGTATGGCGATTCAATCTGTAAAACGTCGGAATTTGTCTATTTCAAAACAGGACAGAGATTTGGTCGTATTGAACGCTACAGGACGTGGAGTAAAACGTACAGAATCACGTAGTGATTCGAAACGTTTTATCGATTCGTTGTCTAGGATTTCCTCTGCGAAGCTTGGAAATCCGACAACGAATCCTTGTCCAGTCGGTAAAGAATATAAAAAAACAACGCGTCGATGTGTGAATATTTGTAAAGATGGATACGAACGTAATGCGGATTTTAAATGTATTCGCGGTCGAAATAAAACTGCGAAAAATCGTTCATAATAATAGTAATAATTTATTTGAATAAATTATTATATGGCCATAACAGCATCAAATAATAAGGCCAAAAGCATGGGAAATTGCCACGAATTAAATTCTTTCAATTTCTTACTACGTAAGGCATACACCATAATAATGAAACTAAATAAAAGCGCGAATGCAATCGATAAGATAGCTAAATAGTGAATATACAACATTGCTTCTTCATTGGTCATGATATAATAGAATATGTAGGTAGTTATAAACTATATGAATATTTTGTTAGAAGAAACTGCCGGGAATTACACTATTGGCGGGCGCAAAATCCATCATGGCACCGCTGTTTCTCGCTCCCATCATGTGGTCATAACCGCTAGTATTTTGTTTGGACGTTGCCTGGGGCGCCGGGGGGAACGCACCTTGTTGATATCCATTATCCAAATGGTCGGCTTGACTCGGCACATGCTGCGACATTGGTTGACTTACACGCACTCCGTTACGGACGTTGGATTTCTTGTCCTCACTAGATGACGCTCCGTTCCACAATTCGTTTAGGCGGTCAACTAAAATATTCACTTTGATACCCAATTTTGTTTGAATGCTGAGAACAATCACCAAAAATGCTAAAATAACATTGGTTAACATCAGGTTCTCGTATTTGAAACCACTATATGTTGGAACATACGTAATAATACGATGTATAATGATGATACCGCAGAACATGACAATAATTTGAATCAATATTTCTACTAAAATACTGAGACTTGACATATCATCATCGGCCTCGGGAATGAAACGTTGAATCAATTTATTTAGCATCACAATTGGCGCAACGCCCAAAAGAGAATATTGAACGACATTTAGGATTTCCGCTTTTCCTTCTTCAGTTGTTGAGAACACATGATTAAAAAACGTTTTTCTATATGACGATTCTCCTGCTTCTTGATTGAAATCCATAGTCTAATGGTCTAATATATTGTATAGTAAGACATTCTTTGTCTAGAATTCCTTTGATAAAATATAGATATTATATATAATGACTGGTACTAACAAAACTCCTACTGCTGCTACTAGTACAGGTGGTCGTCGTAAGCGCTGCACCCGTAAAAATGGTGGAAGTGCTACTCTGACTCCCGCACCAGTTCAAGCTGGTGGCGCTGACTTAGCACCCGCATCTTTTAAAGGGGGTGATGCTACGACTAAGGTAAAGGGTGGTAATGCTGACAAGGTAGTAAAGGGTGGAAATACTGATAAGGTAAAGTATGGTGGAAATGAAGATATGGGTGACGATCAAAAAAATGAAGAGCCCATTGTTGGTGGAAAGAAATCCGGAGCAGCTTGCGATAAAGCTTACTGTGTTAAATGTAAGAAGAACAAAATGGCCATGGTTAACTGCAAGAACGTTACCTCCAAAAACGGACGCAGTATGCTCAAGGGTAATTGCAAGAAATGCGGCACCAAAATGAACAAATTTATTTAGATATGGCTCCGTATTAGGCTCCAGAAAACATTCCAATTATTTTTATTACTAAATAAAAATAATATAAACTGTGCATCATATATATCTCATATCATATATGGAACCATTATTTGACATTGTCATTCCTGTCGGACCGGACGACGTTGCAGTTATTCAACAACAATTACTATTCAACTATAAAAACATTATTGGTTATCGAAATATTTATCTTATATGTTATGACTGTGATGCTGTCGCCGATAAAACCAACATAATAGAATTCAATAAAACAAAAATATATTTAGTTAATGAAAATATTTTTCCCTTTTCAAAACAAGATGTAGAGAACGTCCATGGAAAATATAAACGCAACGGCTGGTATTTGCAACAATTGTTGAAACTATATTGTTCCTTTGTGATTCCTGACATACTCGACCGCTACTTGGTAATTGATGCGGATACTTTTTTTATAGAACCCACACGATTTATTGATGACGAGAACCGATGTTTATACAATTATAGTCATGAAAATTATACACCTTATTATGAACATATGAAACGTATGTGTCATTCGTTCGATAAAGTATATGCTCATTCGGGTATTTGTCACCATATGATGTTTGAGAAAAAATATTTACAAGAAATATTTGATTTATGTGGCGGCAAAAATACATTTTGGAAACGATTTTTATATGAAGTTGACAAGGACCTTCGAAATGACGAACCCTGGCCCAAATCTGGTGCATCAGAATACGAACTATACATCAATTATATGATGAAAAATCATGCTGATGTTATTTGTGAACGCGAACTCAAATTTACCGATATCAAAACTGACGATTTTTTAGAACATCCAGAAAATTATCCGGAGTTTGATTATGTATCGTGGCATTTTCGATTTCGCTAATGGTTAGGTTTGTGCAACTTTTACCCATCTGCTTTGACCAGGAGTTCCGTTCACAGTTAATCCTGTCACATATATAAATGAAATACTACCATTCACACTTATTGATTGATTTGAACCACCCAAGTACAAGCGATTACTCGATATAGAAGCGGTTTCGTGTTGAAATATTTGAGGTCGTGTTGTCGTGTTCACTATGATAATATATGTTCCGTTTTCTCCACTTGTGAAACCGCTAATATTACTAATTAGATTCGGTGAATTTGTCGTTATTGTATAAAAAGAACATCCAGGGGTGAGAACATAATTATCAGTTTGTGTTGTTGTTAACATAATAGTGTTCTGATTAAAAACAAGACTACCTGAATATGTTCCGACTGGACCGGTACTACCTACAGGTCCAGTTATACCCGTTATTCCGGTTTGTCCTATGGGTCCGGTTTGTCCTATGGGTCCAGTATCACCAGTATCACCAATGGGTCCTGTTGCCCCTGTAAATCCTGTGGCTCCTACTTGGTTTGTTACAAAATTACTATTTCCAATACAGGCTGTGCTTAAATTATAAGCACGTAATGAACTTGCCATTGTTAATCCATTCGCATTAGGTTTCTTTCCCAAAATATCACTGAAAATTGTCATAAACTATATACAATACCATGTATTTATTTTTATGAGAGAACCTAAAGATAAATTACTATAATAATTATTATAATTATTATGATTAGAATGAAAAGCGGAGTCATAAGGGACGTTGACGTAGCTTTTCATACAGATGACGTAGCGTTAACGAAGTCATCTCACGAAGAAAACCAATACCTACAATGTATTCGTGATATTGTCGAACGCGGTTACGACGAAGAAGGACGAAATGGTTCAACTCGTTCCTTGTTTGGATATTCTATGAGGTTCTCATTATCAGGTGGTCGTATCCCATTGTTAACCACCAAAAAATTGGCGTGGAAAACCTGTTTTCGCGAACTCATGTGGTTTATTCGCGGTTCCACCAGCAATAACGAGCTTGTTGGCGAAGGTGTTCATATTTGGGACACCAACGCCTCACGTGAATTTTTGGACAGTCGCGACCTCACTTATTTGGAAGAAGGCGATTTGGGACCTGTCTATGGTCACCAGTGGCGTCATTTCAATGCTCCCTATACCAATTGCAACGACTCATATTATGGTCTAGGGGTTGACCAACTTAAAAATGTAATTGACCAATTAAAAAATCCAGAAACACGCAATTCTCGCCGCATAATCATGTCTGCATGGAACCCATGTCAACTCGACGAAATGGCGCTACCACCTTGTCATATTCTAGCTCAATTCAATGTCCGAGCTGGCCGATATTTATCATGCGCCCTATATCAGCGAAGTGGTGATGTAGGGCTCGGAGTTCCTTTTAACATAGCATCTTATTCTTTCTTAACACATATATTAGCAAAACATTGCGGTCTTGAGGCCGAGGATTTTGTCTATTTTTTGGGAAATGCCCATATTTATACCAAGCATTTAGACGCATTGCGAGAACAGGTTGAACGGGTTCCTTTTCATTTTCCACGCATCGAGGTTGGTCGTTCGTGCGAATTTATCGAAGATTACAAGTTGGAAGATATCACGTTTTTAGAAGAATATCAATGTCATCCCTCGATTAAAATGGATATGGTTGCATAAATTATTAGGGACGGAATAATATAATTTATACGTTGTAAATACTTAGAGAAATTCATATAGATATACATAATGAGCCAATCTCTAGCTGCCGCCAAAAAACGCAGAGCACCTATTCAACCTACCGAACCCGCCATGACAAACCGTAACATGTCTCCTTCGAATCAAAATGGTCAACCTGCACCTTCTGCTCAAGGTGGACTCACATTACCTCAAGTAATACAAGTCGTTGACCGCCGTTTAATTGTATTAGAAACGTTTATGAATGAGACTCGTAATGGTAATAATGTGGTTCTTAATACATTTCATGAATCCGAAGAAGACGGTGATGGTTCGGTGGAAATACCCTCGAATTTAGCCGAAATTATTGATGAATTTGATAAACGATATGAATTGTTGGCTGAGGAAATTGTCAACATTAAGAACATTGTCTTGAGCTTGCAGTCATATACTATGGATGTTAACAAGATGCTATTGGAAGAACGTTCCACATTGTTTCCTGGTACTGATGGGGTAGAGAATAATGATGGTGTTGAAGGAACTGTTGCTCCTGCTGAATGATAATAATAACAATAATAAATAAATCAATCAAAAATATATATAAAAAATATTTTTGATACATATATAATGTCTTTTAACGATAGTTACAAACCACTGAGCGAGATGTCACTACCAGAACAATCATTTCTACTAACATCCAAAGACGACAACGACCTCCTCGCGCAAGTCAACAAATTCAAAGACAATTATTATTCCAAAAATAGTAAAAATATGTTTTTCAAGAAGACACAAAAGGCCGAATGTGCTGAACAAATTGCCCAACAATTCGATATCAATGTCCTATTAAACAATACCGTCTACATCATAGGTGATACTAATCAAGTATTTTTTGATTACGCTATATTCAAACTCTATGCGAATGAAAGCAATTACCAGCAAATTGTCGATTATGTTCTTTTATTGTTTGATATCATAATACGTAAACATGGTACGTATGTTACCCACGTTAATCTCGACACATTCACCGTATCCGCGGCAGAACGATATAAAAAAGTCATACAAACTTTCAATGCCGCATGCATTCGTAATACCGAATTTGTATATACACAACGCTTGCAATCATGGCACATTTATAATCCTCCCTCTGTCATCGATATGATTCATAAAATATTAAAACCCTTCATCGAACCCAGTGTATTTAACAACGCTCGTATTATTTCAAAAGAAGAATCAGCGGCGCGTTTATCGGAATTATTTCGCAGATAAACAACTTCGAACTACGTTCTCCGTTGTTTGTCAGAAAATCTCCGACTTCGTCTCCGATTTTCATTCCAAATCGGATAAAAGCCATCCGTCGTTAATATTGTTTCCCCAACAATCGTCGAAACATTTTTTACATAATAATCTTCCGGTTTTTGTGTTGTAATGAGTCATCGAATAATGTTTTTCGTCCGAATAAATTTTTTTCTTGAAATTACAACCTTGACAAAGTCCAACAAATGTATAACAATAGCATTGAATGAAATATTCAATTCTATTTATCGCATCGCAATTATTTTTGCTCTGGAGTATTTTGTGCAGGTTCACTTTGTGAACCGGAACAAAATCACCATTCAACACTAGGTTTTGCTTCGCAAAAACGGTGTTGCAATCCAACATGAGTACCGGAATCGGTTTTTCGTTCAGGTTTGAAGTCATAGATAATAACCATTTTTCATAATAATCGTGGCATTTTTCTAGATATTCTGGTGTAATATCCTCTTCACCTTTTCTACCGCGTTGTTTTACACGTTCTCCACTTGTTTTCACATCTACGTCAAGATAAATAATTGCATCCACCGGTATCAATTCCATTTTTTCATAAAACATTTCCAAAATCTGATAATTCACATCATCAATTACACCCTGCTGCTCATGTAACATTTTCGCAAATATATTACGACTGGATTCCATCGACCGTTCACATATAATCACCGTATCTTCGTCAGCGTCTTTTATCACATCCACTAATCGTTGATGAAATGTCATATAAGCCATTATTTGAAATGACAACGCATATTGTGCGGGTTCTTTGTAATATTTTTGCAAAATGTTCTCATCGGATTTACTGTCTTTGATTGAATTCCAAATATCCAGTGGTTCTCTCACAAATACGCATTTTTTTCCTGATACCTTTAATTTCTCTTCCAGTTCATGAATCAGTGTAGTTTTACCCGAACCAATGTTTCCCTCGATTGATACAATATATGGTCGTTTCATTTTTGCGGTTTATTACCTTATAAATGGCTTTATATTTTTATATCAATTTTATTGGATTTTTATAGCAATTCCTTCACTTTTTTGTCAATATGCACCTCCTGGGCAATCGCCTTCAGGATTTTATCGTTGTTACGGGCCGTAACGTCATGGTCCCCGCCACCCAGCGACTGCCGAACTACTTCAAAATAGAATTCATATGTTTTTGATTCGGGGTTCGATGTTTCCGGGTTCTCTTCCTCCCATTTTACTATCTGGATCATATTACGATGCACTACAGTTGCCAACGCTTTCTTAAACTGTTTGTTGTCCTCGGTATCTTTGGTCCATGTATCGTTGTCCTTGATATACAACACTTCGCGTTTCAAATCGGTACAATGAATCGGTCGATCTTGTACTTTCAGCTTTCGAATACCGTCCATAAAAATCTTGGAGATACCGTGAACGTACCCGTGAGTGCCGGTGCGTTCCAAAGATTTGGTATTAATTTCCAAGGAATCAATAAAATCACTCATATTGATGGCATCTTTACATGTTTGTTGTAGAAAGACATTGAGATTGAACTGCGTGTTATTGGTAATTTTATTATTTTGTATATTGTTAGTAATCTGTTGAAGCGGTTGTTCGGCTAATGAATCCATCTTTTCATGTAGCTCGGTAGTTTGTTGAATAAACATGTTTTTTAATTCGTTGTTTTGTTCTAATAATTTCATTATATAATTCTTTATTGGTTCATTGCTCAATATATCGTCATCTGAATTGATTATTAATTCATTGGATTCGCACGGTAATTTTATGTTACATATTTTTGTATGACTCCATAAACCTTGTTTTGATTTATATTCCTTACCACACTTACTGCATATATATGCGCCAGATTTAATTTCTTCAGATTTTTCTGACCGGGTCAGTAAAATATGTTTTGCAGTGATATTATGTTTATTAAAATCCCGTTTATCACTCGTAATATAGTTGCATATTTCACATGAATATTTTTTACAGATTTTCTCAGATTTTTTGGTCAGCATATTCCTAAATATACATAGGTCTTTATATTATTTTCAAAAAATATATGCAGTCAGAAAAATACTCCAAAAAACACATTTGTGAGCATCATGCAGCCAATTCACTTTTTTACCAAACTTCGTTGGTACTTTTACTTTTTGGACAAAAATAAATGTCCATTTCTAAATAATTCTATGACTTTATTTTTTTTTTATTTAGCCTGAGAAAATTACTGTAGTAAAACGTATAGAATCACTGCGTGATTCGAGACGTTTTCTAGATTTGTTGTCTAGGATTTTCAAGCTTCGCAAAGAAAATCCGACAACAAATGTAAATTATTATATAAAAAGGAAAGCAAGTATGCAGCAATAATGGAATTATAACAATTCCTTCACTTTTTTGTCAATATGCACCTCCTGGGCAATCGCCTTCAAGATTTTATCGTTGTTACGAGCAGTCACATCATGGTCTCCACCACCCATCGACTGCCGTGCTAATTCAAAATAGAAATCATAATTTTTTGATTCGGGATTTGATGTTTCAGGGTTATCTTCCTCCTCAGAACCGCCGTAGGCGGTTCCAGGTTGCAAGCTTCGCTTGCTGACCCATTTTACTATTTGGATCATATTACGATGTACCACAGTAGCTAACGCTTTTTTGAATTGTTTGTTGTCCTCGGTATCTTTGGTCCAGGTATCGTTGTCTTTGATATACAATACTTCTCGTTTCAAATCGCTACAATGAATCGGTCGCTCTTGCACTTTCAGCTTTCGAAGACCGTCCATAAAAATCGTGCTGATACCGTGAACGTACCCGTGAGTACCGGTGCGTTCCAGAGATTTGGTATTAATTTCCAATGAATCGATAAAATCACTCATATTGAG
>TBL_comb47_HYPODRAFT_10001392_pt1 | contig 31513 bp, 17 predicted proteins | sample TroBogypolimnion_40_FD_10682 | JGI IMG/M metagenome (IMG submission 10682) | reverse complement strand
GAATCGGGGTCCGTCATCTGAAGGATCTTTTCACGGTTTTTGGGACCGTCTGACAATATTCCGTCAACAGAAACTTTACCATCCTCAAAAATAAACGACTTGCCCGGAAGGAGGTTTGACATTCCTACCTGCGTTTCGGATGGAATAGATGCCAGAGAGCTCCGAATAACTGCCTCTGTTTTTGTTTCCTGATTGAGTTCGCGGAGCAGGTCGGCGGCAATTTCATAACGAAGTCCATCGGAAATTATAACTGCCACCTTTTGATCGACGTTGGCAAGTTCCGACTGGTAGAAATTGTATTGCAGTGGAACGTTGAGTTTTGAGTAATCGAATTCTTTTTCGGATAAACATTTCAGCCATTCGCGGTTAGTTGTTTCGATGAAACCAACATACCGTTTCTCAAGGATCGCTTTCAACTGTTCAAACGATTCCTGCCCATCCAGTTCGGAAAAATCGATGTTTTTCCAGGCGACAATGGATTTGCGGTATTCCGAATCAACTGAGTACCAAGATTCGCAATAGGTGCGGATGTATTCTTCAGGATTGTCCAGAATGGTAGTTCCAGCCCTGGCAATTTTTTCGAGCGTGTTTAAGCTATGAAGCAAAAACCGATTGACCTGCTGAAGGTTTCCTGATAACTCTTCTGAAATGGAAATCCGATGTAAGACTTCAATGTTAGTTCCTTTCCCCTCCAGATAAAGACGAATAATGCCAGTCTGTATTTCTTTGACCAACGATTGATTCATCCAGTGGTATGGGGCAGAAACGCCGTACAATTCAACCAATTTTTGCTCTCGTACTTTTTGTGTGAGAACATCCAGTGCCAATAAAAACTTGTCACGAACGGCACTGTTCCGTGAAGCGGTTTCAATCAGGCTGGTAATCAAATTGAGTTTGCTTGGTTCGGAGACTTTAAGGGTCACATACGGATCAATCTTTTCCTTGATGTCCAGTTCCAAAATCATTGCGTTGTACTTCAGCCGGGATGCCAGATGGCTTAAACGCTCTACTGTGGGTTCTATTACCGGATCTCCGATGTATTCCGTGGTCCAGTCATCCAGAACAGATTGTAAACCATTGACGGTAATTTTATTGCTGAACCGTTTCAATTCGGCTTCCTCGGTTTCCAAACCTAGGGTAATCAGCTTTGCAAGCATTAGCTCGGTACTTTCGGGTTTCTGGAAGCGCAGAAATGCCGAGATCAATGCCCGTTGCAATGGCTTTTCTTCGAAACCGGACGATTTTAGCACCGGAGCAATTACCTTTTGTACACTTTCGTATTTCAGCTCGCGGATGTATTTATCAACCAACGAACGTTGGTGAGGCTTTAATTTGAAGGTATCCATAAACTCCCCAATATCGTCGGTGCGTAGTTCACGATTGGCAATGAGCAGATCGAGAAGCGGGAAGCGAAGGTATTCTTCATGTGTCTCCGGTCGCTTCATGGGCAGATAAAGGAATACCTTATTATCCGCCAGCACATCGCGAAACTTTATCTTCAGGTTCAGCGGATTGTTCCTGAAAAGTTCAACTTTGAATAAGTCTGAGTTCAACTCCGAAACTTCTTCTTCATATTCGCGGTCGGGATCGAAGAAAAAGATTACCCTCACCTCGGGGTATTTCGTTAAGGTGTTTATGATTTTATCGTTGAGCATCTTTTATCAATATCAGTCAATAGTTAATAAAAAATTGTGAGCATCCCCTAATTATAAACTTCATAAAAGCTTATATAAGGCATTATTCTTTAATTCATGAAAAACCACTTGGGTAATCTATTATTAATAATAAGGCATACTGCCATTGTCATCAACATTACACATAAGATTAAATAAATGCCGATCCATTAGCATCCAATACTCTTTATAATTTTCTGTAATTTGTTCTCTTAATTCTAATAAGACAGGAATAATCAATTTATCCAATTCGGTTGCTATTTCATCAATTTGCTGTTCGTAGATCTCATAATCTTTCCCAAATCTTTCCTGACTAATTTTAAAGTATTCATTTAACGGCTTTATATCCCATTTTAAATCAAAATAATTGCATAAGAAACGAATATTATCATAAACATGCTTTAAATATAAAATGCGATTTTCTTCCACCCCCAAAAAACAATCTCGACCGATATTATTTTCTATAAATTCAATATAATGCTGATAGTGTGAAACAAACGTAGTTATATTATTTTCTAATGCATCTAGTTGTTTTTCTTTAAAGTAGGCTATTAAAAATGCCTCTAAGTTTGAAGTTTCAATTTTATTATTCTTTTCAATTCTGTAAGTGAAACTCTCTTGCTTAGCGAATTTTAAGAAATTCTTTCTAATAGATGATTTTACTGGGCAATAAAATGCTTCTCTAGTTTGTATGTCCACTACAAAAATAAAAACTGGGGTCGGAAATTTATACCAATAATTAGTTGTCGAAATGTTAATACCCGACAATGTATAATAATTTTCTCTTGTCCAGTGAATACCCTCTAACCCTTTTAATTGTATTGAAATCAATTCTCCAGTTACTTGATTTTTAGCATTAACTAATTCAATATAGCAGTCAATTCCATAGTCCCTTTCAGTAATTTCACGTATTATCCAACTATCAGGAATAGTATTGCTAAATATTTTAAACGAACTAGTCTCTGTTATATGCTGGTTCGGTCTTTCAGGTAATTTCATGTGTGTACTTTTTTAATTGTCAAACAACTACTTTATCCCTGTCAACAATGGTTCGAATTTGGCATAGTTTACTGATACACCATCGTCGAGGTCGAATTCGATTTGCTGGTCGGCAATGTTTTTGAGTTGGAGGTCGTATTCCTGACATTCATTCAATGCGGTTCGGTAATAGTCGAGTTGGCGGGTTTCATCGCGCGAAAGGGTGGCGCTTCGCCGTTCGAGATCGGCTTTCTGGTTGGCAAGCCATTGCAGGTGTTTGAACATGTAAGTTTCACGAATTTTCTGCACCGTAAAACGATTCATCCGGTGCATATAAACCAACACCTGGAAAGCTCCCTTCTTTGAGCTAAACAGCCAGTAAATTGGTTTCTTTTTATAACGGCTGCAATGGTCTTTCCAGAAGTTGTTCTGATTGACCAGGTATTTTTCGATTTCCATATCGAGACACGATTGCAGGAAGTTGATGTTTTGCGTGAGGGTTTCACGGCCCCAAACGGCTTCGATAAAGTGCCGCAACCGAAGCGCTGCATCGTCGGAAAATCCGCAGTTGGAACCCATCATTGGAACTATCCCATCATCATCCGGCATAAAAGAAGGACCAGCCCCCCTTCCGTCCCCCCGAGAGGGGGAAACCCCGGAGGCATACTCCGATAGTTCGTCTTCACTTTTTCCCCTTTTCCTTTTTACTATTTCCAAATAGTCTTCTACTGTTTCTCCCTGGTTGGCAAGGATTAGCCCCGGAGCATCGAGAGAATAACGACCCATTATACAACCCACGGCGTAGCTGATGAGTTGCTGCATGACCACATCTTTTTTGATTGGAAGGCTTGGTTGAACAGTGACTTGAGGTAATTCACCTTCACCAGAAATATGCTGAAGCTTCCCATATACATATAATTGCCATTTGCCATCTTCTAGTTTCCATTGACGGTGTTTGCGAAGTTCTTTTTCCGTTTCTTCCAAGGCAGTACGGTCAAGTTCATCCTGCAAAATGGTAATGTCATTTAGTCGTATAAAAGGAGCTAGTTCTTCATTTAGCCCATATACTTCTGTGAAAATCCTATTTAATTCTTCTTCATTGTAATGAAGCTGATAAAAAAACGAATTTGCATTTACTTCCCAATCTATATAACTGGATTCAATAGTAAATTTTGTATTAATTAAAAAATATCTAACAAAATCTAAGGAATTTTCATGAGAGTCCCAATTCTGTTTTGAAATAGAAATATTTTGATTCGATATTGCAGCGATTTTTTCAATTATAGCTTTATCAGGATATATTACCGGTACCATAGCAATATTCTCTACTTGAAAATTTAAAGTTGGATTTAATACACCAAGTATGAAATTTCCAGTATTTGAAGATAATAACGGTAAAATAAAATTAATATCCTTTGAATTATCTAGAAATAATCCAGAACCTGCCACGTCCCATATAAAACCAGGCGGAAAGTATCTGGCAGCAAGGGACAGACTAATGTATGACCAAGTGATGTATTCTTTGAAAAAGTAGTCTTTAAATTGATTTTTACCTCTAGTAAAATCAAGCCCTTCATTTTTAAAATTAACAATGTGATTTTGATTACCATACCATTTTATACTTTCACCACCTTTATTATAAGGGCACCAATACTTGATATTATATGAACCACTTTTATAGTTACTTTGATTCCAATTTATCAAGGAGCAGCTTACCTCATGCCAAAATCGAACAAATAAATCATTATCACCAGTAATCATACCTTGAAATATTGTGGCGATATCATTAATTTTTTTGTTTTTGAAAACTTCAAAAAAATGATCAGGAAGCCAATATGCAAATGTATAGCCTGGTATTTTAAGAAAATTACTTTGCTTTTGATAAATGATTTTTCTGTTATTAAGGAAAGCATATTCCTTTGTCGGCAGATCCTTTTCATTTCGTAAGTCAATAAATGAACTTTGTCTATTTGACTTAGATTTTCTAATTACATAAGTTGTTGATTGTACAACTTTTGTATTTAGTTCTTTAAAGACACCTAATCCTAAATGAATCAAGCTCTCAATATGATAGTTTGTAATAATATCTAAGCGTATTTCTTCATATGATGAAATAAACATCCAACTTTGTTGATTAATTGCAGCATTTAAACCTCCAATCTGAGTTAAGTTATTCTGTTGAACAATGAATACTGCAAATAGGTCGGTACATGAGTTAAGATAATTAGAAAAGATATATTCTTTTAATTCATCATTCATATTTTTCCTATGCATATAGGGTGGATTGGCAACAATTGCTTCATATCTATTCGTTAGAATGAATAATACTTGTAGAAAGGGCTGTATTTTATTGAGAAGCGATTGAGACAAAAGGCTAGTTTTGGCTTCGGGTTGCAAGGTTTCAAGGCACTGTATAAAGAATTGTCGTTCAGCAGGAGTAAAATTAAACCGCATGACCGAACCCAGATTTTTTGCCTGCTGCATCAACTCCAAGGCTCGTGTCAAAACATTTTCGTGTTGTGTTCCTTCGGTTCCCAGAAAATCAAGAATTTCCTCACGGGTAAATATAACCGCTTCGGGCATGGCATAAATGTGCGGAGTTAGTTCTTTTTTCAGGATCTCCGGATATTTGGTGGCTGCTGCCAGCAATACGGCAAACTGCGCCAATTGTGCTGCACGGAGGTCAATATCGAGTCCAAACAAGTTGTGCTGCAAAATTTTCTCCACCGCTTCGGCTGGCATGTAGTATTCTTCCTCGTAAATATCATAGAGGTGAAAGAAGCCTTCAACCAGGATATGCCCGGAGCCACAGGCAGGATCAAGGAGTTTTAAAGATTCTATTCCTTCAATAAAGCCCCCCTTAATTACCCCAGACGGGGGGAGACTGACGGTATCAGTTTCAGTTGGCGCTTCAACAAGATACTTCATCTTCTGCTTCAAAGGACTGATTGGGCGGTGATCGAGCCAGATTCTGCCAACGGTATTTTGTACCATGTATTTCACAATCCAATTGGGCGTAAAAATTTGGGTGGCGGCAGGAATATCTTCGGCTTCGGCTTTTTGATTCTTTTTAAAACTGGCAAACACTTGGTCTTTCTTCTCCGAAATGTAGAACTGGTATATCCAGCCAATCAGTTCAACCTGCCCATAATCTTCACTGGTAATGGCATTGGTGGTGTTCAGCAAATAGATCAAACCACTTTCAGACAAAATATTGTCAGGTAGCAACAATTCGGTATAATCGTCGAGCCGTCCGAAAATGCGGTTGAGTAATTGATGGTGGTGGCAATAGCCAGTCAATAAAATCGCGAATGCTTTTTGTTCGTTCTGGTAATCGCCCAACAGCGGTTGTACCCGTTTCTGCTCTGTTCGGTCGAGGTACGAAATCATGCCACGCCTAGCCCGTGCCAGAATGACCGGGGTAATTGAACCGGCACTTTCGTATTCCAATTGGGTAGGGTCGTAATTATTCTTTGCCAGAATCTGCATCGCCATCAGCCGGTTAAACCAGGTGTAGGCGGCTTCTTCAACCACAGCCTCCATACCATGCCGCTGAATGGCTGTGCGCAAAGCTTGCCATTTTAACGGAACGGTAGCATCGTCAATAATCTCTTCGCGAATGATCACACCACCCGGTACAGGGATGGGTTCATCAATCACCCTTCCTTTGGCATCAAAACCGTAATAAGTAATTCTTCGGGATACGCCTTCCATCAGGATTCGGCGGGCTATCTGGGCAAAGGATTTTAGTTTGTTGGTATTCATTTTTTGGTTTTACTTGGTTTAAGTTTCGAGTTGTGAGCCCTTTGATTCCCATGAATAATTCTCGACAATTTGGATCAGTTCCTTAATTTGGATGCCTGAAGGTGATATATTCTCATATCCATGATTAATGATTAGATTCATATCCTCTCCAATTGTTATCCATCCAAGCTCAATAGCTGATAAAGATTCAACCAGATAATCTTTTAATTCGTTGAGTCTGTTTATTTGTGACGAAATTCGGAAAACAATACCCGCAGAATGTGATATTGGGTTGTGAAACAGGATTGCGTCAGCTTCTGTTTCACTAAAAATTCTACCAGCTAAATTCTGTGCATGGTTATTGATAACAAAGAGGTAATTCCCAATAACCCGATGCTCAAGTGAATCTATAGGAATAGTATAGCGTTGATTGAAATGATTTTTGTAAGGATACATCGCACAAAATGACATGATTTTTGTTTCAAGTAGCGCGAATTGTAAACGACGTGCAAGAAGTTCAAATATGATATCACGCATGACATTTCTTACTGCTTTCGGATCAATATCATTCACCATGTATAATCCCCAATTAAGTGAGTTGAATCCGAATAAAAATTGCCCATTTCGATATGCTTTAGGTTTATCTGCCTCGATGCAATATTGTTCAAGTTCCGAATGCGATACTTCTGGGTAGTATTTTTGGATGTTTGAGTAGATACGAGTAAGTTTTAGCATTGAAAGTGAGTAAAGTTTAGATTTCTAATTTATGATATCATAGACATTTAGGAGTCATATATAATCAGCTTCAACTGTTAGATATTTTGTCGAGTTCGCGATCGATGCGGTGAACTAGGTAGAACGGCAGGTTGAGCAGGGTGAACTCGGTTCCGGCGATGGTTTTTGCTTTTTCGAAAGAATAAGGTCCTTGCCACACACGCACAGCCAAATGGTGCGGTGCCTGATCCATAAATTGATGCAAAGACCGCAGTTTACCTATGCTACCCGATTTTACTTCTATAGGAATGAGTTTGCCGTTGTATAGGTACAAATAATCCACTTCGGCACTCGAATCGGTTTTTTCGCGCACCCAAAAATGGAGGTCGTTACTGATGGAGAAATTGGATGCAAGCAATTCCTGTCCGACAATGTGTTCAGCAATCAATCCACGGTGGGTATCGCTGATCTCTTCATTAAAGACAAGTTCCCCCATTAATTTATTGGAGTGATTGACTAAACCGGTATCGAGCACATGCAAACGCGGTTTTCGGACCAAACTTGGTTTTAAAGGCAACTCTGCCGATGTGCATGGATAAACCAGTCTTACCAGCATGGTTTTTTCGAGCGATACAAATGCTTCCTTCATTTCCCTCGACCGGTAAGGGGAATTGCCAAACTTTTCAAAAGTTATCTTGGTTCCTGCCTCACGAAAAACATATGAAATAATGTGCCTGATGTACTGCACCTGTGCAGATGAATCGGCATACTTTTCAATATCATCTGAGTAGGAATGTATGAGGCTGTTATATGCAGGTTCCAATGCGGTGATATCGGCATTTTGAGAATAAAGACTGAGCACCTCGGGCATTCCGCCAATGGTAGCGTATTTCTTAAACCAAGTTATTATTTGCGAATGCAAAAAACCGGGCACTTCAGGCTGCTCAAGCATTTCGAGTAACTGATGGTTATTTGTCGCAGACAGAAACTCCCTGAAAGAGCAGGGACGCAATGCCATATACTCCACCCTTCCTACCGGAAATGATATGTTCCTGCCCAAGATGCTTTCCAGCAAAGAACCAGCCGCGATCACAAAAAGGTCGTTTGCTTCCTCATAGAAATAGCGAAGTAATGCTATTGCCTTTGGAGAGTTCTGAATTTCATCAATAAAAATGAGGGTTTTTCCGCCGCTCCGCTGCTTTTGAGCAAAAATAAATAGCGTGGTGAGCAAGTCGGCGAATGGATATTGCCGCTCAAAAATATCACGTTGTTCCTCCTTTTCCAGGTTCAGGTAAATGTACTGATCGAATTCTTTGGAAAACAGATCAACCGCAGTCGTTTTTCCTACTTGCCTTGCCCCCCGCAAAATGAGAGGTTTCCGTGAAGGTTTTGCCGCCCATTTTTTTAATTCATTGGTGATATCCCTGTTGAACATTTAGGTATGAGTATTGATTCGAGAGTTAAAGATATTTAATAATGTAATAGAATGGGGGTTATTTTTAATAAAAGATGTAACGAATTGAGGGATGATTTTGAAAATATATGTAACAGATTGAGGGATAATACAACAATCATCACATTTACAATGAATTAAGAGATTATACATATACTTCATAATTTAGACCCAAATAGTCCTCAGCTTACTGATTTCAAAAGACGGAAATGTAGAGAAGGCAGGGTAATTTTTACCAATTTCTGCATAAAAGTCAGGGCAATATCGTTATCTTATGTAACAAAACGAGGGTAATTTTCCATCTATCTTGTATCAAATTGAGGGATATTACTTACTCCAGAATGATCTTCTTTTTGTCTTTCAGGATTTTAACCATGTCCTCGCGCAGTGCCTGAAGGTATTCGTCCATCTCCGCTTCGGTTGAAATGACATGAATTTTTCCTGCCCTTCCGGGTTTGTATTTGGTGGTAGGTTCCTCAACTTTTTGTCCAGGCTCTGGTGGTTTCCTCGTTGGTTCGGATGCCTTGATGATTTTGGCAATCTCCCTGCTCCGGAAAGAGTCTGCATTGCTGATGGCTAACTTTAGGGCAGAAATACTTTTCTGCTTCTTCAGGCTATCGATGGTATAGTTCCGGTCGGCAGTAATTCCGGCATCTACCTTATAGTTGGCAATCTCAGCATCGAGCGCATCAAAGACCTCTGTATAGACCCGTTCCACCTCAGTTGCGTTATACTTCATCAGATCATTCAGTGCGGCTTTTAACTCTTCGTAAGTTTTGCGAGCTGTGCGGAAATCCACAGAAGGGTCATCCAAACGGAAAAAGGCGTCAATCCACTTTATTTTTTCACCATTTCCATCAGGCAGGTCAACCAAATTTTCGTGGTTGTCGGTAAAGAACTGTTTAATGGATTGGTATTCAGTCAATGCACGTTCTATAAAGGTGTCCAACTGTTTACAGGCATCGCTTGAGATTTTCAGGTCGTTCTTTTTCGTTCCCAGCGCTTCGAAAAAACGTTTGGGATCACGAATCTCATCCAACTCTTCCAAATGGCTTTGCAGACCATGATATTTAGCCCTGAAGGGGTAAGAAATGAAATTCTCCGCCTTACCGGCTGCATCGTTGCGCACAATCCGGACTTTTTTGCTCATTTCCTCGAATACTTCTCCTGCATCAGTTTTCAAGGGCAAGCTAACATTGAATACTTCGTTGAAATTGAGTCTCGCCTGTTCGATTAACTCCGACGAAATGGCTTCTCCTTGCTTCACCGTCAATGCAATACGCTCGGATGAATTCAACGCTTTATCCACAAACTGCTCCATTGGAAAGCGTGGCTGACTGCGGTAGCTAAATTCGCGAACTTTCTTTTTATGGAGCATCACCAGGATGTGTATCACCTGAATGTCTTTCCAACCAAAAGGATCTTTAGAAAAATCACGAATCAAATCTTCAACCGACATTTCACCTCCCATAATGGTGATCTTGTCGTTGACTTTAGTCTCGGCCTGCGACAAATCGTTTGTTGTTAATTGCTGCGACTTTATGAATGTAAGTTTGTGCTTTAAATCTGCAGCAGTGGTGGCATAATCGGCAGCCATAGCATGATTTCGATAAACCAGTTCCATGTGCTTTTGAAGAATATTCTGGTAACGCTCTGCTGTTTTACTTCCGTTTATTGCCGAAGGATCAATAACCTGTTGTCCGGAAACAAAACGGGTTTCAGGGAATTGGTGGTTGAGTTTTTCTATTAACCTGTCTTTAGCTATCGCATTTCGGTTCCTGAAGCTATTGATGGTTTGGGCCCGTGTACCTTGTGAAGCATCACCATTTAGACGCAGGTATTTTTCAGTCTTGAAATACAGATCAAGTTCCTTACGAAGGTTTTCATCATTGAGCAGCCATTCGTTCACACAGAGTAACAATGTTGTATTTGGATTTCCAAATGAACGTGCTTCTGCATTCCCACTTTCTAGCATCAGTAATTTAACCTGCACATTTCCATTACGAAGAAACTCCTTTTCATCCACATTGTAGGCAACTTTAAAATCATTTTGACCAAATCGAATGCGAGCATCCACTTTTAAAAGTGGTCGGATCAGCTTATCGAATTCATCCAGTCGATCTTCATAAATCAAGGTGGTATTCTGAACCTGCATCATCACGTCCATTTCATCTTCGTTAAAGAAGAAGAATTTACCATTTTCCTCCCGGATGACATTTTCATCTTTTAACTTATCGAGAGTCGTCTTAATTTCATTTTGAAGCTGTAACTTATTCTGATCAATGTCTGACATCAGTAGCAGCATCATATTTTCGATGGTCGAGGGAAAAGTTTGGCGTGTTGCTTCTGCAAGATTTGAAATCATAAAAAGCACATTGACGACCCTTTTGGCAAACGCATTGTTTTTGACGTAGGTTAGCTCAGTTGCCTGACTGATGGCTTTACGTCCACGGTGGGTGAGGTTGGTATTGAACTGCTTATTAAAGAAAGCATCGAATGGAATAAAATAGCCTACTTCGCGTTCCTTGTTTTCCTGGGCAGTGAAATGTGTAATCCCCAAAACTGAACGTTCATTGTTTTTTACTTCCTTGATTACAAATTGAAGACTCTGGAACGAATCGAAAACATCAGCAATTAAACGGAATTGATAGGGTACAAAGGGGTATGACAATACAAAATCATCTTCTTTAGTATAGCCTTTGTAGAGATCATGGTTCATTTTAAACTGATGCTCCACAGCATCCTTGTTTTTCCGGTACAGCGTTTGAGTTGCAGCCAATCCAGTGGCATTTTTATCGAGTACACGTTTTTGGGTGATGTAGGCAGGATCGGAGCTTTCGAGCGAAATGCGAAACTCGTTGGGGAATCGCCCCAGTATCTTACCGAACTCGTCCTGGGGATCATTACTTCCTACGCCATGTGTGACATTGTCGAGTGTTTGCTGTGCCGTAACTGCAATCCAAACCTGGTTATTCAGATCTTCACTTACGCGCTCGATGATATTCTGGAAGTTGAGCAGGATATCTTTGTTTTTCCCGATGTACTGTGAGATTTCGTCCACCAGGAATATTAAGCGGTAGCTGGGTTCCTTGTCTTTCAGGAAATCTTTTAATTCTGGAATCAAGGTGGAAGCTATTCCTACCTTGTAGGTATCCGGATTGGTCAGCTTCGTGGTCAACGAATTGGTGTCCAGCGATGGAAGAAGCCGCTTGGCAATATCCAGAATGGATTCCAGGGCAAAGCTGGCAATGTTCTGCTCATTTCCCTTCCAGATATAGTTATATTCCTCATTTAATATTTCCTGAAATTTTCCAAACACGCCTTGCTTGTCGAGTTCCTTTTCAAGCAGGATTGCCAGAGGAATATCATCGGAGTTATATCCCCTGTGCCGGTTAAGCATATTGATGAAAATTCGACTCAAACGCTCCCCGCTGCCATCATCGGTTTCATCCTCCACATTAAACATGATGGTTTCTACCTTCGATTTTTCGATCTGCGAACGAAGGGCCTTTACGGAGGATTCAGTAACATCAGATAAGGTGAGATCACTATCCTTTACAGCCTTGGCGTAATGATTGAATGCACTTTCTTTAGTCGAATCAGACAGGCAGAAATCGATGTATTTGATGAAATGCGATTTTCCGGAGCCATAATACCCGTTGATCCAGATGCCTGTTCGCTTGCTCTTCTTGAACATGACATTTGACAGAAAGGAATAAAGTTTTTCAATCAGTTCGTTAGTGAAAACGTATTCTTCAATTTCAGCTTTAATAGTAGAAGCATCCTTATTACTAACTGTTACCGCTGAATTAATTGTACGGTCGATTGATTTCTCGTAGATCTGGACAAGTTTCATTTGGGGTAGTTTAGTTATTTTGATGTAATTGGTCTTCAGGATTGATTAGTTTAATGGCTCGATATGGATTCTCATCGTTCAACAGGTCGAACATGCTGTAGTAATCTTTTGCCGTTCCGGGATAGAATAGAATGATTTTATACCCAGAGATGTATTTTTCGAAATTACTCAGGAATTTACTTGCCCTGAGGTAGGGATAGATTTCTCCAAACCCATGCACAAAAACGAATGATTTTTTTACATCATCAGTCGGCTCAATGTGTTCTCTTATTTTATTGTTCAGTGTTGATAAGAATTGTCCTCGAATGGCTTCCCGCCGAAGTGAATTAGTGACTTTATCAGAGTCTTTCAGTTCGTTTTGCAGTAAGGTATCAAGAAGCGTTTTTCCCCCAAAATCTCTGGTTTTTAGATAATCAAGAAACTCAGTAAACAGGTTAATAATTAAAACATCAACATAGGTATTTGGACGAATCAGACGGTCTTTCATTTGCTGAATCTGCTCCCTGATATAGTATTCTTTGGTAGGATCGTAGATGTACATGTATGCCGGAAAAAACAAATTTCCCGTCTTGGGATCCTGAAAGTCTTCATCACAAAGAAGATCGTATAATTCGTTTAAAGTCATGCCTTATGGGTGTAAAGGTTAGTAATCCGGTCGCAGTCTGTTGGACTCAAAAAACATGCTTCAAGAAACCAGGGTTGCTGGGTTTTCAGGAATGGGAAAAAGAATTCATCATCCTTCCGGGGTTGTATGAAGTTGTCGTCATTTAGAAATCCGGCTTCTTTTAGCATTCGCTTGTATATTTTAAGTATTAGCTTACGGGTAGATGCCAACCATTTATCAACGACTTCGAACTGATCGCCCAACTGGTCAAGTTTCATTTGGTAATTAAAGGGATCAAATGTTCGGGAACTCCCTTTCCATGCGGGTATGGTAACATCAAAATGAAAATCATACAGAAGTGGTGTAGAATTTAGTGCCAGATAAAATAACATTAATGCCTGGTCGATACTTTTGGCAGATACATATATTTTCCAGAAGTCAGGGAAGGCATATTTTATCCTTGAAGAAATTTGACGGATCACCGTTCTCCGTGCCGACTCAGAATTGATCATCAAAACATTGTTCTGCGAAACCTCCTGTTTCAGAAGTTCAACTGCATTTTCCGATTGAAGTAATGGCAGCAAGGCATTAATCTCCCTGTGAAGCAGTGCTCCTGATCCAGAGGTAAAACTGGCGGAATAGGTTATATTTCGTTGTATCGGTGTTTTCATAGTTCAACTTCAAAAATAAGCCAACTATATCACAATAAAAAATATTAACGGCAAGGATATTAAGAGAAAGAAAACTTATTTAAAATAATTATTAGCAGAGTGGGACACTTTTGGGTTAAAGAGCGTTTAAATTAATGACAAAGGAACATTTGAACCAAAGAACTATTCGCACGTTGGGGTGAAAGAATCTTGCCATCTTGTTAACTAAAAGAAAAGTCTATAAGATTACAGTCATTTTATTTTGTCCATAATCCGTTGAGTTTTTCTATTTACTACCAAACTATTTCGTTGTTATTAATAATTTGTTTTGCTTCCCAGGAATCACTTTCAGTAAATGAATGTTTTTTATTCTCAATTTCTGAAATTGTCATTTCGGTACACATGGCATGTCTCAGTTCAATATTTTCTAATTTAATAAAGTCCGCATTAATTGCAAAATTTACGCCTTGTCCTCCGAATGAAACACTTGGATAGTAAATACTGTTTGCTTCTCCATTTTCTGCAAGAGCTAAGTTGCAATAAGCTGAAGTAATGATGTATGTTAATGCGTCAGACATAGCAGGTTTTCTAAATCTCTCAAAGAGAAAACGATAAAATATTATCATTGCTTCTTTAAATTCTCCCTCATATTGTCCGATAAATTTGTCAAGTGCTTTACCATGATGTTTATCAAATCCTGAAGTCCTTTTTTCTGGGTCTGGAGTTGTAACGATTATTGCGGATAGAGATTTTTTTGTAATCCAAAGTCCCGTAGTAACATATAATATGCCGCCCAATTCATTTGTCTCAGCCCAATTTTCTGCCAATTCGGTAAATGATGTTGGACGTGTTTCTGAACCATAGAATTTGGATTGAAATGGTCTATTACATCTTGCAAAGTCTTTTACTGTTTGATTTGGTGCCGTTGAAATATCATTAATTGTTTTGAAGAAATCGGGTTCATTGTGAGTTCTTGTTCTGCAAATTTTTATTCCTTGGGGAATTTTATAAATTAATACTGGAAGATGATTTATTGACAAATATGCAAGAAGTGCATTTTCATAAGCGTACTCATTAAGAGGATTAATCGCTTCAAGTCGTTGTATTGCCGAAGATATATTAGCTAAAGTCATGATAGCAGGTTCAATGATTTCTGTTATCTTTTAAATCTATCAAATACGAATTTAAATTATTTGAAACTTTGATAGCAACCTTGGGTAAATATGGAATGACATTTTCAAATGAAATTGATTTATTACTAGGAAATTGGTGATAAGAGCTTAAGTATCCCTTAATTAAATCTTTTTGGGTGTTGTCTATTGTCGCAAGCGGGTCGGTAGTCTTATAGTCGTGATAATCGCTTAGGTGAATAAATTTATTTCCAAAGGCATAAACTTCAGGAGCCCAGTGATTATATTGACTTGCAACTGTCACCATATTCCTATCGGTTACAATAGATCGTCCTATTTTCCATTTTTCACCATCAAGTGTAAGATTTATTAACCTCAACCTTTCTTGTCTGTCAATAATAGTAAGTAAGTAGCAGACCCGAATTAATGTATCCAATTCCTGTCTGAGTAACGATACGGCTTGTCCGTAAAGTTCTTGGCTGAATAATAAGTTAATAGCTGCCGTATTGCTTCTTGACCTTTCCTCAGCTAATCTAATAAATTTGTGAATGTTATCTTCCATAGGATTATTTAATATTAAGCAAGCTAGACGTAGACTCAGTTTGTGGTCTTTTCCTGTCAATCCGGCAAAACGCTTGAGCGGAAAGATACGAAAATATAACTATTACTGCCTAATTTGCAAGTAGTTAATGTGATGAGTTAAGCGTTAGATTTATGTTCAGTTTTTGGATCCATTGGATTAAGTTGGTCAATATTTTATATGTATTTTTTTTATTTCGTCAAGTATGTAATCAATATACCTATTCTTTTTTTTCATATTTAAATGAGTAGGGTGATAAGTTCTATATGCAAAAATGCCTGATTCTAGGTTAAAACAAGCAAGCTCATTACTCTCAATCTTTTCGTGGATTTGTTTCTTCTTTATAATGTGTAATACTTTTTTCACTCTATCTTCATAATTTGGTCCGGTTAATAAGATTAATAAGTCTGGTTTTAATATGGCAATTTCTTCATCTATTACTTTTCCAAATTTCGAGTTTTCAAATTTTTGGATACTTTCGTTTGGCATATTTTTGTTTATAAACTTATTCCCAATTTTGTAAATATCATTCCAGATTATATATGTGTCTAATTCTGTCTTCGTAAGCTCCTTGTTAATTTTTTTTATTGTATTCCAAAAAGGTGAATCAATCCCTTTGTGAGTCATTTTATTAGCAAAATAGCACTGATACTGATTCATAAATGTGTCAATTGTTTTGTCAATGATTTCGTGACTTCTATCAATAGGAGTGAATTCCTCTACTGTTGCTCGTTCCCAATAATTTGTTTCTTGTCCAAATATCATTATTTTAATATTTGAACGAAGATATTTATTCTCATCAATTCCAATTAAGAGAGGGTATGCTGGTCTCTCTTTTTCATTAGAACTTCGTCTTTTCTCTCTTAATTCTTGAAGAAAACAGGGGTCCCCTTCTGAAAACAGATTTTTGTACAATGTTCTAAGCTTATTGTTTATCATTTTTGTCTGATCTTTAACGTATCTGGCATTTCTTATTTTGTCTGTCAAGTATGTTTTCTATTGTCATTACAATTGCATCTATCGAATTTGCTTTATTTGAGTTTAAGGAAGATAATTTTAATGAAGCTGCTTCTTTTGCGACTTTATACTTAATTTCACTTTCAAGGTGGTCACTCCACATTTTCCCATTTAGTCGAAACAATTCTTTTACTCTATCTGACCATTGTTTCTTATTCGTCTTAAATGCAGGTATACCCAAGTCAACGGCATAGTCATTAATAATTAGTTGCCGATATGAATTTAAATCAATTAAGTCTTCAAGTTCACTGTTTTGCATTCCACGACATGTGGATAATACATACTCATTCGTTTTTAAAATCCCTTTGGTTTCGGCATCCTTAATGCCTTTTCTACCTGCTTCGTCATCATCTAAATAGGCAACCACATTACATAAATTGTTTTTATACAAAGAAGTCTTGTAACCCACATTTGTAGCACCACCTAAATGGTCAATAATCAAGGTCGCATTTGCAAATGCAGATTTAATTTTAGTAGATTTCTCCTCTAACCAAGGTTTCAATAATACTATATCTTCTTCTCCTTCAACTAATAAAACTAAATATGCACTAGACAGATTATCAGACATTGTTATCCCAAGTGACTGGCGAATTTCATTTACACTATTTGCAGGACTTGCTTTCCCATTTTGAACAATAATATTATGCTTTACTTGAAGTCGTTCAATAATAATCGGAGAATGAGTTGTTACAATTACTTGATTAGTTTTAGCAATTTCATAAAGCACTTTTTTGAGATTATGTATTGCTTTTGGATGTAGGTGACTTTCAGGTTCTTCAAGAAGTATAACTAATCCTCTGCCTAAAGAACCTTGCTTACTGAAATGTTGTAATAATGAAATTGCCATCAGACTTATTACCCCGTCACCTTTAAATTGCAAGTCTGTTTCAATGCCATCGTCAACATAAACACGACACGAAGCACTGATTAATCTTCCTACATTCTCTCGATTTTTTATTGAGATATTTTTTACATCGGGGATAAAGCTTGAAATAGAGTCCTTTAAGCTTTTGGCTATTTTTTTTATTATCGGTTGCTGAAGTTTTGTAATAACTTTTACAACATCTTTAAACTCTTGATTTTCTTCAAGAGTTGATAACTCTCTTTCTAAAAGATTCTCGACAATATTAATTGCTAATTCAGATGTTCTAATTGCTGGAATGTATTGTAATAGGATTTTTTCATTAACAAATTTAGAAATTTCAACCCGTTTTTTATTTAAAGACTCCTTCCCCAAACCTTTCATCAGAAAGTCATATTTTACGTCATCCTTTCCAATTGTAATTTTTGCTTTTAATGCACTATTTAAATTAACTTTTGTTCTTGTTTTGAATTCTTCAAGTTCTTCATCATTCAATTCGAATTCACAAATGAATTCAGACCTTCCATCTAAATCTGTTGATTGTAAATTGATTGGAAAATCTCGTTCCCAATCATAATCAAATCTTTCTAGTACTCTATTGGTATAAATGTTACTACCTACCCGTCTGAATCTTTGTTGTCTAGTACCTGTCAATAAGGTCAAAGCCAGACCTAAACCTTTCAGAATATTACTTTTCCCTTCATTATTGGGTCCGACAATAACTGTATAGTCAGTAAGAGGTAGTTTGTATGCTGTAGAAATTGACCTATAATTTTTTGCACTAAATCCAATTAATTTCATTTTCTTAACTATTTGAGGTGGCCTATTATTCTTGGGACTAAAGTTTCGTCAACTATATGCAGGGCGAGATTTTCCCGACAAACTTCTTGCGAAGGGTTGTTTTTCAAAATACTATTTTCCTGCCAACGAAGAATCAAAATTGATTAATAACTTGCTGTTTAAATTAATTCGGAGTCGTCAGTTCAATTTTTTGATATAGCTTTCAATTTCAATGCTTGTTAATGCTAGAAAATATGATGCACGCGAAGGATGTCTTGGGTGTCCACTTTTAGTAAAATCTCCCAACTTAATCCATTTAGCATTAGATTCTTTTGTTATCTTAAAAATTGCTATTAGGCATTCTTTCAAGTAGTTGCGATCAACAATCTTTTCGCTCCATGAAGCAAGAATCGTAGGATTAATTTGTTGTTGAAGAATGCTTGAAATAATTTGCAGGTTCTGATTGTGTATTTCAACGTTAATATTCGCATGTAATAAATTTGTATCAGTTGCTCTTTGTGGATATAGATTCAGCATAATAAAGCTGTCAAAACCATTACCATCAGCGAATCCCTTAACTTTTGTAATTGTATGATCAGATACTTTATCGTCTGCTGTACTTGGGTTTATTCCGATAACGATTAAAGGTTTAATGCCTTCAGTTCCCAAAGCAAATCGGCTGGTATTGTCGACGCTGTTAAAGTAAATAGTAGGATGGAATTTCATAGTGAAAAGTATTATAATTTTTGCCAATCATGTTGGTGTCCGCGTGGACAACCTGGGGCCCTTGGAGTTGAATTCGCCTGGATTGTCGCTCCACATTTCTTACATAAATAGTTCTTGTCTCCAACCGCTGCAAGTTTATTCCAATCATGCTGATGTCCTTTTGGACATCCAGGTGATCTAGGAGTACTGTCATTTTTAATTAATGTCTCACATTTTTCACATTGATACCAAGAAATTGCCATATTAAAAAATTTACTCTATAATCGCTTACTCTTATTGGTTTTCAGCTTCTCCAATATTTGTTAAAGTTAATTGTCCGTATATAAGGTGATACTCAATATACTTCAGTGGACATTAAAATTAATCCCTTCAAGTATATAATCCCAAATATATAACAGTTTTGGCAAATATTATTGATAATCTGTGATTATATTAAAAAGATTTTGTTTCTGGGGGAAAATGCAGTTTGCACTGTGAATTTATTTTTGCGTTCAACGGATGTGCACAAAGGGGAAAGTGTTACATAGCTTTAGCATTTCCAAACTATCCTATCGGCAAAGACTGGTTGTTAATTGCTTTTATACATACCTATAACCGTTATTGGTTAACGATATATTTGGTTACTTTTTCGGATTTGAATTTATCGGTCAATTCGTCCCCTTATTCAACCTTTCTCCGGTTCTCAAACCAAGGTGTATCAGAGATTGTTTTCTGCTTGTGTGAACGGTATGATCTGAAGCTTGGCATAGTATATTCTTCTTTTGGAGGAGCCATCGGTTTTACTGGGTGTACCGACTCTGGCTTTAACCTTTGGCCGATTGGCTGCAACATGCTGTTTGTAAGATTGCCCGAGAATATACTCCCTGATACGGGATAGCCGTTCATTTGTTCGTCGGGGTAAGTATGAATCAAAGGGAGGTATTGTCTCCTCTCCTGCTTTAAGTCAAGCCATTTGGAGATGTTCTTAGGAAGCAAGATCACGGGCATATCTTCTACACCAATTCTTCGGAGCATTGGATTGGCTGCCGCTGTTATTGTCAGGAATCCGGTCTCGTAATGGTTGGTCTCTTTGTTAAACCAGTTGGCGTATATTCCTGCCAGAGCAAATGGCCTTTCTTTGCCCTGCATGTGGATCAGGTAGTTTGTATTGTCCGGTGAAATGACCAGGAACCCATCTACCAAGACGGCACATCGGCAAGAGTGGAATGAAGCGGAATAATTTAATCCTAAACAAATCCTCATTAAACAATCGTATTCGTCTTCCTCATCTTCACGTTCGGACTCATCAGTTCTAAGGTTAAGTAAATCCATACGCTTTTCGGAAACCTCGCTTGTAAAACCAAACTTCATACTCTGAAGCGTATACGGGGTTTTAGAGGTAATAACCCAGGCATAGTCTCCACCGGATAAGATAGAAGGGCTTGGGATTGGAAAACAAAACTCCTGTGCCTTTAGGTTATATTTGGTTAATGCCTCTTGCTGCGAACTAACTAAGACAAAATTTTCGATCATGTTTATATTGTAATCAAATTAAATGACTACAATATAATCCAGAAACATGAATCTTGTACAAAGGATGGCTAAATATTTTCTATTTGGGTCATGTGTTTGATATACAGATCATTTTTGTTGTAGTCGTCCAGTGGCTCAACTTTTACAATACTGTCTTCAGGCGGAAAACACCAGACTTCAAAGAAAGCCTCCCCTAGGAGGTAGAGATGGATAACGTGAATACAATTCAATCGAAAACCGATATATTTCCTTTGTTCACATTGGTAGGTATATCGTTTTATATTTTGAATCTATCATAGTTGTGCTAATTCATGAGGGATTGTGATATGATAGGACGAATCATATACTCCGTTCTTAACAATACTTCGGTCGCCCTGTCCAAGATTAACTAAGGCTAATTCAAGAAATTGAAACCATTGGTGATTGGCTTTTTTTGCCAGGTATAAAAACAGACGTTTGACTTTTATTGAATTGCATTCTTCCAATAATTTCTGAACCAATCCTGGCCGCAAATTAACCAGTGCGGACATGATTTGATTAGCTTCCAGAATATCCATTTTATCCGGTGCTAGATAAAGACATTCAAACATGGCTCTTTCAGCCGATGATATAATTAGTATTAATCGTGATTCCTCTTGCTGAACCAGTCCCAATTCATCCGGAAGAAACGAAGTCCTGACATGATCGATGGAAACGTTCCATGTATATTTTATAAACCACGCAGGCAAGATAATTTTAGGCGGTGAAAAAAGAGATATGGTTTCTGTTCCTGCCCTGAGATAGTGAGAAAAGCCCAACATGGACAAAACTGTAAGACCACCAATATGAACCGGAAACTGAACCTGTTTTTGCAGAGAATATAGGCCTCCTTGCCAATTAATCGTTTCATTTGGACGCTTAAACGCACCAGTGCCAACTGACTCCAACCAGCCACTCTTCCGATACCGTTGTTGCAAATCATGCGAAAACCCATTCGCATCGAGCCAGGATGCGAGAATCACACTGCCCGGAACATGCAGATCAAGCAGTTTCTTTATTTTTGTTTCATTATTAGTACTCACAGTACAAATATCACATTATTTATAAAGAAATACAGGATTGATTATAAAATTTTTCTTTTAATGGAACAGTGAATTTTATTTTTACTATTCATGATTTTCAATCAAGCCTCAGTTTTGAAACACAACTTCAACCATGGCCGATGAAACAGGAAAATGTAGATAAACTGCTGAAACATCTTTATCATTTGTTTCATCCAAGGCCATTTTGTACCAGGCCAACTGCCCGGGGTATTTCTTTTCAAGTATATGTTTATGCAAGGTGTCTCCTCCGCCGGGAAAACTTTTGTGATCAATGAGAATCAATGAATCATGTAACTCCAGGATCAGGTCGGCAGAGCCTTGTATCAACTGACCTTCAAGGTAAAGTGAAATAGGCCATTCAAAATGCCAAATTGCACCGGGATATAATCTATCTGCCCATTCTTTCAATCTTTTATAAGATTCTTCAAGATACACTTTATTGACCAAATGAGCCAGCCTATAACTAATAATAAGCTCTTCAGCATTTCTTCGTGCTGCAAAAAACTGGTGAAACAGATTTCCAAGATTTGCTTCTTCATCTTTTTGTAGGTTGGATTGCAAGGCCATATAATTGCCCAACCGGACAGGATCTTTTAGCACTGCTTTTACTTCCATCAAATCTCTTGATGGAGCCAGAAAATATTTTTCATCAGTTAATAGCGGAACATGATTTTTCCTTTTTACAATTTTTATGGTTCTATCATTTTTAATGACATCCCCTTTATCGTCATCAATAAATTCCAATGGCTGAATATTCAAACCGATTTTCCAATCTATGCCGTAGACTTCTTCAAACCATTTGAAATTATTCTCTGATGAAACAAGAAAGAGATAATCCCGTGCACGGGTAAAGCCAACATAAAGCAGCCGTTTTTCTTCTTCCCAGCTCTTTTTCAAGATATTTTCCTTCTCTTCAGCAAAAAATGAATTCAGCGGTGCAGTTGTAACTCTGGGATTATAGGGCCATGGCCAGAAACGGATCCAACGTCCTTCAAGAGAAGAATCTTTCATCGGATTTTCCATTGCCATAGGCTGAAAAGGGTTTCCTTTCGCCTGGTTGTTCATACTTGTCAGAAATACCATTGGCCACTCAAGTCCTTTAGCTGTGTGGTAGGTCATAACATTAACTCCTTCTCCCATTAATTCATCTCTGGATTTCACAGAAGTAACATCTTCCACAAACTGAATGTATCCGTAAATACCTTCAATCCTTTTTTGCTGATTGCATAATGCCGAGTAGTCTGTTGCCAGTCCAATCAATCGGTTCATTGTTTCCCTGGTTGATTCGGGCTGACCCCATTTGCTTGTCATGGACTGAAAACCGGTACGGTAAAATACCATCTCAAGGATTTGTGAAATGGTAAACCGGCTTGTGAGATCGCGCAAACTATTCAGTTGCCTTATGAAATCCGCATCTTCACCATACTTTTTACGAACTTCTTCATCCTTATTTTCGATGAGAAACCTGGCTCTGTCTTCGATTAATCTTTCCGGAGAGGACTGTTCATCTGAAAAATAAAGAATCTGAGCAATTGCATATTCATCACTCTGATTGACAAGGTAGCGCAGGATGGTAAAAATAAAATATACTTCAGCTTGTTCAATAAAAGAAGTTCCCTTCTGGGCAACCGAAATCCCTTGTCGGATAAGTGCTTTACGCATTTCTCCCAGCTTTTGAGATTGGCCATCTCCCCGAATTAAAATACAGATGTCGGAAGGATTAACAGGTCTGTAATCCTTTTTTTCCTTATCAAAAATGATCCATTCTTCGGTAAGAATACGATTGATTTTAATAGAGAGGTTATCTTCAAAGTTATTTTTATCAAGATTTAACTCATATAGCGGATGCCTCATTTCCTTATTTTCCTGTGCCTTTTTGTTGGGATCCAGTCTGATGTATTTTTCATCGATCGGATGAAATGCTTTTGTAAAAATTTTATTGGCTGCCTCCACGAGTTCTTTTCTCGAACGGTATGAAGTTGTTAGAGGAATTTTGTTTTCTTCTGGAAGAGTATCCAATTCTGCCTGAACCAGTGCCGAATCTGCTCCCCTGAAGCCATAAATAGATTGTTTCATATCGCCAACCCAGATACTCTCACCAATAAGATATGACCATCGTTTAAATATCTCAAGTTGCAATGGGCTGGTATCCTGAAACTCGTCAACCAGGATAAGTTTGAACTGTTGTGAAAACTCTTTGGCGAAATCAGGATTTTTAAGCAGAACGAGCATCATCACTTCCATATCGGCATAATCAATTACACCCAATTCTACTTTTCTTTTCTGATATTCGGTCAGAATGTCAGCACTGGTTTGATAAATCGCTTCTGCATACTCTTTGATATCTTTCCTGAAATCAGACCAACAATGATGTCTGCTTACATACTGTTGTAATTCGGAAACCTGCGTCTGGTATTCCTTGTTTAGCTGTGCTAAAAGTTTAAGGTAGAGCCCCCATGGAATAGTTTGTTGTTCATTATTTTTCAAATGTTTCAGAATTTCTCTTACCGCTTCAAAAAACTCTTTGTTTTTCGATTTTAAAATATTCTGAATCGGATTGAAAAATCTAAACTGAGTTTCAAGCAACTCTACTAAAAAGTCTTTATTGAATTCCACGATCTCATTTCCAATAAGTTCAGTATAACTCTCTAAACTTTTTTCAGCAGACAGGTTTAAATCCTCGGCTTTTATTCCGTTTGTTCTTGCCAGCTCAATGACCTTTTTTACCAGTTTCGGATAAGTGTTCTCTTTAGTCATAGAATCCACCTGCGAAAGGCGTAATTCCATCTTGTGCAATAACTCCAGTTCGCGTCCATCCATCAACTCGCTTACCATGGTAAGGTCATCGCCTTCAGGCAGAATGTTAAGTTCAGGCGAAAGATTAATCAGGTAACCGTATTTCTGTAAAAACCTTAGGCAAATACTATGAACAGTGCCAATATAGGCTTCGCTTAATTCGGAATCACGCTTAAAGTCGCCATCTTCCATCAGTCGGGTGGTAATTCTTTCCTGAAGTTCTGAAGCAGCTTTATTGGTAAATGTGGTCACAATCAATTGATCTGGTTGCCATTCCGGATTGTTCGCAAAATGATTAATAATCTCTTCACAAATCTGATATGTTTTCCCGGAGCCTGCCCCGGCTGTGATCATTCGTATTGCCATAGTTATAGTGTATTTAAAAACAGGAAACTATCAAACTTATTAACCGCATCTTTCATAATAATGCCACCTAATTCAGGAGGCAAATTTTCAATTGCTTCCGAACTGTTTCGAAACTCAATTTCTCCATTTTGAATTTGTTCGATTCGGAGTTTCATCGCTCCATGCAAATTAGTAAGCATATTTTCATAGGATATTTCCTCACCAGCTTTGGGTTTTACTACCTTAAAATGAGCAATTCCAGGATCAGTACGACCTATAAACTCACCTTTTTGTGTGGTAAAAAATGCAGTAGCAGCAGGGATTTTACCTTCATGTCCGAAGTAAGAATACAACAGAAGCTGCCAATCGGCATTTTGTTCTATTTCTGATTCTTTGTAATTAGAGCTTCCTGATTTTACATCAACGATGAATCGTACATCGTTTTTTTTAAGCACCAAGTCAGTTCTGCCGCTGAGTATGGCAGTCTCATTCAATTTCTTTTCAAATTGTTCTTCTATGGATTCAACCTGCCAGCCTCCTTGGGATATTCCATCAAACAAATAAAAAAGGGTGGTATTTAACTTTGAGATTAATGCTTCTCTATCGACAGCATACCTGCTTTTAAAAAGTATTGCGGCTTCCTGTTTAATAAATGTCTGGATTTGGCTGTCACACCAGTACTTCCAACGATTCTTATCAATATTAAATTTCAGCAGATCGATATTCTTAAGGGCAATTTCAACAAATTTATGTATGATTTTACCTTTTAGAATAGAATCCAGTTTTAGTGAACTGTTAAGCCTATTCCGTAAACCAAGGATATCTTCAAACAAATAAATATGAGGGTAATACAACAAGTTGCTGATACTGCTATATGATTCTTTTTCTCGCGGCAATAAGACTTTTAGGCCATTAACATCAACGACACCTGTTGCTTTCTTTAATGGAGTTGGAATAATAATTTGATAGGCATCCTGACAAATTTGGTCGGTAAGGAGATTTTGAACTCCGAATTCTTCGGGAAGACTTTTAAGGTAAAGCCAAAAACTATGTGGAAAATTATACTTTGTTCCATGGAAATCTGAATACGAAAGGATCAATTGTTTTTTGATGCTTAATACTTTACGAACCAAAGCGAATCTCATTAATCGGGCATCTTCTTTCCGACCAAAATACGTTTGACCCATTTCAGTTAATTGGTTGATTTCACCCCGCCACAAAAAATCAGAAGCTGTTGATTCTTCCCATACTCCGGAAAAATTCCACCAGATTAGTCGGTCTGTATTTTTTGAAACGGTAATTTTCTGTTGAATGCCAGATGAATATCTCGAATAGTTTTGAGAACGTTGTTTTTTGTTTTTCAGAACCAGATCGAGCAGCTTATCAAGATCCGTTCGTGTGAGTTTGTCTTGTTTGACTATGATCTGTGCAAGATCACAGATTTCCAGGCACTGGTTTGCCAGTTCAGTAAAAAGATTTTGACTGCATTCATCCGTAATTTTCTGTACACGTCTTAATGCCCACAAACGTATCCAAGCCAGTTTTGTGACGAAATCTGATAGATCAGCTCCGAAAACAGGATTATAAACTGTTTGTTCAAACCACCACCTGTATTGATTTTGCTCCTTTTGGAACTGCTCCTCCTGTTCTTCGTTTTCCCTGCAGAAGTTTTCCCAATATAGGTCAAGCGTTTCCTTCCACTTACTGCTGTTAACTCCAGGAGCTTCAATTAATGCTTCTGTCAGTTTCCTGGCAAGTCTTTGAGGGAATGGCTTAGTCGGTAGATTAAGAAATTCGTAGACAGCTTCTATATCAAGTGGCTTCCATATCAAATTACAGAATGACCGAAGAACCTGAGTGAGTTGAAGCGATGCAATCTCGCTTTTAATTGCTGAATGAGTTCCATTATTTGCATAGATTGCTTCAGCAAGCTGAATGTCGGTTGAGTTTCGAAGCAGATACCAGTTTTCCTTTTGATGAATTTCGAGAAAAGCTGCCAATTCTTGGCTGGCATCTGTGGTGTATCGGGTATTAAAAAGGACCAGACTTGAATCTTCTTTATTGAAAGGATAACTATTTGGGATTTCATCGTTTACCAAATTGATCAGTTGGTTCTGAAACAAGTATAGGTTTGAACCTTCGGTTGCAATTGGAAGAATCTCCAGTGGCCTGATAATTTCCACACCACAATCAGTCAATAATTCAAGTAATCGCCTCACATAACAAGGATATAATTCCGGAATCTCATTCAGCTTGATTGATAATGCAATGGAAGGCTTTGAAATAAGAACATCGTACACCTCCCAGTAGATATCAGGAAATCCTCTGATTTCACTTGGATTATTGTTGGCTTCAACCAGTGCAAAATCCCTGAAGCGATCTCCAAATTTCTCCAGTTCTTTAAAATCCTGAACATACCAATGGAGTTCATCGCGCTGTTTGAGAAGAAAACCCGCTGTGACAATTGGATCCTGCACAAAAAGTGTTTTGAAAAATGAATTTTCTGCCGATTTTTCAAGGCTACTCATGAATGCCAGAATTCGCTTATTCTCTTTAACAGGCTGAGCATTAATTCCGGAATGGAACGCAATAAACTGGATAAGATCGCACCATCTTGCCATACTTCGACCATTCACGGATTGTTTATCTTCCTCAAATGGCAGGTCGGGTTGACCATTAAACCAGCTAAATGTAATTTCTCGTTTCATTTAAAAGTGGAACAATTATTTCTGAAATATCAACTTATTCATTAATAGCAATTCGGCCCCGATCATTTTTTGCGTAACCTCTTTTAATTGCCATATCAATTCCTCGAAGCATGGATGCTTCAACGTTTGCTCCTAATCTTCCAAATCCAAATAGACGAGCAGTTTCTTTTATGAGATCTTCTTTTGAGAGACTGATTTGTTGTTCCAGGATTTCTTTAACACCTACACTTAATTCCTCTGCTGCAATATCATCTGCATTGTTGTTAGATACCCTATAATTCAGATATTCTGATGGTATTTGTTCTGACTTCCATAAAAAAAGATTTTTCCCTGATATTGTACTTTTCAATGACAGTTCCAAAAATACTTGCCCAAAATAATTATCTATTCTGCTCCCGATACGGGAAATACCCCAGGCAGATAAAACTTTGCGACATAATTGAACTCTACTAACAGGAGCTTCAAAATTGACAACTTGCATGATCTGCTGCATTACTTTATTTTTTCTTTGAGGATATAAAAACTCTTCAGATGGCAATCCAGTAAACGCTATATCGCAGTATTGATATTTGATGCAATACTTTGATTTAATTGGATTAACTTCAATTTCACAAATAGAGGAGGCTAATAGTTTTTCAGATTCTTGTTTTCTCTCAGGTTCTGGTTCAGTATTATTGGCACTGTCATTAAGACCTTTATTCTTGCTATTTGCAATTGCAACAATAATCTCTTTCAATACTTTTTCCTGATTTTCCCACCAATCCATCGACCATACCCGATGAATATTCCAACCTAATATTTTCAATACTTCTTGTTGGATGATTTCGCGATCCCTGACTGTTTTTGCAGCTTTATAGTTTGCGCCATCGCAGAGTATTCCCAAAATGTACTCACTCGGTTTTTCAGGATTAACAACTACAATATCAACCCGATATCCGGAACACCCAATGTTTGTATTCACTTGGAATCCTCGCTCACGTATTTTACCTGCAATGATATCAACTAAAGACTTTTGTGTAATTTTTTGAGAATTTGCATGATAGGCAATTACATTTTTACCCTTCTCTGCATATTCCAGAAATGCCTTTAATCCGGCAACACCTTCAGCTGAGGTCCTGGCCAGATCAATCTGTTCCGCTCTCAATGTAGAGAATACTTTCATTTCATATCTTGCACGAGAAACAGCAACATTTAATCTTCTCCAACCACCTTCGCGATTTAATGGTCCAAAATTCAGGCTGACTTTGCCTTCTTTATCCGGACCATAACCAACAGAGAACAGAATCACATCACGCTCATCGCCCTGGACATTTTCAAGATTCTTGATAAATAGTGGTTCAGCAGATTCCAAAGCAATAGTCTCTATTTCCGGATTTTTTGCAAATGCCTCGTTCAGCATATCCTCGATTAAAGTTTGCTGTGCTGAGCTGAAAGTTACAACTCCAATGCTACGATTTGCTTTCTTCTTATCTGATAGTCGGGACAAAATTTCATTTACAACTGCCTCTGCTTCGAATTTGTTTTGACGACTTTTCCCCTTATCGTAATATCCTGTTATTTGAGTATAGGTAACTTTACTTTGAATATCATCGGGGGATGGGAAAGTAAGAAGTTGGTTCTCGTAGTATTGTGAATTACTGAACGCAATCAAACTTTCGTGTTTACTTCGGTAATGCCAAAGCAGATGCTTCGATGGCATTGACAAAGCCAAACAATCATCAAGAATACTCTCCAAATCTTCTTTGTCGAGGTTGTCTTCATCAATATTGGTAGATGTAAAGAAATTTGTCGGTGGCATCTGTTTCGGGTCCCCGACAACAATCATACTATGACCTCTTGCAATCGCACCGACTGCCTCACAAGTTGGCATCTGCGAGGCTTCGTCAAAAATCACCAAGTCGAATTTGAAGTTATCTAAATCAATATATTGAGCAACCGACATCGGACTCATCAACATACAAGGTGTCAAACGAGTCAAAAGCGTAGGAATGGTATCGAATAACTTGCGGATTGATGTACCACGACCATTGTTTCGGATATTGCGTTGTAAAATCCCCACTTCGGAACTTTGAGCAGCCTCCTGGACAAATGACGGTATATTAGATGCTAATTTCGCAAACAACTCTTCTCTCGTTAGCTTCTCGAAATTTTGCGTCAGCTTTCTGAATTTACGAATCTTATCTTCAAATAATTTTCCATTGAAACTGGCAAGTGTTGGATCGGAGTCAATTACCCGATTTATCATGCTTTTGTAAAGAGCCTTGTCAAATGCACCAATAATTTGGGTACTATCTAAGGAATTACAACATAGATGCTCCATAAATGAGTATTGTCCGGCATCTGCGGCACTCTTTCTTGCTGTGTTCCAACTAGACCAATCTTTTAAAAGATCAATGTTTTCGAGCCAATCAGTTGCTTTTCGTATATTATAGTCTATCCATTTTTCAGTGGAGTCATTTCTGTCCTTGATTTCTAACTTGATTGATAATTCAGAATAAAGACTGTACATTGAATTAAACGCAATAATATAATTAGACAAAGGTTCCTGATAGATTGAGCAGAATGTGTCAATGCCTTGCGATGTATGATCTGCGATTGAGTTTCTAAGTTTATTTGCCATCAAAATGTCACAGGTTAAGCTCAATATTTTTTTGTTGAGCCATAGCGACGATTCACAACACTCTCCCAAAAGACTCCAATCGCATTCGCCTTCAGCCCACAGTAGTCCTAATAATCCAGAGTAAAGCGAGTTCTTGCGCTCTATTATCTGCTGTTTATTCTGATAGGCAATGACATTGGCTAATATTTCTTTAACTTCCTTTTTATTCGGAGCAGTCGCAGTTGAATGAATTTTTAATGACTTTAAAATCTTATTTTGTCCAAAATATTTGGTTAAGAACCATTTACCTTCGGCTAGATTCCAGTCAACAAGTAACCTGTTTGCATCAATAACTAAAATATTCTTGTTGAAATCAGATAATAAAGTGGATCTAAAACTATTTCTCGCAATTCCATGTAAAATAATTTGGGAAACCTGAGAAACAGTTTCAATAAAATTGTCGGCTAGCAATAGTGAACTTGAAAGAGTCGGCTTTTTAAGCAAAAAGTCTGAAATTTCTTTTAGTGATTCAAGATGCGTTTTCGAAATGCAATCTATCTCTTTACTGAATACTTGCAGACAAGCTGTTACTGTATTTTTGCATCTTTCGAGGGATGATAAAAATTTAACAAGTAGCTCTTTAACTTCTGTTTTAACTGATTGCGTGTATTGAGAAAGCTCAATGCCCATAAGCTGATGGTTAGAGATGCTTTTACAGAGTATTGCAGATGCTTGAACTTCTTCAATAATATCTCTCCAAATAACAATATTCTCCAGGGAAAGATTATTTGCACTATCAGGCGAAAATTCATAGTCACAATTGATATGAGCCTCTAAATTATAGCCTAATAAAGCATCATTTAAGGAGGAACCCCATGATTGTTTGTGATGCAATACTTCAACGTATTTACTTAGTTCGCTTCTCAATATATGTAAACGCTCCGATTCTGAACTATATTCTTCAGGTGAATTTCTGCGTAGAACTTCAGTCCTGGCCTTCAACTGTGCTAATACTGAAGATTTTTTAGATTTATTTGAATGAAGTTCCAAACAAAATGGATCTACTCCAATTGCCCTTAGTCGATTCTGAACAACAGATAGTGCAGCCATTTTCTCAGCTACAAATAAAACTTTCTTTCCCTTATAGATAGAATCAACAATAATGTTCGTAATTGTTTGAGACTTGCCTGTTCCCGGAGGGCCATGAAGTATAAAACTCTTGCCTTTGGATGCAGCACATATCGCTTCGAGTTGAAATGAGTCTGCACTGATAGGCAGTATAATATCTGATGGTTTTAAATCGGCATCAAGATTTATTTCCAACTCTTCATTTACCTCCCATTCCAACATTCCGGATACCAGGCTTTTTACAATCTTGTTTTTATAGAGTTTATCAGCATTACTATGGATATCATTCCACATAATGAATTTACTGAAAGAAAAAATGCCAAGAATTGCTTGCTCTTCAACATTCCATTTAGTTTGATTCATTATGCCCTTCCGAATAGTATTAAATACCAGCTTTACATCCACACCGCTTTCATCTTTTGGCAGATTTTCAAGACCTCCTATACCTATTCCATAATCCTGCCGTAACATTTCCAAAAGAGTGATGTTCATCATTACCTCCTCCTCACGTGAACGAATCACATATCCTTTTTGTGCCGACTTTCGGATAATTTCGACGGGTAATAAAAGTATTGG
>TBL_comb47_HYPODRAFT_10001391_pt1 | contig 31522 bp, 29 predicted proteins | sample TroBogypolimnion_40_FD_10682 | JGI IMG/M metagenome (IMG submission 10682) | reverse complement strand
AGCAAAACTGACCTGGGTCGGCGGCGTTGGATTCATGTCGGTTCGGTGTTGTGGTGGCTACCTACCTACAACGTTTGGGCCCCCGTGCAGGTTGGCAAAATCATCGAATAAATCTGCGTTTCCCTAGTTCTTTCCAAATTTGAATGGGTGCAGATGGATCATTGCTGGCTTCATCCTGGTAATAGACCAGATACGCCAGTTGACTGGAACCAATTCGATTCTTGGATTGAAACCCTTTGCGAGTGTCACGCTCGCAGCGAACTCAGTGACCTGTTTAGGGGCCTTGATTTTTCGCAAAGCACCCTGGGTCTCGGGACCTACCATTGGCTGGCGATATTCGGACTGGCGCTCCTTGGCGTGCACGTCGGTGGTGGTGTCGCTTGCCATTGCATCGGAAGCATGGCTGTGAATCCGAACGCCTTCTACCCGATTGAAAGGAATCCCATGAATGCCTCGAATTTAGTGACCCTCGCGTTGATCAGCGCGGGGCTGCTCACCGTTTCACCTGTCGTCGGCGCGCAGACTCTGGACAAGATCGCAAGCAGCAACAAGATCACCGTGTCGTACCGGGAAGCGGCCGTTCCTTTCAGCTATTTGATCGGCCCCGCCAAGCCGACCGGCTTTGCGGTCGAGTTGACCGAAGCGATCATTGACGATGTGCGTCAGCAGTTGAAAAGGCCGAACCTTGAAGTGGCTTACATACCGGTCAGCGCGCAGAACCGCATTCCCTTGCTGGTCAACGGTACCTATGACCTGGAGTGCGGGTCCACCACCAACACTTCCGCGCGCGGCAAGGACGTGGCGTTTGCCATCAGTCACTTCTACACCGGCACCCGTTTGCTCTCAAAGAAGGCCTCCGGCATCAAGAGCTATTCCGACCTTGCCAACAAGACTGTTGCCAGTACCGCTGGAAGCACAAACGAGAAGGTCATTCGGAAATACGCGGCGGACAACAAGATTGATATGCAGGTGATCCTTGGCAAAGACTATGACGACGCCCTGCAAATGGTAGAAAGCGACCGCGCCGTGGCATTTGCCATGGACGATATTCTGCTGTTTGGCTTGCGCGCCAACTCCAAGGACCCGGACTCTCTGGAAGTTGTCGGCGCGACGCTGCAAGTCGAACCCTACGGCTGCATGCTGCGCAAAGATGACGCCGATTTCAAGAAACTGGTGGACGGCACCATTGCGCGCCTGATGCGTTCGGGCGAATTCAGCAAACTGTACGTCAAATGGTTTGAATCATCGATACCGCCGAAGGGCATGAACCTGAATATGCCCATGAGCGAACAACTCAAGCGAAACCTGACGGAACTCAGCGACAAGCCTGCGATGTAAGTACTGCCCGGATTCCTGCACAGGGAGTCCGGAGATTTTCACGTTCCCCGTTAAAGGGCATCGTCACCTGACTGGCCAAGCGGAGCCATTGACGCCGAGGTCTTCGGTGTCAATGGAATCGCTGATCGAATGAGTTGCCGGCTCACCCCTCAACCAGTTCCCCCAGCAGCCGCTGCGCCAGCACCGATGCCACTTGTCGACGATAGTTGGATGCGGTGACCGTGCTGCGCATGGGACTGACCTGCTTTTGCACCAGTTTGCCCAGCGCGCCCAGCGTTTCGTCGTCGACGGGCTTGCCACAAAGCGCGTCCGTGCCGCTGAGCAGGACCGGCTGCGAGTTGGTGCCGGTCAGGGCCACGCGCAGATCGGTCAGCACTCCACCGGCCAGCAGCGCGCGCATCGCGACGCCGGCCAGCGGGAAGTCGACGGCGCCGCGCACGCGCGCCTTGCGGTAGCCGCAGCGCATGGCAGGTGCTTGCGGCGGTATGCGCACGCCCATGACGAGTTCACCCGGATGCAGCTTGATCGCCCTGGCGCCGTCGTCCTGGTAGAAATCGGCCAGCGCCAGCGTGCGCAGGCCGGCCGCGCTGAAGATCTCCAGCGTGGCGTCGAGCGCAATCAGCGCCGGGGCCAGGTCGCCGCTCCAAGCCGCGTGGCAGCGCGCGCCCTGCGGTGCCACATGGCAGGTATCGCCGCGGTGCTTGAGGCAGTAGTTGTTCGACTCGCGCCACCATTCGCTCTGGTTGTAGAAGACGCAGCGCGTGTCCAGGCACAGGTTGCCGCCGAGCGTGGCCACGCTGCGGTGGCCGGGCGCGGCAATGGACGCCGCCGCCTGCGCGAGCAGCGGCAGCTCGGCCTTGATATCGGGATGGTCGGCCAGATGCTGCAGCGTCACGCCGGCACCAATCTGCCAGGCGATGCCGTCTCGGCTCAGGTGTTGCAGTTCTTCGATACCAGCCACGTCCACCAGCATGTCTGGGCTGCCGATGCCCCGGCGCAGATTGGGCATCAGGTCGGTGCCACCGGCGATCACGCGCGCCCGCGGGTGCGCTGCCAGCAATTCAACCGCCTGCAGCGCCGAGGTCGGTGAGCGCAGCAAGAAAGGTGTCATGGAGTCCATGCTAGGCCCTCTCTTTCTGCAACGCGGCGGCCTTGGCTGCGGCGAGTTTGAGCGCGCGCTTGCGCGCCACCAGGGCGTCGAGCATGCGGTCGGGCGACGCCGGCAGTTCGTGCAGGCGCAGCCCGGTGGCATGCGCGATGGCATTGGTCATGGCCGGCAGAAAGCCCGACAGCGACCCCTCCCCGGCTTCCTTAGCGCCGAACGGTCCGTTCGGATCCGGCGCCTCGACGATGTAGGTTTCGATCGGCGGCGACTCCATGATGTTGGGGATGCGGTAATCCAGAAAATTGGCGCGCATGTGCAAGCCCTTGTGGTACTGCGTCTCTTCACACAATGCCTGGCCCATGCCCATCCAGACCGAGCCCTGGATTTGCCCTTCCACTGCCAGCGGGTTGATGGCGCGGCCGCAGTCGTGCGCCACCCAGACCTTGACCACGCGCACCATGCCTGTGTCTTCATCGACCTCGACCTCGACCACTTGCGCCGCGTAGGAATAACCGGCGCTGGTCCCCACCGCCGCGCCACGGAATTTGCCGCCCTGGGTCTCGCGCGGCGTCGACCAATGGCCGCGTGCCGTCACCGTGCCGCCGGCCTGTAGGGCGAGCGTCACCACCTCCTTGTAGCTCAGAACCTGATCGGTGCCGGGCACGCCATAACTCTCGCCCAGGCATTCGACGCGCTCGATCGGCACGCAGAGCTTCTTCGCCGCTGCTTCCAGCAGAATCTGCAGCAGCGCCTTGCCCGCGTTGATGGCGGCGTTTCCGACCATGAACGAGACGCGCGACGAATAGGAGCCGTTGTCCTTCGGCGTCACCGCGCTGTCGTTGGCAACCACGCGCAGCCGGTCCATCGACAAGCCCAGCACCTCGGCCACCATCTGCGCCAGCAGCGTCGAGGAGCCCTGGCCGATGTCGGCGGCCCCGGTCAGCACCGTGATGCCGCCGTCGAAGTCGAGCTTGAGATTGACCACCGCATGCGGCTCGCCGCTCCAGTGCACGGGCTTGGCCGAGCCGCTGGCGTAGTGCGAGCAGGCCAGCCCCAGTCCGCGGCCCTTGGGCATGCTGGCGCGGCGCTCATCCCAGCCCGAGGCCTTCTGCACGATGTCCAGGCACTGCGCGAGCCCGCAGGAGTTCACCTGCAGGTCGTTGATGGTGCGCGTCGGGATCGGCAGCAGGTTGGCGCGGCGCACGGTGAAGGCGTCGAGCCTGAGGGTTTGCGCCATGGTGTCGAGCATCGATTCAAACGCGTGGCGCACGTCAACCGAGCCGTGGCCGCGCATCGCCCCATTGGGCGGCGTGTTGGTGTAGACGCGCAGGCCGAAATAGCGGCAGGCCGGCAACTGGTACATGGCGTGCAGCAGCGAGCCCGCGTACAGGATCGTGACCAGGCCATAGCCGGCGTAGGCGCCGCCGCGCTGCACCACCTCGCAATCGACCGCCTTGATGACGCCGGTTTTCGACAAACCGATTTTGAGCCGCACATCGGTCTCGGGCCGGCCCCGGTGCGTGATGAACGACTCCTCGCGCGAGAGTTCGAGCTTGACCGTGGCCTGCGCGGCGCGTGCCAGCAGGGATGCAATGATCTCGAAATTGAGCGTCTCGGTGCGGTGCCCGAAACCGCCGCCAACAAAGGGCTTGATGACGCGGATCTGCGCCGCGTCGAGCTTCATGCACTGCGCCAGGATCAGGTGCACGTAGTAAGGCACTTGCGACACGGTGTGCAGCGTGAGGCGCCCGCGCTCGGCGTCCCAGCTCGCCAGCGAGGCGTTGGGCTCCATCATCGCGTGCGTGACCTCGGCGTAATGAAATCGCTCTTCGAGCACCAGGTCCGACGCGGCAAAACCACTCTCGATATCGCCAAACGTGTGATCGACGTCGCGCGCGATATTGCCCGGCTGGTCGTCGTGCAACTGGAAGGCCTCCGGTGCGCGCGCGCTGGCCGCGTCGAAGTGCGTGGGCAGCGGCTCCAGATCGAGCACGATGGCGGCCATGGCCGCGCGTGCCGTTGCCTGATCGATGGCAGCGACAGCGGCAATCGGCTCGCCACAATAGCGCACACGCTCGCGTGCCAGCGGAAATTCATTTTGCGCGATCGGGATTACGCCATAGGGCACGTCGCATACATCGCCGGTGATGACGGCGTGCACGCCCGCCATGGCCTGGGCGCGGCTGATGTCGATGCTGCGGATGCGCGCATGCGGCAGCGGACTGCGCAGAATGGCGCCGACCAGCGCGTCGCGCGCGGGCAGATCGGCCGTGTAGTGCGCCTGGCCTGACACTTTTTCGACACCGTCGATCAGCGCCTGGCGCACGCCGACGGCATGCTGCGCCTGAGTACTCATGCGCGTTTCGGTATCCATGATGCTGCTCAGTTTGGTGCGGCCAGCGCGGCAGAGGCCGCCTGCACCGACTCGATGATCTTGACGTAGCCGGTGCAGCGACAGATGTTGCCCGACAGCGCCTCTCGGATTTGTTCTTCGGTGGGATCCGGCTCGCGCAGCAGAAGCGCCTGAGCCGCCATCACCATGCCCGGTGTGCAAAAGCCGCATTGCGAGCCGAGCTTGTCGTTAAACGCGCTTTGCAGAGCGCTCAGGCGCCCGTTGTTCGCCAGCGACTCTATCGTCTGAACCTCCTGGCCCTCGCAGCGGCAGGCCAGCGTGATGCACGAGAGCTGCGGCTTGCCGTCCACCAGCACGGTGCAGGCGCCGCACTCTCCGCCGTCGCAGCCGCGCTTGGTTCCGGTCAGGCCGAGTTGCTCGCGCAGGTAGTCGAGCAGCAGCGTGTGCTCTGCCACCGCGTCCTCGCGCGCGCGCCCGTTGACGCCGAGTTTGACAATTCGCTTGGCCACGGCCTACTCCTTGGGACGCAGGTCACGCACGCGCACGGCCTTTCCCTGCGAGCGCGGGATTTCACCGGGCTGCTTGACCAGCACATCGGTCGTGATCCCGACCATGGACTTCACATGATGGCGCACGTCGCGCGCGATTGACGGGTACGCCTCCTCATCGACGCCGTATTGCGCCTCGACCTCGATCGTCACGTGGTCCAGCGTGCCGCGCCGCTCCACCAGCAACTGGTAATGCGGCGCAATCATGGGGCGTCCCACCAGCACCGCCTCGACCTGCGACGGATAGACGTTGACACCGCGGATGATCAACATGTCGTCGCTGCGCCCGGTGATGCGCAGGATGCGCAGATGCGTACGCCCGCAGTCACAAGGCGCGGTGGTGATGCGCGTGATGTCGCGCGTGCGGTAGCGCAGCATCGGCAGCGCCTGCTTGGTTAGCGTCGTGATCACGAGCTCGCCGGCGTCGCCCTCGGGCACCGGCAACTGCGTTTCCGGATCCAGCACCTCGAACAGGAAGTGGTCTTCCCAGCCATGCAGCCCGGCCTGTTCCGTGCACTCGCAGGCCACGCCCGGGCCCATGATCTCCGACAGGCCGTAGATGTCGACGGCCTTGAGCGCCAGGCGCTGCTCGATCTCGCAGCGCATCGCGTTGCTCCAAGGCTCGGCGCCGAAGATGCCCACGCGCAGCGCGCTCTTGCGCAGGTCGACGCCCTGCTGCTCCGCGACTTCGGCCATCGCCAGCGCGTAGGACGGCGTGGCGCACAGCACCGTGGCACCCAGGTCCATGATGAGGACGATCTGGCGCTCGGTCGAGCCGCCCGACATCGGCACCACCGTGGCGCCCAGCCGCTCGGCGCCGTAATGCGCGCCCAGGCCGCCGGTGAACAGACCGTAGCCGTAGGCGTTGTGGATCACGTCGCCGGCGCGCGCGCCCGCCGCGTGCATGGAACGCGCCATCAGTGCGGCCCAGTTGTCGATATCGCCCCTGGTGTAACCCACCACTGTGGCTTTGCCGGTGGTGCCGCTCGACGCGTGCACACGCGAGATTTCGTTCATCGGCCGGGCCAGCATGCCATACGGGTAGCTGTCACGCAGGTCGGTCTTGTAGGTGAACGGGATGCGGCGCAGATCGGCCAGCGTGCGTACGTCCTCCGGCACGACGCCGGCCTGCAGCAACCGGCGACGGTGCAGCTCCACGTTGTCGTGCGCGTTGCGCAGAGTCTTGCGCAGGCGGTCGAACTGCAGCACGGCCAGCGCCTCGCGCGGCATGGTCTCGGCGTGGTGGTCGAAGTAGTTGTCGCTGTCAACGTTCCGGCTGAGTCCGACTTCCGACAATGTGGTTGCGCCCATTGATTCTCCTTGGTGCAGTTCTGAGTTTCTGCTTATGGCTTGTCGCGAACTCCGCGTACCGGCATCCTGAACAGGGCAAAGCCCTGGTTGTAGGCGGCCCGCGTCACCAGCGTGTATTTGATGTAGCCGCCGGCCCAGGCGGCGCAGGCGCCGGCCAATGCGGTGGGCAGTGCATACGCCGGGCTACCCGGCCGGCCCAGAATCGCCACTAGCAACATCGGCATGCCGGTGCCGACGATTGCCAGATGCGCAAAGGCCCGATCCAGCACCCGGCGAGCCGGCACGGCCAGAGTGGTGTTGATGCTCTTGCGGTAAAACTGCCAGACCAGCAGACGCAGCGCCAGCAGGATCAGGAACGGGGTCAACACCGCATCGCTCACCCGGCCATGCAGGAATCCGAGCACAAGAAACATGCCGCAACCCTCGCAGGCCGCTGTCAGCAAGAAGAGAGGCGAGACCCAGCCTGAGCGCCAGGCCGGGATGCCGCGCGCAGCCGGCAGCATGCGGCTCTGGCAGTAGAGAAATCCCAGGGCCAAGGCGGCGGTCACCCAAAGCCAACCGGCAAAGCCCAGCATGGCGGCCAGGCCGGCCGGAAACAGCACGACGCTGATGATCGCTTCGCGTGACATCCACGAAGTCCAGGGGTTGATGAAGACGTTCAAGGCGCGCAGCGGACGCCCGATCTCGAGCCAGACACACAGCAGGCCCAGTCCGACCAGCGCCAGCCCGGCAAATACAAGCCAATCGGGCGATGAGAGCGAGGCCGGTGCCGGCGTGCCGATCAGCGCACTGGCGATCAGCAAGCCGGTGCCGGCGCCGCCGCAGATGTAGTTGCCGGCAGCGCGCCAGTCCCAGCTCGTCTGCTGCCACGGATTGGGTCCATACTGGGATGTGCCGCTCATGTGTCCGCCTTGTCCCAGAGGTAATGAAAACCGGGCTTGGTGCCGAGTTCTTCGTGCATGCGAAAGCTCTGATTTTTTTGCAGCAACTGCGAGACATTGCTTTGCGGGTCTTCCAGGTCGCCAAAGGCCAGCGCATCGGCAATGCAGGAATTGACGCAGGCCGGCGTCGCCGCAGGATCGACACCGGGCTTCAAGCCAGCGGCCAGACCGGCGTCGATGCGGTCGACGCAGAAGGTGCACTTGGTGGCCACCGACAGGCGCGAATCGTCGCGCCGCTGCGTCTCGCTCTGCAGCGCTTCGCCGTAGGCGAACGTGGCCTTGTCGGTCTTGTAGCGCGCCTGATACGGGCAGGCGACGGCGCAGTAGGAGCAACCGATACACAGGTCGTAGTCGATAGTGACGATGCCGTCGGCGCGCTGCTTGGTGGCCGTGGTCGGGCACACGTGCATGCAGGGCGGGTCTTCGCAGTGCTGGCAGCCCACCGGCACGAAGACGCGCTTGACGTTCGGGTACTCGCCAAACTCCATGTCGAGCACGCGGCGCCACTGCACTTCCGGCGGCGTGGCATTGGTGTGCTTGCAGGCGGCGGTGCAGGTCTGGCAGCCGACACAGCGCCGCAGGTCTGCCGTCATGGCCCAGCGTGTCATTTCGCCCCCTTGGGCGCGCGGCCGATCTTGACGCGCACGATGTCGGCGCCGGAACCGGTGGCGTCGGTCAGCGAGATCGACATCGTCGCCAACGTGTTCAGGCTCGGCACGCCGAAGTCCTTGGCCATCGGTGTCTCCCAGTGCGCGAACTGGCCGATCAGCAGCAGCGTGTCCGGGCGTATGCCCTGGCGCAGCACGGCGTTGCCGCGCACGCTGCGCTTGGGTGTCGAGATCTCGATCGCGTCGCCATCGGCGATGCCGAGCTTGGCCGCTACGCCGCTGTTGATGATGACACCGCGGTGGCCGGCAATGTTGTCGGCCACCTCGTGCATCAGCTGGATGCCGACATTGGCGCCCCAGGCGTACTGCATGCTGCGCGCGGTCAGCAGCCAGAACGGATAGTCCGGCGCTTTCGCGCCGCTCTGCGTGATGATGGCTTCCCACAAGCCCGGGAAGTCTTTCCAGATCGGCAGCGCCTGGTACTCCTTGAGCTGCTCGTCCCACCAGTGCATGTCGTGCTCGTGCAGGCGCCGGCCCAGTTCGGTTCCGACGCGCAGCAGGCGCTCCTGGTAGGGCAATTCATAGCGCAGGCCGGTCTTGACCATCGTCTGGTCCAGATACCAAGTGCTGCGCGACAGCGGCTTGGTCGCCAGGCCGTTTTCCTTCCACCAGTCCAGGCCATGGGCGTGCTTGCCCTCGCTGACCTCGGCGCTGGCGGCGCGGCAGACCGCGTCCCAGATATCGTCGCGGCTATAGCGCCGCTGCGGGTCGAGCGAGTAGTCACCGTGCGCGCCTTTGAGCGGCACGCTGCCTGCACCCTTGTTGATGGCCGCGATGTAGCCGGCGGTCAGGCCGGTGCGCGCCGCGAGTTCGCTCGCGATGTCGGTCATGTCGCGCGCCTCGCCACTGCCCTGCACCACCGGTTGGCGCAGCGCAAAACCGTTGACCTCCCAGTACTGCTCCTGGTACTTGGTGCCGCCGATGCGCATCAGCTGCAGGCTTTCGAGATCGGTCGCGTCGGGCAGCAGGATGTCGGCGAAATGGTTAGTCTCGTCACGCGTGTAGGTAAAGGCCACCGTGAACGGGAAGCGCGCCATCTGCTTGCCCAGCGTGTCGGTGTCCCAGTAGGAGATCGCCGGATTAGTGCGGTACAGGAACCAGACATCGGGCGGATTGACGCGCGGCAGGCCCTTGGGTGTCTCGTCCAGAAACAGCCAGGAGAAATGAGTCGGCCCGAGCGCTTGGCTCCAGGGCCCGTCGGCTGCCAGCGGCACCATCGAGCGATAGGCGTTGCGGATGTTCGGGTTCGGCGACCAGTGTGCCTTGTCGGTCGGATTGAGCGGAAACAGCATGAAGCCGTCGGGCCCGGCCTTCACGCTCTCGTGGCGCTGCGACATGGGCCGCGCGAGACGGATCGTCGTGCCGATGGTGCCGCCCGGCACTTCCAGCGCACCGACCAACGTGGCCAGCAGCGTGCGCGCCCAACAGCACTCGAAACCGCCCCAGCCGTTGTTGACGGTCTTGCCCAGCGTGACCGCCACCGGTCGATAGGGCATGGTGATGCCGTCGACTTCAGTCGTCTGGCCGACGCAGGCATGCTCGATGAATTCGTTGGCGATCTTGCGCATGTCCGCGGCCGGCACATCGCAAATCGCCTGCGCCCATTCCGGCGAGTAGGGCCGCATGTGCTCGACCAGGCGCGTGAAGCCGGTGCTGCCCTGGAGCAGGCCCTCGGCCAGCACCTCTTCGTCGGCGCCGATCTCGATGGCATTGACCTCGTAACTGCCTTCGATCGCCTCCTGCAGGTCTGCGCTGTCGTGCGGGCAAGCGCAGCCGCGGCCCAGGTCCCAGACCAGCGGTTTGCGGCTGGAACGCTCGCGCAGATAAAAGCCGTTCGGTCCGACCAGATAAGGCGATGCGGTGCGCGCCGCGAGAAAAGCCACATCGAGGCGCGCGCGCGGCACCTCGTGCAGCAGCACGTGGATCAGCGCGTAAAGAAAGGCGGCGTCGGTCTTGGGCTTGATCGGCACCCACTGCGCCGAGCAGGCGCCGGTGATCGAGAGGTGCGGTTCGACCTGCACGCGCTTCATCCCGCGCACACGCGCCTCGGCGTGGCGCCAGACGCCGATGACACCACCCGAGGCCTCTATGTTGGAGCCGCAAGAAATCAGGTAATTGCACAGCGGCGTGTCGGGCGTGACGATGAAGGCGCGGTGCCAGAACTCGCCGTACAGGTGCTCTGAGTGGTAGCACTTGACGCCCTGCCCGGAGCCGAAGCCCATGTCGACCGGACCCCAAGCCGAGAGAAAGGCCGGCAGCGTGCCCATATAGGACTGCGGTGTGCCGGCGCCGCCAAAGCTGGCCGCGAGGCGCGGGTAGCCGGAGGCGTCGAGGATACCGGTGTCGCGTATCCCATTGAGCTTCTCGGCAATCAGGCCGAACGCCTCTTCCCAGCTAATCGGCACGAAGCCCGGGTCCTGGTCGCGGCCCTTGACCGGGTTGCTGCGCTTCATCGGTGTCAGCACGCGATTCGGGTTGTAGGTCTTTTGCACCAGACCGTAGGCCTTGACGCAAACCTTGCCGCCGCCCGGATGCACACCCGCCGCGCAGAAGTTGGGTTCGACCTCGGTCGCCACACCCTGCTCCACCTTGACGGTCAGCAGATCGGGGCCGGCCACGCACTGGTAGCAGTAGGTCGGGACCCGGCGCACTTCCTTGACTTCGGTACTCATGGGAATCCGCGTCGGACGCGCGTCAACGCAAGGCTGGCGCCAACGCCATGCCCATGGCAACAGGGGTGTTCATCGAATGTCTCCGTTGGTCTAGGCTGTTCCGGCCTGCCTTGTGCAGTGCCTTGACAGCGGTTATTGGGTACGGCAAATTTCATTCTACAGATTCTTGCATTTGCATGCAATAATTGCTTTGGACAAATTCGACATGAGCAAAACCACGCCGCCAGACGCTGCATCGAAGCGTCGCACCAAGGCCATGGCGCCGGCACCGGCAGCCGTTGCGCCGGTGCGCGCGCGCACGGCTTTGAGCATCCGCGCGGTGCGCCACGAGGACCTCGATGCCGTCATTGAAATGGACGCCATGGTCACCGGCATCCACAAGCGAGACTACTGGAATTCCCTGTACCGCCGCTACGCCGATGCGGTGGCCACCGGTCATCACTTCCTGGTGGCGACGGCGGGCAGCGAGGTCATCGGCTTTGTCATCGGCGAGGTGCGCGACTGGGAGTTCGGCTCGCAGCCCTGCGGCTGGGTCTTTGCCATCGACGTGCGTCCCGACGCGCGGCTCATGGGCGCTGCCACACAGTTGCTGCAGGCCATCTGCCAGCGCTTCCGGCGCGCCGGCGTGAGCAAGGTGCGCACGCTGCTGGCGCGCGAGAACACGCTGATCCTGTCCTTCTTTCGCAGCCAAGGCATGATGATCAGCCCCTTCATCCCGCTGGAGATGGACCTGGAACAATGAACCCGTCTGAGTGCCCATGAAACTGCAACAGAACACGCGCCTGGCCCTGTTCAGCCTGCTCGAATTCGCCGCTGATCCGCAACGCCAGATCCCGGCTGCCGAGATCGCGCAGAAATACGGCGTGTCGTCGCACCATCTGGCCAAGGTGCTGGCGGAGTTGTCGCGTGTCGGCATGGTGCAATCGGTCCGGGGGGTCGGCGGTGGTTACCGCTTTATCGGCAACGCGCGCCGGCTCACGCTGATGGACGTGATCTCGCGCTTCGAGGACGTGCTGCCGGTCGAGGGCAACCACAGCGAGGCCACACCAGTCGGGCGGGCGCTGGCATCGGTGCTGTCCGAGATCGACGCCATCGCCAAAGCCTCCATGAGTTCCATCACCCTCGAGACGATGCTGCGCATCGTCGAACGCCAGCAGGCCGCCAGCGCGGCGCCGGCGGCGCCGAAAGCAAAACCGTCCAAGCACTGATCACGCATGCTGTTTGCGCTCGCTGTTGGCGACGCGCTCCTGCAGTGTGGCCCAGCCATCGTCGATCTCGGCCTGCAGCGTCTCCATGTCGGCAGTGCTCATGTTGCGATAGCGGCGCTGCAGCCCAAGGTAATCCGAAACAGGCCGCGTCTTGGTTGTGTGGTTGAGCGTGTAGCGGTGTCCGTCTTCGATCTCATAAAGGGGGAAGGCGCCCGATTCAACCGCGTAGCGCGCGGTCATCAGACCGGCGTCGTCGGCCACGCCCCAGCCATCCATGCAGGGAATGATGAGCGTGATGATGCGTGTGCCGCGCATGCCCTTGGCCTTCTCGATCTTGCACAGCAGATCGGGCAGATGCCCGGCGCTGGCCGTGGCCACATAGGGCACGCGGTGCGCCGCCATGATCTCGGTCAAGTTCTTCTTGCGCGAGGTCTTGCCGGCCGGTGTCGAGCCGGTGCGCGCGAAATGCGGCGTCGAGGACGACTTCTGCGCACCGGTGTTCATGTAGCCCTCGTTGTCGAGGCAGAAGTAGATGAAGTCTTCGTTGCGCTCTGCCGCCGATGAGAGGCACTGAAAGCCGATGTCGTAGGTGCCGCCGTCGCCGGCCAGCACGATGACCTGCGTGCCGTGCTTGCCCTGCGCATCCAGGGCGCGGCGCAAGCCGGTGGCGGCCGCGGCCGCCGATTCAAGCGTCGGCTGGTAGACCGGTATCCTGAGCGAGCTGAAGGGCTGCGGCCCGGCGATGATGGCCATGCAGGACGGCGGAATCACGGCCATGGCGTCAGGCCCCATCGCCGTCAGGATGTGGCGCGCGGACAGCGCGTCGATGCAGCCCGGGCAGGCGGCGTGGCCCGAACATAGCATCGGCTCCTCGTTGGCTTGTGCGATTGGAATCATGCGTTTCACCTCACCCATTGGGATTCAATCTGCGCCTCGCCCTGCAAGGCCTGGTTGACAAACTCGGCCACCTTGGCCGGCGAGACATTGACGCCGCCGACGCCGGCGAGCAGACCGTGGATGCGCGGCGCCACCGCGCTGCCATAGAGGGCTGAGCGCAGTTCCTGGTGCAGCACGCCGCCGTGGCCGGGCGAGTAGTTGCGGTCGAGCACGATGATGTCGTCGAAGCCTACCAGCGCCGCGCGCAAGGCCGCCACCGGCAGGGGCCGGAACAGCCGCACCTTCACGAGACCGACGGTCACTCCGGCCTCGCGCATCGCGTCCACCGCGTCGCGCACCGTGCCGCACATGCTGCCCATGGTGACGATAGCAGTGCGCGCGCCGTCGCAGCGGTAACGCTCGATGACGCCGAAACTGCGGCCGGTCAACTGCGCCCACTCGTGATCGGCCTGCGCTGCCAGCGCCGGCACGCGCGCCATCGCTTCGGCCAGGCCCTGGCGGTGGCGGTAATACATGTCCTGTGTGGCCACGTTGCCCCAGGACTCGACCTTGTCGGTATCAAACCGGTGCGGCGGATTAAAGGGCGGCAGGTAGCCGTCGACCAGCGCCTGCTCCGGCACCTGCACCGGCTCCAGCGCATGGGAGACGTAGAAGGCGTCGAGGTTGACCATGGTCGGCAGCAGCACCTGCTCTGCCACACGGAACGCCTGCAGCACGCTGTCCAGGGCCTCCTGCGCGTCTTCCACGTAGTACTGGATCCAGCCGGTGTCGCGCTGCGACAGGCTGTCGGTCTGGTCCGGCCAGAAGGCCCAGGGTGAAGCCACGGTGCGGTTCACGTTGACCATCACGATCGGCGCGCGCGCGCCGCTGGCGTAGTGCAGCAGTTCATGCATCAGCAGCAGGCCCTGCGAGGCAGTGGCGGTGAAGACGCGCGTGCCGACCAGCGAGGCCGGTATGCAGGCCGACATCACCGAGTGCTCGGACTCGGGGGTGACGATCTCGGCGTCGAACGTGCCCTCGGCCGCGAACGCCGTGAGTTGTTCGAGAACCGGCGTCTGCGGCGTGATCGGATAGACCGGCACGACCTTGGGCCGCGCCAGTCGCGCACCCCAGGCCACCGCCTGGTTGCCGGTCAGCAGTATGGCCTTCGCCTGTGTGCTCATCGCAATTCCTCCTGCATCTTCATGGAGCCGGTCGGGCATTCCTTGACGCACAGACCGCAGCCCTTGCAGTAATCCAGCAGCACGGTGTAGCCGCCTTCGACGCGCTTGACCGCCATGTCCGGGCAATAGACCACGCAGTTGTCGCAGTAGATGCAGGTGCCGCAGGAGAAACAGCGCTCGCTCTCCGCCAGCGCCTGTTCGATGTCGAGACCGAGCTGAACCTCGACCTCACGCGACAGCCGCTCCTCTACTTCCAGCAGGCCGGTCTGCACGCGCTCCTGCGTCGGATGGTAGAAAGTGCTGATGGCCGCCAGTGGCACCAGCGGTTCACTGGGCGCCAGCGGCACACTGGCGCCGCCACCGCGGCGCAGGCGCAGGTCATTCGCAATCGCCTGCGCGGCGCGCTGGCCCATGCCGATGGCTTCGGTCACAAAGCGCGCCATGCTCGTCATGTCGCCACCAGCGTAGACACCGGCGCGGCTGGTGGCGAATTGCGCGTCGGTCCTGAGCAGGCCGCCGGCCGCAACAAAGCCATCACCCAGCAGCGCGAGATCGGGGTCCTGCCCGATCGAGGTCACGATGGCGTCGCAGACAATGGCAAAGCCGCTGCCCGTCACCGATGTCAGCGTGAACTGGCCACGCTGCGCGCCCGGCACAAACAGCACCTTGCTGCAACTGACGCTCAGGCCACCGGCACCACTGCTCACCGCATCGAGACGCGCCCCGTCGAACAGAGTGATGCCCTCCTCCAGCGCTTCAATTACTTCCTCGGCCTGCGCCGGCATCTGCGCGCGCTGCTCAAGCGCCAGCAGCGTCACATCGTGGCCAAGGCGGCGCGCGCTGCGGGCTGCGTCGAGCGCGGCGCTGCCGCCGCCGATCACCAGTAAGCGCTTGCCCAGCGCAAGCGGCTTGCCGGCGTTGGCCGCGGCGAGAAAGGCAGCGCCGTCGCAGACCCAGGGCTGCGTGTAATCGATCGTGGGCAGGCGCTTGTTGCGTGCCGCGCCCAGCGCCAGATAGAGCGCATCATGCTGCGACGCCAGGCGCGTAAATTCCTCAGCGCTGCCAATGCGCTGGTGGCAGCGCACCGTGACGCCCATGGCGACGATACGCGCGATCTCGGCGTTTAGCACGTCGCGCGCCAGTCGGTAAGCCGGAATACCATAGCGCATCAGGCCGCCTAGTTCAGGCTGCGCCTCGTACAGCGTGACCTCATGACCCATGCGGCGCAACTGGAACGCCGCCGACAGGCCCGAGGGACCGCCGCCAACGATACCGACATGGCCCGCGCCTGGCGTGGTTGCCGTATCGAAGCACCAGCCCTGCGCCAGCGCCTGATCGCCGACAAAGCGCTCGAGCTTGCAGATCGAGAGCGCCTCGTCGTAACCGCCGCGGTTGCACGCGGTCTCGCACGGGTGATGGCAGATGCGCCCGGCAATCGAGGGGAACGGGTTGTGTCGTGCCAGCACCTGCCAGGCGCCTTTGAAATCACGCGCACGCGCTAGCCCGATCCACTCGGCGATGTCGCCGTCGACCGGACAGGCGCCGTGGCACGGCGCCGGCGCCTTGATGTGCGTGGCCAGCGCTGCGCGCCAGGTACCGGTCTTGATGACGCTGGTACTGCCGGTAGTCCAGGTCGTGGGGATAGGCATCGGTGCGCTCATGCCGCCACTCCCAGCAGTTGCCGATCAGCCCAGCGGTAGCCTTCGGTGCAGGCCGCGATGTTCTCGTCGTGGTGCTTGGGCGCGTTGTCCACCAGCGCCTGCGTCAACACGGCCAGCGTCGGCGCCTGGATGACGCGCGCCAGCGCGCCGAGCAGCGCCGAATTTACGATGCGGCCGAGCCCCTGCTCGCGCGAAATGGTCAGGGCATCGATCGGCACCACACGCCGGCCCGGCAGGAGCGTCGCAAACTCGGCGGCGCTGCGCGCCGAGTTCACGACGATCAGCGTGTCGGCGTCGGCGCAGGCCAGCAAGCGGCCTTCGAGCAGGCTGGCATCGAAGCACAGGATGGCGTCGGCGCGCTCGATGTCGCAGCGCACGCGCACCGGTCGCTCATCGGCGCGGATGTAGGAATTCACGGGTGTGCCGCGGCGCGCGCCGCCATAACTGGCGAAGCACTGCACATGCAGGCCCTGCGCGTGGAACGCGCCGGCCAGCAGATTGCCGGCGGTCTGAGCACCCTGGCCGCCGCGGCCCTGGATGATGATCTCAAGCACCTTGTCGTCTCCTTCCTGAACTCCGCCATCGCGGGCGCGATTAGCAGATTTCGCTATTGTTGTGTTCCCGTCAGGGCTTTGTATGGAGCGCAATTTAGGCCGATTGCAGGCATCTGCCTAATTGATTTTTCAAATTTGCTACATTCACCAGACGCATAATCAGGACAAACCCTCATACGATTCTATGAATTTCAGACAACTCGACCTGAACCTCTTGCGCGTGCTGTGCGCGGTCTACCGCTATGGCTCGGTGACCGAGGCCGGGCGCCATCTGGCACTGTCGCAGCCGGCCACCAGCAACGCGCTGGCGCGGCTGCGCACGATCTTCGATGACGAGCTGTTCATCCGCTCGCCGCACGGCTTGCAGCCCACGCGCAAGGCACAACGCATGGTGCCGGCGGTGATCGAGCAAATGCACCTGCTGGAGAACACAGTCAGCAGCGACGACGCCTTCGAGCCCGCCAGCAGCCACATGCGCTGGCGCCTGTCGCTGTCCGATCTGGGCGAGATGATGTTCCTGCCGCCGCTGGCGCAGGTACTGCGCAGCGAGTCGCCGGGCAGCCATATCTCCAACGTGGCGGTGGCGGCGACTGAGGTCAACGCCGCGCTGGAGGCGCATGAGATCGATCTGGCGATCGGCATCCTCGACAGCGGCCGCAGCGCGAGCGCGAGCGAGTTGCTGTTTCAGGAAAACTTTGTCGCCATCACCGCCGACAACTGGCGCCCGCAAGCGTGGCGCGCCGGCAGCCGCCTGAGCGCGCGCCAGCTGGCCGCGGCCTCACTTGCGGTGGCCTCGCCCGCTGCCACCTTTCACGGCAGTGTCGACCTGATGCTGAGCAAGCTCGAACTCAACGAACGCATCGTGCTGCGCGCGCGCCACTACGCCGCCCTGCCCGACCTCGTGACCCGCACCGATCTGCTGGCCATCGTGCCGCTGATGTACGCCAAGTCACTCGCGCCGCGCTATGACGTGCGCATCTGGGAACTGCCCAGGCACGGCGCGAGCTACGAGGTGCACATGGTCTGGCACCCGAGCGCCACGCCCGACCTCGCGCACAGTTGGCTGCGCGGTGTGGTACGAAAACTTTTTCAGAGAAAGTGATGACAAAGCGCTGACCATCGCAGAGAATCGAAAGCAGGCCATACCAAAAACAACGGAGACAAGCCATGCCGATTCCATCACCGCAGGTCGGTGGCGCTGTGCACAGCGTCGCAGCGACCCTGTTCCAGCACGCCGGCGCCGCGGCGCGCAGTGAGTTGAACCGCAGTGAGATCGAGACTCTGCTTGGCGCGCTGGGCATCACGCTCGCGGGCGAAATTGAAGCAGCGGCCGCCGTCAGCAGCGGCGAGCTGCAGTTGAGCCTGCACAACAGCCGTGAATTCGGTCTCGTGCTCAGCGCCACGGCCGCCGGGCTGGATGGCGCGCTGGACCCGGGTCTGTTCCGCAAGGGCCGCGCAGCGGCGCAGGCCTTGGCCGGACTCGGAAGCGGCCAGGATTTCCTGCAGCGCTTCCAGCACACCATGGCCTACCAGAAGCTGCTGCTGCGCGCACAGCAGCGGCGCGAGGCCACACCGGACCCACCGCTGCAGCAGCTGTTCGATCGCCTGCTCGCACTGGCGACCGCGCCGGAGGGAAATAGCGCCGCCAACCTGCAGGCGCTCGATCTCACGCTGCTGCTGCGCCAGGGCAAGTGGCTCGCCACCGCTGCGCGTTGCACGCTAGTCGCGCCGGCGCCGCAGCGCCTGCCGCGTCCAATTGCCAAGATCGACAAGCTGCTGCACCCGGCCACCATCGGCCTGATCGGGGTATCGGGCAGCGGCATGAATTTCGGCCGCATCATCCTGCGCAATCTGGTGGGCAGCGGCTACAACAAGGCGCAGCTGACGATCATCCGCCCGGACGACACCGAAATCGACGGCGTGCCTTGCGTGGCCAGCCTGAAGGCGCTCGGGCACAAGCTCGATCTGCTGATCGTGGCTGTCGCCGCCGACGCCGTCTACGGCCTGGTCGACGAGATCATAGCCAGCGGCAACGTGGAATCGGTGATGCTGATCCCCGGCAGTCTGGGCGAGACGAAGAAGAGCCGCGAGCCGGCCGCGGCGCTGGCACAGCGAATCAACGCAGCGCACGGTCTGCCGGGTGGCGGGCCGATCTTTCTCGGGGCCAACTGCCTCGGTGTGGTCTCGCATCCGGGTCACTACGATTCCTGGTTCATCCCGCTCGAGCGCCTGCCAAAACCGCAGAAGAAGCCCGAGCGCAACTCCGTGATGTTGAGCCAGAGCGGCGCCTTCATGATCACGCGGCTGAGCCAGAACCCCTGGCTTGATCCGCGCTACATGCTGGCGCTGGGCAACCAGACCGACCTCACGCACGGCGACCTGCTGAGCTACTTTGCCGACAAACCCGAGATCGAGACCATCGGCGTCTACATCGAAGGCTTCAAGGATGGCGACGGGCAACTCTTCGCGCACGCCGTGCACCGCGCCGTGCAGGGCGGCAAGCAGGTCGTGGTCTACAAGGCCGGCAAGACCGTCCCCGGCGCTGCGGGTGTGATGGGCCACACTGCCTCGATTGCCGGCGAGGCCGCCCTGTTCGAAGCCGTGCTGCGCCAGGCCGGCGCCATTGTGGCCGAGGACATCAACAGCTTCGACGACCTGTTCTACATCGCCGGCGCCCTGCACCACAAGCGCATCGGCGGTAACCGTCTCGGCGCCATCAGCGGCGCGGGCTTCGAAGCCGTGAGCATGGCCGACGCTATCCACAGTGACGGCTTTTCCATGCGCATGGGCGAGTTGCAGGACGAGACGGTCAAGCGCGTCGAGGAAATCCTTCAGGCCAAGAAGCTCGCGGCGCTGGTCGAGGTCCGCAACCCGATCGACATCAATCCCGGCGCCGACGATGAGGCGCACCTGCAAATCACGCAGGCTTTTCTTGATGACCCGGACATCGACGCCGTTGTGGTCGGGCTCGATCCCACCGCACCTTCCGTGCGCGCGCTGGTGGAGAGCAAGCTGCGCCCCGGCTACGACATCAGCGACGCCAGCAGCACCGTGAACCTGATGCCGGCGCTGGTCAAGAGCAACGACAAGCCCGTGCTCGGCATCGTCGACGGCGGCCGCCTGTACGACGCCATGTGCGCCGGCCTGATGGACGGCGGCGTCTGCGTCTTTCGCAACTGCGCCCGCGGCACGCGCGCGCTGGTGCAGTACGTCGAGGCCCGACTGGTTGCCGATGCGATCCGGGCGACAGCGAAGAAATGATTGACCCACTACCAAGACAAGGAGAACCATGAGCGACACATTGAAGACCGGCCTGAGCGCTTCACGCCGCGTCGAAGTCGACCGCGCGCGCACCATCAGCTTTATGGGCGAGGACTGCCGCGTCTACTCGACCCCGAACCTGCTCTACGACATCGAGATGGCCTGCCGCGACCTGCTGCTCGCGCACATCGAGGCCGGCAAGGACTCGGTCGGTACACGCGTCGAGCTCGACCACGTCGGCGCCACGCTGCTGGGCATGTGGGTCGACATCACGGTGACCATCAGCGAGCTCAACGGCAACGCCGTCACCTTCGATTTCACGGCGCGCGACGCGCTCGAAGAGGTCGCACGCGGCAAGCACAGCCGCTTCATCGTCGGCCTGGAGAAGACCGCGCAGCGGCTGAAGGCCAAGCAGGCGAAGGTCGCAGCCTGAAATTGCCCGCAATCAGGCGCAAGCCGCCTTGCGCCCGCCGATGCCGAGGTAGGTCTCGATGATGCGCGGGTCGCTGGCCAGGTCGCTGGACTTGCCGGTCAGGACGATGCGCCCCATCTCCAGCACATAGGCCCGATCCGACACGGCCAGCGCGGCGCGCGCGTTCTGCTCGACCAGCAGGATCGACACACCGCGCTGGCGCAGGCCCACCACCACCTGCAGCACCTCGCGCACGATGTTGGGCGCCAGACCGAGCGATGGCTCGTCGAGCATCAGCAGCTTGGGCTTGGCCATCAGCGCGCGGCCGATGGCCAGCATCTGGCGCTCACCACCCGACAGGGTCGATGCGCGCTGCGTGCGGCGCTCGAGCAGGCGCGGAAAGATCGCATAGACCTCGTCGCGGCAGGCGACCTGGTCGCGCACACCGCTCCACCAGCGCGAGAAGCCGCCGAGCAGCAGGTTGTCCTCGACCGACATCTCGCCAAACAGTTCACGCCGCTCGGGCACCAGGCCGGCGCCGCAGCCGACCAGCGCATGGACGGTGGGCCGGCGGATCAGCGTGCCATCGACCCGGATCTCGCCGCGGCTTGGCAGCAGGCCCATGGCGGCTGACAGCAGCGTCGACTTGCCGGCGCCGTTGGGGCCGATCACGGTGACGATCTCGCCGGGCTGGACGAACAGGTCAACCTCGTGCACGGCTTCGACCACGCCATAGCAGACGCTCAAGCCTTTGAGTTGCAGAACGGGCTGCGCCATCCCGTCAGGTTTCATCGACACCCCCGAGATAAGCTGCCACCACCTTGGGATCGACCTGCACCTGCGCCGCCGTACCATGCGCGATCACTTGGCCGAACTCCAGCACCGTGATGCGGTCCGCAATGTTCATGACGAACTCCATGTCGTGCTCCACCACGAGGATGGCCATGCCTTCGCCGCGCAGTTGCGTCAACAGTTGCCCCAGCGCGACCTTCTCCATGTGCGGCAGGCCGGCGGCGGGCTCGTCGAGTAGCAGAACGCTCGGTTGTCCGGCCAGCGCGCGCGCGATCTCGACAATGCGCTGCTGCCCCAGTGCAAGGGACGCAGCGGTGTCGTTCATCTGCGGACCGAGACCGCAGCGCTCGATCTGGCGCTGCGCCTCCTGCATCAGCGCGGCCTCCTCGCCGCGGTCCAGCCGCAGCATGGCAGCGAGCCAGCCGCTGCGCGCGCGCAGGTGCGCGCCGAGCGCAACGTTGTCGAGCACCGAGCGCGGCCCGAGCAGGCGCACATGCTGGAAGGTGCGGCACAGGCCGGCGCTGGCAAAGACGCGCGAGGACTGTCCCTTCATGTCGCGGCCCAGCAGCTGAACGGTGCCCGAGGTCGGATCGTCAACGCCCGAGATCAGGTTGAAGAAGGTGCTCTTGCCCGCGCCATTGGGGCCGATCAGCGCATGGATCTCGCCGGCGCGCACATCAAGACTGACCTTGTTGTTGGCCAGCAGGCCACCGAAGCGCCGGCTGACATCGCTGGCCGAGAGCACCACGCTGCCCGTCTCGGGCAACTGGCGCTGAGACAGCGCGTGCAGTGTCTTCGCGCTCGCCACGGGCGCTGAGCGCAGGTAGCGATTGACCATGCGCGCCAGGCTCGGCCACAGGCCATCGGAGAAACGCTGCAGCACCAGCAGCATCAGCAGGCCGAACACGATGACCTCGAAATTGCCGCTGCTGCCCAGCAGGCTCGGCAGCACGTCCTGCAGGTACTGTTTCATCAGCGTGATCAGCGCCGCGCCGAGCAGCGCGCCCCACAGGTTGCCGGCACCACCGACGACCGCCATGAACAGGTACTCGATGCCGACGTTCAGGTTGAACGGCGTCGGGTTCACGAAGCGCTGCAGGTGCGCGTACAGCCAGCCCGACAGGCTGGCCAGCAGGGCCGCCAGCACGAAGACCTTGATGCGGTAGCGCGCCGTATCCACGCCCATGCTCTCGGCCATGACGCGGCCGGTCTTGAGCGAACGGATCGCGCGGCCCTCGCGCGAATCGAGCAGGTTGTGCAAGGCCCACAGGATCAGCAGCAGCGCGCTCCAGGTCACGAGACCAAGTTCGCGCACCGAACGCAGGGTCAGGCTGCCCAGGGTCAGTGGCGGCACACCGCCCATGCCGGTGTGGCCGCCGAGGAATTCAAGGTTGCCGAACAGGAAGTACAGACTCAGGCCCCAGGCGATCGTGCCCAGCGGCAGGTAGTGGCCCGACAGTCGCAGCGTGACCGAGCCCAGAATCCAGGCCACAGCGGCGCTCAAGATGAATCCGAGGACGAGCCCGATCCAGGGCAGCGCGGTCGAATCGGGTGCCATCCCCAGCAGCGCGCTGGCCGCCGGCACCGTGCAGAACCAGGCGGTCGCATAAGCGCCCAGACCAACAAAGGCGGCCTGACCGAACGAGGTCATGCCCGCGACGCCCGTGAGCATCACCAGGCCGACCGCCACCAGCGCGTACAGGCCGATGTAGTTGAGCATCGTGACGGTGAACTCGGGCAGGAAGCCCCAGGCCCCGAACAGCAGGACCACCGCGCACAGCGTGAGCTGGCGCTTGGTCATTCCTCGTCCTCGACGTGATGGCTGTGAAGCGAGCGCCACCACAGCACCGGGATGATCAGCGTGAAGACAATCACCTCCTTGAAGGCGCTGGCCCAGAACGAGGAGAACGATTCGAGCAGGCCGACGATCAGGGCACCGGCCAAGGCCAGCGGATAACTGGTCAGCCCGCCGATGATCGCGGCGACAAAGCCCTTCAGGCCGATCAGAAAGCCGGTGTCGTAATAGACCGTGGTCAGGGGCGCGATCAGCAGGCCCGAGACCGCCCCGACGAGCGCCGCCAGCGCAAAGCTCAGGTCACCCGAGAGTTCCGTTGGAATGCCCATCAGGCGCGCGCCGATGCGGTTCATGGCGGTGGCGCGCAAGGCCTTGCCGACGATGGTGCGCTCGAAGAACAGGAACAGCGCGATCACCAGCGCACTGGTCACGCCCAGCACCACCAGCGACTGGCCGCTGACCGGAATGCCGCCCAGATCAAGCCGCAGTTCCGAAAACGGTGTGGTGCGCGAGCCTTCGGCACCGAAGAAGTAGAGCCCCAAGCCGACCAGCACGCCGTGCAATGCGACGGACACGATCAGCAGCGTCAGCACCGTCGCATGCGCGAGCGGCCGATAGGCCAGGCGGTAGAGCAAGGGACCGAGCGGCGTGATCAGCAGCAGAGTGGTGCCGGCCTGCGCGTACATGGATGAGGGCCGCACGACCAGCACCAGCAGCGCCGCCAATGCCGGCAGGAGCACGGCCCAGACCGCGCTGGACTTCCAGTCCACCGCCACGCCGCGCTGGTGCCGCACGGCCTCGACCAGCAGCGTCACTGCGGACAGCGCGAGCAACAGCCACAGCGTGCCGGGGGCGCGACCGAGCTGAAGCGCCGCCATCGTCAACGCACCGAATGCAACAAACTCGCCTTGCGGGATAAAGATCACCCGCGTGACCGAAAACACCAGCACCAGGGCCAGCGCCATCAAGGCATAGACCGCCCCGTTGACGATGCCGTCCTGGCCCAGCAGCAAGGCGATCTGACCGTCCATCAGGGCTGGTATTTCCAGGCACCGCCCTCGATTTTGACCATCACGCGCGCGCGCTGGTCCAGCCCCAGATGATCGGCCGCCGACATGTTGAAGACGCCGTGTGCGCCGGCGACTTCCTTGACATTCTCGAGCGCATCACGCAGCGCGATGCGGAACTCCAGCGTGCCAGGCTTCGCTTTTTTGAGCGCCGGTCCCACTGCCGCTTCCATCAGCTTGCCGGCATCCCAGGCGTGGCCGCCGAAGGTCGAGACCGAGCCCGCGCCATAAGCCTTTTCGTATTTCGCAACATAGTCCTGCGAGGACTTCTTGAGCGGATGGTTGGCGGGCAACTGCGATGCCACCAGCACCGGGCCCGACGGCAGGAAGGTGCCTTCGACATCCTTGCCGCCGACGCGCAGGAAGTCGTTGTTCGCGACACCGTGCGTCTGGTAGAACTTGCCGGTGTAGCCGCGCTCCGCGAGCGCGCGCTGCGGCAACACGGCCGGCGTGCCGGAGGCGGCGACCAGCACGGCGTCGGGCTTGGCCGCGACGATCTTGAGGACCTGCCCAGTAACCGAGGTATCGGTGCGGTTGTAGCGCTCGTTGGCGACGATCTGGATGTTCTTGAGCGCGGCGATCTTGGCGAACTCCTGGTACCAGCCTTCGCCGTAGGCGTCCGAGAAGCCGATGAAGCCAACCGTCTTGACACCACGGTCCGCCATGTGGGCGGCGATCGCCAGCGACATCATGATGTCGTTCTGCGGCGTCTTGAAGACCCAGCGCTTCTTGGCGTCCTGCGGCTCGACAATGCGCGCCGATGCGGCCATCGAGATCATCGGCGTCTGGGCCTCGGCGACAACGTCGATCATGGCCAGCGAGGCCGGCGTGATGGTCGAGCCCAGGATCACGTCGACCTTGTGCTCGCTGATCAGCTTGCGCGTGTTGGTGACGGCGGCCGTGGTGTCGGACGCGTCATCGAGCACGATGTAATTGATCTTCTGCCCGGCGATGGTCGTGGGCATCAGCGCAATCGTGTTCTTCTCGGGAATGCCCAAGGAGGCCGCCGGCCCGGTCGCCGACACGGTAACGCCAACGTTGATGTCGGCATGAACCACCGTGGCCACCATCAGCGCGGCCAGCAGGGGCAGGGTCTTCTTGATGCTCATTGTCTGTCTCCGATGAATAATGTTTTGAATGCAGGACCTGTGCGGCGAACGGTCAATGACGCCATCGGGTCAAGCCGCACGGCACCCGGGTCATCCAGAAAAAGAGAATTGCCCTTGTCGACATCGATGTTGCTTTCAATCTGCTAGGCACGTGTCATCATAAGCACGAGTGACTCAAACTGAACCCGGGGTTTACCAGCAAAAAACCTTGGTTTTCTCAATCGTCGTAGCGCGGCGGATCGGGGTCCTGGTCCCAATTCGCGTCGGGCTGCGGCACCTTTTGCAGCCAGGCCCGGACCAGTTCCGCGTGATCGTGTTCTTCCTGCTGCAACGCCAGCGCCGCCTGGCGCACCGACTCAACGGTGGCGCGCTGCGCGAGCTGCGCGAAGAAGGCTTCAGCCCGCTCCTCGCTGGCCAGCGCCAGTTGCAGCACGTGCCAGGGCTGCATCAAGTAATGCAAATCGTCGCTGGCCGAACCCTCGACCGCATCAAGGCCCGCGCGCGACTGCGCACCGGGCGGCGGCGCGGGCACCTCGCTCCAGCCCATCTGCTTCATGATGTGCGCAGCGTGCTTGCCTTCGATGAGCGCCATCTTGCGAAACCAGGCGCCGACCTCGGGGTTGTTGTGCACATCCATCATGTCGGCGAACTCGTCGTAGCGCTGCGCCGCTTCGAGCTCCATCTGCAGCGCCTGCGCCATGAACGCTTCGAGCGTGGCCGGCACGGCGGCGTCGCCTGTCGGGCTCACAGCGCGAACTCCGCTTCGAGCTCGGCCACGGTGCAGCGCGGCTGGCGCACCGAGGCCGGGTACGGCGCGCGATCGCCCGCGTAGAGCACGCCGATATTCATGCCATCGTCCTTCATCAGCCGCCGTGCCGCGAGTGCCGCGTCGTCGGTGACCGGCGCTTCGGCCTCGTGCACAGTCTTGCGCCAGTCGCGCTGCTCGGGCCGAAACGTAACGCACGGGCTCAGGATCTCGACAAACGAAAAGCCGGGGTGCTTCATCGCCTGCGCGATGATGTCGGCCGTGCCGTGCAGGTCGCCGGCGAAGGCGCGAGCAACAAAGTTGGCGCCCGATGCCAGCGCCACCACCATCGGGTTGAAAACGCGCACCCCCGTGCCACCGGGCGAGAGCTTGGAATCCCAGTCCGGCTCGGTCGTCGGCGACGGCTGGCCCTTGGTCATGCCGTAGACATGGTTGTCCATCACGAGGTAGGTCATGTCGACGTTGCGCCGGCAGGCGTGCAGAAAGTGGTTGCCGCCGATCGAATAGCCGTCGCCATCGCCGCCGGCCACCAGCACCTGCAGGTCGGGCCGCGCCACCTTCAGCCCGGTGGCCGCCGCGAGCGAGCGCCCGTGCACGCCATGAAAGCCGTAGCAGGTGGTGTAGGCCGGAATGCGCGAGGAGCAGCCGATGCCCGAGACCACGGCGCAGTCCTTCGGCGGCACGCCCATGATGGACAGCGCCTTGGTGACCGAGCTGAGCACGGTGAAGTCGCCGCAACCCGGGCACCAGATCGGCTTGTAGCTCGACTTGTAGTTGGCGGCGGTCAGGGGGACCACGACCGGCTCGGCGACCACGGCGGCAGCGGGATTAGTCGTTGTGTTCATTTTCCGTTCCTCCATTCGAGCAGGGCCGACAGCAGTTCGGCGGGGCGCAGCGGCAGCGGACCGGGGCGGTGATAACTCGCCGGCGGCGCCGGGAAGTCGTACCACGCGCGCAGATAGCGGTAGAGCTGGGCGCCGTGATTCTGTTCGACGACGATGACGCGCTTGACGCCCTGCAGCGCCGCGGCCATTTGCTCGGGCCGCGCCGGAGCGAGCAGGCGCAGCACGATCAGGCGCAGGTCGGTGCCCAGTGCGCGTGCGCGCTCGATGGCCTCGCGCACCGGGCCCGACGCCGAGCCGAAGGTGATGACCGCCGCATCGGCGTCACCCTCGATGTCGGCCCAGTAGCTGCCGTAGTCGTGCTGCGTGAGCTTGCGCTGGCGTTTGTCGAGCTGCATCACGTGGTCGCGCGACTGGCTGCTCGGAATGCCGGCCTCCGAATGTTCGAGCCCGTCAGCGGTATAGGTCACGCCTTCGGTGCCGGGAATGGCCATCGGCGAAACGCCCGATGGCGTATCGCGGTAACGCTTGTAATCGGGCGTGTTCGCCGCCGCCGTCACGCGCCGGGCGACCAGGCCGTGATCAGGCGGCCGATCGGTGATGACGCGCGACTGCCCCATGAACTGGTCCGACAGCACGATGGCCGGCGTCTGCAGCGCCTCGGCCAGGTGCACCGCCCATTGCGTCGCGCCCAGGCAGTCGGTCATCGAGCTCGGCGCCACCACCAGGCGCGGCGCATCGCCGTGCAGGCCGCTGACGGCAAACGACAGATCGCTCTGCTCGCTCTTGGCCGGGATGCCAGTCGAGGGTCCACCGCGCATCACGTCGACCACCACGATCGGCACCTCGGAGGCAACGGCCAGGCCAATCGCCTCGGTCATCAGCGACAGCCCAGGGCCCGCTGTGGCCGTCAGCGCCGGCACGCCACCATAGGAGGCGCCGATGATCATGTTGATCGAAGCCAGTTCATCCTCGGCCTGCAGCAGCGTGCCGCCGACTTTCACCAGGCGCGGCGCCAGCCATTCCAGCACCTCGGTGGCAGGTGTGATCGGATAGGCCGCGACGAAGCGCACACCGCCCTTCAAGGCACCCATGCCGGTGGCCTCATTGCCGCTCATCATCCAGCGCTGCGTGGTGCTGGGCGCGCTGACCTGCAATTGCGTCATCGCGCCGCCTTCCTGCGCCAACTGCGCGCTGATCTGCGCCGCCGCTGCGGCGCCGGCAGCCACGGCGTTCAGGTTGGCATCGAGCGTGTCGGGCTTCTTCCAGGCGTCGCGCACGGCGTCCTGCAAGGCCTGCAACGGCAGGCCGGCGAGCGCGCCCGACAGTCCGAGGGCAATCATGTTGACCCAACTGCCGGGAATCGCCTTGGCCATCTTCTTCATGCCCAGCGGCGCGTAGCGCGCGCCCGTGGCCTTGAAGACCTCGGGCGCGTCACCTTCATCCGGGTCGCCAATCAGCACGCTGCGCGGCCCGAGCACGATCTCGTCGGCAAAGCGGTTTACGTTTTGCCAATCGATCGCGAGCAACAGGTCAAAGCCGTCGTCGAGCGAGCTCATGGGCTGCGCGCCCAGACGCAGCATCGCGGCCGCCTCGCCCCCGCGGATCTGCGGCCCGCTGGTGCGCACCATCAGACCATAGGCGCCGGCCTTGGCCGCCGCGGCCAGCAGCATCGTGCCAGCCGTCATAACGCCGCTGCCGCCGCTGCCCGCCAGCGCGATCGACACACTGCCGCTTGCCGCCATCTGTAATTGCAAATTGTTCTCCTCGTCGGGCCAGCGCCTGCGCCTGAACCCGTTATTCGGCCAATGTTGGTATTCGGGTACTAATATACGACATTAATCATGGAATCCGGCCGATTGACCCTTTGCAAAGCTGGATTTGCCTGTTTCGGGCGACTTGGATCAGCTTGTCACACCGATGCATCGCTGGCACCATCAGCCGACATAATGACAGCCATGCAAGATCGCAGGCAGGAATGATCGATCGATTCGTTAAGCAGGGGCATCCGCCCAATCAAACAAAGCATGGCAGAAACACAGACCCTAACAATCACGACGGCGGACCAGCATCGGTTCGATGCAACGCTGCACCCGACCGACGACCCGCGCGCGCCGGTTCTGATCTTTCTCGCCGCGCTCGGAACACCGGCGCGCGTCTATGGGCGATTTGGCCGCGAAATGATCAGCCGCGGCGTGCAGGTTTGCGCGCCGGACTGGCGCGGCATCGGCAGCAGTTCGGTGCGCGCCGCGCGCGCCAGCGACTTTGGCTACCGGCATCTGATCGAACTCGATCTGGCCGCACTGATTGCCGCCGTGCGCGAGCGCCTGCCCGATGCGCCGATCTGGCTCGGCGGTCACAGCTTGGGCGGCCAACTGACGCTGCTCGGCGCCGCCGCGAGGCCCGAGGGCATCGCGGGCGTGGTGCTGATCGCCAGTGGCAGCGTGCATCTGCCCTGCTATTCATGGAAGCTGCGCTTGGGCGTCAGCTCGCTGGTGCTGCTGTCGAGCATTGCCCGTCCGCTGCTCGGGTATTTTCCAGGCGGTCGTGTCGGCTTTGGCGGGCGCGAAGCGTCCGGCCTGATGCGCGACTGGAGCCGCGTTGCAGTGTCCGGCCAGTACCGCCCGAACGGATCGGGCATCGACTACGAGCGCGCGCTCAGAGCGCTCACGCTGCCGGTCCTGGCGCTCACCTTCGCAGCCGATCGCTGGTCACCGGCCCCGGCCGCGCAGGCCCTACTCGGCAAGCTGCCACCGCAGACGCCGGAGCACCGGCACTGGAGCCAGTCCGATACCGGCGTGGCCGTTGATCACTATTCATGGCTCAAGCAGCCCGCTCTGGTGGGACCGGCGGTTGCGCAGTTCATTCACCGTTGAATACCTGCAGTCAATGATCGGCATCAGCGCCTGTTGGTCTGCTTAGCGCAACATGTCGATATGCAGGATGCCGTCTTCGTCATACGGCGCAGACACGACCTCAAACCCGAAGCCGGCATAGAAGCGTTCCAGGTACGCCTGGGCACTGATCCGGATACGGTGGCCCGAGTACTGTTGCCGGGCGTGCGAGATGCCTTTTTCCATCAGTGCGATCCCGACCCCCGCGCCGCGACTGCCCAAAGTCGTGAGGACGCGTCCGAGTGACATTTCGGCGAACTTCGCGCCCGGTCTCAGGCACCGCAGGTAGGCCGCGAGGCAACGCTTGCCGTCAACCTGGCTCCATCCGAGCAAGTGGTGAGCGTCCTGGTCCAGACCATCGATGTCCAGGTACAGGCATTTCTGTTCAAGAAGAAAGACTTTTTGGCGCGCGGCCAGGACCTCATAAAGGTCAGCGCCGGAAAGTTGCGTGAAGCTTTGCCAATTCCACTCCATCCTGTTTGTCCCTATTCATCATTCGGCGGGGTAACCCGGCGGCGCGACACGACCGCAGCCCGCGATCACATGGTGCACGCAGATGGCAGCCCCCTGCAAAATGCCTACAGCTGTTATAACCGACACGTGGCGGCTGCGGGGCACGCATCACAATGTGCGGCGCCTAAAATCGATCCGACCTGGCCAGTCTCCCGGCCAGCGGCTGCACAGGCACTCTCATGCGCCGCAGTGCCATCGTATTCAGGTTGAGCGGCGGACACGCACCCCATGGTTATTGATTTCTGGACTACTTCACTGCTGCTTTCCAGTGCTGCCTTTGCTGCCGGCGCGCTCAATGCCGTTGCGGGCGGCGGCAGTTTCCTGACCCTGCCAGCGCTGATCTTTACCGGCATGCCGCCCATCATGGCCAATGCCACCAGCGCTTTGGCGGTCAGCCCCGGCTACCTCGGCAGTGCGCTGGGTTTTCGACCGGAATTGCGGGAGATACCGCTGGCGCGGCTCAAACGCGAGACGACCATTTCTGGCGTCGGTGGTGTCGCCGGCGCATTTTTGCTCATGCTGACGCCAGCCAAAGTCTTCGCGGGGATCGTTCCGTGGCTGTTGTTGTTTGCCACGGTGCTGTTTGCGCTCGGGCCGAGGATTGCACGGCGCGCCAGCCAATCCCCACATGCAGGGTCCGACCCAGGGAAGTGGCGCCAACCAGGCTTGCTGCTCGTCGCCATCTACGGTGGCTACTTCAACGGCGGTTTGGGAATCTTGTTGATGGCGCTCTACAGCGCGACCGGCGAGTCGCGAATACATACGGCAAACGCGCTGAAGAACGTCAACTCACTCGTGCTGTCCTGGCTGTCGGTCGCGACATTTCTTGTCGCGGGGATGATTGCCTGGCGTGAAGGCGCCCTGATGATGGTGGCCGCCACGGCGGGCGGGTTCTTTGGCGCCCGCTGGTCAAGACGGCTGCCCGCACAATGGGTGCGTGCGGGCGTCATCATGACCGGACTCGCCATGAGCGCGCTGTTCTTCTTGCGCAACAGCGGGACTTGATCAAGCATGATCAAGCGACAGGCCGCTGCGCGCCCTCCATCAAGTTCGCATTCAGACTGCCGACTGTTAGCCAGCGCACAGTCTCGCTCCATTGCGGTATGTATGTTTGGAACCAACAACGCCCGATCGAATCCAACCAACCTCCTCAAAGGAGCGCCACTATGATCTACAAATTCAAATCGCAAGCGGATGCCGACGTCATCATGCTCAAGTCCACCGGTGACCAGATGCTCACCATCATTGGCAGGGAGCCGGCAGACCGGGGCATCATCACGGTAGCGCAGATTCCCGCGGCTATCGCTGCCTTGGAGGCGTCAGTGATGGCAAACAATGCCGCAGGATCCCCTGCTGCCGAGCATGCCGCCATGGAAGTGGCAACCGGCGATGAAAGCGTCCCGCTGCACGCCCGAGCCACCCCCTTCATCGATTTACTGCGCAACAGCGCAAAAGCGGGCAAGGATGTGGTCTGGGGTGTGTGAACGGTCATGACGCATCATGCGGCGGATCCTGCGAGCCTCAGTATCGAGTAGGGTGACGGGTTGCCCCGTCAGCCCTCTCACACCACCGTACGTGCGGTTCCGCATACGGCGGTTCAAATAGAACGCTGGAGATGTTGGTGGGTTGCCACCAGCGAGACCAGCCCGAGT
>TBL_comb47_HYPODRAFT_10001389_pt1 | contig 31545 bp, 41 predicted proteins | sample TroBogypolimnion_40_FD_10682 | JGI IMG/M metagenome (IMG submission 10682) | reverse complement strand
TTTACTATGCGTGATCAAATCAAACTCTACCACTGGCAAACTGTCTCCTATGCAAGACATAAGGCTACAGATGAAGTTATTGAGCGTCTAGATAAGAATATTGACCGTTTCACCGAGGTCTATATTGGCAAATACGGTCGCCCGAAGATACGTGCACTCACATATACCGTTGAGCAACTCAATGATAAAAAAGTCATGTCTTATGTTCACGAGTGCATCAAAGTGCTTCAGGGTGCTCTAATGAAGGGACTCACTTCAATGGAAGACTCCGATCTCTTTACAATTCGTGATGAAATGCTTGCAGATCTTCATCAATTAGTCTATCTATTTACTTTACATTGATAGCTACCACCTAGCCAATGCGAATCAGAAGCCAGTGGTAATGAGAAACGGCTCAGGATTCTCAACCCAAATAGTCTCCTCCTCCATCGGAGCAATCTCAAAGCGCGATAGGTCAGCTCCTAGTGCTTTCAGGCCATCGACTACCTTTTTTTTTGCCACCAGAATCTGCATGAGTCCATCATCTACGGATTGATACGCCGCGTCAGAGATATGAATCTCTTTGACTCCTGCTCCAAGAATAAAGACACCTTTATCAATCCATTCAAGCACAAGTCCATACTTCTTAAGTCGCTCATTCATAGACTTATCAGATTCATCGCACGGTGAATTGAGTATTGTACATGCTGTCTCAAAATAGACTGGATATCCGACATAGAGCATTGTAATCTTATACAAAATTTGATATATAGAGTACACATCAAATTTTTACAATGACGAATTCAAAGCAGTATTGTGAATACTGTTGGGAACGGTGGAGCCCTGGCCTCCACGACTATTGTTATCTCGAGTATCGCCTTACTATTCGCAAAGACAAGGTGAGAATTGCAACTGCACAGATTCTACATGATAGGCGTATTCAAGATAATGCCACCCATATTATCTACGATACACGAGCGGCCTGGCTCGCGGTGTATAAAGGTAATGACACCACTTCTACCTTTACTATAGGATGAGCGCAACTACGGTTCTCTTTGACTGCAGTGGTTTTTCTTTTATGAGCATTGGGCAGAAGCTTATTTATCAGACAAATTGGGATACATTCAATAATATTCAGACATATAATAGTAATCTGAGCACAGTAGCTGCACAGACAGATACGGTAATTAACTATTATGAATTTGTAAACTATGCAGATAAGAACAATTACAAGCAGGGACAGTATCTGCATCAGCAGAGATATCCAAATTCCAACTGGGCATCGGTTGATCCAAGATATCAATAAAAAGAGTTTAGTATAGAATGCCTGGACAACAAGCCCCCGCACTACAGCAATTTATTCTGCCTACAAAGAATAATAATAATCATTCACCGAATGTAATTGTTATGCCTGATGGCAATACTGTAAGCACACTCTTTACTTACAAATCGCCTGCAGTGCAAAATCAGGCCAATATGATTTATCAACAAAAAGTACAATATGAAGCCGCTACGAATGCGGCCGTGACAGGGAAGACATTTCAGTTTCAGAGTCAACAGGATCGGATTCTGGCTTTGATCGGCCGCTACCAGCAGGCCCCAAATACGTAAGGGGAGTCCTTTCACTTATCTTGAGTTGACAGAGATTCTGTAGGTAAGCTCGAAGCGATTCACACAAGTCTCCGAAAGCTGCAACTACAGATGCGTCAATGCTTAGAGGCCGCTCTTTTTTAGTCCGTTCAAGAATTGCCTCTGCAGAGGGAATATGTTCATCCATTTATATGTCATTAAAAATGGAAGAATAGAATTCAAGTTTTTACTTGGCCTGAGGGACTACACGCGCCCGCTGGGTATTTGCAGCGCGATACTGTTCAAGTGCGGGCTGATAGACGGTCTGCCAGTCCTCGCGCAGGGTCACCTTCTCATCCTTTACAGTGCCGAGCCATAGAGTACCCGTTGTCTCCTTTGGGTCATAGGCGTAGATCTTCTGTGCGGAATCGACCCAATAGGGAACTCCCTGAAAGACCTTTCGTTGCATTGTTCTACAAGGAGACTATTCTCAAGGCAAAATCAAATTTGCTCGAAGGTAAAATTGAAAGTGTAGGTGGACTTCTGCTACAGTAAGAATGGAAGTACCACATGGTCCAGAAATAAGCATTTACGAATTGGTGCCAGGAGAAATGTATGATGCCTACACTACACGAGATACATTACCTAATGCAACGCGATTTCGTGGTCGTCTTGTTGGATACTATCGAAACTCTGCAAATTATCTGATGATTCGATTTTATCCGGCAATTCAGGAATATTATGGAGAGATGTTGCCTATTCCTGCTACAAATCCTCTTGGGCTCTATTTCCGTGTTTGGGAAGATCTACCACAATCCTACAGATACTATCGAACTGCTCGATTTAGCACCAAGGAAAAAAAGGAGATACACGAACGTGCTATTCTACATGAGCGTCGCCAGTATGAGCGTGGCTTGACAGGGTCAACACCAGATAATCTCTGGTTTCCTCGCGGCTTAGTGCGCGAAATTACACTAAAGTACTTGACAGACTATAGTGTGAATCGGCCAAAGCGGAGATTACTTAATACGCACAGTATAGTCTCCAGGGCGTAGATAGACTTGGCGAAGAGCTTCTGCACGTTCAGTATCAAGTTTGTAGACTGTAATCGCAGTCTCTACAATTCGCTGGGCACTAAAGTACCAGAGCATTTGGAGTAGGTGAGACCCATTTCGCATACGAGGTTCCATGATTCTTACTAGCGGTAGTGGTGCTAAGTCGCAGTCAAATTTAAGGGACCAATTTTTAGTATCTATCGCAAAGACATCTACACCAACCAATACAACCACATTAAAAATTGAGTCCACATAAAATACAGATGTCATCTCCAATAGAATGGATTACACTAAAAAGACTGTTGCTCAACTAAAAGCGTTATGTAAAGAACGTAAAATTAAGGGCATCACAGGTAAGGTCAAGGCTGATCTAATTGCTATGCTTGAGGATTCTTGCAAACCTACAAATACTGTAGTGACAAATGTCGTTGATACGGTAAGAGCAAACAAAAATACGTATACAATTGGCGATAATCTCTTACTTCTAAAGGGACTTTCAACTGAAAGCATTGACATGATTTATATGGATCCACCCTACAACACTGGACGAAACTTCTACTACTTCAAAGACAAGTTTGCTGATTTTCCCAAATTCATGGAAGAGCGACTTGTTGAGTGTTATAGAGTCTTGAAGAGGGATGGAAATATTATTATCCATGTTGAACCTCGCATATCACACCATATTCGTGTGATATGTGATAAGCTATTTGGAGAGTCAAACTTTCAGAATGAGATTGTATGGCATAGTGGAGGAAATGCTAAGAACAAGTATCAACTTGGAAGGAACCATGATACGATAATTGTGTATAGTAAGAGTGCAAAATCAAAGTTCTTCCCCTTGTATAAACCCTATAGTGAAGAGCATAAGAAGACACAGAAGATGTGTCCTTTCCATAAGAAGCTATATGGAACATCTGCTGCACACAACTCACAACCAGAAGTTAATCCTCGGCCAAATCTCACCTATGAATGGCGAGGCAATACACGCCAATGGTATTTCTCCAAAGAGAAAATGAAGGCTCTGCACGACGATAATAGGCTAGAATATAATGAAAAGGGGATTCCTCGTATCAAGCGTTTCTTGGATGAAATGGAGGGAATTCCCGTTCGTGATACGTGGGATGATATTTCATCCATTCAGAATGGAGAAAAAACGAAATATGCGACTCAAAAGCCAATCAAACTTCTCGAAAGAATCGTCTCTCTGTATAGTGCAGAAGGTGATACGTGTTTGGATCCATTTGCCGGTTCTGGAACATTAGGAAGAGCATGTAAAAATATGAAGAGGAGTTACTTACTATTTGATATAAATCCAGAGGCTAAACAGGTGTTTGATAAAGCGACTTGATGACTTCAAGCGTCTTTGCCTCATTGTCATAGACTTTACGAATCGCGGCAGGAATACTTGTAATAAGTTGGTCTGGTTTAGCAGGGTTGATCAGTGCAGCTACAGGAATACAACGAATTGTGGACCCTGTGATTCCAAAGGTGGGTGATGGCTTGAAGATCGCAACCATATCAAATTCCTCTTTGCGATACGCTACATGTCCAGTTGAGTTGGTCTCTGCATTCTTTTTACTATTGCGCCTTGTAGTCTCAAAATGCCAAGCATCCATGCGAAACTTGATCTGGTTGCGAACTTTAGGCTTATCATCATCTGTAACACCATCCCATGAAACACCAGTAACACTCTTGATAGGTCGTGCAGCTTTTTCAGAAAGCCATCTGTTTACATAAATCTCGGATGGCATGGCCAAGTGTTTTCCAATGTCTCTGTGCTGCTTTGGATCCATAATGGCCTCGACTAGCCAATCACGTACTGGTGAAGGCGATGGTCCGCACCATTCAGTTGCACTCTTTTCCGCATCAGCCCTGGTGATAGTCGTCATCGTCCTCTTATACTGCTGTTATATGTATTGCTTTAAGGACTTCAAATTTTGTGTTATTCCACTGATTATTTTCTTGAAAAAATAAAAATGGGCTTGCGCCTCTTTATAGTTTTTTTGGTTAATTATTTTTTTCTTCTCTACTCGGCCGGCTTCTCGGCTAAGGCCTCTGCCACCATGGTAATCACCTCCTCCTCCGTGCTGGCTGCAGGGTCACCGCCACCAGCAGCTGGCTCTGCCGCCACCTTTGACTTGTTGGCCTTGCGACAGCTTGCACAGCGGCTAGGTGCTGCCCAGCCCACCTGTTTGAAGTGGATCTGAGAGCCGACCGAGAACTTGAAGTCTGTGTGGCAGTCCTTGCAGTTGATGGCAAAGGGAGCCATCTTCTTTACTGTGCGACAGTCAATGCAGCGAATTGGCACTGCCCAGCCATTCTCCTCATAGTGATGCTGAGCACCGATAGAGTGGACGAAGTCCTTCTGGCAGTCCTTACAAGAGATGTGCATGGGCTGCGGACCCTGTCGCTGTGCCTTCTTCTCCTGGCGGCAAGGGTAGCAGCGAGTGGGCATGGTGAGCCCCTTCTCTGTGAAGAAGGCCTGCTCCTTGTCCGAGATGAAGTAGTTGGCTTCACAGTCGCGGCAGGCCAGAAGCTGGCCACTGTGCACCTCCTTTGCCTCTCCACCGCCACGCGACTTCTTAGCGACCTTGGCAAGGGCAGCATCGGCCTCGGCCTGCTTCTTCTGTGCTGCGGCTGCAACAAGTCCGTTGGCCGCATCGCGCTGGGCGTAGAGGGTTACGAGGCGGGCCTTGATCTGCGGAGTCTGTTCCTGCTCCTCGAGCGTCATGATCTCCTGCTTGATGGCGAGTGAAGACATTTTGTGATGAAGTAGACTGGATGCTATGCAATCCAATAGGCAGCGCCGCGCGTTCAATTTTTTTAATTGAACAAAAACAAAAGAGGTGGTGCGGTGCACCTTTTTTTTGTTTTTTTTTGTTCTTCTTTTCTTGTACTTTACATGATGATCTCCTCAATCTCGATGGGGTTGCGGCGGTAGTCAACAAGACCGACCTCCCAGTTGCCTGTGAGCGTCTTGATGGTCCAGCCGTTGTCGTCGCCAGACTCGTACTCGCCATCTTCGAGGGAATTATTCTGCAGATCATCGCGTAGCTCATCTGCGGTCATCGTGGTGTCCACAGTGAAGGAGATGCGAAAGCCTTCGAGCCACTCGGCCGAGATGACCTCTGAGCGCGTGTTGTCGGTGAGATACTCGACATACTCCTTCGGGTCATTCCTCTTGACATGCGTCTCAATGGGATGCGTCTCAAGGTACGTCTCCATCTCATGGAAGAGGCGCAGGTGCTCGGCGTACTTCGCGGGCTTCTGCCACGGCTCCTGCTCTGGCTCCTCTCCATGGCGGTAGGAGAGGTTGAGCGTTACGGTGTAGAGACGCCGCACAGGCTGCGGAGGTGGAGCCTCTACCTCGAAGGTGAGATGCTCTGCGCAGAAGGTCTTGAGCTCGTGCTTGAGCATCTTGCTGAGCGCCTTGGGCAGGATGGCGCCAGTCTCGTTTGCGATACAGCGAACCAGAGGCTTGAGCACGACAACCGGATTCAGGTCAATGTTGCGGTGGCAGTCACGGCGCACCGTGCGTACGTCTCCCTTAACTGTGGAGAACTGGAAGTACTGGATGTCACCGACCGTGTACTGGTCTGCAAGCGGGATGATGAGAGTGGCCATGGTGTCTGTGGATGGTGTGTGTGTCTTTACTGTACCAATTACAGCACGGCATCCCACTTTCAAATTTTCCATTTTCAGAGGCCCTCTTGCCCGTGCATAAAAAAAGAACAAAAAAATTTGGGCTTTCGCCTCTTTTAGTTTTTTGTCTTTCGGTTCTTTTTTCTTTCTTTTTGTCTTTATGGTTTTTTTGTCTTTACTCGCCGCCTGCGCTCGCGGCCGCGTTAGAGCGCTGCTCAGGCTTGACCTCGCCCTTCTCCCAGATGCCCGCGCAGTTGCCTGCCTTGAAGTTCACCCATGCCTCCGCGGGCTCTCCCTTGAAGCAGCGCTTGGGCTCCTCGACGGTGCGCAAGTACCACTCCTTGGTCTTGGGGTGCTTGAACTTCAGAAGGCCAGCCTCCTTAAGCTCCTCTGATGTCGGCGGCTCTGCTTTGGCCTCCTCCGCAGGCGCCTCAGCCTCCTCGGCCACCTCTGCCGCGGCCGCAAGCACGGCGCTCTTGGGCGCAACCTTGGGGGACTTCTTGACGGCAGCGGGCTTCGGCGAGGGCGCAGCCTCCTCCTCGGCCTCCCCCTCTGACTCGGGCTCTGGCGCGGGCTTGGCTGCGGCCTTCTTGACGGGCGCGGGCTTCGCGACAGGCTTGGCAACGGGCTTCGCGGCAGAGGGCTTGGCGATCTTCAGACCCGCCGCCTTCAGCTCCGTCACGCTCATGCCGCCGCGCGCCTCTGCCGTGGCAGACTGCTCGTCAGAGTTGTCAAGCAGGTGCTCGATGGCCTCGAGAAGCTGCTCGTCCTCTGGCTCGATGTAGCCGCCCTCGCCGTCGTCGAGCTCGTACTCGCGCTTGAGCCAGCCCGCGCACCGCAGCTGGAAGCCCGCGCGCTTGCAGCCGTCCTCGGCGCCCTTCTCGGACTCCCAGCGGTCGTCTTCAGCGTAGCTCTCCTTGAGGATGGCCGTGACGCGCTTTGAGAGCGCGCCTGAGAACGCGGACCACGAGTTGCCCGCGCGCGGCACCGCTGCCGCCTTCTTCGCCTTTCCCTTCGATGCAGGCGCCTGCTGCTGCTCAATCGTCTGTGCGACGAGAGCAGTCAACGCGGCAACCTGCGCCGACAGCTGTGCGATCTGCTTGTCCTTGGTGGAAGACATGGTAGCGGATGGTGGTGGCTGATGGTGGATGGATGTGGCTTGTTTTCTCTCTAACCAATCAGCTAAAATGGCCCCTCTTGTTCAAATTTTTTTTTATTTTGAGAGACATGGCAAATTGCAGATGCGGGCGCGCAAAGATTTGCCCTCTGTTTCACTTCTCAAAAAAATTTGAAAGAGGCCTATACGGGCGCGCGCGCCCGCCCGCCTGTGTGCGCGCGCACGCATACAAGATGGCGCGCAGACTCAAACTAAAAAAAAATTTGAATTATGGGGGCCCTCAATTGGAATAAGTCACTTGGTTGGTGACAGACCGTCAATCTTGGGGGACGCCTTGAGATAGTTAAGTCACCCAAAAGGAGAACGCGGACGCGCGCCCCCTCTTTTTGCCTCTTTTTTTATGTCTGTTGCGCGCCCATGCCGCGCGCGCAAGAGACCGCAAGAGGCGCGCGCAAAAAAAAAAATTGAGGCGGTGGGGCGCCCCAATTGGCTAGTACAGCAAGACATCTCATCTATCTACCCCATCTACTCTTCCACGCACACCATGGCCTCCCAGCAGATGAACGCGCCCAAGCCTACGCTGCCCATGCCCGCAGACCTAGCCCAGATGCAGTGGGTCTACCAGCCTGGCTTCTGGTTTGTAGAGGGCGAGGCGCGCAACAGGCGCGAGGGCGAGAGTGACAAGGCCTACCTGGCGCGCGTGCGCAAGAACAAGGCCATCCGTGACCGCCGCTTTGCGCGCGAGAGGGCCCGCTGGGAGGCAGAGGATGCTTCTCGCGCCGCGGCGCCCGCGCCCGCTGCAGAGCCTGCACCTGCACCTGCACCTGCGCCCGCACCAGCACCCGCACGGGTGAACGATGCTGCCTGGATCGCGGCGGCGGCTCAGCGCCCTGCGCGCCCAGAGGACGCAGACCAGTGGAAGCAGATTGCCCTCTACTGGCAGAACCGCTGCCGGCTGATGGAGGCGCGCTTTGAGACCGTCATCGGGGCGGTGGGGCATCTCCACCGCCTTACTGCAGTGGAGGTAGAGCAGGCCATTCTTGAGCAGCCTGAGTAGACGAACCATAATAGATAAAAAAGGAAGAGAAAGCACCAAAAACTAAAGAGGCGAAAGCCCACTTTTTTATCTGCAACCTGTATTTAAGAGTATATAAGAGCAATAATAAAAAAAAATTGAATTATTGGGCGTCTCAATTGGTTGGTACAGAAACACACACCGCACCACACCATATCGCACCACACAAGATGTTCACCAACAGCATCGCCGCACTCCGCAGCCAGGTCGTCAAGCGCAACATCGTCCTCCACCAGAACGACCTTGACCGCCGACGCTGGTCCGTCAGGCGGGACGTCTTGCGGGACGCGAAGGACACCTTCCTTCCCGCCCTCAAGGCCGCAATCGCAAAGTCCCACAGCGACTACAGCCACGCGGTTGTCCTCCGCAGCTACTCGGTTGCAGAGTGGGAGGAGACTGATGCTGACAACAATGCGCTCAGCGAGGTCTTCGAGAAGACGGATGTCCTCGCGCGCATTGCAAACTGCCTCGCACCAGGCTTCTTCAAGTGCCGCGTGCGGCCCACTGTTGCGCGCCAGCCTGGCATGCGAGTCCGCGTCTACGAGATCGTTGCTCGGTTCTACGCGAACGGCGTGGAGGCAGAGAAGCCGCCATGCACTTGCGTCTGTTCTCACCTGACAGACGGGTTCTGCGAAACTTGCGGCGGCCATAATGTCCGCGACCCTCGCGCAGAGGAGGAGTCAGCACCGCAAATCAACAATCCAGAGGACATGTAAAGTGTTCTTAGACATAAATAGCAAAAAAAAAAAGAGGCTCACAGAGCCCACCTCTTTTTTGCCTCTTTATAAATAATCAAGAGGCCCCAAAAAAAAATTTGAAGCGGGGGGGCCCCAAATTGATATAGTACCACCATCCATCCGCATCATCATCTACCATGGCATCTAAGACTTCCAACACTGTCTCTCGCGCCGAGTTTGATGCTCTCGCTGCAAGCATCGCCGCCATTGAGGCGAAGATTGCCCTGCTGCAGAGCGCCCCTGCGGGCAAGAAGGTTCGCAAGGCGAAGGCCGCTCCCGCAGAGGGCGAGGAGAAGAAGGTCCGCAAGCCCTCTCCCTGGATCGAGCACTCTTCCCGCGTCAGCAAGCTTCTGGCGCAGGAGGAGCATGCCGATGCAAAGACCGCGGTCGGCAAGGCCCGCCTTGCTTTCTGCTCGCATCTCAAGGAGGTCTGTGGTGGAGAGTATGAGTCTCTGACCGATGAGACCATCCTCGAGCAGGCGCTCTCCTATGTGGCTCCAGAGGGCAAGGCGAAGAAGCCGGTTGCCGAGGAGGCTGAAGAGGAGCCCGCGCCTGCACCCGCGCCTGCAGCTAAGAAGCCTCTGGTCAAGAAGGCTAAGGCTGCAGAGGAGCCCGCTGTGCCTGCGGCAAAGAAGGCCCCTGCGCCTAAGAAGGTCGCTAAGAAGGCCGCAGGTGGCGGCAGTGCGAGTGAAAGCGAGGGCCCTGACGTGTAGACACTCGCCACAGTCTAACAAAAAAAAAATAAAAAAGAACCAAATCCTTAAAAGAAAAGAACTAAAAGAGGCGAAAGCCCATCTTTTTTAATTGACTTTACAAGAGCAATAAATAAAAAATTGAATATACTATTTCATGATATAAATAGGTAGAGAGCAAACAAGACCCATCTATCCATCCACACATCCATCTACCATGCCAAACCACTTCGCAGGTCTGGACGAGGAGGAGTCTCCCATCATGGCGGCCGAACTGTCTCACAACAGTGACGGGGCTATCTGGGACGGCACCTTCTGCCCGTGCAAGTCGCACTGCGACATGGGCATGCACATTGAGAACGACGGCTCATGGAACTGCCAGCATCTGGAGGTTTCGCAGGGCGGCCTTCTCGCCTTTGCCTACAACAAGACGGATTGGGCTGATCAGATGGAGGAGCCAGACGAGGCCACCATCGAAGCAGAGAACGCGGCTTTCGCTCAGCGCAACGGTGGTATGACGACGGCTATGCTTCTTGCGGAGGCCGCCAAGGAACTTGCAAAGGCTCCTGTTGTCATGACGCCCTTCGTGCCGCTCGTCGTGGAGGCCACCGTGGACATCTGGGCTCGCAATGCCAATGGCAGCAAGATGTGCTGCCGCAATCACGCCTACAGGGGCGAGAAGGGCGTTATTGCCCCTGCGGAGAATGGCTTTGCTGCTGGCTGCGTTGCACACACTGCGGGTCTGCCTTGCGTCGGCACGCACGAGGGCACAGCACTCTTCGGCAAGCGCTTTGTGCATATCGACGATGACGATTGGCCCATGGCGCAGCCACGTGAGCAGGGCTATACTCGCCCTTCTTCTGCAGGCGACTGGCGGTCTGGAGCGGCTACTCCCACTTGGCGGTCTGGCACGGCCACACCTACTCGCCAGGGCTGCACGAGTGGCCAGCCGATGACAAACCATACGCTGGCGACCTATGGCAAGCGTGGTGGCGGCGCCTACAGGGGGCGCAATTAAAGAGAAAAAACAATAAAAAACCTAATACAAAAACAAAAGAAAAGAGGGGCGAAAGCCTCCACTTTTTTTTAAAATTTGAAGTTGCAAACGGCCTAATTAAATTGTACCGACATAGAACAATCTACCATGGCCTCCATTACTCCCACTGATATTCTTACGAAGCCGCTGTTCAACTGGTCTGATGTGGCTGAGATGCGTCAGCCTGTAGTCAAGGCCGAGAAGGACAAGAAGCAGGCTATTCTCCAGGATGAGTACTGTGATGTGCTCTTCGAGGAGATCCTTCAGACTATGTCATCTCCTGAGGCAGTCAAGACACACCTAATGGAGAAGCCGACTGTTCCAGTTCTTATCTGGACGACGAATGAGGTCTTCTTTGAGCCTCATTCAAGCATTCCTCGCCGCGACTGCCGTTCTGAGATGTTCGGTAATACCAACCATAGTGTCGAGGACATTGCAATTTACAGAGGTTTCCATCAGACCGTGAAGTCGCCCATTGCATTTCACGAAAATCAGAGCATCTACGCAGTTCTAAAGTACACGGACATCCTCCATCTGCTTGCTGCCCGTTGGGACTCGAGTGTTACGCCCCACTTCACATGTGAGCGCTACACAACACCCTGTGGCGAGTCAAACCGCTACTGGCGGCATCAGGAGCATGTGATCTATCTGCGCTTCTGGCCAGACGGTGTTCCTGCTCGTCATGTTGAGAGTCAGAAGGCGGCTCTTGATGGGTATGAGGCTCGCTACCGCCGCAGGCATCCTCTAATCATCCACAATCCTGAGGATGAGTGAACATAGATAAAAAAGACACAGTGCAGCCGGCACCATCTCTTTTCTTGTAAAATTTAAAATTTGAACTTTGCCTGGTCCATTAAATTTGTATAGCCGATATAGCAACTAAAATGTCCTCCAACTCTCAGTTCAGCACCATCGCCATGAACAACTACCTGGATACCATTGCGGAGCTGCAGCGTCTGACGGCAGCAAATGCAACGGATGACGAGATTCTCGTGGCCAAGATGTACATGAGCATCGCTCTTGCCGACCTCATTGCGCCCAATGAGACTGAAGAGTATCGTGCAAATCTTGTACTCATCTTCATGCGCAGTGATAATCCCCAGATCTACGCAGAAATGCCTCCACTTGAGGATGTAGAGGAGACACTTCCCTCAACTCCTCTTATTGATCAAGGTGAGATGGACCCTGTCGAGTTGCAGAATGGTTTCGTGGTATTGCAGGCTGGTGAGATTGATGATGATATGCCGGCTCTCGACTAGACTGATAAATAAAAAGAGAAAAGGTGCAGCCGGCACCACCTCTTTTTATTAGTATAGTGAAGATATAATAAAAATTTGAAAATAGTATCCGTATATAAATACAGTATCACCATCCAGCAAAAATGTCTCACTCCACCTGCAACCACAACACTCACCATGAGGGCGACTGCGAGAGTGCCTGCTGCCGTGGCTGCGATCGCCGACTCGGCCTTGTCTCCCCCCTCTGCTCAGAGTGCGGCCATGATACGGCGGCAGCGGCTACAGAGTCCATTGCACGCGGTCTTCTTCCACCCTTTCCAGGCTATGATGCAGGTGAGACGATGTGTACTGGCTGTGAGGCAGAGTATGTCGCGAGTAGCGATGAGGCTGAGTCTAGATACAGACAGACCTTGCGTGATCGCCGTCATGGTGTCTGCAGCACGTGTAGTACTCGCTTTGAAGTTAAGACACTCATCGACTGCTACAAGAAGTGCCCCTCGTGCCTAGCACCTAAGCGGGCCAGTCCTCGCCGTATTAGCGCAGCGGAGATTCTGGCTGAGCGCGATGAGCTGCGTAAGTCTCTAGGATCTATTCCGCATGGAACTGGGCGCGGTTGGTCTAGTATGCTCTGGATCTCCTGTGATTGTCCCAATTGCCGCGACCAGTATGATCCTACTGGCGAGGAGTCTGCAAAGTATCTGAACATGGACCCTACATCGTTCTTTACCGATCAGTCAGAGATTCCGAGCTTCGCCTTCTCACAGATTGCCAAGGAGTCTCTCTGGGCCGCCGCAACACCAGGCATCTACTTTGATGATGATGCTCGCGTGCGGACTCTTAACGGCTTTATCGAGCAGATGACACCACCTCTTGCAATCCGTCCTTCCCATATTCTTCACATTGGCAAGGATCGTATGCTAGATAGGTTCTTTCTCTCTGCAGATAAGACCTATTGGGTCCGACAGTCTTGGAAGTCTGGCCGCAGTGTCTATTACAAGGAGGGTGAAAATCCACCGATTCCCACCGATGCTGTCTGCGCACGTCTCAAGGAGCTCTTCTCATAAAAAAAATAAAAATAATTAATTAATTACACTCTTATTTTTGCTTAGATAAGTCTTCTAATAGCTGTCAAAATAGCGCTGCGAGGCAGTGGGCTCGCGCAGTGGCTCATGATTTTCACAAGTATTACTCATGTGCTGCGGCCAGTCATCGCAGACAGAGGCAATTGCCCGCCAGATACTCTCCATAAACCCTGCATCCTGAAGCTTCTCCAGGTTAATCATGATGCGTGGGTAGGCAGGAAGGTTAAACTGTAGCTGCTTGAAAGGCATATCATCCTTCTGAAGGAGATTGAGTGTGGTCTCCAGGTACTCGCGAACACCGATTGCACTTGCGGTGAAAGTGTACTTAGCACGCTTCTCACCACTCTCTGCATCTGTATAGGTCACCTGAAACTGCTTTGAGTTATCTACAAGAGGTACAATCCTGATAGAATCATCCAACTTTGAGTTATCGTTACGAGTGATGAAGATAGAGATAGATGACATTTTATGCTTTCTAATTGATTTTTGATGATAGGTATGCGACTCAAATTTTTTACTCGCCCTTTTCAAAAAATTGAGCCCAGCTTTCACCATATAGAAGTCAACACAATGGATATTAGCGGAGTTCTTACAACTCTTCATAACTGCTTCAAGGCACTTACTCTTGATACAATCAAGCAACAAGTGCTTATTCATGAGAACTCAATCACCTCTACAGAAGAACCTCCTAAGCCAAAGAAGATTATTCGACGCATTGTAAAGAAGGCTGTACCTCAGCCACAAAGGCGTTGTGATGCGCGTATCTATGGAGAGGCGCTCTATATTGAAGGGACAAAGGCTCCCAATGGTACACCCTACAAGGTCTACAGACCTGTACAGTGTGAGAAGAATTCAGTTTGCGGCATCTCCCTTGATGGCGATGATGAGGGCGAACTCTATCTCTGCAAGGTGTGCGAGACTCGCTACAAGGCCCGTCTACAGAATCCAGCAGTTTGGCACGGATTCTTTGATGGTGATGTTCCAGAGACTAGCCACTTTGTAAATGGCTCTTGGCACCGTAAGAAGGTGGAAAAAATTGAATCGGCTGATGCTGTAATGACATAAGTACTGACAATCGTTTACCATGGACTCTGAGCACACTCCCCGTCGCAAGAAGGGTGATAAGGCCAAGGAGAAGTTTGACCGCAATGGTAAGAACACTACGCGCCATGTGCGTGAGGCAGAGCGTCTTCAGGAGAAGCGTAAGGAGCAGCCAAAAAAGAAGTAAAGGCCACTCTTTTTAAAAAATTTGAACTTTTTATTGCGTTCATTGTGTCACTACACTCACATCATATGCACAATGGAACCCACAACTCTCATTCCACTCTGGCCCTCATTCGAGTACCGACCGCACCAGACTGCGGCCATTGAATGGATGCGTACACAGGAAGAAGACCAGTATCTTCCAGGAGGACTTCTCTGCGATGAAATGGGACTCGGTAAAACTATGGAAGTACTTGGTCTTATCAAGAATACTAAAGTCTCCATGAATCTGCTTATTACTCCACTAGCTGTTCTAGAGCAGTGGACAGAGGCCGCAGTTCGCTCGGGCATCAATGTCTTCCGCATGAGCTACAAGCGAGAGTGGGAGGCCGTTGGCAGCCATGCTAAGAAGACAACATTCCTCTTCATCACTCATTATGATTTTGCCATGAGACACAATGATGAGCTGATGACGATTGTTTGGACCCGTATTATCTTGGATGAGGCACATCGCATCTGCAATGACAAGACTCTGCTCTTTGATGCCATTCATCAGATTCCTGCAAAGAATAAGTGGGCTCTTACTGCCACCCCCATTATCAATGGTCTTGCCAATTCCAATGCACTCTTTCAGTTTCTTGGTATGGACAAATCGCAGATTCCCCAGTCTACGAAACGTCTGGCTCCTATCATCTTTGAGAAGGCCCTCTGCCGCACAGTAGCTGAGCTACGACCCATGATTCCTTCTCTTCCGCAGAAGGAGGTTATTCACTATCACACTCTTCCTTTCACTACAAAGGATGAACGTGATTTCTACAGAGGCATTCAGGGTGCAGCTGTTCGCAGATGGACAGCTCTTCAGGAAGAGGGTGCAGGCAGGATGGCCATTCTAAAACTTCTGCTTGTTCTTCGCCAGATTTCTGTGCATCCGCAGGTCTACATTAATGCCTGTAGACGAAACATAACGCATTATGCCCGCACGGACTGGCCTCTTGACAGTACAAAATTTTCAAAGATTAAGAGTCTGATTAGCGAGCAATCAGAAGAGCCCCATAAGTGGCTTATCTTTGCAAACTTCTACGATGAGATGGATATGCTCCAGACCACCTTGCGCTCTCTGCCCCGGGTCAAGAGAGTTCAGACCTACAGTGGACGGCAGACACAAGCGCAGAGAGATGCTATTCTTGAAAAGACAAAAGAGCCACTTGATGGACAGGATACAGAGGTACTTATTCTCCAACTTCAGTCTGGTAGTGTGGGGCTCAATCTCCAACATTTCGACCGAATCATCTTCATGTCTCCTTGGTGGACAAAAGCTCTGATGGATCAGGCAATTGGTCGCGCAGTGCGAATTGGTCAACAGGCTATTGTTCAGGTGCACCATATTCATCTGGTAGAAGAGACACGGCCAGAGTTAATTAGTATTGATAAGTTGATGAATGATAAGGCGGCAGTAAAAGGTGAACTCTGCAAGTGGTTTCTCGACTCGGCGAATCATCTTCTTGAACCAGTTCAATAAAAAAAGACCTTACTATAGGGTAAAGAAAGAATGGAATCATCAGGATTTAGTCAATTTTCTTTTTCAGTATGGGCAGTCTTAGGAATTGTTGTGGGTGTTCTTGTGGCCTATCTCTCATTTGTTATGCTTTGTCGCGCAAAGACAATGCCGAAGTTTGCCGAAGGATTTGGAGCGCCTGTGGTGGGGGCGGGACAACCTGATTGTCTTCATGAGAGCAATGAGGCGGCAGCAATTATTGGTGCCTTTCAAGATCGAGTTGGCTCCGTTGAGGAAGGAAACCCGGATTTAGATGAATTAAAGGTCCTCTTAGGTAAACTCTGTTGCATGAAGCGCGATCTTGTTGCGGTGAATGGCACGGTTAATGCGACTCTATATCAACCCTTCATGACAGCGCACGATATTGAGCCCGTTGCTGAAACTACGGGCCGTTGCTTTGCTAAGACAATTCCTGAACGCGATCTGAGTCTCAGCTTTGATAAGTGGAAGACACGTGGTCGCTTTTTGATTACTCGTCTCTGCTCTGCGTCTGATATGACACCTGTTGAAAAGGGAAAGATGGATAGCCTCTTTGACCAGGTTTTAGTGGATGTGTATGATATTGCGCAGCAGAGATGCTTAGCGGGTACACCGATGATTGATGCAAAGGCTACACCAAGGGATGTAGGCGCCTTCTCTCCGCCAGCCTTAGATGATTTAAGAGAATATACAGGATACTATTAGGGATGGACGATGGACTTGTGCTTGTCTGGGATGTAGACCAAACACTTTCAGGGCAATATTTTGACCCGAATGTGTTTAAAAAGAATCCCGCTGTGAATCCATATGACTACGTATTTCTAAATCCGAGAGCACTCGATATTATTACCAAGGCAATTGCTGCAAAATCAACTGGACGTGTCTCTGCTATAGGACTTTTTACAAACAATGGAAATGAGGATTTTATTAGTCTAATAAAATCAGCAATTGAGAANANNATANNNGTATCGCCTATCTTTGATTTTACAATTACCGCAAATCGTCCCAATCAAACCGTTGGTCCAAATGGACAATTAGTAAAAACTNTNNCACAGATTCAAGATAAATTACCTGNATTCGATAATNTAGTAAATCGTGTCTATTTTTTTGATGATATGCCAGATCATGTAATACNAGANGAGATCCCTGCAACTCACTATATTCAAATTACACCCCCATATGATCCTCAATCACAGGACACTACAAATTGGACACCGATTGAAACTGCACTTGCACAAAATTCAAAGGGTGGTCGTCGTCAACGGCGCAGACCTGCTAAGAAGTCGCGTCGTCGTCATAAGAAGCGGACCCGTTATAGCCGCTCAATAAGAGACGGATCTAGTTGAATAATGAGAACCGTACAGAGTAAAAGGCCGATATAGATCGCAAATTCAATATTCTTTGACTTGCCAGCAACTGCTTCAATTGCCATGTAAGCCAAACCCCAGATTGCAATCCACCAGAATTGAAGAAGAGTGATTGCCACCAGAAAACGGAGGATTGAGAATGAAGGAAAACAGAAAAGTTTTTCAAAGATATTCATACTATACTAGCATGATAAAAACTGCGCGCCAAAAAATTTGATTTTATCAGCCCGCACATAATCAGTATAGCCATCAAAAATGTTTTCTGAACTCATTCTCCTCTACTTCATCACGACGAACTCGATTGTCCAGCAGGCCACAGTTGCCGCAGTCAATGTGATTCAGGAGAATGCAATGGCATTCTATAATAGCACTCTGATGAATGCAACCTTCATGGACGCATTCCTCTACAATGCTAGTCAGCTTCTGAACTCGACCTTCAATAATACTGACTTCCTTCCCACCTTGCTCAATCGCACATGCAGTTTTATGAACAATCAGACTCTGTATCCTATTCCTCCTTTCTGCAACACTACATGTGCAGCGTAGTTATTGAGTCAGCTCAACTTAAAAAATTGAATTTTTTACTGCGCCTTAGTAATTAGCATCCTATACAATGTTTCTCTTCGAGCGTTCCAATGGTAGTTTTAACCACCTAGACCCTGATGAGTTTCCATCAGTCTTTGCGGCCTGTACTGAAATTCATCCGAGGCCAACGTTTGTTCTTCTAAATAGTGCATTAGGTCCAATTTCTCTTCAAGAAGAGAATCCAGTTCTTGTGCATATGGCCCTTGAGGATGACCGTGATCTCTTTGGCAGTATTGAAAATACTCGATTTCAGAGAATTACAAATCTCTATATTACGACAAAGACAACTTCATTCCCTGTAATTCAACTTGATACGTACAGCTTTCTTTCTACCGATGCACCCAGCTTCTATCCAGTCTGTTCTGCAAAAATCAAGTCAAGGGGTCCGTTGACTGCAGTTGGCATTCGTACTCTCTTTCTTAAGAGTTTTCATGAGAAGATTCCAGGGCTTATCGAGGAGGCACACGAGGAGGAGATTCCAGTGCCATGTCCCATTCAGCAGTGTCTCAAACCGCATACAATCCGTGCTATTGTAAAGGCAGCAGTAGGCACTGATTGCCCAATCAGTTTTGAGTCTATTCAGGAGGCAACCGCAGCAGTGACAACTTGCCAACATGTCTTCAAGAGAGAGGCAATTGTACAGTGGCTCAAGAAGAATACTACATGTCCTGTATGTCGTGATGAGTGTGAGGTAGTTTGAGTTCAAATTCGTAGACTACAGGGATATGATCGCTTAGTCTTACATCATGAAAGTATGTTGTCTTTTTACTTATAAAAGTTCCTACAGCATCGCTTGAATACAACAGATGATCTAAATGTTCGCCTGTTTCTGGAAAGGTGATATTATCCGTATCATCGAATTTCTCAAAATAATGAAATGATTCTTGATTCAAATCACCACAGAGAAGCGGAAACTGATACTTCTGACAGAATAAATCAGCCTGTTTTTCTTGATTAAACCGAACCGCGGGATAATTGATACGAAAACAGGGAAATTCTGTATAATCGGATTGAAAATGTGTATTTAGAATATCTATCCGCTTTCCGTTGACTTCGATAGGTACGTGGAGTAAACCTTTTGAGACAAATCTATCTACACCCCCCGCATCTGTAAAGGGCATAAATGTACTCTCTCCAAGTATCTTCAAGTCGCGACGAACTAATATACAGAGTCCAGCGCCAGAGTAAAATCCCGCTGCATGTCCAACATAAGTGGTTCCTTTTGAAAAGAAGATATTCCATTTATCTTGTGATTCAATGGCTAGTTGTAGTCTTCGTGTAAAGACTTCTTGTAAGCAGACAATATCGCAGCTTCTTTTTGAAATCCATGACAGAATATCATCGATTGGACATGATATCCAGGGAAGACCTCGTATATTATAAGTGAGTATACGGAGTGTCATTCTATCCTCTCAGACGGTTTAAACTTTTTTCGTGAAACTCATTTAAATGGAACCCATTCAAGTGACTTTACGTCTACCTGCAACCTTTACTCTACCGAAGTTCTATCAAACGGAATCTCCTGATAAAACGTCGCTAGCCTTGCGCCTCGGTGCAATTGCAGCCCAGGCTGCTGAAGAGACACTTCGTGAGGAGTGTAATAGTGATCTTGTGACTCAGCTTGAAAAGAAGCATCTAAATACGCGCGATCGTCTTGAAAAGGAGAAGCGCACACTAGAAGAGTCAGTAGGCCACTTACAGAGTAAACTCAGCATTGACCAATCCTTAACGTCAGAGCTCCGTCAGCGAATCCAGGAGGAGTGTCGTGCAACTTTTCGTGAACTGCTGGCCGAAAAAGACAAACAGATTGATCGTGCAGCACGTGAAAATCAAGCTCTACACGAGCGACTACAGAAACTTGCAGACTCATTGAATCGTCAAGTTGGCTCACAGGAGAAGGGTCGACTTGGTGAACTTCGTGTAGAAGATCTAATTACTCGTGCCTTTGGAATGGGACCTGGCTTTGAATTGATTGCAAAGGGCAAGGAAGCTCAGAGTGGCGACCACCATATGATGTATAATAACATGAAGGTAATCTGGGAAACCAAGAACTATGGTCGTCCCGTGAATAAGGATGAAGTAGAGAAACTTCGCCGTGATATGCGCTCAAATCCAGATGTAAAGGTTGCCTTTATGGTGTCTCTAACAAATGGAATTGTAGGGCACACAAAACCGGCGGATATTGACCTCGAGCGCCTTGAAGATGGTCGCTTTATTGTCTATCTCTCTAATCTCTACAAACATGAGGATCCTGTAGTGTATCTACAGGGACTCCGTCCACTGCTTGAACTTGGAGACTATATGGGTATTCACAAGGAGCGACAGGATTCAGAGGAACTCTCACAGATGAAGGTGAAGGCGCAGATTATTCAGCATCTCTTGAAGAATCATATGACCACTCTACAGGCTCTACGGAATAGTCTAGTGAATCAGAAAAAGAAGATGGATCAGATTTATGCTGAGCAGATGAGTTTGGTAAAGCAGGCAGAGACAGAACTTGTGTCCACTCTCAAAGAACTTCTTTCAGAGGAGGAGCAGCAGGGCATTGTGCAAGGCACGCTGAATCCAGAACTCTATACAAAGCAGAATCTTCTTGATTGTACAGATAAGGAGAAAAAACTTGTGTCTTGGTTTCAACGCTTCTGCACAGAAGACTCTAAGGCAGAACTCGAGACAAAGGAACTCCAGGAGAAGCTCAAGGAGGCTGGATTCAAAGAAAAGGAACTTACTGAAGCGCGTAAGATTCTACAAGGGACCGTGTGGCCGAAGGGTGGTAAGAAACTTAAGGGATTCTCCTACTTATAGAGTTTATTTAAGAATAGTTATGCGATTCCTTCATATTAGTTTTCATATTGGTTGTATTCGTACTCTAAATGCTCTTTTCAAAGATTTAGGTCATGAAGTTAGATATTTTTATGCACGACAACATGACATCCCCTATACAATTACACCTCAGGTTGCAGATACTGTATGGGAGAAATATAAAGAGGAGTGGAATCAGTATGATGCAATTATAACAAGTGATACTGCTGCTCTCTCTTATATTTTCCTACGAAACTTATCAGAAGTTAAGCCAAAACTCTATATTTGGGTATGTAATCGGTTTGATTATGCAATGCAAGATCAGCTTGAATATAATGAACTTATACAGAAAGTTTCAAGAGGATCAGAGTTCATTGATCGAGTAAAGATTATACCCTATAGTGATTATGAGAGAATTTACTGTGGTGCAAAATTAGTAAGAGTCAGAGAACCAACATTGCAACCATATGGAAAAGTAAGTGGTACTAAAATATTTAATGGACAGGTTGATGACGATAAAATTATTAAACTTGATACATCAGGTATGTTTGCGCCCAAAAATGAAACTGTTTTTATCTCCTTTTATCATAATGATAATGGATTTCTTCCACTAAAAGATATTTTGAAACAAAATGGCATTTCAGTTGCAGGGGGTGAATTTCGGTGTATTGAAGATTTACAAGATTATAAGTGTACAGTTACAATTCCAGATGCATTTAGTAAATTTTTTACATTTGAACTTCTTCATGCTCATCTTCCAGTATTTGTTCCATCAGAAGAATTTTTTTATACTCTAAATCGTTCTTATAGGCAAGATGAAACAGGAAAATATAATCAGTGTAACTTTACAATTCATACAAATCATGTACCAAACGAATATATGAACTTATGTGAATGGTATAAATTTCCAGAGACACATATATACTTTGATTCACTTGATGATTTAATTACAAAAATTCGTGAATTTACACCTGATAAGCGAGAAAAAATTATTAAACAAATGAAAAGAGCATCTGAGTATCATTCAAACCATGTACTTTCAACAGCATATTATCTGTTTTCTTAATCTTCAATAAATTTTCCATCTCCTGCAACCCAACCTGCAATACCAATACGGTCATGCTGAGTAAATCCCAGATTATAATGGGTCTTATTTATTGGAAACATGTCATACTTATAAAAAAGATGTTCTACATCATCATATTCCAATTCCTTCTTAGGACTTGTCATGATGCTTTCAAGCTTTTCAAAAAAATAGGGAAGATGACTGCGAGGGAAACGATAGTAACGAGTTTCAAAAAGATGTTCACCTATTTCTCCAAGACGATGTTTTACTATAATTGTTTCAAGTGAAAAACGATTAAAATTAAAATTATCATTTAGAAAGTAGCGCCCTGAAACTTTGTTTATTGTTTCGAGCTTATCTACAATAGCCTTAAACGCATCTGATTGTAAATATCTATAAAGCATTGTTGCCTCACCTGTATTTTTATTAAGATTTGTTACATTTTGTGTATGATATTCATTTGAATATCTTGAAATTTTATTCTTTTGCTCCTGGGTTGCAGAGCCTGTTTCTAAAATAACAGTATATGCATCTGGTATTTTATTCATAATTGACCTCATTGTATTCTGCATCTGTTCAATTCGAATATCATCTGAAAAACAGGAAGAACTTGTAGTTGTATGAATAGCGCATGAAATAATAACAAGATTCATACAATAGAGTATAAAAATTACTTTAATATCTGATTTAATATTAATCTTTTAAAAATGTTATACTGTCTAGATTGGTGCAAAATCATTTTTTTCTTGCCTTGTTAGATTAAATGTGTCAATATTGAGACTATATGTGGGAACTTTATCAGTATTATAAAGAAATCGTTTCTTTGAAAAAATTTTTTTGAGATCATCGATATATGGACTGTCAAAAGAAATTGAATTGAAAACAGTATATAAATAGTAAATTTCTGAGATTTTATCTAGTATAGCTTCCTTAGTTCGCACATAAATGCAGCAATGTTCTGTATTTAAATCTGCTCCATTTTTCTTTATTAGTTCAGAATATGTCTGGCTATAAGAAAGCATAGAAGGAATTGGAACTCCTTCAAATGGTTTTGAAAAATCAGGTGGTGGTTCTAAACCAACAATAAGATATAAAGGATGATTGTCAATTAAATAAATTTCATTATACATAAGATGAAACGGAATATCATTTATGTAAAAATATTGTAGTACTTGATGTGCCTGTCTACGTGTATAGCGTAAGGCTGCAGCAAGATCTTCAACAGAATCTTTATCAGCAATAAATACAAAATCTGTACCAAGGCGTTCATCAAGCCAGTGTTTTTCTCTATTAACTATAAAGAGTCCGTGTTCATTCCATTTGGGCCATTCAGTTATCTTAATTCTGTAAAGAATATCAAAACGTAATATTATAAATCGATCATAATCATTCTTATGTGCAGAAATCCAATCTGCAACTAGTTTACAGTTTGTTACTTGTGACACAGATGGGTTAATTTCAATATATTTAGGAACAAGTAAACTTGTCAACATTTCTAAGCAATTACTATTGTATGTATGAAAGACAATATCATAGGTGTGCCCTGCTGCCTTAAGATCATTAAACAGTGTAGTATCCCAGTTATTAATATTAAAGCAAGGATTCATATGTCCACGTACTGGATGAATTCGTTCATTTTCTCCTCGAAATAGAATACATAGTTTCATCTACTAGTTAATAGTCTAATATTTCTTTATATTACTTAAACCAATATATAGATAGATAGAATATGCACGTTGCAGTTTTTCTACGTGGACGGAGTTTTTATCATACTAATTTTTATCACACAGATTTTAGCGAATCATGTGATAATATTAATGAAATGATACTTGAGCCTCTTCGCAAAGATGGTCATACAGTAGATATTTTTTGTTGTACATATATATCACATAAAATAGAACATGTAATTAACTTCTATAAACCAGTTAAAACAATTGCGGTTAATGATGAGGATCTTGCAAGTATAAATAGTTGGAATCGTCAAATGATTTTTAGTATAGAAGGTCTACGTTTACTAAAAGCATATGAATCAACAAACAATATTCGATATGATTATTGTATAAATCTGCGGTTTGATATTCTTTTTAAAACACCTATATCGGAGCAGAATATTGATATTAAAAAATTTAATATTATGTTTAAGCATACGTCAGGTAACTGTGATGATAATTATTGGATAATTGGTCGAGAGTATTTTAATCTTTTTGAAGAGTCTCTCATTAAAATGTTAAATAAGAAGGATGCCATTACTCATGAACTTAATCATTATATTGGAGAATCAAATATAAATTATATGTATGAAACGGATTCAAATGAATATCGATATTATTCATTTACTAGAACTAACAATTATTGATAATCTGAGCAGATTTTTGTTGAAACTTTAGGAATTACATCTGCCATCTCAGGCATCATATAGGTCCATCCCTCAATATCTGAAAGCCCAGGATAAATAATTGTATCTCCAGTCGTTGTAAGTACATAATCTTCATCTGTATGATAAAAGATTCTGAGTCCCCAACCCTTTTCATTGGAGAGTTTTTGCAAATGATAGAATCCTTCAGTATTCTTTGCATGAATCCAGAGATACTCTGAATGAAGGGATTCAGGGCTTACAGGTTCACGGGGTTCATCATGGCCAATCCAGAAACGGCCTTGATGCCACCAGATATCAATTTCACTCGAACGTCCCTGCCGACACCATTCTATAACAGTCGTCATTGAATTCTCCAGATCATGATTTGGCCCAGCGATAAGACCACGATGCGCTATCTTCTCAGGTGTCCAAAAGGTTGTAAGTTCAGTAGTTTCCTCACTAAACATACGAAGACTTCCATATCCTAGTGACCAGTGATAAGGAGCAAGTTCCGCAAGAATACATTCTGACCACTTATCAATTCCTGTCTGAATATACTCAATCATCTCCTGACTAGGTGCCATTGTCCAACGAAATAAGGTGGCATGACAGATGTCATTCATATAGGGAGGTTCAAAGGATACTCCAGCAGCCTCAAAGATTTTACGCAATCGATTACGAACTCCCATAAGTTTTTGAAGTTCCTGATGAGTGCTTGGATAGCCGCGCAGTGCAATTCCAGTAGGTGTAACAAGGAGTCCACGGAAAAGAATGCGAAGCCCAGCAAGTTCCTTTAGAAGTGGCTCTAGGAAAGCTCCATTATATTGCTTCTTTTCACTACCAAATGCACTGCACTGGTGCAATGTAAAATGTAAAACTCCACGACCCTCTACATGACTATCCCCTACAGAATAAAGAATACCTGCGCTTTCCAAAGGTCGTATCCACTCCAAAAGTCGCCCCCAACTTGGCGAGTGAAGTTTCCAAGGCCCATATGTATAAATGGCTAGGCAAGTTGATTCATCAACTTTTGATTCTTTTAAAATAGGGCACAATTTCCATGTTTCAGGTGTATGTAAGTGTTTTTTCATACTCACATAGACTTGTTCAAGTTCTTCAAGAGTTCTCGGCCTATTCATGTGAATATTCCTTGAGGAAAGTCTCTAAGTCCTCAGGTACACCGAGGCCCCAGATTTTTTTGCAGCAGAGATTTCTAAAGAGACCTCCTGATTCGATTGCCTCATTATATACAGGACAGACATAAAACTCATTATTAACTCGAATATTTTTGCTAATCATCTGCTCTGCAAAACGGACATAATCAGATCCGTGCTTCCAACCGTAAATTCCAGTGGTTGCCCAGTTACTAATATACTTCTTCTCAGCCACCTCAGTTACAAATCCCTTTGAATCTGTCTTTGAATAGGACCACTTTACGTCTAACGGGTTATTTTGTTCAAAGACTGAAATACATCCGTCAAATGCATCATTACAGAGTGACCGGTAAAATTCATTTTGATTCCATTCGAGAAATTGATCTGAATTTACTGTAACCAATGGATCTGCACTATTAATATGCTGTTTTGCAAGAAGTACTGAGCAGGCTGCACCTTCAGTGACAGATGTGATGGGTGTAATTGTGTAGTCAATACTACATGACCTACATAGCGCATCAAAATCATACGCATCTAGATGAGCCTGCTGTACAATAAAATGAAACTTAAGATTCCACGGAGTTTGTACAGAAATCTCTCCATAGACTTCAGGCTTTACCTTCATATTATCAATCACCCACTGAATCATCGGCTTGCCAAAGACTGGAATAAAAGGCTTGGGAATAGTGTATCCTGCTTTTGAAAATCGGGAGCCAAGACCTGCCATTGGAACAACCACATGAATTGTCTTTTTTTCTTCAGACATCTTTCCTTGATTAACTAGTTCAACTGCCTTTAGTATCTTATCAAGAGTAACATCAGTAGTATCTACAATTGGAAGTACATGCGCACCAGAAACATAGGCTGCAGTGCGACCATGTTTACTATCTTCAAGAATAAGTACTTCATTTGGACTTAACCCCTCCTTCTGAAATGCATTTATATAAGGTTCAGATGAAGGTTTTGGATGAGGACATGATTCATTTGAATAAATTCTTTTAAAAAATTCAAGAATTCCAGTTATATAAAGAGATTGCTTTACTGTACTTCCAATTGAATTGCTTACACACACAAGTGTGTAGCCTTTATCTTTTAGAATTTGTAAAACTGAAATAAGATATGTATTTGGTGAATGCCCCGTGCAAAGAGCAATTTCAGTGAGATTCTGTTTTATATCAAAGAAATCCATTTTACTTTTTGGAAGGAGAAATCTTTTTTCAATAAGAATATCTATCTTTTGTTTGGTTGAAAGACCATCTAAGAACTTATCGTGAAAGGTTTCATTAACCTGATTTAATCCAAACCGTAAAGCTGTCATTAAAAAAAGATCTCTATGGAAAGTTCGTCCATCAAAAAGAACACCATCCAGATCAAAGAAGATTGCTTTAATCATTTTATATACTTAAAATAATGTATTTAGGCGAGAAAATCGCAAGCTCTATTATTTTTAGTAATCGGAGTAGCTAACCAATTAATATTTAAAGTAAATATCTTTACACTATATTATGAAGATAGCACTCTGTTTATCAGGGCTTCCACGTGCAATACCAGAAGGGTTTGATCGATTATTACATTCATTTATAAATAAATATAATCCTGATATTTTTATTCATACTTGGCTTGAAAACCCATTTCAAGGACCTTGGGAAAAGATATATACTTATGATGAACGACTGAAACAGATAACTGATATTTTATCTTTATACAAGCCAAAAGCAATATCAATAGAAAAATGCCACATAGTTCAATCCTACTATACAGAATATGAATCGATTTTTTTTCATGGTAATATTCCTGCGGGAGCAAGTATAATGAGATATATATATAATCCGCATAGTATGTTTGAGTCTGTTTATTTGGCAAATGAACTAAAGAGAAAATATGAAATTCAAAATAATTTTACTTATGATTGTGTTATACGTTGTAGAATGGACATAGGTTTAAATGATACTATTGAATTTGAAAAGTTTGATATGTCTTTTATTAATATTAATCATAATAATATTATACAGCGAGAAGGACCTTTTTTTGAAATTCCAGATCATATTGCATTTTCTTCTAGTAAAAATATGGATGATTTTTCTGATTTAATTAATAAAATACGCAATGTATTATTTACTCTAAAAGAGTCTTCTGTTAAAATATATCCAGAATTGATTCTTGCTAAATATGTAAATCTATACTCTTTACCTGTAAAATTAGTAGATATTCCTATTGGAGATAAGTTAGTTGAATAAATATTTAGATTACTAATACCTAAACAAGTAAATTTATTCTATTTTATGAAGGTTGCACTTCTTTATAGCGGATTATTTCGAAATGGTGCAGAATTAATAAATAAATTTGTAGGGTGGTTAGAATCACAAGAGTCAATCGACCAAGTTGATATATATTTACATGCATGGTGGGATAAAGAATATGAGGGAAAACGAACAACTATATGTGGGAATGCATATCTGATGGAGGGAGATCCAAGAGAATTACTTCATAACAAGATAAAACTAAAAAAAATAGTTGTTGAGAAACAATGTGAATTTGATATGAAGTCTTTACCATTAAAAACAATGATCTCTGAAGTAAATATTAAAAAAAAAGCGAGGGCAAGAGATTCTGGTTTTTTTGGAACTATTTCTCAAATGATAAGCACAAAGAGATGTTTAGATTTAATTGAAAATATAAACGACTATGATTGTATTATTAGAACACGTTCAGATCTATTTTTAGATGATGTATTTAAATTTGATCTATCTAAGAAAGATCTTCAATTAGATAGAATCTGGTTTGCAGATGGCGAACGATATGGTTGGTATTCTTACGATATACGTACATATGCAGGATCGCCAAAAGTAATGAAATTTTTTATTGATAATATGGAAAATGTATATCGATATTTTATTGCACAAATAGGAACTCAGACAGACTGTCATATCTATGTTTATAATATTGCTGTATTAATGGGTATAGAACCAATACGATGGTTTATTCCATTAAATATATCACGAGACCATCTTATTAAAGATAATACACTCCTACATGAAGAACCATTTTGGTGGGATTTAATACCAAAAGAGCGTTTAGAAATGTAATTATATTGATAAGTGTGAATTTAGCGCATCCGTGCGAAATATCTTTATACGTTCAATGGAAGCGATTGTTAAATCTTTTCCAAGGGAAGCTAATTTATCAATTACTGTATCTGGTGCAGTGATAATATGACATCCAAGAGTAATTGCTCTTTGAATGGAATACACTTCGCGACATCCAGCCCAAAGTATCTTTGCAGATTGATTTTCTTTAAAGAGGTTTACTGCCAATTTTACAAATGGACTTGGATCAACACCTGTGTCAGAAATAGGTCCAGCAAAAACAGAAATAATTATAGGTAATGTGTATTTGCTAAATAACGTAAAAGCATGATTAATTTGTTCCAGCGTATAAAGACATGTTATATTTATATTCATATTTTTTGACATAGCATATTGAAAGAGTTCATTATTAAACTCTCCTTTAGTATTTATGATAGGTATCTTTACATAAATATTAGGATTGATTAAATATATAGAATCAATCTGTTGCTTTGCCAATACTATATCATCCTCCCAAATCTGAAATGATATACTTTTATTTGAAATAAAGTCTTTTACAGAATTATAATATTGCTGATAGTTTTTTTCAGACCATTTTGAAAAAACCGAACAGTTTGTTGTGAACCCACTTACAAATTGATTATTTGAATACTTTGCTATATCCATGCCATCATAAAAAACGAGTATACTAGTTAAATCCATTATAAATATATATGTTCTTTTTTACTTTAACCCTGTTCTAATACTGAGAAATACCAGCAAGACAATACGGCTGCATAAAGTGCTCTCTGCATATCTTTTTTATAAATATATGGAACTGCCCGTATTAAATGAGTTATCATATAAAATAAACCTTTTTTAAAGGGATCAGTTTGATCTTTAAAGAATTTTAGTAATGGCTCAAAATCTTCTGCAGATATATTTAAATTAAAAGGATTTAGTTCATATGTATCTTTATCTATAAGTCTAAATAGTTGAATATCTTTCCATCCTTCGTATTTTGCAATAACAGATTGAAACACTTTTCCTAAATCAAGATAATGTGAATCCATATATTTTGCACCTGAATGATCAATGAGTTTTATATCATTTTCTTCTACACAATACAATATATTTTCTAAAGTTAAATCTCCATGTATAGGTTGAATATCAGAAGGTGCGTATCTTGAAATATCTATTTCTTCTAATATTGTGCGTAATCCTTTAGTCACTGTATTATTAATTTTAATAAAGGGTGCATTTACTATATTATAAAATATTTCATCATATTGTTCAATTTCATTTAGCTTAGGCGTTATTTTTTCTTGAATATATGCATTTAACCATTCAATGCCATTGATAGACTTTTTATAACAGTAAATATTTGTGAAAAGATTATTTAAAATATTGTCTAGTACACGAATTTGTTCTGAGATATGCAGAGTTGAAAGGGGTACATAATGTTCTAAATACTCCATATCATAATAGAATTCATCATTATTTTCAAAGGTTTCTAAAATTGTAGGGCATGAATTTTTCCAATAAAAATTAAAACGTTTAATTTCATCAAGTTGTCTTTTCAAGTTTTCACAATGAATAGATTTGTCTAGAGTTTTTTTAATATACTTCCGTATTACCTTTTTTCCTTGCACTTCAAGTAAGTAAACATCTGCTGCCGAGCAGCCGTACATTTTTCTAATAACTGCTGGATATGATATTCCTCTTATATTGCTAATTCCATGGTCACGATCGGGTTGATATGCTACTGCCATACAGAGAAGGGGGGCATAGGGTTTTTTATCATTTATTATAATACGCTGTCCAGAAGGAAGATTTGTTATTAATTCATCATATGGTATATGTAAATCTTCAAGTAGTTTTATTAGTTTTACTTTATTTTTCCTCGATGTTGTTAATATTATTTGATGACCTTGTTTTTTATATTCAGTTAATGTTTCAATTGTCTGAGGTAATAAACGAACAGACAAAGAATCATAAGTTAGTGGATCTGTAGTGTGGATTATAGTTCCATCTATATCGATAAAGAATGATTTCTTTTGTGCAATTTGTAATTTATATGCTGTCAATTGTTGAGGTGTTCCAAAAAAATGAGTATCAGTAATTGAGACAAAACTACATTTTCTAGACGTTAATAACTCTTCTTGAAAAGCATGTGAAAAATTGGAGATATTTTCATAAGGTAAGAGTGAATTGATATCTTTTATAAAATGACATCCAATCAAGCCCATTACAGTTCCATTAAGACTAGGATTCTCCTTTTCACAGAATTGAATTAGTGTATTTGATTCATCAAGTACTGCTTTTCCCCATTCAAACCAATTTGCTTTAGATATTGTGTATAAACTAACTATATAATCAGGAACATCTTCAGATAAAAGATAATTTAGAAAAGGCTGTAGGCCAATACTTAAATCACAATCACACACAAATGAAAATCCATCAAGATAATTTGTTTTAAGAGATGTTAATACTGTGTGCAGAGGTCCAATTGTTTTTGTTGGAATAATACAAAAATGAAGAGTATCATGGGGAAATAATTCCAATAACTTTGACTTTACTGAATATTTTTCTTCTTGATCTTGACGGTATATCAGATAATAATGCAGTGTAAAGAAAGGAGCAAATATGTTAAAGCGTTCTTTTGCTAATTCAATAAAATATGACTCACCTGCATATTGAAATGGTTTAAAAACACCGCCAAACCGAATTCCATCTCCTGCCATTGGAAAAATGACATTGAGTTTAGGTAAACTCATCCTAGTAAAGAGACTCTATATACTTTAAATATTGAAGTTAAATTCAATAATAAATATAAACTTTTAGTAATGTTTAAATTTATTATATTTAGATAGTATTTAAATATCAGTTCTTTCACAGAGAAAAATACCACATCCGTTCCAGAACGTATCTCCAGGCGTGTGTTGCTTATCAGTATTTACAAGATTAATTTCATGACTGTAGTGAACCTTTAAAGGTACTTCACTAAAACCAGCAAGTGTGCCGCTCTTTACATGATTACTATCGCATGTCCAATCATCAATCGTAATTATAACATATTTAGAAAAGAAAGGATAAAAATGCGTTATTGCTTTTTTTTGCGAGTCAAATGAGTGGTCTGCATCATAAAAATAAATATCAATAGAAGATTTAATTTCTTCAGCAGTTATTTG
>TBL_comb47_HYPODRAFT_10001387_pt1 | contig 31563 bp, 24 predicted proteins | sample TroBogypolimnion_40_FD_10682 | JGI IMG/M metagenome (IMG submission 10682) | reverse complement strand
CGGATTCAACCAAACGTATAATTCGAACTAGTTCGAATTATACGTTGGTAATTACCCATAAAGAATAATGAACTAGTTCATTATTCTTTATTGGGTTCAGTGAGCCCGTCGGGCTCACCTATGCCCCCCCTTTTCGAAAATCGCAAATGCGATTTTCTTAGACCCGCACTACGTAGTTCCCTTACAGGAATTATCTTTGGTGAGCTTTATTGACTCTTTTATTCATCTTTTATTCATCTTTGATTCATCTTTTATTCATCTTTGGTGACTCTTTGATATAACACATATAAAGTGTATAATATAGATATTATATTATACAATGGAACAAGAAACAACTACAAAGTCTACAAAGTCTATAACGTCAAAAAAACCAACCAGTAAAAAAGTCCCAAAGAAAAAGGTGAAAATACAAGAAACCCTACCAGACGTTACATCCGTAATAGATATCGGTAATAGACCTATAACGCCGCCAGAAAACGAGTCAATCAGCAGCCCAGAAAACGAGTCAATCAGCAGCTCAGAAAACGAGTCAATCAGCAGCCCAGAAAACGAGTCAATCCGCAGCCCAGAAAACGAGTCAATCCGCAGCCCAGAGTTACTATCATTAAAATCCCCGTTTGTTTCCGAGTCATTGGATCCGTCGTTACCAATGATCGAGCCTTCCGTCGACATCCAAAGAATATACAGTGTATACCAATTCGCCGACAAATTCGCAATAAAATACATCTTCGTATTCTCCGGTGGTCAGCAAGTCGACCGCACACAGTTATTCGATGACATGGAAATCGCCAGAATCGACGCCGATCAAACCCAAATCATATATTCCGATCTTTGGATTCACCCTGACGATACCATACGCACCATAAAACAAAAGATCATTATTACAGTCAGAAATGCTTTGTCGTCTTCCTCATCATCATCATCATCATCATCGCGAATTCAAGCGGAATTCGGATACGAAGAGATGTATTTATACGCCGAAATCAAAGAACAGCTCGATTTAGTATCAATATACCAATCTATCACGACCAACGACCGGAATCCGCTCACCCCCGCACAATACGGGCAATTCGTCAACTGTTTCAATATAGACGAATCCAAGATAGTAATCAAAGAATCATATTCATACGATGATTTAGCCGTTTTCGACGGCATATCGACGCTCAATATCCCCATCGGTCAAAGATTTTCCGCTACCCGCGATTATCTGTTCCCCACCAATCCATATAAATTATACGATACTACGGACACGCAATACCGACAATCCGCAAAGAATTCTTTGATCGCCTTTGAAAATGAGTTATTACTGAGTTATATGGGAAAAGACGGCATCGACAACCGCGCCATCTACTTAGTTTTAGCCAAAGATATTTGTAAATACGCATTCGACGAATTGGGTGTGACCGACGAACACATTATACAATTATATTACCCCCTATTGGTCCACCGAAATATCGATTCTTTGGACAAACTCGAAGACCTGGTTCGGAACTCTGCCAAAGATATTACGCCGGCATTGATGAATTATTACCGGTCGATCGATCTGTTTTATCAGGGCTCACAAGTTCCACGAGTTCCGCTTATTCAAGGCATCCAATCATTCGCCATAACAATGGTCCCCACATTCGCCATCAAAATCCCGCTCGAAATTATATTCAAAAACATCCACGCCACGCGCGTCCGACCTTTCATAACCTATAATCCCGGACTAAAACAGGAAAACATATACCGATTATACACCGAATCTGTCGCGAAAAACGGGAAGAAAATCCCCTACTTGGATGTAGGGCTCGTTACGCGTCTGGCGCGCGAAATGGGCCGCCGATCCAAACTGGCCGTTTATATTATCGGGGACCTAAATAGGCCCGCCGCTGGTAGTCCGCGAACGAATACCCGCAAAAAGCACAACGAGATTTTCGTTACGATTGACCAGGATAGCAGTATCCATATTCGGTCGGATTTGGTAATACCGCTTTCGGCGGAAGAGTTGGACCGGGTATTAAATGATACTATAAATCCTGTGATAGCCGAAATAAACGCGGTATTAGAACAATCGGGATATATCATCCGCGGATTCGCGTCTGTCAAAGACCGCAATATTCGCGTCACATCTTTGAAATACGTGACAATTATGGGGGTGGATAAGGCGATATCTTTGCGGACACAGGTGCCGTGTATTTCGTCGGCGTTTGACGTGCTGAATGATTACGAGACCAGCACGGGATCGGCCAATTTGCGATTCAAACGCGTGGACAATTTCCAGGAAATGAATGCGCAGAATGTGCTAATTACTGAAGTATATAAGAAAACGGGAAGTCCGGACGCCATCGTTCGTGCGCTGATCGAAAATTATCAGATATCCGATCAGGAGGCCATCGAAATCGTGTCGCGATATTTCGCGGAATATTCGCAATTACAGGGGCGAATCATCGATAACCCCGGATTTCCGGTGACCGTCGCGTTTCTACCTACGGATCGGAAAAAACTGGTAATAACAGTCGATGGGATCGACCGAGTTGAATATATACCCGTGCTGAATTCGTATATTGATACTATATTGCGATTAATACAACAACCGACGATACCGGATGTAGCGAATATCGCGGGGGAAATGCGGAAAGTATGCCAGCGAATTGGTAATAAACCGACGGTGATTGATACTGGGCGGGTTGAAAACATAATACGGACGATTGTTCCTGCTGCTACTACAGCTGCTGCTGCTGCTACTACAGAAGTATTTATGGATAAACTAGTGACTGGCAAAGAGATGAAATATGTTAAACCCCTAGCCTTTAATTTTGATGAATCGGAATTGGATGATGATGAACCTGTGGATGAACCTGTGGATGAACAGGCGGAAGAAGGCGAACCATATGCGGATATTATCACCGAGGATTATAATTTGGACACGCCACCTGAAGCGAACCAGATCCTGGACAACGACAACGACCTCGACGAAGACAAACTATTGGAAGAATCAATCCGTAGCCCGATGTTGGATCAGAACCAAGCATTGGCCGATGATCCGGAATCGCCACAAGGTATGTATATTGACTACGAGGAGGAGGAGGAAGACGAGGATATTTCTTTGACGAAGGAATCTGTGGAAGAATCGGTGAAAGAGGAGGGCGAACCATTCTCCGATGAGTCTGTTGAAAAAAAAGCATCCAAAGAATCGAACAGTTCGAATGATAGTTTTAGATTGGGAGGAACCAAAAAGGAGGGAGGAACCAAAAAGGAGGGAGGAACCAAAAAGGAGGGAGGAACCAAAAAGGAGGGAGGAACCAAAAAGGAGGGAGGAACCAAAAAGGAGGGAGGAACCAAAAAGGAGGGAGGAGACGGCACTCCAATACCGGCTGTTCCGTTACCAGAGAACGCCCGCAACATCGACAACACCGTAATCCGCACATCGGATGGCAATTATTTCCTATCACGTATGAAAGAGCGCGATACAGATCTTTTTCTAACACGCAAAGAGGGCAATTTCGGGGCATATGCGTCGAACTGCGCGGCCAATATCTATCGCCAACCCGTAATCGTTTCCGACGAAGAAAAGGCCGAAATCGACCGAACCAGTCCCGGCTCATACCATCACGCTGTCAAATACGGCACGGACGCGGATCACCAATATTGGTATATTTGCCCGCGATATTGGTGTATGCTCACAAATTCGAGTATAACAGAAGCCGACGTCCGAACCGGCAAATGCGGAAAAATAATCCCGAAAGGCGCAGCGAAGATCCCCGCAGGAGCATATGTATATGAATTCAATTCCAATACCAAAGAACACGTCACCCCGGATGGCCAATATATCAATCATTATCCCAGCTTCCAGTCGGACAAACATCCGAAAGGGTTCGGTCTGCCGTGCTGTTTCAAAATGAATTCGAATGGTGGAAAATACGATGGTCCGTTGACCAAATCGCAGATCGAAAAGCGCGAACAATACACGAACCAAGACGCCGCCACCGCAATTGCCAAAAAGCAAAAGGGCGATAAAACGCATTATATTATCAGCGCGATTTCGTATCCGGTCGACCAAGGCCGGCTGGGATTTATACCCATCTCAGTCCAACTATTCCTACAATCCGACAACAATTCCGTGGTTTCGAAACACGATCCGTCGCAAATCCAGCCCGGTATGCCCTGCCTACTCCGCTATGGCGTGGAACATAACCCAGCGAATCAGGCGTTCGTCGGCGTTTTCGCCGAAATATATGCGTATAATTTGCGGAAAAAGGACACCAATCCAGCAGCACCACCAATCGCCGATATGTTGGGCATTTTGGCGGCGGCAATAAGTCTCGACGATTTCATTCGCCTAAATAACGGCAGTTTGGTGGCCATTTTCCGCCCCAAAATCGTGGACATTGCCGACATTGATATTGCGGAACCCCGGTTCGAAGCGTCCGAATTTTTCAAATCATTCGGTGCCAGACCGAGCGAGTCGCAGCGCGACCTGATGGAGGAGACCGTGGCGAGTTACGAGAGTTTCCTCCGGTTCCTACAGGACCCCGCATCGACGATCGACCATACTTATTTGTGGGATTTATTTAGCACCCCGCATCCGAAGATTATGGCTAAAGGATATAATTTGGTGATAATGGATATGCCGAACGACGATTCGCGCGATAAGATCGATATTTTGTGTCCGAACATTTCGCATTCTTTGAATATATATGATCCAAAGAAGGACACCGTGTTGGTGCTGAAACGCGGACAAACATACGAACCCATTTATTTATACGAGATCAGCAAAGAGGACAAGGCGACCATCACGAAATCGTTCAATGCGGAGACGTCGCGGCATCTGCCGCCCAATATATTCCAATTTATGGAACTGGTCGGGAAGGTGACGAATGGTCGCTGCCGTTCTTTGCCGAGCCAACCGCGAATATACGAATTCAAGCGCGGCATTTCGGCCACCGAAATCGCGAATATTATACAACAACGCCAAAGTGCCGAGGAAAGATTCGCAGTTCGCGCGCAGATTGCGAATTATCAGGGGAAAATCATCGGGCTCCATATTATGAGCCGGAATGGCAAAACGGCGGTGATGGTGCCGTGTGCGCCTTCGGCGCCATTGTCGTCGACAATTCCGACAAGATATATGGACGACGACGACGAAATTTATATGGATTATAGGCAAACCGTCGGGCATCTTCTGCGGATTCACGCCGTCTTTGAAGGCCGGATTCCGTGTTTGCCGACGATAAAAATCGTGGATGATAAATTGATAGTGGGTATATTGACCGAGACGAACCAGTTCGTGAAAATCGACCCGCCGATGGAGAATATCGAGAACGACGCCGATCCCATACAATTGGCGACAGTGGCATCAAAGACGGACTATTTGATGGCGGACAAAAGCGCGACGGTTTCAAAGAAACCCGACCAGGAACGCGTGTCGGCAATACAGAATATTGCGTTGGAGAGCCAGTTCTATTCCGTTTTCCGGACCGTGATTCGGAATATATTGAATCGCCACGATAATCGCGCGACCAAAAAGGCGGTGGTCGAAATCCTGGAAAACCGCGGAGCATTATATTATCAAAAGCTGACGAGTGTGATAGAACTGCTAAAACGGTTGACGCAGAAAGTCGTAGAATTCGTAGATATGCCGGCAGAATTGATCGCCAGTTTCGATACGATCACGGGCTGTTCCGCGCTGACGAACCGCACGGAACCGAAATATTGTCTACGAAAAGAGGGGCAGACGCATTCGACGCTGACCATACCAAAGAAACACCTAATCAGCGGATTGGACAATGAACGAGTATATTATGCGCGCATTGCGGACGAATTCATCCGATTTCGCAGAATACGCATATATATGCTTCAGCCGAATACCTATTTATCTTTGACAGAATCGCAATATAAAATCAATGCGACCGAATTCCTCATTCTGCGATCTATCTTGGCGAGCGGGTATTTCGACGGTCTAGTGCCATTCAATACGAATAAATATATCAATCAGATCGGGTTTCAGACGGCGGATCCGCTCGTTTCGCAGGAATATTCCAATACAATATCTTTGGAGGATCAGCGGAAACTGATGGAGATGCGACAGATCCAGACGGAACAGGGTGGGAAAGAATGTGTTCGCGAAACGCGCGATATTATTGGGAATCGGAATAGTTTCTGGAAACGCATTTTTCCTAAATCTTCCAAAGAATCCGTATATCAGAATAGCAATGTATGTAGTTTCGCGGCGATTTTGAGTGTGCTACAACAACAGTGGAAAACGCCGACGCTGACGATACAAAATGTGCGCGCTTTTCTTTGGAAAGGATATAAAGATTTGCTAATGCTGGATGTCGAGAGTGAAAAAGGCGACAGGCGAAATAACTACGGCAAAAAGATTATACACATTTTGAAGAAACAGGGGAAAGGGCTACTAATGGAGAGCGTGATCAGAGATTCCACCGCGTTCGATGCCGTCATAAACAGCGATACATATTATATTACGGATCTGGATCTATGGGTGTTGGCGAATTCGGCGAAACTGCCGGTGATTCTGTTTTGCGCTACGGGTGTTAAACGGTTAATACCGGAAACGGATTGGATACAGTTGGGCGGGAACATCGAAGAACCGCTGTTTTTCATTCGCACGCCGGCGTTGATAGAGGCGGGCGATGCGCCGGAATATAGTATGGTGTTACCGGCGATTGTTAGGTCGCATTTGAAACAGGAGTTTATAGAGAAGGTGGACGCGGCTATACAGGGAAATAGTCCGGCGGTTGCTGGGCTGATTGCGTTTTTGGATAATTATGCTATGAAGGTTATAATAAAACCGCAAAAGTAATGATTGTGTTTATCTTTGGTGGAATATATTTGTGTTTATCTTTGGTGGAATATATTTGTGTTTATCTTTGGTGGAATATATTTGTGTTTATCTTTGGTGGAATATATTTGTGTTTATCTTTGGTGGAATATATTTGTGTTTATACTTGCGAATGTGTCCACCAGTCATCGTAATGCCCCGATTGCGCATCGGTGATTTCCGCAACTGGAATGACGACCGTTTGCGTTGTTCCCCAGATGTCGAGGCAGCTTAGCATCGGGCGGCCGAGAAATTCGTCAATGTATGATGAGTCACGCGGTGATTCACCATAAATATCGATGGCAACGGATTCGGCAGCAGCGGATTGAGGTTCAGCGACTTGAGGTTCAGCCGTTGCTGATTGCGATATGCTTTGTGATTCGTCATATTCTGCTAGGAGACGGTCCCACATCGACGTATTGTCGGACCGGTCGTCGAAATACGGGTTTTGCGAGTCACGTAGAACGGAGTATACGTTCGGTGATCGGATCAACGGCGGCGGTGCGGGGATCGCGGTTACACGACGGGGAACGAGTGGGATGTTATTGTTATATATATTGATAGGGACACTCTCCCCGAAAATGTTGTTGATGAACTGCGAATTGTGTTGCGACATGATTGGATTGGACGATATATGATTGTAGCGGAGATGTGTTGTAGGAATATTACGAAAAAAGTGTTTCAATTTTGTATCCAATTTTGTGTATTCCCTAGCTTTGCCAGGAAATCCAAAAATAATATTGTATCCAATTTTGTGTATTCCCTAGCTTTGCCAGGAAATCCAAAAATAATATTGTATCCAATTTTGTGTATTCCCTAGCAAAGCCAGGAAATCCAAAAATAATATTATATCCAATTTTGTGTATTCCCCGGTGATTCAATCAATGAGATTTTGTTAGAAACTTCTTTAGTCCGCAGTCAGGTGGCTGAAAATATTACACCGAACGAAAAGAAAACTGATACAAATAAAAAATTGATTCGTTTTACAACATTATAACAATAACAATATAAACGTTACTTACAATATTACAGTATTACCCTATTTATAATATCATTTCTGTTCGTAATGTCTAATTCATTCGATCGACCATGGGAAGCAATCCACATCGAAAACCGTAATAAAGCATTCAATTTCAATCAACCCTCGCATGTTCGTATTGCTCCCGCGCCAGTCTGTTTCAAGTGTGAAAAAGACGGCCGAAAGGACACCGCACATTGGGCGAAAGATCGCGGTGTAATAATCTGCCCCGAGTGGTTGGCAATGAACGCGCACGCCGAGCGCAAAAAGTCGAGGACCGCCACGATGTGCTACTGGTGTCTTTATCTATACAAAAACGGTCAGGACGTGACATTCGCTAGATGTTCGTCACATACCCTGTATGACACTAGAATACGCAATCGCGACGTGCCGATATGCGAATTTTATTTGGAACAAAAACGCGTCGAAGAATGTTTAATGAATACACACCACGAAAAATCACACGCATTTCAAGCAAAGCGTTTAACGGTGGAACTTGGTATAGCAGCATTCCAGGAATGGCAGGACGACGAATTGGACAGGCGGACACAGAGGATGATAGTAGAAGATGAAGATTGGTAGAAGAAGAGAAACGCAGACAGAAACACAAACAACCTCATTGGTTGAGGGAAGGGACCATAAGGGAAACCGTAGGTTCCTCTACATAAATTCCTAATAAGACCTCATTGGTTGAGGGAAGGGACCATAAGGGAAACCGTAGGTTTCCATATAAAATTGGATTCAATATTATTTTTGGATTCCCTGGCAAAGCCAGGGAATACACAAAATTGAAACACTTTTTTCGTAAATAATGATAGACACAACTCTCAAATCGCAATATTATCCAATCGCTCAATCACCAATCGCTCAATCACCAATCGCTCAATCGCAAAATGACCTCCTTCTTTCAACAATTTCAACAAAGCATGCAAGACGGATTCATCAACCGTCCAGCAGTCGATGTCCACAACAGCCAAATGACAGACACATTCGTCGTAAACGCCGCCGTAATCGACGATACCATTGTCCGCGTTCCTACGTGCGTTATAATGGCACTCACGCTAGAAGACCAGATCGCCGGCCTATCAGACGCAATTATGACAATAAGCCTCTGTGGAATGCGCTCGCGCGAACTACACTCCGAAGCCACCATAAAGCAGCTATGTAAGGCACAGGATGAAGTCTACGTATCGAGTGGCACAACCATCGACGGAGAAAAATACGTCACCGGATTGCTGTTCGATGGCCACGGAACCGACGACTGTGTCCGCGCTATTCGCTCGCACAATCCGCCAATCGGCGAACTTATAAAGACAGACCTCGACCCAATAATGACCGTTCACGGAACATTGGAAAGTCTCAAACACAATATCAGCTTTCACTCCGGATCCACTGCCGCATACGCAAGAGTCAGCAGCACTTCGGTCGACTGTTCCTCCGTCGGTGATTCGTATCTGTATGTGTTTGTCAACGGCAAACTGGCGTGGAAATCGACGCCACACACGATGGCAAACCCATCAGAAGTCGCGCGCCATTCGGGAAACCGAAACGTGTCGACAAAGGCAGACTCCTATATAAAATTACTAAGCGAAGACCGGATTACACAATCACCCGATGGACTCCGCACGATATTTGCACTCGGTGGGGTGAGACTTGTGCCGAGTATGTCGTTGGGTCACCGCAATGTCACGGGAATTGCGCCGGAACGCTTTCATCTCGATGTCAAACCGACCGATTTCGTGCGAGTCGTTGGAATGTCAGACGGTGTTCATGATATGTTGTATTTGGACGGATTCGACGACAACCGAATGCTGATGACGAGTTCCGCGGAGGAACTAGTGAACCTGGCACAGAAACGATACAGCCAAGAGTGGACACTGGTTCACGCCGGTCGTGACTACCCAAAGCAGCGTATTGGCCCGACGGAATGGGATGACTGCTCGGTATTCATCCTCGGCCATTGAAACATCAAGCAAGCAAATAAGCACGCAAATAAGCACGCAAGCAAGCAAGTAAATCAACAATAAAAATCAAAATATACTAACCCCCACAAAAAATCAAAATATACTAACCCCCACAAAAAATCAAAATATACTAACCCCCACAAAAAATCAAAATATACTAACCCCCACAAAAATATATCACATTGTATATATTTTTGTTGTTTGTTTTTGCTAAAGTATTTGATCTATCGACTTCTTCGCGACTTTCGTGACGACTTGCTCCTCGATTTCTTGCTACTCGATTTACCGAATGTTGGCATCTGCCCCTTATTCTTCAAAACCGACAATTCTTTTAACGCATCACCGAAAGACAGATCTTTGCGAGTTTTGCGCTGTTGCTTGAAATACTTGCCAGCTGCTTTCGACCATGGGTTTGCCATTATATATTATATTATATAAACATATAAATATAACGGCATAACATATCATATTCGCGTAATATCATAAAATTGTATAATTCGACCCTACTCCGATGCTGGTAAAACAATTACAAAACGCGTTGTCGTTCGCGGTATGCGTATATACGACATATAACGTTTATCGATATAATACCGAATCGGTGGATCTGATACAGGTTATATATGCGTGTCGGATATTATATACATTACCCGCCTATTTATGCTTCGATCTTTGTATAAATTACCGATACAATGCGTTCGACGCCGTAATATTTACACATCATATTTGCGGAATAATCGTCTGTCTATATAAGATTCAGGTTATAGATATAGCCGTGTTATCGGACATAGTTATTACTTTCGGTGCGACGGAAATCAGCACAGTCTTTTTGATAATTCGCAGTTGGTTGACCGAATTGTCGTCGCGATACAAGAAAACAGACACCGTCCTGCCGAAATGGTTGTCTATTGCGGAGCCTGTTAATAATATATTATTTATTGGATCGTTTACGTATTTCCGGATTTATTTGTTTTCAAAGACCATTATTTTCAGTTCCAGATTTGAAACCGATATGAGTAAGTATCGCGATCAAAACCCAATGTTTTATTACATGGTAAGAACCAGCATATATTTTATGTATGCGCTGAACATTTACTGGTTTTCGCTCATACTAAAGAGTCTTTCAAGAAGTGTCAAAGGGTGCCGTTTTTTATCAGCGCGGAACTGCGAATGGGCGCTCCAATACACATATACTTTATCACTTATATACGCTGTTTACCGATATTCGAGTCTCGCAATTTGGAATCCGGTCTACTGGTTTGATATTTTTGGATACCAATTAGTCAGCATTTCGAGCTGGTTGTTTCATGGTAAATTATATCGCGATTTGGTTGCGATATACCCAAATACAAAGATCGACACTCTGGATTCCATATCATTATATTTACTTGACATTGCTTGTATAAATGCGCGAACGTGGTTGACATCGTATACCCAGTATCGAGTCGTTTCTGGATATTTGACGAGTAATGGCGCGACAATTATTACGACATTGGCGATTGTACATACAGTTTCATTCGGTCTGTATAGTTGGTATATTTGCGATATGAAAAACAAAAAACAGGCGTTTGAAATTGGAGTGAATGATTACAGAACGACAATCGTTAATATAATTGTTGGATTTCCAATTGTATTGAATGTGCTATATCAATTGATAAATAACTATAACAATTTTTACAACGGATTATCACTTTTCGTAAATATATATGTTTGTGGGGTAGTAATGTTTATTAAACCGTTTTATCAAGCGAACCATTTGGCATTACACTTGTTATTATTGTGGATGTCAGTTACACTTGTTAGAAACAATATTCCGATGACAAACGTGTAATATACATTTCATACAAATATAAAAGATTCTGTGTATGTAATATTATTATACGACGACCAACGCCAATACCATATTACAAAGATGGACGTTACTATGGATGCCAGCAACAACAACAGCAATAACAGCAATAATATTATAAACAATACCAATTACAACCAAGAGTCGTTCACCTACAAAATCAATTATTATACCTCGCGCCTCACGGCCACCCACCGCTTCATCGAGATCACCAAATGCTGCGGATATAGCGAAATCCATCCCATATTAAAAGACGCTTCTTTGACGGATTTATATGGCGAAGTCCGGCGCATTTTCCAGTGCCATACTAAATGCGAATTATTCATCAAAGTGGCGGATCCCGATTTTGCGAATATGGGTTGTAGCTGCGAACACAATTTTGTGCTGCGACATATCGATCCGGTGGACGCGAAAAATACATTTATACAGTTGATGGGGGCGCAACGTGTTCAGCCGATATATTCGTTGCCTGATCCGGTGGTATATCGGATATATTTGGACGATGGGCATCGCCACGATGATCACAAATGTATGTTTGATTAAAAGGTGTGAAAAATGATTTAGCCGTATTTTTCGGTGTAAATATATTATATTGTATTGTATATAATATAATGGATACCAATTTGGATGAAATGTTGGTTGTGCCTTTGGTAAACGAAGTGATAAACGAAGTGATAAACGAAGTGGAAAACGAAGTGGTAGAACCTGCGAAAAGCGAAGTGGTAGAACCAGTGGAAAACGAAGTGGTAGAACCAGTGGAAAACGAAGTGGTAGAACCAGTGATAAACGAAGTGATAGAACCAGTGGAAAACGAAGTGATAGAACCAGTGGAAAACGAAGTGGTAAAACCAGTGGTAGAACCAGTGGTAGAACCAGTGGAAAACGAAGTGATAGAACCAGTGGAAAACGAAGTGATAGAACCAGTGGAAAACGAAGTGATAGAACCAGTGGTAAACGAAGTGATAGAACCAGTGGTAAACGAAGTGATAGAACCTATATTAGATCCAGTTGTAGAGCTAGAATCAGAACCAGTGATAGAACCAGTGGTAGAACCAGTGATAGAACCAGTGATAGAACCAGTGATAGAACCAGTGGTAGAACCAGTGGAAAACGAAGTGGAAGAACCAGTGGAAAACGAAGTGGAAGAACCAGTGGAAAACGAAGTGGAAGAACCAGTTGTAGAGCTAGAATCAGAACCAGTGGAAAACGAAGTGGTAGAGCTAGATTTAGAGCCCGTCGTCGGCATTTCGCCAGAAGAAACATCCGACTATACCCCACCCGCAGAAAATATCACATTCGAACTATCCGATACTGTGTCTAGTTTATCGGCGTCTTTTCCAAAGATCGTATTCATCGTCCCATACCGAAATCGCCCATCAGAACTCGCCACATTCAAAGATAAAATGCGCACCGTTCTCGAAGACATGTCACCCGACGACTACGCCATATATTATTCGCATCAAATGGACGACCGCCCTTTCAACCGCGGCGCAATGAAAAACATCGGCTTTATGATCGTGCGCAGACTATATCCCAATGACTATAAAGACATAACATTCGTATTCAACGACGTGGACACGATGCCGCAAAGAAAAGGCATATTAAACTATCAGACCACCCGCGGCACCGTCAAACATTTCTTCGGATACGATTTCGCATTGGGCGGCATTTTCTCCATTACGGGCGCAGATTTCGAAAGCGTCAATGGTTTCCCGAATTACTGGGCGTGGGGGTTCGAAGACAATGCGATGAATACGCGCATAAATGCAGCACCGAATCTCACGATCGACCGATCGACGTTCTTTAGTATATCTGATACGGCGTCCATTCTACAAATCAAGGGCGATATTACCCGCGATGTGAACCGCGCGGAATTCTCGCGGTATTTGAAGAAAATCCCCGAAGGAATAACGGATATTGGCGCGATTCAGCACACGATAGACGCGGACACCGGATTCATTAATGTATCGAGTTTCGTAACGACATATAATGAAAGCGTGGCTCATCGCCGCGTCCACGATCTGCGCGATGGTCCGCGGCCATTTATTAATGGGAACGCGGGAAAACGCGGGGCGACCATGCGTTTGAATGCGGGACACGCACATCCACCCATCCAACAGCAACAGCAACAGCAACAACCAACTGTCCAACCTGCTATTCAGCACGCATTTCCAATGATGGGCGGACGCAGACGCGGGGGGATGCCAATGAATCACCTATAAACTATTAAATTATATAATATTATATAATATTATATAATATTATTATATATGTCATCATCATCATATAATCCAACGTATATTAGACCTGATCCAAGGTATGCTGCGCCTAAATTTAATATTAGTAAACTTACCGAGTGTGAAAAATTCATGAAAGAACAGTTATTATTAGCGTCGAACCATAATACTAGAAGGCTTAACGCTTTAGCTGGTGATTTCAAAAAGCTACAAAAAGATTTACAAGTATTAAGGTTGGCTGCGGTTAATAAAGTAAATTCCAATGTCGATGTAGACGATATTATTTACGACGAAAAACTGTTCTTTGCTGAACCAAATAAAATTTCGCAACAAACCGTATATTCTGGTGCTACTGATAGTGATGATGAATTTGAGTATTCCGACAATATGTTTAAAAATGGTGGAACAAAGTATCGGAATAAAAAATCCAAACGTCGATATACAAAATATAAACATGGTTCAATAAAAAAATCAAAAAAATCAAAAAGGACTAAGAATAAGCGACCATAGATGTGACTGTGAATCTATATAGCGAACCCATATAAATATATATTTCGTATATACATTTATAATTTGGTCATAATTAATATTACAAAATTACAAAATGGACATAATACACACAACAATAATAAGTAAGCTCATCAAAGAATTATCCACGAAAATCAAGAAACCCGCGCATATTGGTCTCGTATTATCAATATATCTGTTATATCGATCCATACCCGACGATTTCGGCGAAACTGTGCGCAATTGGTTCACCCGTGTTCCGGATGATGTGAACGAAAGCTGCGTCGTCATTTCCACCCACAAGCGGTTCTATACTTGCGTGGGCACCAGAGAAATCCGCCGGAATATGTTCAGTATGCGATTCAAAGGCCTCAATTATTACCTGATTCACTGCCGAAAATCGCAATTGTCAAATCTGGTCGAAATCGTCCGGCACGAATATGACGCGGAACAGGACACACACGAGAATTATATATTGCTGCCGCATAATCGGGCCAAATTCCAAATCTGCGCCCATCGGAATATCTGGATCGAGACGATCATACAAAACGACACCTCGTCCGCGGATGATGATAATAATAACAGTAATATTGGGAGATTATCAAAACAACTGCTGAATATGGGCGGCGAATCGAAGTCGAACGATCAAACATATGTATATCGACTGACCACGCCCGATAAAGGCAGAACGGAAATCCTGGAAACATTCATCGATGAATGTATCGAGAAATACAAACAGTCGATGGTCAAAGACAAAAGCCAGAAAATCTTTGAACTGGTGCGTTCGCAGAAGGACGACAATGACAAAATCCGGATGATATATTCGGTGACGAACTTCAAGAGTAATAAATACTTGGATCGCAATCTGTTTTATCCCGAGGTCGGCGCACTCACGCAATATGTCGATCGATTCCCCAGGAAGGACGACCCCGATTGTGCGAAAAACGCGTTCGAAGAAGAATACGAACGGATGGGCGTGACATATAAATGCGTGCTGCTGCTACACGGCAAACCGGGGACGGGCAAATCGGGGACGATCAAGGGCATTTTGAACCGCACGGGTCGGCACGGCATCCTGGTGAGGTGGACCAAGATCAAATCGTGCGCGGAATTCATATCGCTATTTAGCAATATATCGATCAACGATTTGACGTATTCTTTGCGCGAAGTGTGTTTTATATTCGAGGATTTCGACGCGAATGCGAGCCGCGTCTTGAAAACGCGTAAAGGACTGACAAGTAATGATACAAATAAAGGGGATCAAGACAGTGACTGCGATGAGGTCTCGGTGAACCCTATCACTGATCATATACACGATATAGTAGGCGATTACGATTTAGCCAATGATTTCGAGACTATTATGTCGACCGTTAGCGGCGGGAACACGGCGACGAATGCTTTAGTGAAACGATATAAAAAGAATCTGAAGAAGATGTCGACGGCGATCAATTCAGTGGGTCCGAACGTTTCTGGATTCAATTCGCTACATAATGACGATGTGCTTTCTTTGGAGTGTGTTTTGAATACGATGGATGGCGTCAAAGAACTGAAAGACGCGATGGTGATTTTCACTACGAATCATATAGAGGATATTGACCCCGCGTTTATTCGTCCGGGGCGGATCGACAAAATAATACAGCTGAAATTTGCCACCGTGGACACAATTTGCGCGATGTTATGCCACCGGTTCGAAATGGATCGCGAGACTCTGATGGGCGCGTATGGCGAACCGATCGGGAAAATGAAGGATGAAGTGTTGTCGCCCGCGGATGTTCAAAGCACGATATTTACATTTGAACGGGGAGAAATCAAAGAATGCGTGGATAGGCTGGTGAGTATTATGTAGGGCGTAAGCCCCTACGACCCGCACTACGTAGTTCCCTTATCGAAAATCGCGAATGCGATTTTCTTAAACTTTATGAGGATGAGTATTATGTGTGTGGGTATTATGGAGTTGAGTATTATGGTATGGGCTGATAATTATAATATAAATATATTATAAGTATTTGTAATGTCAAAAGCCACAAAACCCAAAATATCCAAAGATTTGCGCCATTATCCTATAAAACCTGTAACACCGGTAAAACCTGTAACGCACGCTTTATTAATAGCGCACGGATGTTCGTGTGGTAAATCATTAGAAGCTGCTATACGAGGCGAATATCCATCATTGTTTGGAAATGTTTTATTTTTGCCATTTTTAGAAAACTTTAAATTATATCCAGTATCAGACGAAACTATCTGTGTTCCGAGTGCTTCAAACGTTAGTGCGAGATATCCGGCGAGTGTATACAGTTTGTCAACGATTCCAGCGAATTTAATGGACGTTTTACTTAGAGCAAATTCAAAACGGAATCATGATTTAGTCGAGGTTGCAAGTCGATATCTCCAGGCCGAGTTTAAGAAGCACTCCGAGCACAATACTTTTACAAGTTTTAATCCCAAATCATGGTTTCCTAGAAAAGAATGGAATTCACATGACATGTTAGATAAATATTATGATTTTGAATATTCGTCTCTTGATCCAGTTACACAAGCATTCGGTCTTATTTTGATTGACCCCGATACTAAATTTCCAGGATTAAATAAGAAAACAATGCGACCTAGTGAACCAGCGGATGATTCGCAGGATATAGCGTCCTCTTCCAGATCGCCGCGCGGAACCACAAACCGTATGTGTCTAAGTAATTCTAAAACCAATTTTATCTGTGCTCTAAGTGAGTTTGGCGAAATGTTCGAAATATTAATGGACAAATTTCGGTCAAAGAAAATGAAATTATCTGATATTATAGCATTGTTGTTTTTATTATATCCACATAAAGTATTTTATTTTTTGATTTATGCGTGTGCTGGCGCGTGCGAAGACGGTATATGTCAATATTCACGCGAACCCAAGGTGGCACCATCTGCGCCTCCACCTGCGTTGTTTGCTCGACCTAATGTATTTGAAGTAGTAGATGGTAAATATGTATTAGGAGGAGGAAAATCCAAAAAAAATAGAAATAAAAATAAAAATCGTAAACCCAAGTCCAAAACGCGCAAATCCAAACACTGATAACTATATATCATCATAACTATATAACAGCCCGCGAATGATCGAAATAATATCGAAACTGTCGAACAAACTCACCGATTTTGGGTTCGCGGTCGGGTATTTTAGTGAAATAATCCTACTAATACTGGTTTCATATTTGTTATATTACCAATCCATCGCCGATATGGGCATATTTATCGCCGGATTCTTTGCCAGCGGCATTGCCAACGGGTTCCTGAAAAATATGATCAAAGATCGGCGACCTAAAGACCCGGAGCGATACCTAGCCGCCGAACATTTTTCGAAAAAGCCGGTGGTATACGGTCTGCCATCGGGTCATAGTCAGAACGTGTTTTATTGTATAATATATTTATATTTGGTTTCGACAAACTTCGTCGCGTGGGAGGCGCTGTTACTAGTGATCGCGACGCTGATGTTCTACGAGCGGTGGGTTTATCATAATCACACCATTATACAGCTGATTACGGGGGCGGTGGTTGGAGTCGCGTTCGGGTATGGGGTTTTTAGTATTCGAAATTATGTGATGAAAAATATATGATAATAATAATTGATATATTCTATTATTATTAGTATTGTTAGTAGTATTAGTAGTAGTATGATTACACCGATGAAGATTTGAAATGGGACAATCCTCCTTTGGAGGATTGCCGTTCAATTGGGGGCGTAGCCCAATTGGTTTCGCATTGCGAAACCCTAATTCATTTATCGGCAACGTTGCCATTGAATCTCTTATGAGACGCCCTTCGGGCGTCCCATTATAAATCTTCAATGGTGTAAATATGTTTTACGAAATCTTCAGCGGTTTATACCAACACTGGGTAACTCGCCTCTGCCAAAATACCGCATTGTCCGCTGCCCTTATTGTAAGGCTTTCCGGTCACTGGGTCCGTGCCTCTTCCCAGCAGAATATATCCATTCAGACCCCAACTGGCCCCCCAGGAATTCTTCACCTTGTAATAATCTTCTGATCCTTGGGTGCCATATCCGACCACCAATACACCGTGATCCAGCGTCGCACCGCAGTCACCCGTGAAAACCCCCGACTTATACAACTGGAAATCCTTCTGGTCGGCCTCGATCGCAATCGAAACTGGTCTCTCTGCTAACACGGTCATCATAGCAATATCACTGTTTGGTTCGACATCCACAAACTTGGAAACGTCGGTTCCCGCAACATTTGCGCATTTCGTTTGGCATTTTCCGGATTTAGTGGTCGTTCCGGAAACATAAGGATATGACGTCTCTGTGCAGATACCATTGTTGGTCTGGATCCATTCGAACGCCGAATCCATCATCCCTCCCTTACATCCGAGCTCGGATCCCCCGTTCGTAACAATATCGCAATCCACCAATTGCTGCTCGGAAAATGACACCAACTTCCCCGTCTTTATGAAATACGCGCCTTCCATCGCACCCGTGGTCGAAAATGACCAACACGATCCGCATTGTCCCTGGTCTTTCACGCCCGTCACACCACCTTTAGTAACCCAATCGACCGAAGCAGGCAAATTCAACATCTTCTCCATATCATCCAACACATTGCTGTTATTGTTGATGATACGCACTTCGGCGTATGGTTTTTTCACTTTGTTGTGCGCGCGATCCATCAAGAATTGGCTAAATTCGCCCTGGTTCAATCCGGAAAACGGACCGTGGCCGAGTTGATACGACAAGCCCTTCGCATTCATATCCTGAATATAATTGTCATTGTCGACCCAGTTGCTCAACGTGTGGAAATACTCGTCGGCGGTATTGATCACGGAAAACGACTGACTAGTGGTCAGATTGCGCCATTCCTCGAATCGGACGAACTGGCTGTATAGGCGTGGCACTCCCTTCGAAAGGTCGATCGACACGTCCGAAAGATGATTGTGGATTTCGCTGAAATTAATATTGATCACATCTGAACCAATTACGATGGCGATTGCGCCGCGGACGATATCTGAAAAGGAAACCATTATTGTATATTGTATACGTTATATTATAATATACATACTCGGGATATTTCTATATCAATTTTTTATAATATATATTCATTGATTCATCGATTCATCGATTCGTCGATTTGAGCGCGTATACTATTTGAGCGCGTATACTATTTGACCGGATTTATCTGTAGAATCTTGTATGTCAATCCGATGTGTGTATCGTCCTCCCAAATACCGGATATTTTCAGCATAAACGTGTTCGGTCCATTGTCAATAAAACTGTTATATAGTTTGAATTTTTGATTATACAAATTGTGTTTTATGGAAATGTGTTTTTTTTGGGTCTGTGTCAACAAGTAGGGGTATATTTTTATGGATTTTATGTATTTGATATATTGTTGTATTATGCTCGCTTCTATTTGCGATAGTTGGGTTATTGTTTGATAGTTGGTCGGCGTTATGTTGAACTGGATTTCGTTGTATGTTTTCGATGGTGTAACACTGGTCGTGTCGCGATTTAGCAATACATTACGATATACTTTTTCCTTTTGTTCGCAGATCGGATTTTCGATGCTAAACGCGATATATATGCCATTAAACACCATCGACTCGTCTTTGTATTCTAATTTAGTAAAAATACCGCTCATCATTTTGTTCTGTTTGATTTCGCACATTTGAATGTTTTTGGGTTGGAATTGTAGGGGGGTTAATAGTAGGTTCATATTATGATCGTAACGATCGTTATATGAATCTACAAACGTTATGTTTATTTGGTTGTTCACAAACAATACAAAGATACATTACTATATATTATTTACCCATATATATATAATATGACCGATATTACCGGAAGAATCCAGTTAAGAGAGTTGCCGCGTGTTTTGTGGAAAGGCAAAACCTTCAATCAAATTTCGAGTTCTCTACAGCTGAATTCGAACTCCGCCGTCAAAAATGATACGTCCGTCAAAAACGCATTTCATGCTATGCCCGTCAAACATTATCGTAAAGAAATCGACATTCAAACTATCGTTAATCCGACGTGTAATAAACGCCTTATAAGTATCGATGAACTGAACTCGCCGAATGGATATTTGTTGACTACGGATCCTACGGTCGCGCCTAATATGGTTGGTCTAACGAACACCCTGGATTTCAACCTGTCGAATTCGCAATATGACAAACCGAATGCCTGTGGGCAACTAAGCACCACGAACACGCTGAATGGCACGACCACTAATAATTGTCTGAATCGGCAATTTAATGCCCTACGTCGATGTAGGAGCGCCGGTATGATCAAAAAGAGCTTCAATGCGAACAATGTCGCGAATTATTTCACAGACACGGGCCAGTATCTAACGGGGCGTAATAAAACTTTCGAACAGAATCAATATAATTATGTTGTATCGGGGAATAATGCGGCGATGGCGGGCAGTCCGGGTGCGGCGAATAATGTGTATCGTCCGCAGGGGCAGACGGACTGTTCGGGTGGCATACATATTTCATATAAACCGAGCAATTCGCAATATGCGAATCAGGGCGCGGTGGACTCGAGCGCGCGAACGACCCGTGCGAAATACAACCAAATTACGACGAATGCGGGGATCTTTTATAAGACGTTGGGTAAAGCGACGGGGGATGCGATGACATATGATGGTTCAGATACGGCGCCGTATACGGTGAAAGCGAAGACCGCGTTTCCAAATAAAGTGGTGCCGAAGTTCAATAAATATACGGGTGAGATGATCAAATGCGAACATAATATCATTAAATATTAGTATTCGAAATTTGAAATACGAAAGGTGTAAAAATAATTTGTATAAAGCGTATGCTTTATACCAATTTTACTTGGTCCGCAAACAATCACATTGGATGATATTCGCAGGGGGTGACCGACAGACTACAAAAATTGTGTCATTGTCGATCTTAATAATAATAATATTACACCGAACGAAAAGAAAACTGATACTTTGTATCAGTTTTCTATCGGTAGGAGGCCTCCACCAAAAAGAAAAATGTCTCATTTTTCTTTTCGGTTGGTGTAATTGTTTGTGTTGCTGTATGATAATTATTCAACATAATATGCCAAAACAATGATACCAATTACGAACTTATTCATAATAGATACACCGTTGCATAGAATCTAATCGCGTCGTAATAATATAATAATTAAATTATATTCATTATCCGCACGACCAACTATCGTTTTGACAAATAGCCTCAATGTCAAAACTCTAGAAAAGGCATTATAATGTTTTATTATTTATAGTAATTAAAACTTGCCTCTTAATTCACGCGCTATTATCAATAAACATCTGGTAATGTTTACGTTTTATTTGTTCCTTGTTCCGGTTGTTGCTGTTTTCAGTATGGATTTCATAATAAGAGAAAGTTTGGTATTGCTGGATGAAAACACTTCGTTGCTAGAAGCACACTTCGTTGCTCAGTAGCGGGCTCGAACCGCTGACCTTCGGCTCATAAGACCGATGCTCTAACCAACTGAGCTAAATGAGCCAAATCTCCATTGCTAGAATCGAACCAGCGACACTTGGATTTCATTGACCACGAAGAATTGGAATGCTTCGTTGGTTTACAGTCCAATGCTCTACCAACTGAGCTAAATGGAGTTTTGCTATTATCATTTGTTTTCTAATAAGTGAAAGTTTGAGAATTGCTGTATGATAATATTATTAAGGAGGGGGTCTAAGAAAATCGCATTCGCTATTTTTACACCTTTTCTCATTCTCCCTTCGGGAGCCCACAAAGTGGGCGTAAATGATTTACACCGATGAACATTTCGTAAACTTGTTGGTTCGCACACTAAGTGTGCTCCCGTAGGGAATTGATTTATCGCAAAGCCCCGGCCCGCCGAGGCGAGCCTTTGGCAACGGTTCCATGCGCATTTGTCAAGATTTACGAAATGCGCAAAGGTGTAATACGCTCCACACCTACTTCCCACTATATAATAGTGTCTATTCTTTATATTCTTTATATAATATATAATATATACAAACGTAATATGATGAAATATGTTACGATCGATAATCCAAATGTTTATCGGGGTGTGGTTTATCGGGGTGTGGTTTATCGGGGTGTGGTTTATCAGGAGGGGGGTTCCAGAACTCGCTATTCTACCAAATTACATACATACCAAAGAATCTATGTGTTATTACGAAATATAATATGTTGTATATAATATTAGTTAAATTCAATATAAAGATTATATGTTTATACCTGTAATTATAACGATAATATGTGGGAACAAAACGATAAAAACAATTTTATCGCACACATCCAACACAATGTAGGTCAAATTTGCGATGACACATTTTCAAACGATATAGCAAAATATTCATCAGACCTCCGATATAAATCTTTTCTTGAAATTGGAACCTGGAATGGTATGGGCAGCACGCGAGTGTTTGTAACTTCTCTCGTTAATAGAACCGATGATTATATATTTTATAGCCTCGAATGTAACAAAGACAAAGCTAAATATGCGGCTAATTTATACAAAGATTTCAGTAAAGTTCATATATTGAATGAAGTCATATGGAACGAAGAACCTGCCGATTTTTACGATATTTTTCCACAATGTAAGACAAATAATATGTATAAATTATGGAATGACGTTGACATTGTGAACATGAAGAGATGTCCTGTATTTATGGATCGCGCCGGTTTACCTGATGTATTCGATGTTCTGTTATTGGACGGAGGTGAATTTACCACCTATTATGAATATCAGCTACTCAAAAATCGATGCCGCGTTTTAATGTTGGATGACATAAATGCCGATAAATGCCGACTCATTGTTTCTGAAATCGAATCCAACCCGGATGTGTGGAATGTTGTAAAAAAAGTGTCTAATCTCAGAAATGGATATTTAATTGCCGAAAAAAGATGATATCTTATACATTCTATTTATCTTCCGTCTATCAATGTAATACGTGTATAATACGTGTATTATGTATATTTCGCTAAAATCGCCAGTGGAATTAGCGTGTCTCGCTGCTGCTCTAGCTTCTTATAACATTTATTGATGGTCACTTCGCTCACATTACATATCGACTTAATATCCGCCTTTGTAATATTCAAATTACACGTCTGTGCGATGAAATAGATGATCCCCGCCGCGACGGAATCCGGCGTATTATCACACACCGAATTGTTGTTTTCGATCTTTTTCGCAATGAAAAGCGCCAACATTGTCAGCTCTTTCACAATGCTGAGCCGGCTACAGAATCGCTCGATGAATGAACTCGGGGTTGTAATTCCTAGATTGGTCTGATGCTCGGGCTCCATATTTCGCTCGATATTATGGAGGATATTGACCGCCATCGAGCAGCCATATGTCGCGCTCGTCTTGTCCAGCTTGAAAATATCCGCGATTTCGTGCGCAGTTCGCGGGCAGCCATTGATCCGACACGAGATATAGATCGACGCCGATTTGATGCCATCGCGGTTCATCCCGCGGAACATCTTCTGTTCCGAGATGTCTTTGTATATTTCCATCGCCTTGTCTATGAAGATCCGCGATATGCCCGAATTCTGCGCCATAACCGTGATGAACAGGAATTCGTCGTATAATGTCTTCTCTTTGTGCGGCATCGCCTGCCATTCCGTCCATTTTCGAATGCGCTTCATCTCATATGACGAATTCGGCGAACATATGATCTTACACCCGAGCGACGATTCTTGGAGCAGCGGATTGACGGGATTGCCACATCGCGTGGGATCGGCGCCGTTCTTGTCATCGCCTCCGAAGAATCGCCATTCGGGGGAGAAATCCAGGATATCGCGATACATTGTGCCGCATTGGGGGTTGACACACGTGGGGAAGCCGTCTTCCATAATTATTAGCACAGTATCGCATTGACGACAGATGGATTTAGTGGCGTATCTTTGCGATAGTTCGTCGGACACTGATTCTGATGCCGTTCCGATTTCGATTTCACGTTTGTCGGTCTCGAAAACGGCCCATAATTTGCGCTTTTCATCCGCGGACATTATGGTCTTTTTCTTTTTCGTCTTTGTATTCGTGTTCCCAGACGTTGAATCCGGAATTGTATATAAGGGTTCGATGGGTTTTTTGGGCTTTAACACGAGGATTTGGTCATCGGGATCTTGTGATGTAACTTCGGATTCTTTCTGAATCGGTTTTTTTCTTATAATTTTTACTCGTTTACGCTCAGGGGGCTCCATATTGGTGTTAGTGTTGGGGGTGGTCTCAGTCTTAAATATAATATCGTGGTTTGTCTTTAATTGATTTATATTTATTATAAACGCTTCGCATCGCATCAATTTTACGTAAAGCTCACTTTCTTCTCCAGCTTCTCGAAATACTCCGGATTATATACTAAATTGCCCGTCGGTTTGTATTTGTCCACCGGTGTGAATACTTTCGTCGGCGGTTTCATCGGTATGCCCGTGCGAGAATTCAATATCTTTGCGTTCATATCTTCCGCGGGATTATTTGTCGCGATTTCGTCATCCGCATTGGGATCAGTGATAACTCCATTCGCACTAATGGTCTTCCCCGTGCGGCGTTTGAATTCCGTCCGCACATACGATGGCACCCAGTGCGCCCACGATACGAAAAGCGTATTCGGATGGACATATTTCAAAGAAAATCCGTTGGACTCCAGTTTCGCGACGACATATGCGATACAATCCGAATTGTCATATACTGGTTCGCCAAAGATATATTCCGGAACTGTGAACCAAATATGCTTGTCATTGAGCTTGTTTCGGCCGGTTTTGGTTATACGCGTGTGAATCCGGTTCAAAATCTTGTCGAAAATGGAAATCTGTTTTTGATCGCGGCGCTGGTTCTTGTCAAAGAGTTCGTCGATATTGACTTTGCTGGTGGATTCTGCGTCGGTGTTGAAAAGGAAACACGACATAATATAATATATTTTATGGATTATATTATATTGGATTTTTTCGGCTAAAGTTTCTGACCGAATCACTTTCTTAACGCCTTCTTCGGGATTTCTTGCCGCCTTTCTTAATGCCCTTTGATGTTTTTCTGCGTCTCCTGCCACCTTGTGTTTCTGCTTGTTGTGTTTCTGCTTGTTGTGTTTCTGCTAGTGCTTTTGCTTTTTTGGCTTCTTCTTCTTCACGTAATTTAGCAAGGTAGACTCTCATTTCGGCTTTGAGCTTTTTCATAATATCGTTATCGTCGGATTTATCTACCAGGACAGAATCAATGGGTTCCATTATTATGTTATAATATATACAAACATAATAATCTAAAATTTTGTTTATACATTCACCTAAATATGAACGAATCGGAAATCTTTGAAACAGTTACGGAAGACCCAAAAAAACCCGAAAACCCCGAAAACCCCGAAAACCCCGAAAATCCCGAAAACCCAAAAAACATAAAACATTTGGTGATCGCCAGCGGATTAATCTACGGCCTGTCTTTTTACGGCGCGCTCAAAGAATGCGCCATTAAAAACGTCTACAATATCGATAATATTGAGACTATTTACGCGACATCGGCGGGGACCATTGTCGCCGTCATAATATCTTTGAAATACGACTGGGAAAGCATCGACAATTATATCATTAACCGCCCGTGGAATCGCGTTTTCCCCATCAATATAAACACTATTATAAACGCATTTCAAAGCTGCGGTATACTGGATGTCGGGTGTATCCGGGAATTGTTTCTGCCGCTTTTTAGTGGTCGCGAACTGGACATCGGCATTACTATGGCCGAATTCCGCGAATTTACCGGCATTGATTTCCATTTTATCGCCACGCGACTCGATACATTCGAAACGTTCGATATTAACGCCCTGTCGTGCCCCGATTGGACGGTGATCGATGCGGCGTATGCGTCGTGCGCGGTGCCGATCCTGTTTCAGCCGTTTGTAAAAGATGGCGTGAAATACGCGGACGGCGCGTTTTTGGCTAAATATCCCATACATCAATGTTTGTCGGATCCGCGGGTTTTGGACGAGGTGGAGGTTTTAGCGATTTATTTGGGTCCCCATTATGTAGGGAGGAAAATCACCGAATCCGAGTCCAAGGATTCATCCGAGTCCAAGGATTCGGTAGAATCTGAGTCTGAGTCTGAGTATATAATTTTCAGCCCAATGTTACATTATATTTATTCATTATTACTGAATCTGGTCAAAAAGATTTCCGTTTCAAAGATTCCGATCACGAATGAAATTGAAATTATTCCCAAAGAATTTCAATTAAATGATATATATTCCGCGGTCAATTCCAAAGAAGAACGCGAGAAACTGATACAAATGGGGGTGGATTCGTCGCGAGCTTTTATCGACAAATTGTCGGAAAAGTAGAATAAAGTAGAATAAAGTAGAATAAAGTAGAATAAAGATGATTAGTTGTTTTATTTCTTGGATTTCTTGGATTTCTTGGATTTCTTGGATTTCTTGGATTTCTTGGATTTCTTGGATTTCTTGGATTTCTTGGATTTACCGCCAGATATTCTAGCACGTTTACCACTAGCAGAATATTCTCTAGCTTCTCTAGCTTCTCTAGCTTCTCTAGCAGTTTTCGGACCACCCCAGCTAGTATTAGCAAACGCTAATTGATATCCAGGTCCACCAAGATCGCCGTCGTTACCTTCTTCTGGTGGACGAAAATAGTTTTCATAATATGTTTCACGTTCCTGATCATTAACAATAAAAATATCACGTGTCTTATTTACAGGAACAGATCCATTGTTAAATTCAAACGATGTTATATTTTCGAGTCTAATTCCCTGGTTATACCGGGGGGGGGGTCATTGCTTGTTTTGTTTTTTCCAAATCAAATTCACCTAAATCTTTTCCTTCGAAAATAATACTGTGTGTGTCTGTTATAGGAGGCTTACGAGTAAGTAATGTTAGTAATCCAGATACTTCCATTATATAATATAGTATTATATAATATAGTTTCATTTTTATTGTCTAATTCGCCATAGCATTCATAAACTTCACCAAAGAAGTCTCCAAAATCTTCCCCTTGAATTCGACGATCTTGCCGCCCACCACCATCTTCAGCGTCGGGTAGTGTTCCACGCCGAATTTCTGTAACAGTGCGCTGATTTCAGGTCGGTCGTCGTTCGTCGCATTAACGGTATTACATTTTATAACGAATCCGTTCACTTCTTTGCCATCATAATTCATAACGAATTTATCCCATTCCGGCTTCGCCGTCTTACAGTGCGGGCACCAATCCACCGAAAAGAAATAAATGTCGGCCGTTTTGTCTCTGCGGTTCGCATTCGCAATATCGTCCGTGATCTTTGGCACTAGGTTATTTGCCGCATACCATACATATCCATAGTAGGCTGCGACACCAAAGATTATCAATAAAAAAAACACTAACAGCTGTCTTTGAATAGGTTGAATATATGTATAGTATAGAGTCTCCGTAAATCGTGGCATTGTTATATATTATTTATACACTATTTATTCATATATTTCACGATTCTTTGGACAGTAACTGTAAAACTATAAAACTATAAAACATAAACTATATAGAATTATCTAAATATGTCCATTATATAATTCGATATTTATCATATATCTTTGAAATATGTCGACACCACCAACTGCGACCGTTACCAACGCTACGACCGTGTTCGCATTGGTCCCTGATATGTTTGTCACCAAACGTAATGGCAAATTGGAGCCCGTCGCGTTCGATAAGATCCACCAAAGAATCAAGAAAATATGTAAAGAATGCGCGCTCCATGTCAACACCGCCGCACTCGCAATGAAAGTCATCGACCAACTATATAATAATATTTCGACCACCAAAATCGACGAACTCACCGCCGATCAATGCGCCTCTATGGCGTCGATCCATCCCGACTACAATATCTTGGCAGGGCGGATCATTATCACGAATCATCACAGCAATACTTCCGGGACATTTTCCGTTGTTGCTAAACGTTTGTATTCCAAAGGCCTCGTTTCCAAAGATTATTACGATGTGGTTCATAGACATCGGGTTGTGCTCGATTCGCTGTGCGACTATTCCCGCGATTTCCTGATCGACTATTTCGGATTCAAGACGCTCGAACGGTCGTATTTGATGCGGATCGACGGGCTCATTCAAGAGCGCCCGCAGCATATGTGGCTCCGGGTGGCGATCGGCATCCACGGTGATAATATGGAGCGCGTCGTCGAGACATATTTCTATATGTCGCAGAAGTATTTCACGCACGCCACGCCGACGCTTTTCAACGCCGGAACGCCTAAACCGCAGTTGTCGTCGTGCTATCTGTTGGCGATGGAATCGGACTCGCTCGAAGGCATTTATAATACATTGAAGGACTGCGCCATGATTTCGAAATGGGCGGGGGGTATCGGGCTCCATATTCATAATGTCCGCGCCACCGGCTCGCACATCAAAGGCACGAATGGCAAATCGACGGGAATTGTGCCAATGTTGCGCGTTTTCAATAATACTGCTAAATATGTCGATCAGGGCTCGCGCCGGAATGGCAGTTTCGCCATTTACCTGGAACCCTGGCACGCGGATATCGAGATTTTCCTACAAATGCGGAAGAACCACGGCGACGAAGAGCTGAAAGCACGCGATCTGTTTTATGCGCTGTGGATCCCGGACCTTTTTATGCGCCGGATCAAAGAAGGCGGCAAATGGACGCTGATGTGCCCCGCGGAATGCCCGGGACTCGCGGATGTCTATGGCGCGGAATTCGACACGCTATATGAGAAATACGAGGCGGAAGGTCGGGGGCGAATTTCGCTGAATGCGCGCGATCTGTGGTTCCAAGTCCTCGATGCGCAGATGGAGACGGGCACACCATATTTGTTATATAAAGACGCCGCCAACCGGAAATCGAACCAGAAGAATTTGGGCACGATCAAGTCGTCGAATCTATGCGTGGTAGGCGACACCTTGGTATTAACAGATCGGGGTCAGATCCCCATCAAGGCACTCTGGGTGGAAGATTCGGTCAATGTATGGAACAGCACGGAATTCGTGCCTACAAAGGTGATGCGGACGGGCAAAGATAAAGAAATTATGGAGGTCCGGACGAGCGATGGATGCGTGCTACACTGCACCCCCGAACACAAGTTCTTCACTCGCGTCCTGAACTACGACCATAGTGGAAAAGCGCGATATGAAACACATAAAGTCGCCGCACAGGAACTCGCGATCGATGACGAGCTGAAAACGTGCCGTTTCCCGGTGATCGATGGGCCGAATACGGTGCCAGATGCGTATAATCTAGGAAGAAGCACGGATATGTTACGTCAATATACTGAACTATTTACCGCCAATTTGGCGTCGAAAATGAAATGGTTTGCGGGCATCGTCGACGCGTATTATTCGACGAATTTCCGCGAAAAGTTCACCGATGAATACAAAGGCGAACCCGATATCCGCGTTCTGAAAACGGTCACTATCCAATATAACAATTTCGGGTATTTGAACACGATCAAGATGGTGCTACAAACGTGCGGGATTAATCCGGAAATAACCCATTACGAAAAGACGAGCGGCGGTGGATACAAATATCTGCTGATTATTTGCGAGGCCGATATGCTGGCGTTGTGCACAAGTATATATCCTCTACAAAACGAATTGTTGGTATGTAGTGTCGATATTCAAAGAATGCGGACGGCGATATCATATGATATTAATATGAAGAAAGACCCCGTTCTAATAACGAGTGTTACGGCGTTACCCGAGGTCCAAGATACGTTTTGTTTTCACGAGCCGAAGCGAAATATTGGGATATTTAACGGGCTCTTGACGTCGCAGTGCACGGAGATCATCGAATATAGCGACGAAAACGAGTCAGCGGTGTGTAACCTGGCGAGCTTGGCTTTGCCTGCGTTTGTAAAAACGGACGCAGAAACTGGCGTCAAATCATTTGATTATGCGAAACTGATCGCAGTGACACGGGTTGCTACGTATAACCTGAATCGCGTTATAGATGTCAATTTCTATCCCACGGAAAAGACGCGGCGGAGTAATATGCGCCATCGGCCGATTGGACTGGGGGTTCAAGGGCTGGTCGACGTTTTTATTATGTTGGGTATGACATTTACGAGCGAAGACGCGCGCGAAACCAATCGGCGGATATTCGAGACGATTTATTATGCGGCGCTCACAGAATCGTGCGAGATTGCGAAGCGGGATGGGCCATATGAGACTTTCGCGGGATCGCCGGCGTCGCAGGGTATATTACAGTTTGATATGTGGGGCGTTGTTCCGCCGGCGTCCACTGATAATAGTAATGCTGGGGGCGGATACGACTGGCACGCTCTAAAGGCGGAAATTGTTACACACGGGATTCGCAATTCGCTGCTGGTCGCACCGATGCCCACCGCGTCGACATCGCAAATCCTGGGATACAACGAGTGTATCGAGCCGATTACTAGCAATATTTATAGCCGGCGCACGATCGCAGGGGAATTCATCGTGGCCAACAAATATTTGATGCGCGAGCTGATTGAACTGGGACTATGGACCGAGGCGCTGAAAAATAATATTGTGGCGAACAACGGGTCCGTCCAACAAATCGACGTTATTCCGCAGGCGGTGCGCGATAAATATAGGACAGTGTGGGAATTGCCGATGAGGGCGCTGATTGATATGGCAGCGGATCGGGGGGCGTATATTTGCCAGAGTCAGAGCCTGAATTTGTGGATTAGTGATCCCACGTATAGTCTGCTTACTTCTATGTATTTTTACGGGTGGGAAAAAGGACTCAAAACGGGAGTGTATTATTTGAGAAGACGAGCGGCGCACAAAGCACAGCAATTTACCGTCGAACCTGAGCAAAAATCCAACAGCGATGAAACCGATGAACACGAAATATGCGAATCCTGTTCAGCGTAATATTGTAATTATGACAAAATTATCAAGTTTACATCAATAAATTATCACACTGTTTATCATTTACCGATACAAAATTGATTTAAATATTTATAAACTATATAATAAATATTTAGATGTGTAAAGCAAACAATTGTAAAATTAGGGCACATTTTAACATACTAGGAAAGGCAAATGGAATCTATTGTTCGTCGCATAAAACAGAAGGAATGGTTAATGTTATAAGCAAAACTTGTATTCATCAAGATTGTAAAAAACAACCAGCATTTAACGTGGACGGCGAATCGAAAGCATTATATTGTTCGTCGCATAAAACAGAAGGAATGGTTGACGTAAAAAAC
>TBL_comb47_HYPODRAFT_10001386_pt1 | contig 31569 bp, 27 predicted proteins | sample TroBogypolimnion_40_FD_10682 | JGI IMG/M metagenome (IMG submission 10682) | reverse complement strand
CGAGGGGTTTCGCGCTCCTTCGCCGCCGGAACTCTTCCGCCGATTTGAAATTGGTGGGCGCTGAGGGATTCGAACCCCCGACCTACTCGGTGTAAACGAGACGCGCTAACCGCTGCGCCAAGCGCCCAAATGCTTGATTATAAAGCACTTACAAGAAATATATCAGTGTTTGATTTTTTGCTTCCACGCGGCGCTTCTACGCGCTTAAATAGAGCGCATGAGCGAAAAGCACTCTCGCGGCGGTGAGTTTTGCCGGGTGGCCGAAAATCTATACCGGTATTCTTCAAGCGGTGTTTACTATGCACGATACCGCGCCAATGGCAAGGAGGTTCAGAAGAGCCTGCGGACTATTGACCGATCCCTGGCCAAGCGACGGCTCGGGGAAGAGATGGAGAACGTCTCCAAGGTGGACGCGAAGATCGGCAAAATGACCCTGGATGAGCTTCTGCGGTTGTTCGAGGAGCGGTTGGCGCAATTCGCCGCGAAGACGGTTTCGACCAGACTTTCGCTGCTGAAGTGCTTCAAGGGAACCTGGCCGCATGGCCTGAACGTGACGGTCCAGAGCGTGAACACCGGCCAACTCGACTTGTGGCTGGCGACGAAGCGGAAGGAAATCAAGAACGCCACCTACAACGAATACGCGCGGTTCCTGCGCCAGGTTTTTGACCTCGCGGTAAAGCTCCGGGTAATTGCGGTGTCCCCTGCGGCCAGCCTCCGAGGAATCAAGGTGGAGACGCCGATTCGGGCAACCCCAACCTGGGACCAATTCCAAGCCCTGGTGAAGAACATCCGGGAGCAAACGGCCAACGTGGGAGCGGAGGGCACCGGCGACCTCGTCGAATTCATGGGCCTGGCCGGCGTGGGAACGGCCGAATGCGCCAACTTGAAAGGCGAACATATTGATTTTGCAGCGAAGCGAATCACCCTCTACCGGATGAAAACTGATACGGGCTACGCCATCCCTATCTTCCCGCAAGTGCTGCCCTTGTTGGAGAAGATGCAAGCAAACGGGCGAATGCGGCAAGGGCAGCGGGTGTTTACGGTCAAATGCCCGAAAAAAGCCCTGGCGGCAGCCTGCAAGCGGCTCAACTTTCCGCACTTCACCCCGCGGTCGCTCCGCCGGTGCTTCATCACGCGAGCGGTCGAGGTGGGGATTGATTTCAAAACGCTGGCATCTTGGCAGGGGCATCGCGACGGAGGGGTCCTCATCGCGAGAACTTACAGCCACTTAAGGAGCGAGCACAGTGCTGCAATGGCGGCTCGGTTGGTGGTTCAACCGTTGCCGCAAGCAGTCGCCGCTGGGGCTTCGACGCAATAGCCAGGAAAACGAAAAGCGTCTAAGAGCGCTTGAGGTTGTCGGTTACCCAGGCGGCTGCTGCGTCCTTTGGGGTATGGCCTGCCGCAACGAGGAGAACTTCAGTCGAGAGCGCAATGTCCTCGCGAACCAAAGTCAAAGCGTGCTCCAAGGCCAGAATACGTTCCTTGACTTCGTCCATTTGCCCTGCGCGGTTCAAGGCCTCTAGGACCAGACACTTGGCGAAATGGCCGGGGGATACGCCAGCGATCTCTGCGCGCTCCACGAGATTCTTAGAGTCTTGAGGATCAAGCCGGAAGCTAACTATCTTGGGGCTGACTTCTTCTGCCAGCCCGCCTTCTGGATCTTGTTTAGGCATAAACGCAAAAAACATGTTGTCTTTTTGGCGGAAAGTAAACGGAAAAGCTGCAGGTTGACCGGGGGGTATCAGATCTTAGGCGCGGTGCTTCCGGCGGGAATTCGGTGTATGAAAGCCCGATGCAGCGAACCGAGATCGATGGCAATCGGTCAGGCCGGGGTTTCGTCTGATGGCCGATCATCGGCTCCCTCGACTTGCAGCCGAGGGAGAAAACGCTCGCGAAGTTTCGCGAGCAGCTCATAAAGCGGGTTGTCGCTCTTGGTCGGGCCGGCCCACCAGGCCAGGACTTCGAGGGCGGCGTTCTTCAACCGATGGTCCATCCGGCGGAGTTCCAGGCCGCCGTCGCCAACGAAGCCGGTCGGGTCGCGCTGGCCGGCGAGCCAGAAGAGAAAATGGCGCGCGGCCTGGCTCCCTCCTGTGTCCCCGCAAGCTGCCTGGTAGAGCAAATCCAACTCTTTTTCCGGCACCGGCGTCGGCGGCATTCTCACCACGCGTTTTAGTTCAGCGAGGATGGCGTCGGTTGAGGGCTTGGCCTGGCCGCTCGGAATATCTACGGTTACTTTTGTCATCGTGGTCATGGTTTTTCCTGGGGAAGCCCAATCCATTTCACTGCCAGGGTGCGGAGCAGAACCGCAAAGGCCTGGGCTGAATAAAAGGTGAGGATTGATTTTGCGGCTCAATTCCTCGAAGGCCGTGAACCGTAGTGAGAACCGCGAAGGGAACTGCCCGAGGACATCGGTCAGTTTTGCGGATCATCCTGTTTCTCGTGGCCCTGCTCGAATATCCACGTGTGTGCTGCGTCCGCGACCTTCGCGACAAGGAGCAGATCGTCGCGGCCAAAGGAGGAAGTGGAGGCCCACTGGTCCTGGTCTTTGTCCTTGTAAAGTCGCGAGAACGTGACGTTGAAACGGACACCGTTGCCGGTGTCGTTTTTCCAGATGGCAGCCTTGATGGCGCCAATCCGGACCTCATGTGCTGGTCTTTCTCTTGGTTTTTCCATATACGTGTCTGATGGTGTTGATGTTCCCATATTCCCTCCTCGAAGAACCGTGAAGCCGATTCATACCACGTTTTGGAGAGCAAACCAACAGCCCCACGCTGCTGGGCGCTTCCTGGCTGCCGGACGATGACTAAGGAGAAGGAAACGGGAGATCTGTATTGACCACTGGAACCGAGGGATTTGTTTCCGCCCTCAGCGAAGCGGCGCAATAAAACGTCGGTTGGGCCGAGTTGACTACGTCAGCACGGGGGCGATAGACTGCGATATTCGTATGGCTGACCGTGGTGCTTGTGTAGCCGGCAGCCTGCTTTTCTTGGAGGAGGTGTATGGCATCGCTTGGTCGGGCCGGGCGGAATGACCGGCAACCGGTTTTTTCTTCGTCGCCCTCTTTGAGTCGCGCGACCGATGAACTGGCTAGCCTCGCATTTCCGAAAACGGACGCTAGCCAGGGCGCGATCGCCGCGGAGTTGATGACACCAGAGGAATTTCAAGCCGCACTGAAACGCGGGCATGTCCACGACGCTATGGGCAAGTACGCGCAAGCGGAAGGGAAAGCGAAGGCCCCTCTCGCCAGGGAAGAAGCTGCCCACTATCCGCCGGAGGACATCGCGGCCTTCTACGTCGCTCGTCGTGGCGGCGACTGGCGGCAAGGCGCCTACGATTTGGTTAAGGATGCGCGTTCGCAAAAACGGTGGATCAGCGCCGCGCTCTGGGATGCCGTTGCAGTGGGGCACCCCAGAGGTTACGTCCGCGACGGCGAGATCTACCGGCCTATAGGTTCTCCGCCCGATGGCTTCATTGCCCGCAAGGTAGCGACCATCCCGGCGTGGGCACGGGTGGTCACCCTCGTCGCCAACGGGATTGACGGGGCGCCTCCGGTGTCCGACGGTGTTTACTCCATAGAGGAGTTCATGAGGATCGCCGATGACCTTCAGCGCAAGCCAGGAGCTGGGGAGTGGGACGTGCTGGTGTATGCAATGGACGATCCCAACGCTGGAATGGAGGTATTTCCATACTCCAAAAACAATCCGTACCGGCGGTTGCGGCGGGCACCAGGACACCAAGTCAAGCAGATCGCAAGCTTCAGTTATATGCGATGGGACTGGTACGACTTCACGATCGAACGTTGAGACCAGCGTGTGTGAACAAATCGAGGATGGCGTGACGCCGTAGCCATATGCGCGGCCGATGCTGAAACCAAGGGCCGCGCTCGATCCAAGATCGCATGGGTGAAATGGTGTGATCGCCGGGCCATTCCAGGCTGGCAAATCTCCAGATTCTGTGCGAGAAATTGCGCGGCTTCGCTTCATGGACCTGCTTGTATATAGACGACATGTCGAGCACCTCAGCTTTGGCAAAAGGCTGCCGATGGCGGTGTACTTATATCGGGACACGGGGGTGTCGCTTGGCGAGGAGCTCGACCGGCTCGTGGGCCAGGTGGTTGTGGCGTTTCAGGTTGGGGCCGAGTTCAACGTCCTTAAGTTCCGCACCGACGAGCTGAAGGTGTCCTTTCTCGCGTACCCGGGGTTCTTTGAGGAGGCCCACCCGGCGTTGTGGAAAGCGGTGACTATTGATCTGCGAAGCGGGAAGGCGCGCCACAGCGACTACGCGGGGAACTTGAATCCGCCAATTCTACACCGGAAGGAGATTCTTCTACCGCCTGGAGATCCGCGGAGGGGGGATTTCGAGGCGCTGACCCAGCGGGAAGAGGAGGCCGGGCTTTACGAAAGAACGCAAACGATCGGCTTCAAGCTGAATTGGGAACGTCTCGTGAGATCGAAGGGTCTCCGTTACGAGGGGCATCGGTTGTTGCCGGTGGAGGATGGTGCGGCGGGCGAGCGATACCTCGCCCTGGCCCCCTCCGGGAACAATGCGGATAGGGAGGGAGCCCGGAAGGTTGAACGCCACAAGACAGCGATGACACGCTATGACCTGTCGAAACCGGTCAAGACGTTGCTGGAGTATGGGATGCTGAGGCCGGGGATGACGTTTTTTGATTATGGGTGCGGGCAAGGGAGTGATGTGCGCGGGCTAAGGGCGCTTGGGCACGAGGCCGAGGGCTGGGACCCCATGCACCAACCTTGCGTGGCGAGGCGGGAGGCGGATGTCGTTAATCTCGGTTACGTGCTGAATGTGATCGAGGACGCGGCCGAGCGAGTGGAGGCGTTGGTGGACGCGCATCGGCACGCAAGGCGGTTGCTGGTGGTGTCGGCGTTGATAACGGAGACGGTCGAGACGGGGCGGGCGGCGCGGTTTGGCGACGGAATCCTGACGCGGCGGAACACGTTCCAAAAGTACTTCGAGCAGCAGGAATTGCAGCAGTACATCGAGGATGCCCTGGACACGACGGCCGTACCAGTGGCTCTCGGGATTTTTTACGTGTTCCGTGATCCGGCCGACCAGCAGGACTTCTTGTCTGCGCGGAGCCGGCGGGCGATTGACTGGGGGCAGATCAGCGCGCGGCTCGGGTTGGGCGGTCCGCAGAGCCTGTGGAAGGCGCTTTATGAGGAGCACAAGGGGTTGCTGGACGGGTTCGGGAGGCTGGCTTTGGCGTTGGGGCGCTTCCCGGAGGGGGCGGAGTACGAGCCGCTGGCGATACTCAGCGAACGGCTCGGGTCTGCAAAGCGGGCATTGCGAGCATTCGTGCAGGGGGGCGGAGCGGAAGGGGTGAGTTGGGACGAAGTCCGCGTGCGGTTTGGTATTGGGCAGCCGCCGAAGCGGCGGTGGGAGGTCTTGTATGAGCAGCACCGCGAGCTCCTGGATGAGTTCTGGAGTTTGATGCTGGAGCTTGGCCGCCTGCCAGAGCCGGAGGAGTTTCCGCGGACGGGAGAATTGCGCGAGAAGGTTGGGTCGCCGAAGCAGGCGATGCGGCTGTTCATTCAGAAAGGGGGCGCTGACGAAGTACGAAAGGCGGCGGAGACCCGGGGGCGCGATTTACTGGTTTATGTGGCGTTGGCGAACCTGCGGAAGCGGGTACCGTTTGGCCACTTGTCGCGGAGCCTGAGGGCGGACATCAGGGCATTCTTCGGGAATTACACGCGGGCGCTGGAAAAGGGGATGGAGCTGCTGTATGCCGCTGGTGACTCGGGGGAAGTCGAGCTTGCGTGCGAGGGGCTGGGGATTGGGTGGCAAGACGAGCAGGCGCTGTACGTGCATCGGAGCCTGGTGAACCAACTGCCGCCGGTGCTGCGGGCTTATGTCGGATGCGCTACGGCATTATTTGGTGACGTATCGCAGGCGGACCTGATCAAGCTGCACAAGGCGTCGGGGAAGGCAACGTTCTTGGTGTATGATGATTTCGAGGACAAGCCACTGCCGGAACTGCGCGCGAGGATCAAGGTGAACCTGCGAACGCGGTGGGTTCAGGTGTTTGACCACAGCCAGGACCAGCAACTGCTATACTTCAAGGAGCGGTTCCTGGGGGCGAACCATTCGGGCCGGGTGGAGATGGAAGCGTTCAGCTTGAAGCTGCGCAAATTGGGATTGTCGGACACAATTCTCATGGGGCCGACGAGAGCCGCCCTTGCGGAAATGCTGGAGAAGGCAGGGCTGAATGACAAACTGAACAAGCGCCGCAGAGCCGCGTCGGCACCCGCCTAGGGGAACATTCTGATGACGTCCTCTTCCACCCATGGGGTTGCGTCGCTGCTGGGATGACTGGAGGGCTTGAAGCAGGTCCAGTAAAGCGCCAGAGCGGCCAGGTTGTGAAACAGGTGCCACTTGTAGGAAACTCTCAGCGAGCGGCAGATGGCGTAGCCGTATTCGCGGGCAGCGGCGAGCTCAAGATCGTCGTGATGCTTGGAGTCTGACTCGGACGGCCGCCGCTGATTCTCGATAATCTGATCGATCTGGGGCGCGGGTTGACCGCGCTTAGAGCGTTCCTGTTCCTGGCTGAGTCTTATATCCAGGAATTTCGCTGCGGAGTCCAAGTGCTCCTGAATGCTGTGGTGAGCGTCTCCAACTGCGCGGACATCGGAAAGTCGCTGTCGGATTTCCATCAACATGCGAAACAGCATCTCTGTTGGGATGGCCAAGCAACGAAGCGAAAGTGCCAGGGCGTAGGCCTCTTCGCCTCCAGGTTCCGATGATACGTCTTCGAGGTACTGAAGAAGATCGCCGAGTTCCAAGCGGCGGCGCTGTTTGAGGGACTCCTCCAAACGGCGTCGGGCGTTGGCATGGGATTGAAAGGTTCTCATTTTTGGCAAGGCGGGCGCTCCGTTTGGGTCTTGTGTTTTATGCTCGGAGTTTCTGTATGGCTTTTGTTAGGCAGCCTATAGCTAAGTCGATTTCGGCAGAGGTTGTTTGGCGACCGAAGGAAAACCTGATGGTAGAGTTGGCCTGTTCCTCGGACAGTCCGATGGCTGTAAGAACGTGCGATGGTGCGGGTGTCCCGGTGGTGCAGGCTGAGCCGAGGCTCGCAGCTAAGAGCGGACAGTTTGCCAGAACTTCGTCAGCGCGGCAGCCGGGGAACTGAATACTGGTGCAGCCTGGCAGACGGTGGGTGAGGCTGCCGTTGACTGATATGGTGGGCAGGTTGGTTTTTAGCAATTGTTCCAACCTATCCCGGAGAGACGCTATGTGGGCGGCGTCGGTGTGTTGGCAGGCTTGGGCAATTTCACAGGATCGACCGAAGCCAACGATCGCCGGCACGTTGAGTGTGCCCGGCCGAAGGTCGTGCTCTTGGCCTCCGCCGCTCATGATGGGTGCGAGGTGGGAGCTTTCCGCGCCGCCGCGAATATACAGGGCGGCTGCGCCTTTTGGTCCGTACAGCTTGTGGGCGCTCACGGACGCGAAATCGGTGTCGGCTTCTCTCACGGAAAACGGGATCTTTCCGGCAGCTTGGACGGCGTCGGTGTGGAAGAGGGCACCGACGGAGTGGGCGAGGTTGGCGAGATCACGGACGTACTGGATTGTACCAATCTCGTTGTTCGCGGCCTGAACTGAGACCAAAAGTGTCTGGTCGTCGATTACCTGGGTGGCCCCGGCCACGGAGACTGTTCCGTGCGAGTCAACCGGCAGAAATGCGGCGGTGAAGCCCAGTTCCTCGAGTCTCTTTAGCGGCTCCAAGACGGATTTGTGTTCGATGGGAGATGTGACGATTTTCTTTCGGCCAGTCCCGAGCAATGGGCACATGCCGAAAAGGACGAGATTGTTGCTTTCGGTTGCGCTGCTGGTGAATATGATGTCGTCGGGGCTTGCTTGGAGAAGACTGGCAACCTGATTTCGGGCTTGGCGGACGGCTTGTGCGGCCTGTTTGCCGAAGCAGTGGACACTCGATGGGTTCGCAAAGCCCACGGTGAAAAATGGCAGCATTGCTTCGACCACCTCGGGCGCGCACGGCGTAGTAGCCAGGTAGTCCAGGTAGATGGCGTGGTTCGGCTCTGTCGCGTTCTGGTGCATCGTTTATGGCCGGAGTTCGAAGCGCAACTCGGCACTGTATTGGCGGTACTCTGCGTCGAGCACGTAAAGCTGGTCCCAGACTAACTGGCGGAGTTCTTTGGCGGGATTGAGGCAGTACTTGCAGAAGTCCTGATCGGAAACTCGGCCGTCGGGGAAGAGTATCTTCATCATGCCACTAGCGATAGAACGGACGGCGTCCTCATTTCTGATGTAGGGGCGTTCGCCGGTCAGACGGACGCTGCGAGAGCAGTGCTGGTCGGCTGAGAGGTCGTTGCGAAGTTCGATCAGGGCGTCGCCGAAGAAGTCGGACTTCAGGCCAACGGTGGAGGCTAAGCAGTCATTGCTCAGTTTGGGGAGGCGCCAGCCAGGAATGATTCCTTTGAGACGATCTATAAAGGCCGTTTCCTGGAGGAAGCCGGGCAGTTCCTTTATGACGGGCTCCGTTGAGGGCCGTTGTTCGTCGTCGAGGGCTATGTTGGCAAGGATGACCAGGCCGCAATCGCTGGCGGTGCGGTGTAGTCCGCCTCTCGTAAGTTCACCGTTTGCAAGGTAGCCTTGGAGGCCGGCGACGATGCCGTCTGGGTCGGTGAAGCGCATCTTGTGGATTTCGTCGAGAACCACGACGGAGAATCTGGCGAGGAGGCCCCACTGGCCGGTTGCATTGTTGACGAAGAGTACGGCTGGCGAGATGTCGCTGGTCAGGAGCCGGACGCGTGGGCTGATGTTCTCGAAGACGTAACTTTTGCCGGTGCCCTTGGGGGCGAGTTCGGCCAAGGTCATGTTCTTTTGAACCAGCGGGAGGAGGCGGGCGAGCATTAGGAGCTGGGCGTCGAGGGAGTAAGCCTCGGGATTGTATCCCATTGAGAGGAGCATGAGGCTCCGCCATTCCTCGACGGAGAACTCGGCGCGTGCCTTTTTGTAGAGTTCCAAGTTCACGGTTGCCTGCATGGGCTTGAAGCGCGCGACGGAGACACCTTCCTCGGTGTTCATCAGCTCCGTGACGCCCCACATGCCTTCCTTAAGAAGGGGGGGATAGGAGCTTACGATTTCGTCGGGAATGAAAGCATCGTTTATTCCGAGGAGACTGAGTTTGGCTACTCTCTCTTGCTTGCTTCGTTTTAGTGTAATTTCGACCTGGACGGGCGTGAGGATCTTGACGACTTCGCCCCGGAGAAGCCTGTCTTTTATAACGTTTTGATCGTCCGCGCCGGGGATATTGCGCGCGGCCCACTCCTGGACCTTGGCGGCTTCTTCCGGAGAGATTGGCCCTTGGCCGGGCACGATTGATTCCAGCAGCCATTCGCCGACGTAGGCTGGGACGCCGCGCTTCTTGAGCTGACTCATTGGCAGGCGGCGTTTGTCGATGGCCATACGACCAAAGACCTGTTGGACTTTGTCCACGAACGCGGGGTTCACTATGCCTGGGGTGATATTTTGGTGGTCCATGGTCTAGAGTAAATCGTCGAGGATGTCGGTCCTGGATTGGAAGCCGGTTGCCTTGAGGGTGATGGCGGGGATCACCACGAACTGATCTCCGTTGGGCTTCAGGAGGCGGAGTTGGGCGGAGGCTCTGCGCGATTCGGCTTCTGATGGCCATGGTGTGAGGGGCGCGTCGAGGTCAAAGGTGCTCCAGGGCCCTACAGCTCGGTCGATTGGGAGTTGCAGTTGGCGTGTTGGACCGAGAACGAGCGTCAGGGCCAGGGCACTCAGTGTCATGTTGCTTGGATTCTGGATGACTATGTGAACGGTTCCTTGCGTGGCCTCTTGTCCTTCTCCGCTGATTGTACAGGCGACCTTGGGAGCTTCCGCGTCCTTGGCGAATTCAATCCAGGGGATAATCACTTCCTCGGGGGACACTCCACCGTGCGGGAATAGTTCCGTTCCTGACCTGCCGTCCTCCATGAGGAAGGAGTCCTCGCCGAGCATCACCGCGGCGTCCTCGGGGATGTGGAACCTGTCGCTGTTCAGAATGGCGATGGTGCCGATATTCTGGAGGAGGATACCTGTCGGCGGGAAGGCTGCGCCGGAGATGCCGATTGCCGCCCTTTGGTGAGGCCGCATGCCTGGTGGTGCTTGAGTGGTGCGTTCGCTGGCATTGAGCAGTCTGCCATGGTCGCTGGTGACTATAAGGCGAGCCTTCTTGTCGTCCGGTATGGCGAGTACAGCGCTGACAAGCCGGTCGGCGACCGACTCAAGGCGATCAGCGACGACCTTCTTGAGTGTCTGGCGGTCGTAGCCTTTAGAGTGATAGGTTTCGTCGGGTTCCATGATGCTCCAAATAAGCAAGTCGCCCGGTTGTGCTGTTTGGAGGAGTGGCTCTGGCGCCTTTTTCTCGGGTAGGAGTTTTACGTGGGGTGGGTCGGGGTTTGGGTCGCTAGCCGCGATCCGGGGGGTGTAGCCACGTTTGAGGGCCTGTTTGCAAATCTCCGTAATTGTGGGTACGGGGGAGAAGCAGAGGTCACTTTGAAGGATCGTTAGACGGCTGGTTCTGGCTGCGATGTGCTTTAGCAGGGAGAAACTGTCGGGGACATTCAGGCCGTCCAGGATGGCATAGATGGTCACTTCGTTGTCTTTGCGGTCGCGCAGTTGGCCGGCCTTCTGAAAGCTGATGAGGGGCTGCTGCCCCAAGACGATATGGGGGTATCGGTCCAGGAATGCGAGTGCGAAGGCTCGGGCGAGTTCGGATGTTCTTGATATGTCGGGTTGTGACCCAACCAGGATGGCCCACTCCCGGTATGGGAGGTAGCCCTCGATGAACCACGTGAAGATTTGCTGGACGTCCTCTGGAAGTGGCGGAGGCGGCGGCGGGCGGAGCAGCTTGCGCAGGGAATCCGTCTTTGCGTCGGGGAGGAACACGCGCAGACGCCGGAGGTGTCTTTCGGTTAGCAATTGGGGATTGTGTGTGAGGTAGTCAGAAACGAGGTCTGCGGCCAGTGACAGGAGCTCTGGTGGGACTGATTCTCTTGAGAGTTCCTCGAAGAAAGCGCCCTGGGTGCTGATGGTCTTTAGGCGCCATTCTTCGAGTGCCTCGGCTCTTAAGCCTGCCGGGACGCTCAGGGGGAATGGCTTCGAGGGTTGGCGGAGGTACGGGGGGGTGATGCAGAGCCATCGCCGCAGCAAGGAGTGCGCCTCCTCGGAGCGGACGATTTCATAGAGCGGCTTAAGAGTGTTTTCCGCAGCGTGGTGCCACGTGGCGGCTTGCGCTTGGAGCAACGGGGCGAGGTATTCGCCGGGGTTGGTTGTGTACAGCCAGGTGAGCCAGCGGGCGGCGTGGTTCAAACTGGTGGGCTGGTGCCAGATGTCCGCCGGCGAGAGGGCGTCGAGAACGTTCACGAGAGACAGTGGCCGGGGTAGGTTGCGTAGGGCCGTGCCGTGCTTTTCGAGGAGCGTGACGGAGTGCTCTGGGGTGATGCCGTTGCAGGTGGCGGCGAGTTCGTCGGTCAGCGAGGCGCAGGTTGTGAACGGGATGCCGCGTTCGCTCCAGAAAGTCTCCGCCCAGGCGCAGAGTGATTTTCCTCTAACGAGCAGTGGACTGTGAGAGAGCGCGAGGCGCAGGAATTCTCTTTCCGTCTCGACGGGGATAGACCCGCTGGGCGGGTCAGCATCCTTTTTGAGATCGAGGTGGTGCATTTGGAGAATTGATTAGAGGAGTTGCTGTAGCTGGGCGAGGGTGTCGCGGCGCTTCTGTGGGTCGGCAATCTTTTGGAAGTGGGAGATGACCTGATGAACTTCGTCACCGTCGAGCTCCGCTTGTAGTGCGGCCTGCAAAGTGTGTATGGCGGGCGCTCTTTCTGGTGGAAGAAAGGGGGGCGGCGAACTGAGATCGGAGAGAAGGCGCGGCATGTTCTCCTTTTTGCAGGGGCCGCTGCGAGCGGCGAGCCATTCCTCCGCAGCCTGGCGCAACTTGGCCGCGCGGGTGGTCAGCTTCTCAAGCGTCTGTTGAGCAAGAGCCTTATGTTCATTGGAGAGCGCCGGTTCGAGGTCTGAGACGATCTTCCGCACCGCATTTTGCTCCTCCGCCAAGTGTTTCGGCGTCTCGACTTTTTCCGGGATGATAGTGGCGAGAGTTGAGAAGAAGTTCTCAAGTTGCTCGGCGCGCTTTGCACATGCGTCGAGTTCCTGTTGCTCAGGGGCTTCTGAGAACTGAAAGCGCCGGCGGTTGATTTCGTCGGTGACGGACTTGGCTTCGCGCTGGGAACGTGCTGAGTCGAGGGCGTACTTGAGGTTGGAGCTGAATGTCTCGGCGTCCTTTATGGCAGCGTGAACTTTCTGCAAAGCTGCGTGGCGTTGGGTCTGGCTTTCCGGGAGGACGAGGTGAACCGCTTCAAGTTCGGCTGCTGTGCGCCGGAGTTCCTGTAGGCAGGCGTTGGTCGATGGCTTGAGCGCTTGGAGTTTCGTGACGTCCTCGCGCTTTGCGTTGGCGGTGTCGCGGTCTTGGGCTGCTTTGGTGGCGGCAGCGCGAAGGGCGTCGACGACGGCGGCCTTGCGGGCTTTGCTGTGTGTCAGGGAGACTTCGATGGACTCGGCAAGCTGGAGTCTGCTTTGCAGTTCCTCGACGGAGCCTGGTCTGTTCAGGCGCTCGATGCTGGCCAATTTCTCAGCGTCGGCTTTAGCCAGAGCTTCTGTTTCCGCTTTTTGGCGGGCTTTGGTCGTCAGTTTGTACCGGACTGCTTCGAGCCTGGGCGTTTGTTCGGGTGGAAGGAAAGGATGGGAATGCTCGGATTCCTTGAGTGCGAGGGGCCAGGCGTCTTCAGAGTCTGCCTTGGTTTCGAGTCTTGAGAGCCAGTTGGCTGCTTCCGCGGCGCGTTGCGTAGAGGTTTGCTGGGCGGCGGCGCGGGCTTGTTCCAGGCTTTCGAGCTGTGCGGGGGACAGGACGTCTGTGTTTGTCGTAATCAGCTCGGATAGGTTGGTTAGGCACGATGAGACCGCTTCGGGGGTTTCGAGGGGGATCTTGATGACGGCCTGGAGTTGGTCGAATATGGCCTGGAGCTTGTGCAGGCGCTCGACTAGTTGACCGAGGGTGTCCGCCTCGGGCGTGCCCTCGAAGGCTGGGGTTCGGGCTGTGAGTTCGGCGGCAGCGGCTTGAATCGCCCTGCTGGATTTGAGAAGGGAGATTCGCTCAGGGAGGCCGCGGATGTAGTCGGCGAGACCGTTTTCGTCTGAGCGGTACTTGGCTAGTTTTTCGCCGCGCAGGAGCGTGTTTTTCTCGAGCTGGAATTCGAGTGATTTTAAGACTTCTAAGTCGCGGCGAAGCGCGGCGAGGCTTGGGCTGGGTGAGAGGGCCTTGAGGGTGGCGAGGTTGACGGCGTCCTTGTGCTCTTTCTCAATGATTTCCTTTTGCTTGGAAAGGGCATCGAGTGCCTCCTCAATTTTCGCCAGGAGCAGAGGGTGGGCCGTGAGCAAGGTCCGTGGTTTAGTGAGTTCCTCCTCGTTGCGTCCGTAATCCTCGAGCTTCGTTAGCTTGCGGTATTTGTCGCAGTGGTTGTCCACCGCCACGGCCACGCGACCCTTGAAGTCTTTCTGGAGGTCGGTTTGGGAGGGTTGGATAGGTTCGACACCGGTGGTGGTGGGAAGTGTGCCGACATCCTTGCAGACCGAGAGCATTTCTGAGATGGACTTTGCGGCGTCAGCCCTTGCCTTGAGGCGGATGGCCTCCTGGTCGTACGTTTTGGCGACAGTCAGAGCCTCCTGGAGGTCTTGGAGCGAGGCTTTCGCTTGAGGAGTATTATCACGGTCGGCGTTACCGGGATCGGTTACGTAGTTGGAAAGCTGGGCGACATCTTTTTCTGCTTCTGAAATCGTATACGGAGTTTGCTCGAAAACCGCAACGCGGTGCAGAATTGCTGCCACGGCTTGGTCTTCCTTGCTCCGGTCCTTCCGCCTGATGGCGATTTTGCTGCCGGTCAGAAAGGCGATGAAGTCTTCTGGCGTCTTGGCGCGTTTAATGTGCTCGATGAAGATGTCGGCTTGGCGAAGCTCTCCACCCGCTGAGACCTGGATGTCGTGTCTGTAAAAACCGAGCCAGGCCGTGACGAGAAGGGTGAGGGTGTTCGGGTCATAGCCGAAGGGTAGGCGGGAAAGTTCCTCGAGTGCCTTACTGATATAGAAGGAGCTGTCTCCTGGGGCTATCTTCGATTCGAGAAAGTCCCAGGCTTTGGCGGTGCGGGTCGTGAGAGGTTTCTGGATGTGGCGGCTGGGATTGAGGACACACCAGGAGATGGGATTGCCAGAGACAAGGTATTTGGTGACCAACTGTGGGGCGATGACGTCGTTTTCAAACTCCTCTGTGTTGACTGCGTTTTGGAGGAGAAGTCTTCCGACAATGAGAACAGATTTGCGGAGTCTGCCATTGCTCCGCTTGAACTGGTCGAAGAAATGTGGTGGGGCCGATGGGTAGGCGAGCTTGATAACCTCCGGGGACAGGTTGGCTACTTTACTGATTTCGGGGCGTGAGTTTAGGGCCACCTGCATCGGGGAGGGCGCGAGGAGTTTCCGGGGACTTTGGCGGAGCGAGGCGATTTCGTCTGTTATTGTGTTCTTTGTCTGCGTCTTGATCGTTGCCATCACCGTGGAGCCAAACTCCTGCTCCTGCGCGAGTGTGAAGTCCTTTATTATGAGTTGGTCGGCGAGCTTGTCGTAAAGGACCGGGCTGGGCTTGCTTGGGAGGACGAAAATGATTGGCTTTGGTGGGTTCGCCGCCGCCTCGTCGAGGACGGCCTGCGCTGTCTCCTGCAAGGATTTCAGGTCGGCGTCGGTTTTTGCGCAGAGCCAAAATATACCGCCGGGGAGCGAGGTCGCTTGGAGGACTGAGCTGACCTTGTCGGCTTTGCAGAACTCTTTGGGAAGGAGTACTTGTGCTGAGCCCCAGTCGGCGCCAGCCCCCCAGGGGATGTTGTTCTCCAGGTCTGGAAGCCCCCATTCTGCGCCGTAATTGTGATTCAGGGTGGTGACGTCTTGCCAACTAAGTTGTCGGCCCTGCTTGCGTTGGCGAATGGCTTCGAGAGCCTTGGCATTGCCGCCGCCAGGGGGGAAGAAAGAGTATTTTGAGGTCGCGTCGTCGTAGCTGATGACGTGGGCGTCTGCCAGTTCTTTTAGTGCCTTTTCGGTCGTGTCCAGGCTTACGGCTGAGAAGTCGCTGAGTGCCTGAACTTGCTTCACGTGTCTGGTGGGGAGTTTGGCGACTGTCCAGAGGAGGAGTGAGCGGAGTATGGCTTGTTGTTCATTGGTAACGTCACCGCCGCCGGTGCTAAGGGCTTGCTTGTATTGTTTCCATTCCTCATCTGCGAGTTCTCCGGCGGAGAAGAACTCAGCGATGCTCCTGGCTGGAATCCAGTTCGGGGAGTGGTCCAAGATGGCTGGGTTGGGAGCGTTTCTTTGAACCTGCTCCATGACGTATCCAAGGACGGTTCTAGCATTCCCCACCTCCTGAAACTCGATGTTGCACAGGAGGGCGGTTGCCATTGGGTGCAGCGGGAAGCACCCGCGAGTGACGACTCGCTCAAACAACTCCACATTCCACCTGAGTTCCAGCTCGTACCGTTTTTGGAAGAGCATGTGGCAGCGGTTGCTGGCTTCGGAGAAGGCTGGCCAGGCGTTGCCCTGGTCCAGGGCACGCTTGAGCACGTCCTCCTCTTGGACAAGAAACGAATCTAGAATCGTCTCCATCGTGTTGAAGAGGAAGAAACGGTGGGTTCTCGGGATGCGGTCCAGTTCTGTCAGCAGGACTTCCTTGGATTGGGATTCGGCCATGTGTTGGACCCAGCCAGCGGGGTCGTACTGTGCAAAGGCGGCGAAAACCACCTTTTGACGGTTGTTGGCGACACCGTCGAGGAGATCCTGGAGCGGCGAGCCGGGTGTGCTCCGTTTGCTGTAGCTGCGGACGAACGCACTGAATTCATCGAAGAGTATAAGGACGCCGGCAAAGTCCTTTTCCGGGCCGCAGTAGGCCTTGACCAGCCACTCGACTACGGAGGCGAGGCTGACGTGGGCGTCCCAGTTGGGGACAACGCGGTGGAGGTAGCGGACTGCCTCTCGACAAGCATGGTGAATGCTCTGGTCGTGAGCCTTAATGCGTTCAAGAAGGGATGCATGGTCAAGCTCCTGTTCTTCCAGGTGTTTATTGAGGCGCTTGATGTCATCTTTTCCGAGGTTCGCGAAAAACTCTTCGGCTTCAGAGAACCAGAATGGGAGGTTGATGTTCTTCTTGCCCAAGGCGGCTGAGAGGCTGTTTTTGACCTCCGTGAGGAATGCTTGCTGGAGGTCCATGAACTTGGTGCCATTTAGGCAGAGGACGAGGTGCCGGCTGCGCTCGGTCTTGAAGTCACGGAAGGAGGTGGCTTCCGGGCTTGGGCCGCCGTATGCCTTTTGAATGCTAGCGAGGAGGGAGGTTACCTCTTGCGACTTGGGGTCCTGGCCGAAGTAGTTGGCAGCCGCGAGTGCCAGGTGGCTCTTTCCGTGGCCAAACGTTGCGATGACGAGGTAGCGATTCTCAGGCGGACGCACGACGAAGGCGTCTCGGATCATTTTCAGGATGTCGATTGGCGACTTGCGGTCGCCAGCGGACTGCTTGCTGAAAATGTAGCTCTTGACCAGTTGGATATTTTCCCGGGAGTCGGTTTGATACCAGCCGAGTTGGACATCGTTTCGGAAGGCGGTGTCGCAGCTGCATTGGACGATATCGTGGATGGTGGTCATATTCCTGAGAGGTTACCGTTGGAAATTTGCACGAGTCTGTTGGAGGCGGTCCATTCCTGCTGGAGGCTGCCCTCCGGTAGCAGCGCGCTGTGCGGCAGCACTGCCGGGAGCAGCAGGATGAGGGAGTTCCTTTTGTAGGGGAAGTCGAGGAGCAGGCGGTTCCACAGAAGCATTCTGTGTTCGTGGGCGAGACGAGCGAGTGGAAGATCAAAATTGGCGACCAGAACGCAGTCCCTTTCGGTGCGGGTATTGGCCAGGGTATCGAGGTGGTGGATCAGCTTATCGATGGTCAGGGTCAGGTAGGATGCTTCTTCGGAGAGCGATTCAAGGAGGTAGTTGGCAAAGTTGAGGTAGTGAACGTCGAGTCGGGCGGCGAGCGTTTCTTCTTTTCCGAGGAATGCTTGCGGGAGAAGGAGGGCGCCCACTCTGGAGCGCAGGCCGCCGTGGCGGAGCAGGTTCACTAGTTGCCTCGCGTTAGTCATAGACCTTTTGGAGGAGGGCCTCGGTGGAAGACCAAAGTTTCTCAACTTGATACGGGAACGTCCGCTGCTGGACGCGGACGAGGTTATGGCCCTGTAGTTCTCCCAGTGCCTGCTTGAGAACTGCGCTGCCCGTCAGGAATATGGGGGTTAGGCCGTCTGTGACGGCTGTGAGGTGCGTACTGACGGTGTTTGGGAATTGGACATCCCAGAAGGTGGCGAGTAGATAGGCGAATGTGTTGGGGTTGGGGAATGTCGGCTCGTTGACGAGGTATGTGCCTTGGGCCTGCTGCGCGAGGATACCGAGACTGCCCATGCTGCGATCGTCGCTGTAGGTGCCGAGGAGTGCAGTTGCGCAGTCGCGGGCACTTGGGGGACTAAATGTCCCGTCGGGGGCGGTGGCGTAGAGGTCGCAGATTACACGGCGCACACCGTCTGTCGTTAGTTCCGATTCGGGGCGGAAGAGTTGCGTGATGACGTGAGGCCAAAACTCGGGGGCGAGTGTTTTGGGATAGGTTAAGAAGTAGTGGAGTATCCAGAGGGTTTGCTGGCTTTCGAGGTTGGGATCGTGCTGGTTGACGGTTTTGCCCAAGGGTGTCAGGCGGTTGTCATCGTTGGTGAGCCTTGTGCCATAGGCGTAGCGCAGCATGGCGTTGATTTGTTCCGGACCGAGTGGCGAACCGGTACGGAGGAGGTCTTTTGTGCAGGCGCCGTGTTGTGCGGCCGTGCGGAGGACGTGCGACAAGCCGGGCCTAATCAGGCTGAAGGTGCGGTGGAAGGTTGGACCGAGGCGCTTGTCCATATAGCGGCTAGAAGGCGCACATCGCGCAGCCCGTGGTCGCTTCGGCGGCGAAGACGGTATGCAGCGGGGTATTGGGTTTGAAGGAAGCGCGTTCCTTCTGTTTTCTCTCAAACTCTTCTTTGATTTCTTTGATGCGCTCCGGGCGAGCCAGGTCTTCTAGGCTTTCGCCATCTACCCAGGTGTAGTGCTGTTTGGTGATGGGGTCGTACTTCTCATACTGCTTGGCAAGTTCGAAGAGGTCCGGGTGGTTTTCCAGCAGGCCTACCCATTCGCGCCGCTGTTGGTAGAAGCAGAAATAGCAGCCCGACCGGGAGCGCCATTCATAATATTGCGGCAGGCCGAGTTTGGTTTGCTTGAGGATTTTGATTACGTCGGCGTGGCGAATACCATCTTCGATGAATGGGAAGCGGGCTTTGATGTTGGGCTTAGTAGAGATGTAGCCCTTGCGGTGAGGTTCGTCCGCGCGGATGCCGATGTAGCTGATGACCTGGTCGTCGCCGACGTACTTTTCAAAGGGTTTTATCTTGAGGAGTTCGGTGCACCAACGGGCTTGCGGAGACGGGAGGTAGCCGTTCCTTCTGTCCAAGAGGTCGTCAAAATTGTAGCCCTCGGCTTTGAGATAGACGATGGGTTTTCCGAGGTGAACAGTCAGTTTGCGCAGGTACTCGTAGGTTTCTGGAAGTTCCTTGTCCGTGTCGCAGAAGACGTACTCCATTTCGGGAACCTTGCCCTTCATGTAGAGGGCCAGGGCCGTGCTGTCCTTCCCTCCTGACAACGAGAGTATGTGTCGCGGAAGGTGAGTGCTTGGTGCTGGTTCGTTTGCTGGTTGAGGTGTGCTCATTCGTGGGGCTAGTCCTTTCCTTCCTGGAGTTGGTGGGCGAACGCCAGGAGTGCCGCGTAAACTGACTGGCGGGAGTTGTGTTTGAGGGTTGGCGTGAGGTACTCCTGTAGCTGCTTTTGAATCTTCTGTGCCTGTCGGCGCTGCTCAGGAGTCAATTGTTCTGTGAGGGTGCGATGTGCCTGACTTGCTTGGAGGGCTTGGGCTTCAGCGAAGAGAATGCCAATGGTCTTCGCGTGGCCAGGGAAAGCGTCGATGTCGAAGTCCGTCCAAGTGTTGAACGGAGCGTTTGCCACCAGCTCGACAACCGAAGCTATCCCGGGGTTGTCTGGGGTGGACTGGATGACGCGGCTTAAGAACGCCCGGAGCTCGGGGTGGTTGGCGAAGGGTTCCAGGCGGATGGCAGCCTCGCGCAGCGCTTGCCAGCCTTGGGGCTGAGGGGGGAGACCGCAGGCCTGGAGGAGTTGGTCTTGCGCGTAGCGCAGGGTGGTCGGGGCTACTTCACGAAGATCGTGGAGGATCTGGTTGAGCTTGTTGAAGAAGGAATCAACCGTCGTAGCGCTGAGCTTTTCGTCGGGAATGGGGTCCATGCCGATGGCTTGCGGCAAGTCGACGAACAGGAACTTCTCGGGGGACTTGGCACTGTCAAAGGCCTGCCTTAGAGAGATAGCGTCCCTGGAGACGCGGCTTGTATGCCAAGCCAACTCAGGCAGGGAACGAACCATGGTGAAAAGGGCACGCACGACTGGTACCGTAGCAGGTGTGACGCTTAATCGCTTGGCGAGGCGTGCGACTGTGTCGGCTCGGGCTCCCTGCACGCGGGTGCCCGCGATTGCGAACAGTTCTGGCCGACGCATGAGGGTCTCAAACTCCGCGATGCCAGGGTTAGGTATGAATGTACCCTCTCGATAGAGAGTGACTTCTTCGGCGTAGACGATGGTGAAGGCGCAGAGGAGGACCGGCTGAAGGCCGTCCATGACGCCGAAGGTGGGAGCCGCCAGCGCACGAAAGAGGCCGTCAATCGGTTGGGGTTCTGGCTGCGGCTGGAAGATGAGAGTGTGGAGGTATTCCCAGACAGGCCACAACCGTGTTTCGTGGTCCTTGGGGGGGGGCACAAATCTCCAGCCAACGGATCTGTCCTGAACATGAATCCCCGTCGCTCGGAGCGCGGATTCATACATGCTGCGCTCGGGTGGATAGCCCTGGATGCCTAGCGCCGGCTCGTTGCCGCGAGCCAGCATAGCCTCAACTAGGTTTCGTCGAGCCGCAGCCGCGGCGGAGGACAAAGTTCTCCGGACGATCAGCTCGTTGCGCAGCCGCGGGGACGCCGAGAACAAGCGATCGCAGACCCTTGACAACAGGCGCGACACATCAGCCGGAGTTTCGACGGATTCAAGCCTGCCGCCATAATACCAAACACAACGGCTGCCCAGCGGATCTGGGCGCGGGTCCAGCAAGCGGTGCAGGGTTGACCGCAACAGCCTTTCGGCGTCCGCAATCCGCAAAGCGAGCTCCCGCCGGGCGGCCCGGTCGTCCCGCAGTTCCGCGGTGTTTTCCCACACCCACCGCAGAGCTGCCAGTTCGGAGGTGACGGCTCTAAGTTCGCCCAGGTCCTGGGGAATCGCCAACAGAAGATTGGAGCGGTCCTTGAGGTCCTTCGCGGTTTCCACGAACTTCTCAGCCAGAGGGGCGGACCCCGACACGCAAACCACGATCTTGCCAGTTCCTCGGAGCTTGGAATCCACCTGGATCTTCAGTTCCTCCAGACGGTCCGCATAGACCAGGGAAAAGAACCGCAAAGCGCCAGTTTCGAAGCTGTGCTTTCGGGCGACCAGCGGCCTCGGCTCGAGGTAGCGCTCCAGCATCGCGGAGAGGCTCAACACGCCGCGGGTTTTCTGTGCGCCTTCGGCGATTTTTTCGTCTAGATCGACATCACTGCCCTCCCAGATCCGGTAGGTGTGGTTGAAATGCCGATAGGTCAGGATGGACTCGTCTTTCAAGAACTGAAGGCCGCGCAAGACCTCGCCCGCGGGCTCGACCGCATCGGCTAGGCTGTAAGCCAACACCTCTTTGCGGGCGGCGAGCGGGCTGAACTCGCCGATGGCGTTTAGCACACCTATGGTCTTGACCAGATTGATGTGGTGCGCCTGCAAATTGGATTTGCGGTCCAAAACATCCGCCGCCTCCAGCCAACGCTTGGCTTGCGGTTGCCGGAAAAGTCCCGCCCCGAAGTTCTGGGTGAAATAGTCAAACAAATCTGTCAACCGAATGAACGGAGGTTGATCTGGATCGAAAGGGTGCTGCTGGAGGAACGACTGAAAGCCAAACGGTTCCAGGCTGCTCAGGTAGGAGAACAGGCTGCGCTCGTTTTGGGCGAAGCGCCGAAAAACGAACGGAAGAGCTACCAGCGTCGTGGGGTGTAGAGGATACGCTGCGACGGCCGCAGCGACGAACTCCTCGCGTTTCATGCCGGGAGGAATGACGCGACCCTCGGCGGCAAGCCCGGCCAAATTTGCCAGCCGCTTGCGAAACCCGGCATCCGGCAATTCCACTTTCCGGCCGATCGCGGAGGCAATCATGCGAATGACTTGGTCCGGCGGCTCTAGGAACGCGACGTCCTCAAAACGCCCCTGGATCTTGGCCCATTCTCTACGGGAAACGCTATCCAGGTGCTGCCCGTAATCCTCAAATGACTGGTGCAAGAGGCCCAGGAGAAGCACGGGCTTGTCGGCGCTTCGGGAGGCATATTCCGCGAGTTGTTGCAGGAGAAACACATCAGCGCCACTCGGGGTGCGAGCGGCATACTCGAACAGTTTGCCTAGCTCGTCGATGAGCATGAGCACCCCCGCATAGCCTGCGTCTTTGGCCGCCGAATTCACATCGTCCAGCGCCTCGACCACCCGGGCGCTGTCGATGGGAACGCCGCGGACGGCCTGGCGGATCAACTGATTCAGGGTCCTGGCGGCGACCTTCAGCCAGCGATCCTCGGCCCGCTTCACGGCCGCGTAGAGGCCTTGCAGGAGACAGAGCGAGGTTGCGGCTCGACGCGCGGTGACGGGGACAGGAAAGAGGCCCTTCTTGGTGTTGGTGAAAACCTCGGCGCCGAGCAGCGTTTCCGCCAAAACGGGGTCAACATTCTGAAGCTGCCGCCGGGCGGCGACGGTGGACTCCCCGTTTACGCAGAGCAGCCGGGTCAAGAACACGGCAAACGCCGATTTTCCTACTCCGTAAGGCCCGGTGATAGTCCAGGCCCGGTAGGGCGAAGCGTCCTGGAGCCCTTCCGCAAAACGGCCCAGGACCTGCCGCGCGGTTGGGGTGAGAATGTAGTCCCCATTGCGCTGGCCAGCGACATAGTCCTTCTCCAGATTCACCGAGCGCAAAAAGCGGCCGCCAACCTGGATGAAATCGGAGAGGTGCAAGGTGCTTTCGGATTTCATGAGTTCTGACGCCGGTAATACCGATTCAACAGCGGCTCCGGGTCGAGTTTCCTGCGACGATAGATTTGCTTTAAGCCGGCCGTCTCATCGAGGGCAATCGAGCCACCCGTCAACTGCTCCAGGGTCTCCACATATTCCACCACGCTGTTTTCATCCAGGCGGAAAACCTGCCCGGGGCTTTCAGCTCCGTAAAGACACTCCTGGATGGACAAGGTATTCCGGCCGGTTTTGGCACGGCTGAGGTATTCCTCCAGGGCATAGGCGAAAATCTCCGGTGGGAGAGACGGTTTGGCCCCAATGGCGAAGCGGTAGAATTCGCCCCCCGGGGAGGCTTGCACCAGACCTAGATCTTGCAGCGGGCAGTCGAACGTCTCCTCCGCCACCTCCACCCGTGCACTGTTCCGCATCGGGAGGTAGGTCCGGAAAAAGCAATCCACATCCCGGAGCAGGGAGGTTTCTTTGATCCGCAACGTGTGCTTTTCGGCGCAGCCTTTCACAAAATCCACGAGTTCGAGCTTGGAAAAGTCGGGGCGGTTGAAATGCCCAAAAGCCAGTTGCCAGGTCGTCGTGATGGTCGGATTCGTGACCATCAGCCAATGAACCAACCACAACGAGGCGTCGTCCTCCAGGAAGGCGTCCCATGGTGAGGAAAGGAGCAACCGCCGTCCGATGCAAGTGGGCTGGAAGCCGGAACCGCCGGAGGTTCGGGAGGCCTCGGCCGGCTCCACCAATTGAGCCAGCAGGCACCAGTGTTTGATGCTCTCGACCATGTTCTTGCCCACCCCGAGCGTGACGATGGCGTCTTCGGCAGAAAAGACGTCAGGGTCTTTTGCAACCGCGTTGACGCCCTTTTCGAGCCAACCGTAGCGAAAAGCAAAGGTTTGGTGACCTGAAAATCGGTATCTCGTCGTGGGGCTAGTGGCAGGCATGAGTTTCCCGTTCGGACGCGGTCGTTGTGGCCGGCAAAAAGTGGGGGGCATTTCTTTCGCCCGTGAATGCACAAGAGAGAAAAAGCGACAACCCCATGCTGCCGCGGCTGGGGAAAGACTTCACCTGGGTAGCGGCGAGGCGTTCCCCGAGATTATGATGGCAACTCATTCCCCTGCCTTTCTTTGGGCCGCCTCACCGGCTTTGACCCACTGGTCGACCTCCGACACGAGGAATTTCCACAGGCGGCCGAGCTTGTGAGCAGGCATCTTCTTCCGGGTTATCCATTTGTAAATGGTATCCGGGTTGACCCCAAGATGGGCCGCAATTTCATCAACGGACAGCCAGCGTTCTTGCATAAATACGTTGCCATTCCCCGGCCCAAGTAATGCCCGGGCTTGGAATTTCAACATCGCGCCTCAGTATAGGGCGGATGTCCAAGAAGACCAGCGAAAAGCCGTGAAGACCGGGCAGTGCTGCCGCGTCCCCGGAGGGCGCCCGCTATGGAATGTGGGACTTGTCGAGACCGGTATGGCGATTCCGTGGGGGGCCAGATTGGGGGCACGGAATCGTGGTGGGGCCGCGCGGCCCCCTCAGAGCGCAGAAGCAACTGATCTGAAAAGCGCGTGGCGGTGTGCCTGGCTCCTGGCCGAATGACCGAACACGGCCCGGACCGAGATTGGGCACGTTGGTGGAGCTTTTCCTCCTCGAAGCCGCAATCGTTGAGGGAACGAGTGGCAGCCACAGGCGGGGCGGTCGTTGGGTGGGGAATCGTTGTCAGGCGTCAGGCCTGGGTGCGGTGGGTAGACAAGGCCAGTTCGAGCGCCTCGATTACGCGGTCTGCGGTCGGCTCACCGGAACGGAACTTCACCGCGACCGTGGCCTCCGGCAGTTCGATCACGAACCTGGCTTTCTTCGGTTTCTTGCGGGGGCCGCCTTGTTTCGCGAGCCTGGCCCGCTGCACCGTCAGTTCCCCCATCTGAGCCTGCCGCCAGAGCGCTTCCTGGCGTCCGGCATCAGGTTCCTTCGCGATTTCGAGTAGGACCGATTTGGTCGCCTGTTCAGACGTCTGAACATCGGCCAGCAAGTCGGGTTGCAAGTCGAGAATGCGCAGGGTCTGGTTGATGGTCGCCGCGGACTTCCCTACCCGTCCGGCCAAATCACGCTGGGTGAGGTTGAACTCGTCCATCAGGCGTTTGAGGGCTCGTGCTTGCTCCACCGGATGCAGTTCTTTCCGATGGATATTCTCGATGATTTGGACAGCGAGCCGGGCATGCTCGGCCACGGTGCGGACGATGCAGGGTGCCGCCGTTAGGCCCAGGCTCCGGCAGGCGGCGAAGCGCCGCTCTCCGGTAATGAGCCGGTAACGGCCGCCCTCCACCACCTCGACCACTAGGGGATTGATCAGCCCCTGTTCACGGATGGACGACGCCAGGTCGGCCAGATCGCCCAGGTGTTTTCGCGGTTGGTTCGGGTCCGGGTCAATCAGCGTGAGTGGCAAGGTGGCGAGTCGTGGCTCATCCCGGCCGGTGGGGTCGAAGGTCAGATGGCGGTCCCCGGCGGCTTGGAGGGCGAGGCGGTCTTTCAGGGCGAGGGCCATAGCGCCTGAACCTCCGCTGTAAGCTGTTCATAATCACGGGCGGCGCGGCTGTGCGCGGCATAGCTCGCCACGTCTTTGGGCTGATCTTCGGTTTGGCACCGGTTCAGGATTTCGCAACGGCTGATCCGCGTTTGAAGCACTTTGTCGCGGAGTGGTTCGAGGGCACGGTCCACCATGCCATTCGTAACCCTGGCCTGGGCCATGACCATCGTTAGCAGAATCCGGTAATCCCAACCGGTCGCGAACCGCTTGATGCTGTTCAGGGTTTCTAGCAAGTCGCCCAAACCGCGCAAGGCGTAGCCCGAGGGTTGCGTCGGAATCAAAAACTGGCTGGCGGCGACCATCGCGTTCACCGGCAGCACGCCCAGGGTGGGCTGGCAGTCGATGATCACGTAGTCGAATCCCTCCAACGTTCCGAGGGCATGCTCTAACCGTTGCTCGCGGAAGTGGCGGCTGTGCAGCAGGGAGTCCGCCTTTGACAGCGCGAGCGAGGCGGGCGCGGTCTTGAGCATGGGGAGGTAAGTATCCGCAATCACCGACGAAACAGCGGCGGTCTCCGACAGGAGGACCTCGCCGATGGTGCGATCCGTGAACTGTTCCGGGTCGAGTCCGAGCCCAACCGTAGCGTGGGCTTGCGGGTCGAGATCGATGAGCAGGGTCCTCTGCCCCGCGCGGGCCAACCCGGCGGCGAGGTTGACGGCGGTGGTCGTTTTTCCCACCCCGCCCTTCTGGTTAATGATCGCCACGATTTTCATGCGCGTGTCTCCTGTAAAGCGCCGAATGCGGTAGCCGTGCCGAATCGGCATGGGTTTATGCGGGCATCCCACTCCCAAAAGCCCGGCACATGGACGTGGGGGTCCTTGCAAAAGAACTCGGCCAGAGCCAGCAGTCGGCTTTCCTCGGTCTCGAACTCGGCAAGCCGTTCCGCCGAGACCAGGATCGGGCCGCCGGTCATCAGGTGCTTGAGCTTCGCACGATGCTTGGCAAACGCCTCGTAAACGGACGGCTTGGCCTGTTGTAGCTTGATCTCTGTCAGCCGGAGGAAAACGAGGTAGGCGTCGGTAAACGCGGCCTGGTGGGCCACTTTTGCCTTCTCAAGTGCCTTCTGTTGGCGGGTCGCGCCCTCGTTTTGCAGCTTCCGCAAGAACTTGTCCCCGAAGAGCACCAACGCAAAGGAGAGGTTCGGCTTCGCCTTGGGGTCGTCCCGGTGGGCATCCCGCATGAGACAACCAAACCTCCGCCCCCACTCCGGCACCTTGTTGAGGTCACTCTCCTCCGCCAGCAGACGCGACATGAATTGCGCGCCCGCCTCAACGTCCTTTGGGAATGGCTCCGTGCGCGGCTCGCCGGAAAAGTTGTGGTAGGCCGCGTAGTAATGCCGGGCGAACACCTTCGCTGCCGCAAGAAGCTCGCTGTCGGTTTCGGCGAGGTCAGCGCCTGACGGTTTCGGCCAGTCTTCCTCGATGGCTCGGCGGAGAAGGCCAAGTCGGTTCCGGCTGGCAGTCCGGTGCGGGAGCCATTGAATCTGCCGCTGGATCACCTCCGCCGAACTCCTTCGGGCTAATCGCCCTGCCGTCGTGCGGTCGAAGCCGGCCTTCAAGAGCAAATCCAAAGCGGAATTGGCAGCAGCAAACGGTTCCGGGGGTGCGCCTGTTCTGGGCACCGCCGTCTCGACTTCGCTTGCTGTTGTTTGATCCTTTTTAAGTTCTCTTTTAACCCTTATGTCGTTCACCATTTTCGACCGCTCCCCGTTCACTTTTTTACACCGGTGCCGTTCACCTTTTCGCACCGGTTCCCCGTTTTGCTCCTGTGATCGCTCTGCTGGTTCCCGTTCACCTTTTTGCACCGGTAGGCTGGTCTCGGCCCGCATGTCCAGAGGCCGCACTGGTCCACGGCTGGCGGAAAGCGCCCAGTGGATGCCGTAGGTCGCCGGTCGGCTCTCTTTTCCACCGTCCGAGTCGAAGCGTCCTGGGTCAACTTTGACGATGTAGCCGCGATTCAACGCCTCGGTCACAGCCTGGTGAACGTGCTGACGGGACAGCTTGGTGAGCCGGCTCAACTCCGTCATGGAGCGGCTCACGGGCACCTTGCGCTCGCCTCCTGGCCCCCATTGTATCGAGTAAAAGAGCAAAGCGCCGACCACCCGGATCACCGACAGCGGTTCGCGGGGCAGCAGGAAGTCGAAAAAGGCGTTTGGGATGTTCTTGCGGGCGGTTTTTGGGCGCGGGCCTGTCCGCCGGCCATCCGGCGCCTCCAGCATCGCCGCCTCGGGATAGAAAAACCCGCGGAACTCCGAAGGAGAGTCCGTGTAGCCCCCATCCTCATCCCAACACAGTTCGTAGATGCCGCTCCGCGCGCATTGGCCGTTTCGATCCGGTTGGGGGGGCTGGATACAGCGCAAGAAGTGATGCTCCACGGCTTCCTGCAAGGCCGGCGCAATCGCTTTTCGCGAAACGCCAGCGTTCTGGACCAATTCCCGGTAAGTGAACCGCAATTGCTCTCGTGTTGGATGTCCGTGCTCGTCCACCCATCCCAGAATTTTGCGGAGCGCGTAGCCAACGATGCGGACCGTGCCGCGCGAGCAATGGGGGACAACCACGGTGAAAAACTGGATCGGCACAAAGGTGACGTTGGCGCGGAATTCCGGGAATCCTGGAAAACACTGGGTATCAGTCACCTTCGGGGACACGATCTATTTTTCCTCGCAAACCTCTCCTTGCAGAGCCGGCGGCTGTGTGGCCGACGGCAGGGGATGGCCATTTCGTTCCGCGTGCTCGCGCACGATCAAATTGATGCAAAAACTTCGGTCGCGGTCTTGTTTTTCCGCGAGGTCGCGCAGATAATCGAGCACTGGGATTTCGAGGATCACACCCGTGGATCGAGTAAACCGCTTTCTTCTCACCGTCATCATTCTCCTCCTCGTGATCGTATTACGACTCGTCGTAGCATGGCATGACATGTTCTGGCAACAGCCATTCTGAAACGCGCGTCGCGCGCGCACGGATTTTCAAAACGCCGTCGCAATCCTCTGTCAGTCGCCTCTCAAACCGTGTTAGAACCGGTTTGCTTTGGGAGGTTTTTTGCTCCCGGCAAAACGTCAGCGTCATGCAACCGCATTTCTCTGACTTCATTGAGACGGGCGTGAGCGCCCAGCAAACCGGACTCACCATCCGGCTAAGGAGACGGGATCACCAACCGTCATGCTCACGTCCCGTAGAGCGTGGTGCCGCGAGAGTGGCTCGCCACGTTCGAGAGAGGCTTCCGAAAGTAATGCTGGGCTACCAACCCAGACCAATCTTCGGATTCTATCTCATGCGCTCAGCGCGTCCGCGAATGCGGGCGAGCGGGACACGCCCGCCGCTGAAAAGCGGTGGGTCGGTCTTGTTCAAAGCGGGTGCGAAGCGGTTGAGAGACGCTTCAAATCCCCCGGCGGGACTCGGACCAAAGCCGCAAGGCCATTCGGGTGAAAAGCTCGACAGGTTCGTTTAACGCACGCTGGCGTCGGGAGCTTCCCGGTGGCAACACCGAGGAACCGGAGGGGGACAACCTCCGGGGTTCTGCCGCAAAAGCAGACCGTGAAAAGCTCAACGATGAAAGGGGCGCAAGCCCTTGCCAGTAAACCACAGCAGAGACGGAGCCAAATCGGAAAACGCCTGGCCAGGGCGGATAGATCATCGCTTCTGTATTCGAATGATCGAAATCAGCGCGTGGTGGCGCGCTGGAAACCATGCCGGAGCGGGAGCTTCGGACATGCCTGGCAGGCCCGGACGAGTTGTCGTCCTACCAACGTGACTGCTGTAGTGAAGAACAGGAATAACCGCGCAAAGGGTGTGGCGGCCGGGGTGGTGCCCGGTGCCGGCGTTGTCAGCCGGTGATCAAAATGCCGCACCCTGATGAGAGTGCCTTGAGTAGGAGCGGGCCGAAAGGCCCCGCGCAGTTTCGGCTGGCAGTTGAAACGGCGTGTGCGCGCTAACGGGTGGTGCCGGGCGCAAATGCACAGACGAAAGGGGTGACGGGATTACCCGTCTCAATGAGGTCGTGGGCGGGCGGAGAGAAAACTCCGCCTGCCCATTTCCCGGAAGGGGAACTGCGTTCAAACGACCGGTCCTGGGGACAGGCCCCGGTCACTTGAAGGCGGCGCAACAATTGGAGGCAACGATGATGTCAGGGTAGCAACCGAGGTTCCGCAGGCACGCAACCACTATATTTGAGCAACGACAATGCAGGAATACAGCGCGCGCGGGCGGCTCGAATCACGGCCATTCGCCCGCCGACCGCGCTGGAGTACACCTGTGTGCTGTTGGTTTTGCTGGCGCCTGCCCAGAATGAATAATCAGCCAATCAAGTTGGCGCAATGGACTTGGGCTTTGGAGAGGCTGCGCCCCGCAAAAGCAACCTCTCACCTTTCGGACTCCATAACGCTGTTTGGAGGTTCGCTCATGAAGTATCGCTATGAGGCCACATCCGTGGCGGGGTTCGTGCAACAACTCGCCGTGGCCTACATCACGAAGGGCTATTACTTTTACGTGGCGGGCAGAATTCCCGACCACAAGGACCCGGCGAGAACCGACAGGAAGATCCTGGCCCAATACGAGATAGCCGTCTCGAAATGGGTGCGGGCCAGGCGCAAACGGGAAGGACGCGCGAACCTCCATTATCTCCGTTATCGGCGCTGGTATATCATCATCGCCACGCACGGCGTGCATCCGTTTTTCGCCTCCGAGGCGGGCCGCTTGCGCGACATCCGCCGGCAACCGCTCTTCTTCATGGGGTATTCCATAAGCTGCCGCCGTGGCCGGGGCGGTGGAGCGCTTCATCCCTCGATCCGCATCGAGGCTGCGCGGTTCGCCGAATTGAAAAACCGTTTCGAAATGGCGGCGCCGCACCTGAGCGTCGAAGAACTTTGCTCCGGGTTGCGGGGCCTGCGCTTTGAGCCTTACGCTCCGGTCCGGGCTCAGTTTCGCGGACTCCTTCGCCTGGTGAATAGCCGGCGAAAGCTGGCGGGGTTGGAACTCGTTCCACCGTCCGCGCTCCGGTCGTTACGGCGTCCGGTGAAGCCATTTTCCGACCCAGTGGCCCCAGAGGAGGACGTGAGCGATTGCTCCGGGGAGTGAAGGCAGAACCCTTGCTTTGCCGGCGCCTCCCCCCACTGCGGTCCAAATCAGCGAAGGCCCGGCAGTTGAGACCTCATTTCGCCAGTTCAAGGGATTCTTCCGGGACCCAGTTGTCGTAGCTCTCCGGCTTCCTCGGGTCTTCGCTGATGCTGATTTTATAGACCCAGCGCCCATCGCGAAAAAGAGACGCGATGACGTAGCCGTCGCAGCCCGCGAACTTCCCAAGGCCGCGGACTTTGTTCAGCTCCGAAAAGCGTGGCGGTTTATCCGAATGCACGGGGACAAGTTAACGGTGATCAGCAGAGAACTCCACCCCGCATTTTTGGACGGCCGGAGCAGTCGCACGCCTTGGCACCACCCTAAGCGCCGGCGAAGTAACCCAATTCCCGTAAACTTGAAAAATCCTTCGGCCGCTCGGTCGTTCGCTGGCCGAGGATGACGTGATCGAGCACTTCGATCTTGAGCAGTTGACCGGCGCGAATCAAGTCGCGCGTGACCTTGATGTCAGCCTCGGAGGGCATGGGATCACCCGATGGATGGTTGTGGACGAGGACGAGGGCGGCAGCGTTCGCCGTGATGGCGGGCCGAAACACTTCCCGAGGGTGAACCAGGATGGTGTCGAGCGTGCCGTGCGCGACGTGGTGGATGGAGATGAGCCGCCGGCGCGTGTTCAGCAGCAAAACCTGGAAATTCTCCACCGTGTAGGCTCGGTTTCGTTCCCGCATGCAATCGGCAACGCGATCAGGCGTGTCCATGAGCGGGGACTCGGCGACGATTTCCCGCGTGAGCCGTTGCGCCAGGAGGAAGGCCGATTTGATCGCCGCCGCCTTGGACTTGCCGATGCCTTTGACGAGTTGCAACTCGTCAAATGACGCCTGCGCCAGCGGCGTCAGGCCGGAATATTGCTCCATCAGCGCCTCGGCGACCGGCTTGCCGGCCAGGGCCGAGAGCAATTGCTTGTTGTCAGCGTGTTCCAGGTGTTCCATGAGCCTCCCCTCCGAGGGGCGCATCGTAGCACGAAAACCCTTCCTATGAAACACCGTTTGGCCGGGGCGTCGCAGCGGTATTCTCCTATTCTTCAGGGGCTCGGCGTAGCTCCCGCAGGTTCCCTTGGCCATTCCCTTGGCAGCCAGCACCCCGGGGGGTTGACAAAGAAACGCCGTTTGAGGCATTGGTAGAATTGGGTAGTAGGTGACCTCCTGAAGAGGATTCACGGTTTCATTCCGCAAGGGACCATCTTGGTCTCTTTTTCCAAAAGGCGATTTTCTCCCTGGACGGCCATTCGTTTTGGATGGGCGTTTTCAGGGAGAATGCCTCCGACCAGACTTCAAAGCGTGCCGCCTGGCGCACGGTCGGAGACCAACAAATAAAACAGCGCAAGCCTGGTTTTACCTGGCTGGCGGCACTGGAAAGAGACGGTATGAGAATGAGTGACACCTCGAACTTCAAGGCGGTTGCCTTGGGAGAGGACACGCTCCGCAGCCAGGCCCCCAGCATTTTTGCCGCGGGTCCCATGCAGGGCGTGAGCAGCCGGTACACCTTCGTGCCCACGGCGCGCATCATTGATGGGCTCCGGGGGCAGGATTGGGTGCCGGTCGAAGTGGA
>TBL_comb47_HYPODRAFT_10001385_pt1 | contig 31583 bp, 32 predicted proteins | sample TroBogypolimnion_40_FD_10682 | JGI IMG/M metagenome (IMG submission 10682) | reverse complement strand
TGGCAGGAGGTGCTGTGGCTGGGGTAATCATCGCATTTATTTCAGGTTCTGATGGTGGCGAAAAGTTTTTGAATGCAGTTAGTTTGGAACAAACTTTTGTAGATAGCCTCTCAAAAGGCGGGTACTTTATATTAGGGACTTGTTTTTTTGCAGCCATGGGGACGATTTTATATCGTGTGGCGAGGAAATAATAAATATTTTTATAATAAATTAACTATGGCATATCTTTTGTAAGATTATTTATTGCCCATTAAATGCAAAATTTTATCCTACAATAAAGAGAAGTCGTTTATTTTTAATGTTTGGAAATTTTCAAAAAATCATTATTGGAATATTATTTTATTCACTAGCTTTTTTTCCTGTTTTTTCAAAATCACAAACCTTAATAAGCGGCAAAATTCCGATAGATACTACTCGTTGGTATCAAGCCAATAATACTCAGTCAACCTTGAGTGGCTTATTTAATGGGGTATTACATGAAAATGTAATCTTAGGATATGGAATGATATTGTCGAATTGGGATGCTTATTATCCAGTTTTGCCAGGAGAAATAATCCAATTAGAACAAATTAAAATGTATGATTGGGAAGGAATTTTTACAAATAACCCTACAACTATTTCGGTAATTGACGATAAATGGAATAGGATTCCAATCGGACGTTTTACAGGTCCAAACTATGGTGCTTGGACTGGCCCATATCCAGATACTCCAAATCAATTTAGTCTCAATACACCAATAACTAACATTAAATACATAGTTATCAATACCTATGGGAGTTTGCCTTCAGAAATTGAGTTTTATGGAAAATATCAAGCGCCTAATCCGATAGTGATCAATCAACCAGTTGCTCCTTTGAAAAATATGACTGGTGTAAATGGTTATGAATGGAATTTACTACAAAGTAATGGTTGGAATGTAAATCAAAAATCTTTTCAACTCGCACAATCCTTTTCAGGATTTAGGCATTATCTTGATTGGCAAAAAATAGAAAATACTGAAGGGTCATATACTTACAGTCCTTCAAGATCAGGAGGCTGGAATTACGATACACTTTATGCGACTTGTAAAAAATCGAATATTGAAGTATTGGCATGTATAAAAACAATACCAGATTGGATGGTTTCAACTTATCCAGGTAATAGGCAGAACTCAGAAAATGCCCCTCTAAAATTTGGCCTTGATGCTAAATTGCCTTCATCATATATAGAACAAGCTAAAGTAGCTTTTCAATTTGCAGCTAGATATGGTTCAAATAAATTGGTTAATCCAGCATTACTATCTGTAAATCAAACCCCAAGATGGACCAATGATCCAATCAATATCATCAAAATAGGACTAAATCTTATAAAATATATTGAATGCAATAATGAAACGGATAAATGGTGGAAAGGAAGGGATGCGTATCAAATGGGTTCTGAATATGCTGCAAATTTATCTGCATTTTATGATGGACATTTGAATACTATGGGGCCAGGTGTAGGTGTAAAAAATGCCGATCCAAATATTAAGATCGTTATGGCAGGAACAGCATCAACGAATCCAGATTATGTGAGAGGTATGATTGACTGGTGTATACAATACAGAGGATATCTCCCAGACGGATCTATTAATTATTGTTGGGATATCATTAACTATCATTATTATAATAATAGTTATAACTCCACTCAAGCCTTAGGAAATATTGCTTCAGGAACTGCACCAGAATTAACTAGTTTTGAGACTACTGTTCACAATTTTATAAAGACATCTTCTATTTTTGGTAATAACATGCCTATTTGGATAACTGAAACTGGCTATGATATTAACCCTTATGCAAGTACCCAATTTGCACCTGCTATTGGAAATAGGTCAGTTCTTCAAACCCAGGCTGACTGGATTCTCAGAACTGGTTTATTAGCTTCAAGATCTGGTATAAACAGACTCTTTTATTATCAAATGAATGATGACAATTCAGTAGGGGGACAATATGGAACATCTGGATTACTATCTGATACGGTTAGAAGACCAGCGGCACAGTTTTTATATCAACTAAATCAAAATTTCGGGAATTATATTTTTAAAGAATCTATCAATCATAATCCTGAGGTAGATAGATATGAATACAATAAACAATCAATGTTTGTTGTATGGAATCCTACGCAATCAGGTGCAACTTCGGATTATATTTTACAAGTTGGAAAAATTGATTCTGTATTATTTTATTCACCCAATGATAATTCGGATACAATGAATGTATCAAAGATAATAAATACTACTTCTTCATTAGCAATAAAAGCTACTGAGACACCAGTTTTCATAATTCCTTATTTTCATCAATTAGATCTTCTTGATTTTGGTGTAAAGTCTGTTAATGGTCATCAAGTAACATTAGGATGGACAATCAATGAAGATTCTACTGTAAAAGAATTTTCAGTCGAAAGAATGGATGAAAAAACTTTAATTTTTTCATCCATCGGAAATTTTGCCCCAAATAACATTCATTCAATCAATCCTAACTACTTATTTACAGATAGCTTAGCTAAAGATGGGTTTAATCATTATCGTTTAAAAATTAATTTAAATTCTTTTGGTTATATCTATAGTAATATTGATAAGACTTATATAGGATCATTAGTTTCTTATCCTAACCCATTTACATCTTTAATAAATGTTCTAGGCTTATCTGAAGGGAAAAATCATACACTTAAAGTTTTTTCGATGGATGGTTCTTTAGTTAAACTTGCAAATGCATCGGGCAATATGTTTCAATGGAATCTTAGTAGTTTGGCCAATGGAGTTTATACTTTAATTGTAGATGATGGAACTTCACAAGAACATATACGAATCAATAAAATGCCAATTCATTAAATAGTTTGTTAATAGTACTTTGTATTTTACCAACGGATTAAACTTGTTTCATCCAATCGTATCCAAATACAAAGCGGTCTATGAATATGAAAAGAATGCTAAAGAATTTTACTGCTGGCCTAACCCTGACGGTATTCTTTGCTTTTACACAGAGCAAACAAAGCCCTGATAACTATCGAGTTAAATTACCTTATAAAAAAGCAGGTCTAACTGAACGACAGGCAGCCGCTCATTTGTTGAGTAGATTTAGTTTTGGTGCAAGACCAGGAGAAGTAGATGAAGTTTTACATATAGGTCTTGAAAACTGGTTAGATCAACAGCTAGCTGCTTCAATACCGGATACTGCAGTAGACAGGCGTTTGCAAGGAATGGACGCTTTGCAATTAAATAATGAAACCATTGCAAATACTTATCTAACACCCGCACAGGTAATAAGAATTTCAGTAAAGAATAAACTTATTGCCAAGGATTCAACTTTAAAGGAGGATAAGAAAGAAGTTCGAGATCAAATTAAAACTTTGATGATTCAGCAGGGATTTAAACCCTTTCAAGATTTACAGACACAACTCATCAATCAAAAAATTATTCGTGCTGCTTATAGTAAAAATCAGTTGCAGGAAGTGATGACTGATTTTTGGTTTAATCATTTTAATGTGTCTCTCACAAAACCACAATGCCAGCAATATATTCTCACTTATGAACGAGATGCGATTCGCCCCAATGTTTTTGGAGATTTTAATACCATGTTAATGGCTACCGCTAAACACCCAGCTATGTTAGAATACCTGGATAACGCTTCTAGTGTAAGTAGTAATAATGACCTAGCAAAACGCCCCGCAAGAATACAAGCTCAGAAAAAATTTGATTCACAGATTAACGCAAAGATGAGAGATACCAGTAATGGTTTAGCAAATGGGTTTATTCAGCAAGCAATAAATGCACGTAAGGTTCAGGGCTTGAACGAAAATTATGCACGCGAAGTAATGGAGTTGCATACACTTGGTGTTGATGGAGGATATACACAAAAAGATGTTACCGAAGTTGCTAGAGCATTAACTGGTTGGTCGATATCGCCCCTGATAAAAGAAGGGGTAGAAAAAAAAATAATTGATAAAATCGGAACTGAGCGAATGGTTAAGAATGGATTTGTAACGGAAGGTGATTTCTTTTATAGAGCCGATAAACATGATGATAGTGCCAAAACAATTCTGGGTAAATCATTTCCGGCTAAAGGTGGATATGCAGAAGGAATGAATGTTTTAGAAATGTTGAGTAGTATGCCCAATGCTGCAAAATTTATTTGTAAAAAAATAGCTGTTCGATTTGTGAGTGATCAGCCATCGCAGGAATTATTGAATAAAATGTCGGATACTTATTTAAGGCATCATGGAAATATTAAAGAAGTTTTATTAACCATGGTAAGTAGTGTTGAGTTCTGGAAAGAAGATGCGTTAAGAGAAAAAATTAAATCACCTTTTGAGTTAGCTATCAGTTCTATTAGAGCAACTAATGCCGATGTGAAAATGCCGATGCAAATTTTTAATTGGTGTAGTAGGATGGGTCAGCGTTTCTATTTCTATCAAGCCCCTACTGGATTTCCTGATCGTGCCGGATACTGGATCAATACAGGTTCTTTGCTAAATAGAATGAATTTCGGGTTGGCATTTGCTACTGGAAAAATACCAGGAATCAGTCTCGACTTATTAGCATTAAATCAACACCATGAGCCTGAAAGTGTAGAAGCTGCACTTCGTATATATAGTCAGTTATTGCTTCCTGAAAGAAATCAAGAAGCAAATATCAAGCGCTTAATATTACTTATTAATGATAATAAAGTAGGCGATAAAATTGTAGCAGCAGCTAACCGTACACAAATGCCAGCTCAAGAAGCCGAAATGGATATCATGAGTAATAAGGCAGAAGAAAAGCAAGAAAAAACGATGTTGAGTAAAAAAAATAAAATAGTAAATACGCCAGCATTAATTAGTAATAACACCACAGTGGCAAATGTTACTGGTGTAATTATTGGGTCACCTGAATTTCAAAGAAAATAAATAAACTAGTATGGTTAATCGTAGAGCTTTTATGAAATCTGGCGCACTTGCATTATTTGCTTCAGGTATTGGTGGCATGCCAAATTTTATTGCTGAAGCTGCGGGGAGTAATAAAATATGGACTCCCTATAAAAAAAATAAAGTACTGGTATGTATTTTTCAGAGAGGTGCTATGGATGGTTTAATGGCAGTAAGTCCTTATGCAGATCCTGCTTTAAAATATTTGCGTCCAGGATTATTTATGAGCCCTTCAGAAAAAGAAGGGTCACTGTTTGATCTTGATGGAAAATTTGGCTTGCATCCATCGTTGTCTGCATTTCAACCATTTTTTAAAGAGAATCGATTAGCTATTGTTCATGGAGTGGGAAGTCCGAATAATACAAGAAGTCATTTCGATGCACAAGATTATATGGAAGCTGGAACGCCTTTCAATAAAGGTACTTCCAGTGGATGGCTGAATCGGGTAGCAGGATTAATGGGACATGATGCAACGCCTTTTCGATCGGTAAGTTTAACCAGCTCTTTGCCAAGAAGTATGTATGGAGATAATGAATCTTTAGCCATCAGTAACCTACAAGATTTTGCGATTCAAATGAAGAGCTCTCCTTCCGTTAATAATTTAACTGCCAAAAGTTTTGAAGAATTATATGATCAGACTTCTAGTGATTTATTAAATAAAACAGGGAAGGAAAGTTTTGATGCTATGAAAATGTTGAATGTAAACAACATTAAAAATTATCAACCAGCAAAGGATGTAATTTATCCTTCATCGCCTTTAGGAAATTCAATGAAACAAATTGCGATTCTGATAAAAATGGATGTGGGCCTTGAAATTGGATTTGCAGAAAGTGGTGGTTGGGATACGCATGTAAATCAGGGAACTACTAATGGTGCTTTAGCGCGTAACCTGAAAGATTTTAGTGATAGTATTGCGGCATTTTGGAAAGACTTGGCTGCTTATCAGGATGATGTTACAGTTATGACCATGACAGAATTTGGCAGGACCGCTTATCAGAATGGAACAGGAGGAACTGATCATGGAAGGGCAAGTTGTTTATTTGTTTTAGGCAATGATGTAAAAGGAGGAACTGTATACCAAAACATAAAGTCTTTATCTAAAGAAGATTTGGAAGATGGGAGAGACCTTCCAGTTACCACTGATTTCAGATCTGTATTCAGTGGTGTAGCAAATCGCCATTTAAAAATCAGCAACAATAAAATTTTATTCCCCGAATGGAGTGGTAATTCACTTAGCCTATTAAATACTTAAGCATATTTACTACTATCGCTATCTTATATTTGCAATTCAAATAAAGAGTAGCATGATCTATTTGTTCTCGATTGATAATTTAGTGAGTTTGTTTGTACTAGTGGTTCTCGAAATTATTTTGGGAATTGATAATGTCATTTTCGTATCAATTATCATTAATCGTTTACCAGAGACAGACCATAAAAGAGCGAGATTCGCTTGGATGGGAATGGGGATTTTTGTTCGTAGTATTTTATTATTTGGACTAACCTGGCTGATAGCTCAAAAAGGCAAGCCTGTAATTACTTTGTTAGGCAAAGGGTTTGATTTATCAAGTCTTGTCATGTTAGCCGGAGGCTTATTTCTTATATTTAAAACAGTAAAAGAAATTCATGTAAAATTAGAAGGAGAAGCAGACCTGGAAAATGGAATAGTTACTGAGCCATTAAAATTCGGGAACGCCGTTTTACAAATTTTACTTATCGATATGGTTTTCAGTTTTGATAGTATTATAACTGCAGGAGGAACTGCTAAACATGTTGAGGTAATGATTGCTGCTGTTGTAATTGCCATGCTTCTTATGTTTTTATTTAGTCCAGCTATATCTGCATATATCCACAAGCACCCTACTATAAAAATGCTAGCATTGTCATTCTTGGTAATGATTGGTTTTGTTTTAATTGTAGAAGGATGGGATAGTAATAGTGCACACGATATGCAATTAAAGAACTATGTATATTTTGCAATGGCCTTTTCGTTTGTAGTAGAAATAATGAATATGCGCGAACGGAAGAAAAGAAAACCAGTGCAATTACGTGAGCCAATATTGAAAGAAAACTTATCAAAGCATTAACCTAACGAGAAATTTGCAAATTGTACATTTGCCTTAAACCCATTTTATGAGCATAGTTGTAGAAGGCTTACTGAAAAATTATGGCGCTCAAAAAGCGGTGAATGATATTTCATTTAGTATCAGCAAAGGAGAAATTGTAGGCTTTTTGGGTCCAAATGGTGCCGGAAAAAGTACGACTATGAAAATGATCTCAGGGTATATAGCATCTGATGCAGGTAGGGCACAGGTTTGTGGAATTGATGTTTCTGTTGATCCCATCAATGTGAAGAAAAAAATCGGCTATTTACCAGAAGCAAATCCGCTCTATTTAGATATGTATGTTCGGGAGTACCTCGATTTTATAGCTGGGGTTCATCAGATTCTAGATAAGAAAAAAGCCATCGAAGATGTGATTGTTTTAACGGGATTAACTGTTGAGGCGAAAAAAAAATTAATCAATTGTCGAAGGGATACAAGCAGCGAGTTGGGTTGGCTGCTGCATTAATTCATGATCCGGAAGTTTTGATATTAGACGAGCCTACTAGTGGATTAGACCCGAATCAGATTATTGAGATCAGAAACGTAATCAAGACCCAAGGCAAAAATAAAACGGTTTTATTTTCTTCGCATATTTTACAAGAAGTGGAAGCTATTTGTGATCGAGTGATCATTATCAACAAAGGGAAAATTGTAGCTGATGATCAATTGAAAAATTTACAAAATAGTAAATCAGATCAATTTCATGTGCGCGTTATTTTTCAGGAAATTGTAGATGTTTCTTTGATACAAAATCTTTCAGCAGTAGTTTCTGTGAATAGTATTTCTGCAACTGATTTTTTGTTAGCAACAAAAGATCCGGATATAGTACGTAAACAATTGTTGGAATTAACAATTGCCAATGATTTAAATATCATTTCTCTTCAAACTGAAAGTAATAGCTTAGAAAATGTTTTTAGAGAGCTAACCCAATAGACTATTTGTTATGGAATCATCAGAAGTAATTAGTATCACTAGAATCACTGATTCAGAGGACCAAAATTGGTGTGCTGAATTAATGGCTCATTCTGAACCATGGATTAGTTTAAAAAGAACCTATGAAGATGGACAAGCTTTAATGCGTGTAACTGAAGGTGGGATGGAGGCATATATGTCGAGATTAGGGAAAGAACGTTTAGGATTTATAGTTATAAAAATGACCGGTGCATTTGTGGGTTATATACAAATTGTAGCTGTAGCAGAATCTTCTAGGGGTATGGGAATTGGGAATAAAATGTTGGATTTTGTTGAAAAAAGAATTTTCGAAGTAAGTCCGAATGTTTTTATCTGTGTTTCGGATTTCAATGAAAAAGCAAGAAAATTATACGAAAACAGAGGCTACCAGTTGTTAGGAAAGCTCGAAAATTATCTTGAAAAGGGCTTTACAGAGTTATTATTGCGTAAAACTATTGGTTCAATCAATGATTTCAAGGCAAAAAAGCTGGCTAATGCTTAAATTGCAGACTGAATTTAATCTATCATATAAAATAATCAAGTAATCATGAGTTACATTGTAGAAGTGCATGCCCGTCAAATTTTAGATAGTCGTGGTAATCCAACAGTAGAAGTAGAGGTTTTAACCGATGATGGCGCGCAGGGTCGTGCATCTGTTCCAAGTGGAGCAAGTACCGGCATCCATGAAGCAGTTGAGTTAAGAGATGAAGATAAAGCTGTTTATGGTGGTAAAGGAGTTTTAAAAGCTGTAGCAAATGTGAATGAAATTATTGCTGAGCAATTAATAGGATACGATGTTTCACAACAAGCTGCCATTGATCAAGTAATGATCGATTTAGATGGAACGCCAAATAAAGGAAAACTTGGTGCGAACGCTATTTTAGCAGTAAGTATGGCTGTAGCGAAAGCTGCTGCTGAGGAAGCTGGCTTACCTCTTTATAGATATATCGGTGGAACAAATGCTAAAACATTACCCATTCCAATGATGAATATCTTGAATGGTGGAGCACATGCTGACAACAAAATAGATTTTCAGGAATTTATGGTTATGCCAATTGGCGCACCTACTTTCAGTGAAGGGTTACGTTGGGGTGTTGAAATTTTCCATGTATTGAAAAGCGTATTGAAGAAAAAAGGATATAGCACTAATGTAGGCGATGAAGGAGGATTTGCTCCAAATATTCAAAGTAATGAAGAAGCAATTGAAACCGTTTTAGAAGCTATCACTCAAGCAGGCTATAAAACAGGCTCTGAGATTGTAATTGCAATGGATGCAGCAAACTCAGAACTTTGGAATGGCAAATTAAATAAATACGTTTTCCATAAGAGTTCAGGTAAAGAAATGAGCAGCGATGAATTAGTAAAATTCTGGGAAAGCTGGGTTAATCAATATCCTATCGCTTCTATCGAAGATGGTATGGCAGAAGACGATTGGAATGGCTGGAAGGCTTTGACTGAAGCAGTAGGAAGCAAGTGTCAATTGGTAGGGGATGATTTATTCGTGACAAACGTTTTACGTTTACAGGAAGGAATTGACAAAAAAATCGCAAATGGTTTATTAGTGAAAGTTAACCAGATTGGTTCAATCACTGAAACTATCAATGCTGTTTCTTTAGCACAGCAAAATGGTTACAATACTATTATGAGTCATAGAAGTGGTGAAACAGAAGATACCACTATTGCTGATTTAGCTGTAGCGTTGAATTGCGGACAGATTAAAACTGGTTCTGCATCACGTACCGACCGGATTGCAAAATACAATCAGTTAATACGTATTGAAGAAGAATTAGGAAATACAGGAATCTATCCTAATGGAAAGATTAAGTTTGGTACTAAATAAACAGTTGTTTATAAGTTGACAACCCGGGTAGTTTGAGATTGTATTAATTTTAAATACCGGGTTGTTAACCATTTTATATGATGCAGAAAATAATCAAAATACTGACTAGCAAATACGCGATAGCTGGCGCATTTTTTTTGGTATGGATGTTATTTATTGATCAACGCGATTTTTTTCAACAGAGAGAAAGAAAAGCAGAGTTAGAAAAATTAGAGATGAAGAAGCGTTATTATCAAACTGAAATTGATAAAGCGCGAAAGACATTAACAGAATTGCAGACAAACCCTGCTGCACTTGAAAAGTTCGCACGTGAGCGTTACTTGATGAAGAAAGACGGTGAAGATATTTTCACTTTGGAAGATTCTACCGCAATAACAAAATAATATTACCCCTTTTACGTTCGAACATTTTTTTTAATATTTCCTAAGGCAAATCGATTCTGTCGGCAATATTCAAGAACTATCGCCGTTTTAAAAGAACCGTATCCTCTTAGAGTAATGTCATATTATGAAAAAAATCAAAGAGGAGGATTTGATGAGTTATTTATATAACGAAGCTTCACCAGCAGTGGCAGCAGCAATAGAAAAAGCAATAGTGGAAGATCCATCAATCAAAGAACAGCTTGAGTTATTACAGTTTAGCATGAAGCATTTGGAGCGATTGAAATTAGAATCTCCGAGCCAAGAGTCTGTGCAAGCTATTTTAAAATATGCTGCTTCGCATAAGAAACGTGATTAATTTATAATCAGTTTTCAACTCAAAATTTAATGGAACACAGTTGACGCGGATAGAACTGATTTACGCGGATCAAAATCTGCGAAAATCCGTTTTATCGGTTTAATCTGTGTGCTATCTTTAGATTCTCAAAATGACTAAGAAAGAAAGATTTCAACAAGCTATTGCTTATTTCGAAGAGCAAATTCCAATTGCTGAGACAGAGTTGGTATATGATAATCCTTTTCAATTGTTGGTAGCAGTAATTTTATCTGCACAATGCACAGATAAAAGAGTGAATCTTACAACTCCGAATATTTTTCGAAAATATCCAACACCAGATAAAATGGCCTTAGCCACATTTGATGATCTATTTCCGATTATCAAAAGCATTTCTTATCCTAATAATAAAACCAAGCATTTAATTGGCATGGCAAATATGCTCATAGCAGATTTTAATGGGGAGGTCCCAATGACAGTATTTGAATTAGTGAAATTGCCAGGAGTAGGAAGAAAAACTGCGAATGTAATAACCAGTGTAATAGATAAGCAACCCAATATGGCGGTTGATACACATGTGTTTCGGGTATCTGCCAGATTGGGTTTAACTAATAATGCTAAAACAGTATTAGAAGCAGAGAAGCAACTCATCAAATATATTCCAGAAGAACTCGTGCATCGTGCGCATCATTGGCTCATACTACATGGAAGATATACCTGCCTTGCACGCTCACCAAAATGTGTTGAATGTGGACTAACAAATATTTGTAAATATTATAAAAAAGTAAAGGGATAGGCAAGGATGTTTTTATAGCAAGCAGATTACACTGATAAAACGGATCTACACAGATAAAAATCTGTGTAGATCCGTTTTATCAGCGTGCCATTTATTTTTTCACTTTAGCAACTAATTGATATGAGTGATCAATCAATTCTTGAAGCCTCTTATTTGAAATAGACCCATCAATAATTACTGTATTCCAATGTTTCTTATTCATATGCCAACCCGGAATAATAGCCGCATATTGTTCGCGCAATTCAAGAGCCAAATCGGGATCGCATTTTACATTAAATTGTAGTGGAATACTATCAAAACCGGTAAGCAAAAACATTTTGCCATTGATTTTATAAACTAAAGTATCTGGCCCAAAAGGGAACGTCTCTTCAACGTCTGGTTTACTCAAAGTGTATTCACGTAATTGTTCGAGATCCATATTCAAAAATTATTCAATGATAATATCTAAATGAGTTAATAATCCTTCAAGTCCATCTTTGCTAAAGCGGGCTTTCTTAATTCTATTGGTTACTGGATTAATTGTAAAATTGAAGGAAGTTCTAAAATCTGCTTTCTCCAGATTAGTTGCATCAAATACTGCACCAGCAAGATTACATTGATCAAAAGTGGATTGAATTAATTCGGCCATTGAAAAATCGGTTTCATGAAAATCGCAGTTGCTGAATTTGGCCTGACGCATTTTTCGTTTATAAAAACTCGACAAATATAAATTGCAGTTTGTAAATTTTGCAGCAAATAGAAAATCATTGCAATCGTCGAAACGTAAACCTAATAATTTACAATCTTTGAATTGTACATCTCTGATAGCAGTATTGTTAAGTTTTGCATTGCTTAGATTACAACTAATAAAGATGCAATCGGTAAACTGACAATTTGAAAGATCAGTAGTACTTAAGTTGCAAAAATTAAATTCGCATCCTTCATATTCAGCTGTGGGTAATGCTTTTGCAGAAAAATCTAACTTCTCAAAAATCTGTTCTTCAAAAATAGGATACGACATTATTTTGCTTTTAAATTCAACAATTGGATCCCTCCATACATTTTATAATTCCAGGTCAATCTTTATTTTTTTAAGTTGATTGTTTTTCCTGTTTTTGCACTCCGTATAGCAGCATCTAATATTTCCATTACGATCATATTGTTTTCTAAAGAGGAAAGCTCATAAGGTGTAAGAGCTATTTGTTTTTTTACAAGAGCAGCCAAAAAAGTAAATGGATCATTTCTTGGTGAATCAAGATCTTTTAGTTTAACAGTCTCTTCTTTGAAACCATCATAACCTTCCGCCATACGAGTCCGCAGCTGATATTTATTGTCGGCATAAATTGCACCCGTAAGTCCGTATACTTCCAAATCTTTTCTGCCAATTGGCCAATCCCATGAACCCTGTATGATGCTGTTTGATTGATCGTATTTTAAAATGATGATAGATTCATCATCTACTTTCGGGTTATTTTCAGCCTGTAATTGTTGGGTGATGGCCGTAACAGAATTAGGTTTTTTTCCGTCCATTAACCAGGTACTTAAGTTGGTGCCATAGCATCCAAAATCAATAATAGCACCACCACCGTTTTGTACAGGATCAGTTAGCCAATCTAAAAATTCAGAACTAATTCCAAGTTTTCTTGGCCCACGATGACCATCATGAACTACCATTTTTCTTGCATCCCCAATCAGTCCTTTCTTTAATAGTTCATTTGTTTTTTGATTGCTGGGATACCAGGTGGTTTCATAATTTGTAAGTAATTGGATATGGTATTGTTTTGCAAGCGATTCCATTTTTTTGGCGTGCTCAAGATTTACCGCTAATGGTTTTTCAACCATTACATGGACCCCCTTTGGAGCAAAAAATTCTACTACTCCTAAATGTTCAAAAATAGATCCGAAAGCACATACCGCTTCTGGTTTACAAGCTGTGTACATTTCAGACATTGTTTTGTAAACTATATTCATTGAAAATCCATGTTCTCTTGCATATCGCATGGCTAATTCTCGATTGGGTTCTACTATGCCAACTATTTGGATGGTCCCATCATCAGGTCTTCCTAAAATACCATGTACATGTGTGTGTGTAAGTCCTATAACGCCAATTCGTAAAGGTTTCTGTTGTGGAAATACTTGAATTATAAATAAAAATGAAATACTAAAAATACTTAGTCGCAATATTTTCCAATTCATTTTAAAATTTTTATTCAATAAATAAATTAATAATTAGTGTTTCTCAGATAAATAATGTTTTTTCAAAACATCTTCACCATATTCATTTCCTTTTTCTCTCCAAATTGTATGAATATGATTAGCAGCGTTTCTCGGCCCACCATTATTATCAAATTCGATTAAAAAGGTCGGGCCGTTTATTACAAAATAATGTGCAATTTTTTCTTCTTGTCCACCAATCCATCCAAAATAAATATTATCGATTCCGGCTTTTAATATCTTGTTATATTCTATAGTAGCTTTCTCATATTCAAAATTAAATACGTATTCTCTAATAATTCCCTTCAAAGTTGCTTTTTGGTTTTCATCTAAATCAATACCTTTTATTCCCCAATTATCTATTAAGCGCTTACCACTTTCTGCGGAAGTAATAATGTCGCCAGGGGCTTCGCCACTCATGATGGCTTTCTTTTTTTGTACTTCAGTAAATGATTGGATTAATTTTAATCCTAGATCTTCTTCCTGACCTAAGACACGAAGGCCAGCATATTCATTATATAGAAATTCAGCAGGATCTGTGCCAATAAAAAAAGGTGTTACCGAAATCTTGTCTCCTACAAAGGTAAAATTGATAGATAGATGATGGCCTTCTAATTTATATCCCCAATTACCCTCACCAGGTACTCCAAAGAAGGCGAAATAATAATTTTTAGGTGACCATAATAAATCGATTAAAAATTTATGGGTTTCTTCATTAATCTCTTTGCGATAATACATACTATCATAAAATCGATTAATCAGTTCATCTAAGTGCATGATACTCGTAGCTTTTAAATACCCCTGCGAACTAAGGGATGCAGATAAAATTCTATGAACTAATCTGCGTTGATCTTCAGTCATGTTTCCTATACTTGTTCCTACCCGAGGCCTTAATCCAACAGGAAGATTATTCCATTTTAAACGATTGGTATCGCTGAATTCAAATGCACTAGAACGTTGCTGAACTTTGTTAAATGAGGTATTTAAATCTTTAGCATATTGTTTAATCTCTTTTTGATAGTCTAATTGTGCAATTGCTGTTTTGTTGAATAATAATACTGCTGATAATAGTAATAGAATTGATTTGATGATTTTCACAATTAATTGATTATGGGGTTCAATTATAAATTGATGTCTATCCAATATACAACACTTGTAAGTTGCATACAAGAGTTATTATTTTCCTAACCAACTTTTAAGGATAGCATTTTGTTCAGATGTAATATCCTTTAATCGTTCTAGATGAAGGATTCTTTTTCCAGATGTAGAATCGATGGTTTCTGTCAGTGCTAAGCCAGCATAGGATAGATATTTTTTGTAGTTTAATTCCTTAGTAGTGTACACAAATTCAAACAAATCCGTTAACGAAACACCTGCTATGTCTTCGCAAGCTTGCTGAAATTCTGCATCAGTAAATCCACGATGCAGTTCTTTATAATAATGCCAGTAGAGATAGCGCATAACATCGTCGAGAGATTTATTATTGCCCGATGCATGGCGAATAGCAAAATCAAATAATAGCCCAACTACTGGCCCTTTATCGTAATAAGATATAGATTTATTGGCTTCTGCACCTTGTTTGCCAAAAGGTCCATCACTCCAGGTATCATAACTAGCTTGAGAAAGTGATTGGTAAAAACGGCCAGGATTATTTTCTAGTGTATTGATATTTTTTTCGAAGTTTTGTAATAAGGTAGAATCATCTATAATCCCCGCTCTTTTTACAATTAAATATTCATAGTATACACTCAATCCTTCACTGATCCATAATAAATTGGTTCTGTTTTCTTTGGTATAATCGAAAGGACCTAATTCAAAGGGGCGTATGCGTTTAACATTATAATGATGAAAATATTCATGTGCTAAAAAGCTCATCACTCGATTAATACCTCCCGGCTTTTTTAATTCTTTTCCTTCAAAACTTACAGTTGTACTATTCAAATGTTCAATACCCCCTCTGCCTGGACCAATGCCGATAAAACTATAGTGTTTATAAGGAATATCACCTATTATTTCACTAGCTGATTTTACCATCTTTTCTAAGTTTTTCATAAACGCTATTCGATCAAAATCTCCAAGTTTATAACCTACAAATCGATGTTCAATACCATTAATAAAAAATGGGTTTAGCGATTCAAGTGAACCTAATAAAATTGGGCAATCATACAGGTCATCAAAATTATCAGCGATGAATTCATTTTTTCTTTCCTGATAATTGGAAAGCCCTGTTGCCAATTGGTTCCATTTAAATGGTGTGGAAATTTTAATAGTGATTGGATTATTTATTTTCCCATTGATATAAGGAAAAGCTGAGCCAGGTATTATATAAGCGTGATTGCTATCTACATAGCTATTTGCTACAAATTGTTTTTCAGTTTGTACGTCGAAACTACAATGAAAGGGTTTGTTTTTTTGGATAGTAAAAATCCATTGATTGCCATTGCTTGTATTAATTATTCGTTCTTTACCATTATTACTTACTTTGAAATTCAGTACATTTTTTCCAAAATCTAAAATTTGATAATAACCCGGAGTCCATTTTGGCATAGTAACTGTGATGGTATCGGTATTCCATCCAGAAGCTTCTAGTTCAATATGTAATTGATGCAGATTCGGTAAGGGTATTGTAACTGTATAATGTATTGATTGTGCTTGAGAATTGGTTTTAGTGAACCCAAGAAGAAGTAATATTAAGAATGTCGAATATGGGTTAAATGAAAGTTTGAAAAATTGCATATTACTTTTCTTTTTTAAAAGTATAGAGATAAGGTGCTTTATTGGCAGCGCCTGTTTTTTTAACATCAACTTGTTTTAAGATATTCAAATTGATGATCTTTCTTTGAAAAGAAGTTCTTCTATATTTAATTCCTAAAATAGTTTCATATAATTTTTGCAATTCGCCCATCGTAAAACGTTCTTCTAATAGCTTAAATCCAATTAGCTTTTTGTCAAGATTTTCGCGCAAGGTTTCTAATGCTTTATGGATCATTTTTTTGTGATCTTGAATCATGGGTGGAATCTTTTTAATATCATACCAACCACAATCATCGCTCATTTGGTCTTTTGTTGGAATAGCTTTAGTATAATCAACCAGGGCATAGTAGCCTATTGAAACAAACCTATTTAATAGAAAATGATTCTTCGTTGGTTTCATGCCCCTTGCTTTCATTATGGTCTCCATTGAATCATCTTGCCTATTGGATTCACCAAAGAGATAAAACTGTTCAAGGTAAATATTTGTTAAGCTGGTTCTGTCTTGTAAAATCCTTTTAGCCGCTTGATTTACGTCCTCTTCTTTGAAAATAAAACCTCCAGGAAGTGCAAAAATATTGGTGTTTTTATATTGCAACAGCAATACCATCATCTTGTTATCATGAAATCCAAAGATTACAGAATCGATGGCAAGCCCAGGAAGATAGGCTTTTTCAAAGTCTGAAGATTCCCAATCCTTTTTCAGCTCCTTTTTTTTCATGACAGTAAAGTAACAATTTATTGCAAATTTGTAATAAATTATCTATTATTGTCTCCTAAATGAGACAATATGAAATGAGCCATTACATTTATTGACAAAAACAGAAATGATAATTGGCGAATTGCATGCTTTAATTAAAAAGTATTAAATAGAATTACATGAAAAAAATGATTTGCTTATTAGCCATTTTATGTGCATTTCAGTTAGTTCAAGCCCAACTTCAGACTGGAGAAGATGTGGCGGTGACTAGTACTGAAGCCGGAAAAGTTCGAGGTTACATTCACAACAGTGTATATACGTATAAAGGAATTCCTTATGCAGTAGCCAAAAGGTTCGAAGCAGCGGAAAAGCCAAAAGCTTGGACTGGTGTTAGAAGTTCTTTGTCTTACGGGCCTGTTGCCCCGCTACCAACACCGACTACTAATGTGCAGGATGAAAGTGAGTTTTTATTTCATCATGATTGGGGGTTTACTAATGAAGATTGTTTAAGAGCTAATGTATGGACACCAGCTATCAATGACGGAAAGAAAAGACCAGTCATGTTCTGGATTCATGGTGGTGGATTTTCAGCTGGTTCATCTCAAGAGTTACCTTCTTACGACGGTGAAAATTTAGCTAAACGTGGAGACGTAGTAGTAGTATCAATCAATCACAGATTAAATGTGTTAGGTTTTTTAGATTTATCAGCATATGGTGAAAAATATAAACACTCAGCAAATAATAGTATTATAGATATTAAAGTTGCATTAGAGTGGGTTAAAAATAATATTGCCAACTTCGGTGGAGATCCTGATAACGTAACCATCTTTGGTCAGTCGGGGGGCGGAGCTAAAGTCAACACTTTATTAGCAATGCCAGCTGCAAAAGGTTTGTTTCATAAAGCAATTAATGAAAGTGGCGCATTTCGATCTGCTATGAAAGAGAAGTCAGAAACTCAAGCCATCGCAGAGGAAGTATTGAACCTTTTAAATATTCCTGCAAGTAATGTAGATAGTTTGCAAAAAATTCCTTTCCAAATTTTGAGTGATATTTCAAATAAGGCCATTAAAAATGTAAATGATCGGAAAGGCAAACCAAGCGATATGTTAAGTGGCGGATTCGGTCCAAGTGTGGATGGAACAGATTTACCATTTCAATTATTTTCAAAAGAAGCATTTGAATTATCTAAAGATGTTCCATTAATGATTGGTACTGTTAAGAACGAGTTTATGCCTTCTATGTTTATGAATATGTCGAAGGCAACAAAGGAACAAGTCATTGAATACATCAAAAGACAACAAAAAGATAAGGCAGATGCTTATATCGCAGCTGTTCAGAAAGCCTACCCTAATGATACAAAGCCCTCTGATTTGATGGATGTGGATGCAATGTTTCGTCCAGGTGCTGTGCGTCAGGCAAAAGAAAAAGCAGCTTTGAACGCTGCTCCTGTTTATATGTATTTATTTACCTGGCAGTCGCCAGTTTTAGATGGAAAGTATAAAGCTGTGCATTGTATGGAAATTCCTTTTGCCTTTTTCAATATTGACAAATGTGAGGAAATGACTGGAGGTACTAAAGAAGCTTATGACTTATCAAAAAAAGTGAGTGATGCATGGATCAATTTTGCACGTTCAGGAAATCCAAATCATAAGGGCTTACCATTTTGGCCAAAGTTTGACGTAAGTAAAACTGCCACAATGCACTTCGATAATAAGTGTGAAGTGATGCCGCAAATGGATAAAGATTTATATGATATATTAGGGCTTTAGCAGTTGGACTTAATTGTTAAAAATTATCCCTGGAAAACTAACCCCATGAACTAACGTCATGGGGTTAGTTTAATTGTTATGAGTCAAATTAAACAATACTCATGTAGTAAGCTTATGATTTAATACGTCTTTGGTAACCAATCAAAGTAAAAATACAAGTTGCAAGCAAGAAGCTGTAAATGGTTGAGCTATTAATCATTTTGCCTCTCATATCTTGTTCAATATGATTGTTTCTGAGTACTAAATTTACAGCATAATTTAGAACCACACCGAACAAGAAAAAAGCTATAGCAATTATATACCAGATATTATTGAGGCGAGAAGAGAAAACAAAAAAAATGCCTATTGTTACTAATAGACTTAATGCAAGGGGTAATGCCAAAGGCGCAAACCATTCTCCTTCACCAGTTAAATTTGCCACCATATATAAAAAAGGGACAAGTGTAAAACTCAATCCAATATAGGAACCCACTAATTTATACTTAGGCAATCCAATTGCAGGGGCCGAAGTAGCCCAAACTATAAAAAGCGCACCAATAGGGTATAGCGACCAATTCAATGTTTGACTGATTGAATAATTTATAATGCATAATATGACCATGATGGCCAGTATAATGGAACTAAATATAACAAGGCCAAAAGTGGTACTTTGCTGAGACTTTAGATGATTAGAAGTAGTCATAATATTTGATTTCAATCTATAAAGTACTAATCATAATCCTAAAAAATTAATATAATTGGCTATTTTATTATTTATTAGGATAGAAGGGAAGAGGCTTATTTGAAAGGTGGCCTGATTACTTTTGTGACCGTCCGGGATAATTGATTGTGGCGATGATATTTAATAAAACAAAACTGTTGAACCAATTAATGGAATCAACAGATAAATATTTTTAATTTTAAGGATAATTTATTCAAGACAGAAATTACTTTTTCAATTTATTTTCTTCATCCGCCAAATGTTGCAGAAAATAGCAATACACTTTTTGTCCCTTACGAAAGCTTGATAATCTAAAATATTCATTTGAGGCATGCCATTTTTCATCAGGCATTTCAAATCCTAAAGAATAAGCATAAACTCCTAAAGTTTCCTTGAATGATAACATCGCGCCACCACTTCCACCAGTGGCCATTTGCAATGGTTTATTGCCATATATTTCAGTTAATGCATCTGATACATATTGATATCCTTTAGTATCAGTTGGGTACTGCATTGGAGCTGCATATCCTGGTTTGTATTTAAAAGATACTGAGGCACCTGCTGGACAATTCTTGTTGATATGCTTCACAATTAAATCAACAATATCCTGCCCATTTTGATTGTTTACTAAACGACAGGTGATTCTTGCCATAGCATGACTTGGAATAATATTCGAATGCCCTTCTGCTGCGGTATAACCTCCTTGCATTCCAATGATTTCTAAAGTTGGGCGATACCAGATTCTTTCTAATGCAGTATAATTTGTATCACCTACTTCTGCAGTGGTACCTAACATTTTCATGTCTGTTGCAGGATCATAGTGAATACGTTTTGCCATTTCTTTTTGTGCGGCAGTAATAGGTAATACTTTGTCATAAAAGCCCTCTACTGCTACATTGCCAACTTTGTCATAAAAGGAGCTAATGATTTGAGACATCGCCAAAACGGCATTCGGAGTTTTACCCCCAAACTGTCCGGAATGGGCATCTGTATTTGCAGTCTTTACACTAAACTCTAATTGTGCCGCCCCTCTTAAACTCAAAGTAATAGCAGGTACATTTTCACTTTCTTGAATATCATCGCTAGTAACTGCAAAATCAGTTTTTAAAAGTGCTTTATTGTTTTCTAGGAATTTTTTAAAATTCGGGCTACCAATTTCTTCCTCACCTTCAAACAAAAATTTCACATTCACCGGTAACTTTCCCTCCGTTTTTAATATGGCTTCAACGGCACATATTGATGTAATCACACCACTCTTATCATCACTTGCACCTCGACCATAAATTTTCCCGTCTTTAATTATCGGAGTGAAAGGAAGGTTATCCCATTCAGATTCTTTTACAGGTTGCACATCGTAGTGGCCATAAATTAAAACTGTGGGTTTGCCCGGCGCATTATCCCAACTGGCAAATACAACTGGATTCCCATCTGTTGCTAATTGCTTAGCATTGTTAATGCCTATACTTTTTAATTTATTTACTATCCAAGATGCAGTTTTGATTACATCAGGTTTATTTGATGGTATAGAAGAGATACTTGGAATAGCAACTAATTCTAAGAACTCTTTCAAGTGTTTATCATTATTTGCATCAATATATTTTTCGTAAGATTTAATGGAAGTCTTAGCAGACTCCTTACTAACTTTTATGGTATTAATATTTTGTGCATTTATATTTTGAAATGCACAATGTAAGGTGCCCATCAAAAGGAAATAAGTAATTATTTTCTGATATTTCATTTGAATTATTTATCTCTTTCAATAATCAATTTATAAACTATGATGCTCATAGGCGTAGCAATTCCTGCGAACGTAAATCCGATGGCTCGATTGTATAGCTTGAATTTTCGCGAAGCAATTTGACTAGTAATAATGGCTTGTTTGGCTAGGTCGCGCTCATAATTTTCATTTTCTGTAGTAAAACCATAAATGGAAGATATTTTTTCGAGCAAATCAATATCATTCATGTGAGCAACAGTTGCAAAATATAATAAATTGTCGTTCTTGGTTAAATTAATTTCATGTGATTTGTTCTTTACTTTGGCAATTAATGCTGTAAAGCCAATAAATAAGGCAATGCTTGAAAAGAATATTGCAAAACATGCATAATAACAAACGTAATTATTAGAAGTATAATGGCAAAGAAAAGACATCCCAATTATTGCAATTACATTAAAAGCGATCAGTGTGGTGTTTTTTGCTTCGCCAAATTGAACCATGTCGAAAGCATGCTGGTATAACTTCTCTAGCAAATTTGATTTTGTCATATCTCATATGTGGGTAAATAATGGAGGATAATACAATATACTGAGTTTACAATAAAGTAGAGGTGTTTAATTTTGTTTTAATAGTCGAGACATCAGCTATTTTGAACAATCATATAATAGATTGGCATACCAATAGTGATATTGACTGGAAAAGTTATTGCTAGTGCCATGGGTAAGAAGAGGCCTGGATTTGCTTTTGGTACGGATATTTTCATAGCAGCAGGAACTGCAATATATGATGCACTTGCTGCTAAAATGGCGAACATAAAACGATTGGAAATATCGTGCGTGATAAATCTACTAATGAGGGCGAATAGGCAACCATTGATAAGTGGAATAGTTACTGCAAAAAGGAGTGGAAACCAACCCGCTGAAAAAAATGATTTTAACTTTTTGCCACTGGTTATGCCCATATCTAAAAGGAATATGGCAAGAAATCCTTTAAAAATATCATTAGTAAATGGTTTAATTCCTTCAGCCTGTTTAGCATTTGCTAAAAAGCCGATCACCAAACTGCCTAGAATCAGTAATACGCTGCCATTGGTTAAGGAATGCTGAATAGCAGCATTCCTTTTTATATCCTGGGAGTCGGTTTTATTGAAAAATGAAATTAACACCAATCCCATAATAATGGCCGGTGATTCCATTAATGCCATGATGGCAACCATTTGGCCGTGCACTGTTAATTGATTGGATTCCAGATAAGAAACCGCAGTTACAAATGTAACAGCACTTACGGAACCATAAGCAGCTGCGATGGCACCTGCATCAAAGACATTCATTTTCTTTCTCAATATAAAGAATGTATACACCGGAATAACTAATGAGATCCCAATTCCAAATAACATAGAAAGTATGATTTCAGTTGTAAATGCTTCGTGCGACAATTCTTGACCGCCCTTGAATCCAATGGCAAATAATAAATATAGGGAGATGAATTTTGATGAATTAGCGGGAATCTCTAAATCGCTTTTTACATACACAGTAATGATGCCAAGCACAAAAAACAAAAGGGCTGGATTTGTAAGATTTTCAGTTAGAAGGTTAAAATTCATTTCAAGGTTTTATTTGTTTTCTAATAATGATATATGAATAGTCGAATCAATTTTCAAATAAAGATTATTTGCTTTTGCATGTGCGATAAGCTCATTGATTTTTAATAAGTCGTAGTTTAAATCAGTCTTTCTTTTTAATGAAACTAAATCCTCCTTGCCAAATCGTTCTTTTGCACTGAAATTTTTCATACTATGAAATTGGATTTTGGCACTTATCACATTTAATAATATTTCTTTGGCATCTATATCTGAAAAGATTCCATTAATTAGCATTACTTGTCTATTATTATACATTTAATAGTTGTTTTATTTGATGACCTATTTTATTGCCCTTGTCCCAATGAATAACCTGCTTTGCCATCAAAGGAGTATAGATTTTCTGTTTTAATGGTATCAATATTTTCATTCAAACATTGTTGTAAAAGCATTATAATAGTTGCTTTAGGTATTTCTGTACTATCTGTTTTTTTAAACCTGCATCTCCAATGATCTGTGCAAAAGGTTTCTTTAAATCCATCAGGCCAAACCTTAATTCCTCTATTTGTGATAATATTCAGTTGTACATTGTTTTTATTTTCAAATTTTTTCACTTTTTCTGCCAATACATTAGGGTCAGTTCCATTCCAATGAACAAATACATCTACTCCCACTAGTATTTTATTAGCAGCTGGTTTACGTTTGTATTTGGGTAGTGTTAATTGACGTTGATCCTTAAATGTAACAGGTTTAAGGATAGAAGGTATTTTACCTAAATTTGCGATCACTGCTTGAGCAAATTCTTTGGTGCCAACTAGTTGTTTGCTAATTCCTTCTTTAAAAATATCATTGGTATGAATTCCTTCTTCGATTGTTTTTAGCCAAGCATTTTGTACTTTTTCAGCAACTTTAATTTGGCCAATATGATTTAGCATTAAGATGGCTCCCTGAATTAAGCCAGAAGGGTTCGCAACATTTTTACCAGATATGTTTGGAGCAGAACCATGGATTGATTCAAACATAGAGCATTCTTCTCCAATATTAGCAGACCCGGCTAAACCCACAGAACCTGTAATTTGAGCTGCTACATCGCTAAGCACATCCCCATATAAATTGGGCATTACAATAACATCAAATGCTTCAGGTGTATCTGCCATCTTTGCTGCGCCAATATCAATAATCCAATGCTCATTTTCTATTTCAGGATATTCTTTTGCTATTTCATCAAAAACCTGATGAAATAAGCCGTCTGTCTGTTTCATAATATTATCTTTTGTGAAACAGGATACTTTTATTCGATTATGTTGTTTGGCATATTCAAATGCATAACGAATTATTTTTTCGCAACCTGGTCGGCTTATTAGTTTTAAACATTGTACAACTTCATCTGTTTGTTGATGTTCAATTCCTGCATACAAGTCTTCTTCATTTTCTCTAATTATCACTAGATCCATTATTGGATGTTTTGTGCTTATAAAGGGTGAAAGACTCTTACAAGGCCTTACATTGGCATAAAGTCCTAGAAATTTTCGGGTGCTTACATTTAAGCTTTTATAACCTCCGCCTTGGGGAGTAGTAATTGGGGCCTTCAAAAACACTTTGTTTTTTCTGATGATTTCCCAGGATTGCTGTGAAATACCGGAGGAATTACCTGCCAAGTATACTTTCTCACCAACTTCAATTTCATCAATTTCAATTTCAGCACCCGCGGATAGTAATATATCTAATGTGGCCTCCATAATTTCAGGACCAATGCCATCCCCTTTTGCAACAGTAATTCTTGTCATTTTTATTATTTTGTTTGATATGTCAAAATTGAGTTTTTAATACATAAACAAATATTTATCTTTGTTATGTAACCCATAAATAAAATTTATGAATTATACCCTCAATCAGTTACAGATTTTTTTAAAGATTGTGCAAACAGAGAGTGTTACAAAGGCCTCTGAAGAATTGCATTTAACCCAACCTGCTGTTTCAATTCAATTGAAAAACTTTCAAGATCAGTTTGATATACCTTTAACTGAGGTGATAGGAAGAAAAATTTTTATTACAGATTTTGGGAAGGAAATTGCAGCAGCTGCTGAAAATATTCTCAATCAAGTTTATGCTATCAATTTTAAAACGCAGGCCTATAAAGGGCAACTAATTGGAAGATTGAAAATTGCGGTGGTTTCAACAGGAAAATATGTGATGCCTTATTTTCTGACTGATTTTATGAAGCAACATTCAAGTATTGAATTATTGATGGATGTGACTAATAAAAGTAAGGTCATAAATAGTTTAGAAAACAATGAGGTTGATTTTGCTCTGGTATCTATTTTACCAACTTCATTTCAAATTGAGCAATTAGATTTGTTACAAAATAAATTATACCTAGTAGGAGATGAGCATTCCAAATTTAAAAAGGGAATTTCAACAAAAGAGTTGTTTTATGATTTACCATTAATATTTCGCGAAAAAGGTTCTGGTACTAGACAAGCTATGGAAGGTTTTTTTGAAAAAAATCAACTGACAGTATTGAAAAAAATGGAACTAACATCGAATGAGGCGGTAAAACAAGCTATACTCGCTGGATTAGGTTATTCTATCATGCCTCTTATAGGAATAAAAAATGAATTGCATGATCAGGAATTACAAATCATACCAGTTAAAGGGATGCCCATTAAAACAACTTGGAGTTTAATTTGGTTGAAGGGTAAAAAGCATTCACCCGTTTCAGCATCATTTTTAGAGCAATTAAAAAAAACTAAAACACAAATTGTCAAAGACAAATTTAGTTGGTATGAGCAATATTGATTCTACGGTTTATTTTTGGCTTTATTAGTTTTGCATTTATCGCTACAATATTTTACATCATCCCAAACTTTCTCCCATTTTTTCCGCCAGTTAAAAGTTCTATTGCATACAATACAAACCTTTTGAGGTAAAAATTCTTTTCTAATATTTTTCAATTACTGAGATTTTAGTTCTTTTCCAATTGACTGTAACTGCTGAACCCTCAGCAACGATAACTGAATCTGGCTTTTGATCATTTAGAAATGAAAAATCATTTCCATACATGGATGTGAAATCACATTGAATAGTACTATTTAAAACTTGATGAACTTGCCATCTTGGATGGTTTACTTTATATTCTTCTGTTGAGTGGTTATTTATTTTTGTGTAGCCATAGTAATGTTCAAAAATAAATTCCTCCAAACTTCCTTCAATCATTTTCTCTGATGCCTTAGCAGTATTTGCAGATAAGCGATTCCATTTTTTATTAGTTTTCCACTCGTATTGGATATGTTTTATTTGACCTACAGTTGCTATCAAATTCTTTGTAGGAATAGCGCAATAATGTTCTTTATATAATTTATTGGCTAGCCAGGCTACCATTTTATAAGGAACTGTTTCATTGATAAATACTACGCCACGTTTTATAGTATTCCCATCCACTCTTTTCACATAAAAACGTAGGTTGATTTCTTCGAAGGTCCCTAGAAATGGGATGGGTATTTGAAAGAGGCTAGTTTTTTTAAACATAAAACCTACTAGACTTACGTAGGTTTTATGTTTGTAAATATCTAATTCAACTCCATTGGGCAAATAAGGCTGCAGCACTTCTGGATCTACTGCAAAGTTTGCCATGATCAAATTTTCCCAACGAGCCGATAAAAAAGTATCTGTCATTTAAAATAAACAATACAGGCTCGATAATGTTCAGTCTTACTTTACTATTGAATTGTAACCGAAACTGTCTGATTAATCTGGGCAGATGAACTACCCACCAAAATTTTATAAACTCCAGGCTCTACGACCCATTTTGCTGTTTTTGTATCATAGTATGCGAGATCCTTTACTGGAATACTTAATTTCACTTCTGAACTACCACCTTTATTTACCATTACTTTCGTAAATGCTTTTAATTCCTTATCCGCACGTGCAACTGCTGAATTTGATTTGCTCACATATAGTTGTACTATTTCTTTTCCGGAGTAATTACCAGTGTTTGCAACGTTTAAACTAGCAGTAATAGTTTCATTTGTTTTATAAGATGATTTATCAGTTTTTAACCCAGCATAGATATAAGAAGTATATGACAAACCATACCCGAAAGGATAAAGAGGTGTAATTTTTTTTGTATCAAACCAGCGGTATCCCACTAATATGCCTTCTTTATAGGTTTCTACAGAATCTCCTGGATATGCGTTCAGTGCATGTGCAGGGGATTGTTTTAGTTCAGCTGGAAATGTGAAAGGCAATTTCCCAGATGGATTTACTTTGCCTGTTAACACATCAGCTAATGCATTCCCATTTTCAGAACCATTATACCAACTCCATACAATAGTACTGTTTTGTTGTTTAATCTTATTAATATCATAAGGTGCACCACCAATAACTACGATAATAGTATTTGAATTTGCAGCTAATACAGCGTCCACTAATTGTTGTTCACCAAATGGAAGTGACAAGTCTGGTCTGTCTCTGCTTTCACTTTCATAATCACGATTACCGCCAACAAATAAAATAGTTAGTTCAGAAGATTTTGCTAATGCTGCAGCTTCAGCAATTAGGGCAGGATCTGCTTTTGAGGTTTCAATCGCATTTACATTTTCTTTTGATTTCACTACCGCACGATATCCTTGAGCAAATTTGATAGACGTATTCTTATCTAATTTATTTTCTAATCCTTTTAAAGGAGTTATTTCATATTTCGCTTTTACACCAGCACCAAATCCACCTAAATGATGGGTATGTATTGCATTATCTCCAATAATTGCAACAGATTTAATTTTTGCTGTATTAAGTGGCAATAGATGTTTCTCATTCTTTAAAAGCACCACAGATTCTGCTGCAATATTGTAAGCAGTTTTGCTATGAGCTGCGGTATTAATACTTCCAGCAGGCGGATTAGTACTTAAAGTGGTATGATACATCACCCATAAAATGCGGCTCACTTTTTCATCGATGGTAGCCACAGTTACTTTTCCTTCTTTCACAGCTTTGAGCAAAGGATCAGCAAAATAATAAGTGTTATAAGGGGGCCTCGAACCCATTTCCAGGTCTAGGCCATTGTTTGCAGCTTTAACTGTGCTATGTGTTCCACCCCAATCGCTTATCACGATTCCTTTAAAGCCCCATTGGTCTTTCAGTATAGTCTTAAGTAAGTATGGGTTCTCGGAACAGTAAACACCTCTTAATTTGTTATAAGCACTCATGATAGTCCACGCATTACCTTCTATGATGGTTGCTTTAAATGCAGGCAAATAAATTTCTTGCATAGCACGTTCATCAATTTCAACACTTACTCTGTCGCGTTCAATTTCTTGGTTATTAAGTGCGTAGTGTTTTACGCAGGCAGCAATATGCTGACTTTGAATTCCTTTCACAGATTGAACAGCTAATCTTGCATTTAAGAAAGGATCTTCCGATAAGTACTCATAAGTTCTTCCGTTCAAAGGGGTACGAGCAATATTAAAGGCAGGAGCCAACATGATATATTTTTTTCTAGCCCTTGCTTCTTCTCCCATAGCATGTCCATAGTCGTAAGAAAGTGCTGGGTTCCAAGTTGCTGCCAACGCAGAACCATTAGGAAAGAAAGTAGCAGAATCTGTTTTTAAATTTGCAGAACCCCAACCTTCTAATACATCTTCGCGAACTCCTAAAGGCCCATCATCCGTCATCAATCCGGGTATGTTTAAACGGGGCACACCAGCTGTTCCAAAGATTCCGTTGGCATGAAGCAGGGCAATCTTTTCTTCCAGCGTTAATTGTTTAACCACAGCGGCAATTTTTTGAGCAGATACTTCATCCTGATTTGTCTGTGCAATTACTAAACAGGTAGGAATTAATAAGAGTAGGGAAACCAAAAATGGTAAGGCTTGGCGTTTCATAAATGGCAATATTTATTGTTTGATTATTTCTTAAAAGAATAGGAATAAAGTTATACATTTTCAGTCGTTTATTTTTTTTGTTGATTACAAAAAAAAACAGCTAAATCATTTTGTTTTAGCTGTTTTAATTTTTTGTAGGTTGTCTCTTAATTAGAAGCGTCTTTATAAAAAGTGATGGAAGGTTTTCCTATAACCCCGGCATCCATCATTATTTTTTTGAAAGCTGGATCTGCTAGTCTTGCTTTTACTTTTGTCAAATCGGTTATTTCAAAAACAATATGCACCAAGGTAGAGTCATCAATACCTCTTCCAAGAGCTACATCGTTCATTCCGTTTGCTGTTCTTGTTGCTGCTCCTTCAGCATCATATACTTTCAGCCAAGCATCATAGTTCTTCACCTTGTGAACAATTTCTAAACGGGAATCAAGCGTTTTTTGATTATCTGGACTGAATCTTACAATTTTCCAAAACTTCATTTCGGGTTTTGAAATTACACCCCCTTTATCCATTGCTGCTTTCAATCCAGGATCAGCAGGAAATGCTTTTGCTTTCGCTAAATCAGAAACTGCTAAAACGATTTTAACATTATTTGGTTTTTCAGCTTCTCTTTCAACTGCAACAAAAGAAAAACCAGCATTCTTACGTCTAGCAGTATCACTGTCGAAAGCCATACGCCAGGTTTTGTAATCTTTCACCGTGTGGTAAATAGTTACCACATCCATTGGAAGGGTTGGTCCAGTTGGTGCGGGTGCAGCAGTAGCTTTAGTGGAACTGTCAGCCGAAACTTTAGCCTCCTCTTTTTTTTCACTGGAATTATTGTTACACGCAAATAGGATACCTGCAAAGCTGATTGCAAGTACTGACTTAAAGATGTGTTTCATTGTTTTTGATTTTAATTATCGGGATTATTGTTATTATTCAAGAACTTTTTATTTTGCCTTATGCGCTTCCATATCAATTTCAATCAACTGTCCTTTAAGTGCTAAGCCTTTTACTTCCAACCAGGTTCCAGTAGGGAATTGTTTTTTATAAATTGAATTTCGGAAGCCAGATACTTTGATGAATTCTTCCATATTTGTGGTGTAAATATTCTATGCATATACATTATCTATGCTGTAGCCGTAATGCTGTAATATCTTTTCTAAATCACTATAACAATTCTTCATTTGCAGTTCCATATTACCTAATCCAATAATAACACCTGAATCTGTCATGCTAACAGCCCCGGAAATTTTAAGATCGTCTCCAATTTTTACTGCGTGCGAATAGCCATAATCTTTTTCCAGTTTTGGTCGTAGGTTAAAATATTCTGGTTTGTAAGATGATACCACTTTTACTTCTGCTTCTGAACTTGTTTTGGATTTATCAGCGTTGTTGCAGCTGCAAAACATACATACACCAAAAAATAAGCTTGAGAAAATTAAATGGATCTTTTTCATATCTTTTGCTTTGTGTGGATTAACGTTAATAGGTGTCCCCGTTTTATTCATGAAACAACACTAAATGCATTGAATAGGATTCTTCAAATTGTGGAACATACATTGGTTGTGGGTAAAGCACAAATTGTTGTAGCATAATTATGTTTTGGCGATAAAAAAATCGAAATAGTAATTGAATAGGATATGGGATGGAGAAATGAAGCAATCGAAAAATGAAGCTAGTAGGTACAATGTAAGCAATAGATGAGACAGTATCGTCAAAAAAAAGCTATTATATTAATTTTAAGTTTAATTTAATTAATTGAAATTTGGAGCAGAATCGAGGAGGATGGAAACGATTTTGAAAGTCCCATAAAATACAGAAGCAACCCTTACTCAGGATTGCTTCTGTATAAAAAAATCAAATCTAAATCGTTACTAAATGGTGTTTTGTCAATTCATTTTCGGTATTTCCAGTGTTTAAAGTAGAAGCTGGTTCAAACAGCATGACAGAAACTTCTTTGTCTGCAACTGGTCTATGTTCCGTTCCCTTTGGCACTATTAGAAATTCGTTTTTATGAATTTCTATGGTTTTGTCTCTCAATTCCATTTTCAAAACACCTTCGATCACTAAAAACATTTCGTCTTCATTGTGATGTTGATGCCATACAAATTCCCCTTGCAATTTTACAAGTTTAATGTGTTGTCCATTGAGTTCTCCCACTATTTTCGGACTCCAGTATTCAGAAAACAATCTTAATTTATCTGCGATGATTACTTTTTCCATTTCTTGTTAATATATTATGATAGATCTAATTCCATAAATAATAAATACTGTCTAAACTCCTCAGGAATTTCAACCTCAGGATAAACAGGGATATCTGTAAACCCAAAACTTCGATAAAGTGCATGAGCTGCTTTCATGAACTTCGGACTGTCTAATCGAACTTTCTTATAACCAGTTTCTTTTGCAGCAGTTATTAAAGATTGAAGGATCGCTCTACCTGCTCCAATCTTACGAAATGATGGATCAACATACATTCGTTTGATTTCACCAATATCAGGGTTAATACTTTTAAGACTTCCTAGTCCGCATACTTTGTTTTCATAAATAGCAAGTATCAATCTTCCATTTGGTGGTAGAAATTTATTAATTAAAAAAATGTCTTGTTCAACTGCTATTTCAGGATCATGAGGATGTACACCATACAGCGATTGCATTTCATTATTTCCCCAGGTCAAATAATCAAACCAAAGTTTTCTAACATCATCAATGTCATTTGGTAGCGCTACATCTCTGACTTGTACACTTGAATTAGTCATTGCATTAAGTTATTTTGGGTATTAGGTTTTTCTAGCATTCATACAATATACATAAAACAAAGAAGCAACCCTTGCTCAGGATTGCTTCATGTTAAAACTTATCTGTTTCAGCGGGGGCTGTGATAAAGCGGTAATTATAATAATTTATTGACTTCGTCGATGATTTCTGATTTTGTAATTGGGATACCCATCATTTTATTAAAGGCTATAGCGTCTACATTATAATGATCT